>Ga0247777_1000605_pt1 | contig 10494 bp, 8 predicted proteins | sample UWRJL154409C5_FD_179937 | JGI IMG/M metagenome (GOLD analysis project Ga0247777, IMG submission 179937) | Plant litter microbial communities from Arlington Agricultural Research Station in Wisconsin, United States - UWRJ-L154-409C-5 | ecosystem: Environmental > Terrestrial > Plant litter >...
CGGAGCGCATGCGGAGCAGATCCTGATCGTCGGGCTCCAGCGTGATGAGGGCATCGGCTTGCGCCAGCGACTGGGCCAGGATCGTGTGAGCTTCGGGCGCCCTCTGTGCGCCGAGCGCGACCAGCGTCGAGCCTAACGCCCAACCGGCGCGCATGAGCGCGCGGGCATCGCGCAGGTTGCGTGGATCCGACTCACTGAGATCTTTGAACAGCGCATAGTGTTCGCGATACACCGCTTCGGAAGCGGCGGGGCTCACGCCGTAGTAAGTGCTTTCCGCGAGGATATCGAGCAAACGGCCGCGTCTTCGAATGGCTTCGCGGTCGGGCCCGGCGCCGGTCGCAGAGGCGCTCCGGTGCGCATCCGGTGATGCGCTTTGCCGGGTGAGCGCTTCACGTGCGAGGGTGATCGACTCGTCGTAACGCCCCTGCCATTGCAGCAGGGCGGCGCGCTCAACGGCGAGGTCGAGTAGAAGACCTTGCGCCTCCGCGTCGGCGGGATCGGCCGGATCGTTGGGATCGGCGGCGGGCGGTGCGCCGCCCGCGCTTGCGCCCGCGCCGAGCACTGTTGCGAGGGTGTTCTCCGCGCTTTGAAGCGCTCGCTGAGCCGCGTCCACGTCGAGCGCGATCGACATCATGAATCTTCCGCGCGCCAGGAAGATGCGGGTTAGCGCCAGTGCTCGCTCGCGTGCGTACTGCGGGTCATCCGGCAACGTGCGCGCGATGGATTCGGCGCGCTCCAGATTGGCCTTCGCGCGGGGGATGTCCGCGAGGCTGGGTGATGAGGTACCCCCTTCGATCGCAGCCAGGCGCCGCAGGCCTTCGGCCACTTCGAGGCGCACCGCGACCGGAGCGTCCGGATCGTTCGAAAGGCCATCGAGGTAGCGCTGACCTCTCGCGGCCAGATCGTGACGAAAGCGTAGCGCGCGCGGTACGGATTCGAGCGTGTCGTAGGCATCGAAGAGCACGTAGCGTGAGAGATCGCGAACCTCGTTGAAGCGCTGCTCGGCCTCTGCGCGGGCATGCTCCGCGCGCACGAACATCACGCCGAGTGCCGTGGCAGATCCGGCGAGCAGCACGACGCCGGCCGCTGCGCCGGATACAGCAATTCGATGACGCGCGAGAAATTTGCGCGCCACATAGCGCCACGCCAGGCCGTGTGCATGCACGGGAAAGCCGTTGAGCCAGCGCTCGATGTCGGCTCTCATCGCGTCCACGGATGGGTAGCGGCTCGCCGGATCCTCCGCAGCGGCGCAACGACAGATCGAGCGCAGCTCGCGTGGGGTTTCGCCGTGAGCGCGTAGCAGCTCACTGAGGAGCACGCCGAGCGAAAAGATGTCGTCGGGCGTTCCCGGGAGCGCGCCCCGCCTGCGCGCCGGGCTTGCGTAGAAGTGCGTGATGCCCAGGACTTCGGGTGACGGGCTGCCCGGGTTGCCGGCGTCGGCGATCATTCGCGCCACGCCGAAGTCGAGCAGCTTGATCGTGCCGTCGGACGTGACGAGGATGTTGTTCGGCTTGATGTCCGCATGCACGATGAGCTGCGCGTGAGCATGCTGAAGCGCCGTGCAGAGTTGCCGGAAGAGCATGAGCAGTGCGCGCGTGTCGGGGCGCTCTTCCTTGACGTATTGCTGGATCGGCCGGCCGGCGATCAGCTCCATCATGAAATAGGAGACGCCCTCAGGGGTGACGCCACCATCGAGCAGCTGGGCGATGTTGCGATGCTGCAGCCGGGCGAGAATCTGCCGCTCGCGCGCGAACTGCTCGGCCACCGGCGCCGGTAGGCGAGTGTGCTTCATCAGCTTGACGGCGATCGTGTGATCGAACACGCCGTCGATGCGATCCGCGCGATACACGCGCCCCATGCCACCCGCGCCGAGAAGCGCGCCGATACGGTAGGGGCCGAGCTGCTCCGGTGGGGGAGCGTCCGAGGGCGTCACTAATTATTGTTATACCGGCCCGCTCGGGGCGATGGGTGGATCCTAAGTGAGACGCCCACATCCGCACAAGGCCTGTCAGAACTTGTAGTTCAGCCGCATGAAGTACTGGCCGCCCTGGCGGCTGAGCGAGCTGTTCGCATACTGATACGTGTAGATCGCCCGGGCGCTTGCGGTCAACGCTCCATCCGGAATCTTTTCGGGGTACTCGTTGAACAGGTTGGTCGCACCGATTTCGAGCGTTCCGCCGTTGCCGAGGTCATAGCCGCCCGAAATGCTGGTCACATAAGTCGGGTCGACGTCGTACTGGGTGATGTCGGCAGTGGCCTGGCGCCGGGTTGGGCCGTTATTCACCACGTTGAGCGCCGCGTTCCACGGGCCGCTGTTCCAGAACACGCTGACGATCTGGTTGTACTTCGGCAAACGATAGCGCAGGTCGAATGCCGCGCTCGCCGTCAGCAGGGTGATGTTGGGAAGGCCCTGCAGAACCTGCGGAATAGCGGACAGACTCAGCACATCCGTCCTGGCCTTGCTGAAGGCATAGGTCCAATGCAGCCGGCCATTGCCGATGTTGTGCGACGACTCCAGCGTGAGCTCTACACCGCGCGTTCGAGTGTCGCCGATGTTGGTGTAGTAGTTGACCGAGTAGTTGTCGCCCTGGTTGATGTGGATGCCGGCGGTAGAGAGCAGGCCGTCGATGGTCTGCTTCTGTGCGGCCGTCAAGGGCGTGCCGTTGGGGTCCCGGATGTTCGCCGGATCGCTGAAGTCGTAGCCGATGCTGCTGGACCGACCCAGCTGATCGGTGACCTCGATCTGATAGAAATCGACGGCGGCGTGGAACACCCGTGTGGGGTTGAAGGTGAATCCGACGCTGTAGTTCTTCGCCTTCTCTGGTTGCAGTGGCGTGGAACCCAGCGCTCTCGCCGCGGCCGAGTTCACGGCGGCCGTCAAAGCCTGCGCCGTGGGCGTGACTTTCGTGATCTGCAGATTCTGTGTGCCCAGGCCCGGCGCGTGGAAGCCATTGCTGGCCGTCGCTCGCACCGCGAAGATGTCGTTGAAATCGAAGCGTGTCGAAATGCGGCCGGTGGTGACGCCGCCAAAGTCGGAGTGATCCTCGTAGCGACCCGCGATGTCCACCAGCCACGGCGTGGTGACGTTGGTCGAAGCGCCGACGTAGACGGCTTTGCGATTGCGTGACGCATCCGCCTGGTCTTCGGGTCTGTTGCTCGGATAGGCCTCAGCACCGGAGCCGACGTAGCCATCCGGGTCGCCGGCTTCACGCTCGTAGTCTTCCCGCTGGTATTCCGTGCCGAAACTCACCTGCAGGGGCTTGGCGAAAGCGGCCAGCTCGAAGCCGCGATGGACGTCGAGATTGCCCACCCACTGCGAATAGTCCAGGCGGCCGTCGTTGAACGACGTCTTCGAGCCGGGATAGGCCAGCGAGTAGTTTGCGGAATTGCGTGTGAAGATGTCGAAGTAGTCGCGGTTGTAAGTGACGCTGCCGTCCCAGTCCCATCCGGCAGTCAGGCCCTTCAATCCCCCTACGACAGAGTAGTCCGTTTCTTCGGTGTCGATCGTCGGCGTGAAGCCGTCGGGATAGATGTTGAGAAGTGCGGGGTTCCTCTGCCAGATCGCGACGGGCAGGCGGAAATTCTGGCGCGCCGATCGGTCGCTCGTCGAATACGTGGCGAATCCATAAGCGTTCAGATCTTCACCGACGCCGTAGCTGCCATTCACCGCTGCCGCGCGCGTGGTGAAGCCGTTGGTGCCCTGGTTGGACTGCGCTTCGGCGTCGCGTGTGGCTTCGGCCGGATTGGGCCGGGCGCCGGCGGGCAGGCTGTTGTTAGCTCCGAGTTTTACCAGCTGCCCGTTGCTGCCGACGGCCGGGTAAATCAGGTACGTGTCTTTGTAGGTCAGGCTTCGAATGGCGTCGTCCTGATCCGTATACTCGGCGGAGAAATTCACGAAGCCTTTGTCGCCAAGCGCGAAACCCTTGTTCGCGGTGAGGCGCGTGCGGTCGCCGTCGCCGACATAGCTGCGTCCGTATTCGACACCGAGCCCGCCGTTGCGGGCATCGGATTTCAGAATGACATTGAACACGCCCGCGATGGCGTCAGAGCCGTAGATGGCGGATGCGCCATCGCGCAGCACTTCCACGTGATCGATCGCCGAGACCGGAATCAGCGACAAGTCGGTATACGACTGGCCGGGGAAGGTGCCGACACTCGTGTACGCGCTGTTATTGCGGCGTTTGCCGTTCACCAGCACCAGGGTGTAGCCGGGCGAAAGATTGCGAAGCTGCACGCCGGGAATGTTGCCTTCGAGGTCCGACTGTTTGGCTGCGGAATTGAACGAAGGCAACAGAGACTGCAGCGCTTCGACGAGGTTGCCCTTGCCGGTGGAGAGCAGTTCGTCGCTCGACACGACGTCGATCGGCGCTGCGCTGTTGCGAACCGTGCGGCCGGTGGCGCGTGCGCCGGTGACGAGCACTGTATCGAGGGTGCCGTCTTCTGCGACATCGCTCGCGGCCGGGACTGGTGGTGCCGCCTGCGCCAGCGCGGTTCCCGCGAGGGCATTGCTGATGGCAAGCGCAATTAAACCGTGTCGCCGCGCGTGCGACATGGCGGGTGTGCCTCTTTTCATAACCGAGTCCTGATTCCGAATCGTTAGTTGTAGTTCGATCCAGAAAGGATGCAGAAAGAGACAGCGGCGGGTCGAATGACGTTTCGCAATGTCTTCATTCTGCATGGGCCGGTTTTATTCTGGTTAGATCAGGCCCAACCAGCGCCCAGCGATGACGACTGCGGTCCACGCAATCAACGACGCGCCCGCAAGCCGGCGCGAAATAGAGTCTGCAGACAGCGACGAGCGCACGCGTCTGCTCAGTGCGGCGTGCAGAGTTGCCGCGACGACGAGCAGCCCCAGTTTTATAGGGAAGAGCGGATTCGTGTAGTACTTGTAGGGCCCGGCGGCGACCAGCAGCACGCCTGACGCCGCGACCACGCACAGCGCGAGCCGATACGGCCAGCGCGTCTGCTCGAAAACAGATTGCGATGGCGTCGACTTCAGCACGATGCCGAGCACCGCGAGATCGGCGATCAGGATCACGCCGCCGACGAGGGACAGGCCAAGGATGTGAACGGCCTCCGTTGCAGCGAAGGCAACCCTCGACTCCTGCAAGGCCACGCCCGCGGCCGTATGGCCGAGCCACAGAAATGCTTCTTCGATCATCAGAAGTACGCGATGAAGCGTCCGGTCACGATGACGCCAGCCCAGAGAACCAGCGAGAGCGATGCAAAAGTGCGAGCGGAGAGCGGCGGACCCGACACGCCGCTCCAGTTTCTGATGTTCCGGTAAGTCGTCGAATGGAAGAGCACGACATTCCCGATCGCGAACACCAGCAGCAGCAACTTCGCGCGCAGGAAATTGTTCTCGTAGATCTTCGCGCTTTGCGCAGCGAAGAGCAGGGTGCCGCTGAGGACCATGATCACGAAGCCGACCCATGTCACAGGCAGCAACGACTCCGCGACGGCCGCTGGCGCCTCGCGCTTGAAGATCACGTTGAGCAGCCGCAGGTCCACGATGGCGATCGCGCCCGCGAGCGCGATCGTTCCCAGGATGTGGAAGGTCTGCAGGATCGGAAAAAGATTGTCCGATTCACGAATCGCCGTGGAAATCGGCGAATCGTAAATCTGCTGAATGACACTCACACAGGGTCAGGAGGCGGGCTTCGGTGCTGGGGCTTCGGGCGGGCCGCCATCACCAGGCGTGCCGCCACTGACGACGCGACCGTTCGGCAGCGTGACGCGACGGGCATCGATGATCTTGCCCCCGCTGCGCGCGAGGTAACCATCGACGATCAGCGTGTCGCCGACCTTGATATCGGTCTTGTTGAAGCCCCGGCGCGAAAGCGCCCCCGGCCCCGCACCCTCGCAGGCCCACGTGGTGACCTTGCCGTCCTTGCTCTTCACATCGAGGTAGAAATAGGAGTGCGGATTGGTCCACTCGACCTTGGAGAGCTTGCCAACCAGGCGCACCGGCTTGGTGGCGTCGTACATCGCAGAGAACGAGTGGTGCGCTTGCGATGAGCTTGCGGCAACGAGCGCAAGCGCAGCGAGGCACGCCTTGATATATCCGGAACGCATGAGGGTATCCACGATGAAGGAGCCTGAAGTCTAGGAGTGCGTTGAGCGCGCCCACAAATGCCAAGCGGTCATGTCGACATTGCAATTGCGTCGCTGGCGCTCGTCGCACTCGATCTAACATCCGCCGCAGAAGGCAAAAGGGGCGGTATTCGATACGATGACGAGGTTCCACGCGAGTTTCGCAGCAGCCGCTCTGCTCGCTGCGCTGACCGGCTGCTCGCCCGGTAACTCCAGTGTCTCAACGAGTGACACGCCGCCGGCGCGGCGCTCGGTGGAAGACATTCTTCTCGGCAAGCCCTACACGGGCCCGGCAAAGGCCACGCCGCGTGGCGCGGACGGCAAACCGCTCCTCACCGGCTATTGGAAAGTACTGCGCGAATCGGGCAAACCCGACGGCAACCTCGCGAAGGATGAGCCGGAGCGCACGCTGCCCTACACCGACAAGGGCAAGGCCGCGCTCGAATATAACCGGACGAAAACCATCGATCCGGAAGCGCGCTGTCTCATCTCCGGCATTCCGAGACTGCTCACGAGCGTGCTGCCGTTCGAGATTCTGCAGACGCCCGAGCGACTCGGCACATTCCACTATCTGAGCTGGCACCGCTGGGTGTGGCTCGACGGGCGCAAGCCCAGCGACGATCCGGACCCCCATTACCTCGGCAATTCCATTGGCCATTGGGATGGTGACACGCTCGTCATCGAGTCGACGGGATTCAAGGACAGCGCCGATGGCAAGTTCTGGCTCGACGACAACGCGAACCCGCAGAGCTCGAAAGCGGTGCTGGTCGAGCGCTGGACGCGTCCGGATTTCAATCATCTCAACCTGCAGCTCACCTACACCGACCCGGTGTACTACGCGAAGCCTGTGACGTACTCGCGGAGCTGGGTCATCGGCGAGCCGGGCGAAGGCCGGCCGGAGTTTTCCTGCGAATGGAACACGCCCTGGATCGTTGATCATCTCGCGCCCGGGCCGGGCGCAATCGGCGCAGATGGCAATCGCGGTTTCGGGCCTGACGGACAAGTGGTGCCCGACCTGCCGCTCGGCTCCGTCGACTCGACGCGAGGCGATGCGTACTGGCTGTACCGCAAGAACATGCCCAAGCCCTCCGACCTCCCAACGAAGTGAATGGCGATGCTCATGCGCTCTCTGACACTGTTTTCTTTCGTAGCCTCAGCGTCGCTGCTCGCGACCTCTGCGAGCACGCAGACGCCGCCGCCCGCTCCCGCGACGGGCGAGGAGCAGATCTCGCAGCTGATGCGCGGCGAGCCCTACAAGGGCCCGAAAGTCGAAACGCCGCACGGACTCGACGGAAAGCCCGATCTCACCGGCTTCTGGCGCCCCTTGAAAGAGCCCGGCAAGCCTGGCGGCAACATGGGGAAAGACGAGCCGAGCTTCATCCTGCCATTCACGGAGGAGGGCAAGCGCGCACTGATTTACTCCCAGAACCACACGATCGATCCCGAAGCGCTCTGCACGTTGGGCGGCATCCCGCGTCACAACGCCAGCGGCCTGCCTTTCGAAGTGCTGCATACGCCGGGGCGCATCGGCTTTACGTACAACTACAACACCAGCCGTCTCATTTCGGTCGGTGATGGCTTGAAGGTGGACCCGCATGCGCTGCCGACCTACTTCGGCACGGCCGTGGCGCACTGGGAAGGCGACACGCTCGTGATCGAGACCAGCCACCTGCGCGATAGCGCGCACGACAAGATCTGGCTGGACGAGAACGGCAACCCGACGAGCGACCAGACTCACGTGATCGAGCGATGGACGAGACCGGACTATCACCACCTGCACCTCGAGATGACGATCACGGATGCGAAGTACTACACGCGCCCGATCAAGTTCGTGCGCACGTGGACGCGCACGCCGAAGGGAGCCGGGCAGGAAGAATACGCATGCAACGAGCTCAACCTCGACGCCGGGCACATCGGCCCAGGTGCGGGCGTAGTCGGGCCCGACGGCAATCGCGGCTATGGCTACACGGCGCCGCTGCCTGACGTGCCACCGGGCCCCGAAGCCTATGGACAGTGACATTTCGGTCACATCCCGAATCGCATTTCTCATATGCGAAAGCGTCATTAATGAACGCACTGTTTCGGGTCTACAGTGCGAGCGCTTCAGGATATCGAGCATCGCGGGCGTATGACTGTTTATCGCGGGAGCCTTCTCGCAGTGTTGAGTTGTCTCTTGTTCGGTATCGCGATGACCGCGTACTCGGAAGAGGGCAGTGAAGAGGTTCCCCGGTCGAAGCCGGTGAACCTGCAGGTGCTGCCGACCGACATCTCGGCTGCGAAGCTCGGCAAGCTCATGAAGCGGTTCGAGGTCGATCTCGGCGTCAAGTGCAGTCACTGCCATGTGGAGAACCCACAAACGCAGAAGCTGGATTACGCCTCCGATGAGAACCCGAGAAAGCAGACCGCGCGGATCATGATTTCGATGCTGACGGACATCAACGACAAGTACCTCGCACAGCTGGGCAGCGACAGCCGCTACGCCAATCCGGTGACCTGCGGGAGCTGCCATCAGGGGCAGACGAGTCCGCCGGCATTCGAGGGGAAGTGGCGATGAATGTGAAACTGAGGCGGCTCGGGCTGGCGCTGGCGATCTCGGTCACCGTGCCTGCGGCGGTTGCGCAGATCGCTGTGAAGAATCAGGGATACATTCCCTATAGCGACGCGCCGATCTTCTACCGCTCCGACGACATCAGCGATCCTGTCGCGAAGCTGCAGAAGCAGCTGGAGCAGGGCAAGGCGAAGCTCGTCTATGACGAGAAGGATCACGGGTACCTCAAGTCCGTCCTGAAGCTGCTCGATATCCCTGTCAGCTCGCAAACGCTCGTGTTCTCGAAGACGAGCTTTCAGTATCCGAAGATCTCGCCCGAACATCCGCGCGCGCTCTACTACAACGATGACGTGTATGTGGGCTCGGTGCATGAGGGGAAGGAGATCGAACTGGTTTCCTTCGATGCACGCCAGGGCGCCATTTTCTATCTGCTTCACGAACAGAAGGCGGACAAGCCTGCCTTCGAGCGCGCTGAGCTGGATTGCACTCAGTGCCACATCGCTGCCGGCACGCGCGGCATTCCGGGCGTGTTCGTGCGGTCGGTGGCTCCGACGCCTACCGGGACACTGGTGACGGGCGCGCCGACGTACATCACCGATCAGGACAGCGACTTCAAGCAGCGCTGGGGAGGCTGGTACGTCACCGGCAAGCTCGCTGAAGGAACGCTCGCAAATGCGACGGCTCCTGAAGGCGCGTCCGGGAAAGACGTGAAGCTCGAGACGCCGGCGAAGGCCTACGATCCATCGGCGTATCTCACGCCGGGTAGCGACGCGGTTGCGCTTCTCGTGCTGGGTCACCAGACCCAGATGCACAACCTCATCACGCTCACGAACTACAAGACCCGAATCGCCTTGCACACGCTTGCAAACCAGTCCGCCGTGGCGGGTTCGGCGGAAGGCGCTGTGACACAGGTGTCGGCAGACGGCCCACTGCCGGAGGCGACGAGAAAGCAGTTCGAGCGACCGGCCGAACAACTGCTGCGCTATCTGCTCCTCGCGAATGAAACGGAGCTGCCCAGCCTGGATGCGAAGGAAGTCATCGCCTCGTCCGCCTTCGCACGCGAGTTCGCTGCCCGCGGGCCGCGCGACTCGAAGGGCCGCTCGCTGCGCGACTTCGACCTCAGCACACGGATTTTCCGCTATCCCTGCAGCTACCTCATCTATTCGGACGCCTTCGATGCGCTGCCCGAGCCGTCGAAGACCTACGTGTACCACCGCCTGCTCGAAGTGTTGAGCGGGCAGGACAAAGACTCCGATTTCGATTCGCTGTCGGCCCAGGACCGACAGGCGATTCTCGAGATCCTGCTCGAGACCAAGACCGGTCTTCCGCAGGAATGGACCGACTACGCGCAATCACACCATCTGCTGAAGAGGACCGCGAAATGAGAACCTTGTTGAAGATCGCCGGGCTTGCAGTCGTTGCATCCGGCAGCATGGCGGCCTTCGCCGCCGATAACCTCGACGGACGCTGGGACGCCCAGCTGGTCCGCGGCGAGAACGTGATCCCGTTCCGGCTGGATATCTCCGGCCAGGGACCGTCCCTGAAGGGCACGCTGTACGACGGCTTTCGTCCGAACGAGAACACCACCAGCGCAACGTTCAAAGACGGCCAGCTCACGCTGAACATCGAGCACTACCTCACCACCATCTCCGCGAAGCTGGAAGGTGAGAAGCTCGTGGGCACCGTGGTCGCGCAGAACCGTGAAAATCGCGCCGACTACCAGTTCATTGCGACTCGCCATGTGGATGCGCCGGCGGCCGCTTCCGCGGGTGCGCCGTCCATCGCGGGCTCGTGGGAAATCCCTCTCGATGCGCCGTCGTCGAAGGGCGAGAAGGCGTTTCGCCTGATCGTCG
>Ga0247777_1000606_pt1 | contig 10478 bp, 7 predicted proteins | sample UWRJL154409C5_FD_179937 | JGI IMG/M metagenome (GOLD analysis project Ga0247777, IMG submission 179937) | Plant litter microbial communities from Arlington Agricultural Research Station in Wisconsin, United States - UWRJ-L154-409C-5 | ecosystem: Environmental > Terrestrial > Plant litter >...
GTGGGGCGCGCGGAGCATCCTTCGCGTCATGCATGCAGGATGCACGGCATGAGACGTACGTCTCAAAAACGTAGCGTGAAACAGACAAGCGCAACGGCCCAAAGGATGGATTTCGGCGGCCAATTGCCCGCTTTCCCTAGATTGGACAATCACTTATATCGCGATGGAGCCGGGAGGTTGTCACCGGTGTCATTTGTGTGGGATAAAGCACGCCATTGGCTCTGAGCACGCTTGCCGGAGCACCACTTTCTACTTTCGGCCCCGGACCACGGGGACGCCACCTGGAGGGGCGAAACATGTCCAACTCAATCAAGTCCGCCGCGAGAAACACGGAAATCGCCCGGGCCGTATCCCTAGCTATTGCGACCGCGTTCCTCGGCGTATCGACCCAGGCTGGCGCGCAGAACGCGTCGACGATCGAATCCGAAACGCCCGCGGGCGCCGAGTCGATCGAAGAAGTCGTGGTCACCGGCTTCCGTGCGAGCTTGAACGCCGCGCTGACCGACAAGCGTGATGCCGCCGGCGCGATCGACTCGATCCGCGCGGAAGACATTTCCAAGTTCCCCGATTCGAACCTCGCCGAGTCGATGCAACGCATCCCCGGCGTGGCGATCACGCGTGACGCGGGTGAAGGCCGCAACATCTCCGTCCGCGGACTCGGCGCGCAATTCACGCGCGTGCGCATCAACGGCATGGAAGCGATGAGCACCACGGGCGGCACCGACAGTTCGGGCGGCACCAATCGCAATCGCCAGTTCGACTTCAACGTGTTCGCGTCGGAGCTGTTCAGCAACCTGACGGCGCGCAAGACCGCGTCCGCCGATGTCGACGAAGGTTCGCTGGGCGCGACCGTCGACCTGCAGACCGCGCGCCCCTTCGATTTCAAGGAATTCACCATGGTCGCGGGCGTCAAGGGCGCTTACAACGACCTGCAGGGCGACATCGAACCGCGCGCGACCTTCCTGGTCAGCAACACCTTCGGTGACGGTCACTTCGGCGTGTTGTTCTCGGCGGCGTATGCCGAGCGCTCGCTCATCGAAGAAGGCGCGAGCACCGTGCGCTGGGATACCGGCGCCAGCGTTGGCGGATTCAACGCCGCCTCGGCCGCCAACCTTCCTGCCGGCATGACCATCGCTCAGGTCAACGCGGCGTTCCATCCGCGCATCCCGCGCTATGGCCGCCTGACGCACGACCAGGATCGCCTGGGACTCACCGGCGCGCTGCAATGGCAGCCGAATGACGCCAACCTGATCAACCTCGATCTGCTGTATTCCGATTTCAATGCGAAGCGCGACGAGAACTTCCTGGAAGCCTTCTCCTTCAGTCGCGCCCTGGGTGCTGGCGGCAAGCCGCAGACGATCATCACGAATGCCGAGATCGATGGCGCGAACAACCTCGCGTACGGCGTGTTCAACGACGTCGACATCCGATCCGAGTCCCGTCACGACGAGCTCGAGACGATCTTCTACTCCGTTGCACTGTCGGCCGAGCATCACCTCAACGACAAGTGGTCGATCGACGAGCTGTTCGGCTATTCACGCTCGGACTTCAACAACCCGATACAGACCACGATCACGCTGGACCGCTCCAACAGTGATGGGTACTCGTGGGACTACCGCGACAGCAGTCGCCTGCCGGTATTCAACTACAACTTTGACGTAACCAATGCCGCCAACTGGGGCTTCCAGAATTTCGGCGGCGGTTATTCGTCGGAAATTCGCCTGCGTCCGCAGGGAGTGGACAACACCTTCCAGGTGGCCAAGATCAACCTGAACTTTGCCGCCACCGATGACTGGAACTTCAAATTCGGCGTCGACTACAAGAAGTTCGACTTCGTCTCCTGGGAGCAGCGTCGTCCTTCGGAAACGGTCATCCCGACGTTACCGGCGGGCACCACTCTGGCGGACCTGACGCAACCGCTGACCGGATTCGGCGATGGGCTCGGCATCGGCAGCACGCCGAAGAACTGGCTGATCCCGAACCTGAACGCTTTCGTGGACACCTTCGATATTTACTGCAACTGCGGTATCTACACGGTTGGCGGCACCAATGTGCCCACGGCGCGCGGTAACAACCGCAGCGTGGAGGAAAAGGACACCGGCGCCTTCGTGCAGGCCGACTTCAAGATGGACTGGGGTATCCCGGTGCGTGGCAACCTCGGCGTCCGCTACGTGAAGACCGACATGACCTCGCAGGGCTATTCGACCAACGGTGCGCCGGTCGAAGCGGGCAATGACTACAACGATGTGTTGCCCTCGCTGAACATGGTGTTCGAATTCTCGCCTGACCTGCTGATGCGCCTCGGCGCCGCCAAGGTCATGACCCGGCCGGCACTCGGCTCCGTGACGCCGGGCGTCAGCGGCATCAACCTCGTGGGCACTCCCTCGGTCACGAGCGGCAACCCGAAACTCGAGCCCATCCGCGCGAAGGCCTATGATCTCGGCCTCGAGTGGTACTTCGAGGAAGGTGCGTTGCTCTCAGGCGCGATCTTCTACAAGGATATCGAGAGCTTCGTACAGACCCTGGTCCAGCAGATGCCGTTCATCGATTCCGGCCTGCCGCTCGACCTGCTGAACGGTTCCAGTGTCACTCCCACGGATCTCGTCAACTTCACCCTCCCGGTGAACACTGAAGGCGGTCCGGTCAAGGGCTTCGAGATCAACTACCAGCAGCCGTTCCGGTTCCTGCCGGGCAAATTGAGCAACATGGGCATGCTGCTCAACTACACCCACGTGGAATCCGAGATCGACTACGTGACCTCGCCCACCGGCGCCACGCCGGCGGTCAGGAACGACCTGGTGAATCTCTCGCCGAATGCCTGGAACGCGACTCTCTACTATGAAGCCGACGGCTTCAGCATCCGCACCTCGGCTGCGTACCGCGACGCGTACCTCACCGCGGTTCCTGCCACGAATGCGTATCCAGTCCAGGACGCGGAAGGCACGAACGAGACCTTGTTCGTCGATCTGTCCGCCTCGTACAACTTCAATGACAACCTCACGGTGTCGTTCGAAGCGCTGAACCTCACCGACGAGTTCAACGACCAGTTCATCGATACGACTGCGGATCGCGAGGTGACGTACACGCACACCGGCCGTCAGTTCTTCCTCGGAGCGCGTTACAAGTTCTGATCCGCGTCTGGCCGATACGAAGGGACAGTCCGCGAGGACTGTCCCTTTTTTGTGGCTCGACGCACCATACTCGCTGCATGAAGTTGCCCATGGCCTGCAAACCTCTCATCGTCGCGACCCTGATGGCTCTTACTTTCGACACTGCCGAAGCCGCCGGCGTGCCAACCGCCGAACCCGGCGGTGAGACCGTGGTGCTTTGGCCCGCGGGAGTCCCCGGCGCCGGGCACGTGCAGGTGACGCAGGTGCTCACCGAAAGAGCGACCGACGGGCCCCCTCGCGATCGCATCGCGGAGCACGTCACGCGACCCCTGATGACGCTCGTGCATGCGAAGGGCAAACCGAATGGCATCACCTTGCTGATCGTGCCCGGCGGCGGCTACGTGCGCGTGGTGATCGACAAGGAAGGCTTCGAGACCGCCGACTGGTTCGCGCAGCGCGGCTTCGAATGCGCGGTGTTGCGCTACCGGATGCCGGCCGATGGCTGGGCCGCGGGCGCGGACGCGCCGGTGCACGACGCCATGCGCGCGCTGCGCCTGTTGCGCCAGCAGCGGGCAGCCACGGCGAACGCGCGCTTCGGCGTGATGGGATTCTCCGCGGGCGGTCACCTCACCGCGCGGCTGATCACGGAGCCGGGACTGGCTTATCCGCGCCAGGACGCGGCCGACGAACTGTCCGCGCGACCGGACTTCGCGGTGCTCGTATACCCGGTGATCCTCACCGAGGGCGCCGCGGCGCACCCGGGCTCGGTCAAGCAATTGCTCGCGGCCGGCGTGCCCGCCGCGAATCTCAAACTACTGTCGCCGCAGTCGAACGTGTCGGCGCAGACGCCGCCGACGCTGCTGGTGCATGCCGCCGACGACGCGTCCGTGCCGGTGGAAAATTCGCTGGCGATGTACTCCGCCCTGCGTGCCGCCGGGGTGCGCAGCGAACTGCACGTGTTCGATCGCGGCGGGCATGGCTTCGGCCTGCGCGGCATACAAGGTATCGATGCGGCCACGTGGCCGCAGCTGGTCGAGAACTGGGCCCTGGCCAATGCGAAACAGTGATCCCACGTTCAACGGCGGACGCCGCCGCGTGTTGCTGGCGGGCCTCGCGGCGGGAGCCAGCGCTTCGCCCTGGGCACGAGCCGCGAGCACGCGTGGCGTCGTCGTCCCGACCACCGCGGGGCGCGTGCGTGGTTTCACGGATGGCGATCTGAACGTGTTTCGCGGCATTCGTTACGGCGCCGACACCGGCGCGCGGCGCTTTCAACCGCCCGCGGCGCCGCAGCCCTGGCGGGACGTGGTCGATGCCCGTGAATTCGGGCCCGCCAGCCCGCAGGGCGGTTCCGAGCCCAACCAGTCCGAGGACTGCCTGTTCCTCAATGTGGTCGCGCCCCGGGCAAAGGCCGCTCGCCCGCGCCCGGTCATCGTCTACATCCACGGTGGCGCCTACTCGGGCGGCTCGGGTTCCAGCCCGCTGTACGATGGGTCGACGTTGTGCCGGCGCGGTGACGTGGTGGTGGTCACGGTCAATCACCGGCTCAACCTGTTTGGTTATCTCTATCTACCCGGGTTTCCGGATTCGGGTAACGCCGGCATGCTGGACCTGGTCTTGGCCTTGCGCTGGGTGCGCGACAACATCCAGGCCTTTGGCGGCGACCCGGGCTGCGTGACGCTGCTGGGCCAGTCCGGCGGCGGTGCCAAGATCGCCACGCTCATGGCCATGCGCGAGGCCGGCGGGCTGTTCCATCGCGCGGCCACCATGAGCGGCCAGCAGGTGACCGCTTCCGGACCGCTGCATGCCACCGGCCGCGCGCGGGCACTGCTGGAGAAACTCGGCGTTCCCGTGGAACGCGCGCGCGAGCTGGCGACCATCCCCGTGAAGGATCTGCAGCGGGCGCATGCCGCCACCGTCGATCCGTATATCGGGCGCGGCAGCTGCTACATGGGACCGGTGCTCGACGAGCGCACGCTGACTCGCCACCCGTTCTATCCGGATGCCCCACCGCAGTCGGCCGGCATCCCGATGATGATCGGCAATACGCACGACGAAACGCGTTCGCTGATCGGCCGCGGCGATCCCACGGCGTGGACCGTGAGCTGGGAAGAACTGCCGCGCAAGCTCGAGCAGGAACTGCGCGTCGACATCTCGGGCGATCTGGTGGTCGCCGAATACCGCAGGCTGTACCCGAACTACTCCGCCTCCGACGTGTTCTTCTCGGCGACCACCGCCGGCCGGTCCTGGCGCGGCGCCATCATCGAGGCCGAATTGCGCGCGCGGCAGGGATCGCCGGCATACGCCTACCAGCTCGACTGGCGCTCACCCGAGGACGGCGGCAAGTGGGGTGCATTCCACACACTCGACATACCGCTGATGTTCGGCACACTGACCGCGAACGGCTCGTTGACCGGCGACGCCGAAGCGGCGCGCCGCGTGTCTTCCACCATGCAGCAGGCGCTGCTGGCTTTCGCGCGCACCGGCGATCCTAACTATTCCGGGCTGGCGCGCTGGGAACCCTACACGCTGCCGCGTCGGCCGACCCTGGTATTCGACGTGGAATCGAAGCTGGCCGACGACCCGCGTGGCGCCGAGAGGCGCTTGTTCGAGAAAGTGCCGTTCATCCAGCAAGGAACCTAGTGGGACATCGCACGCATGTTTTTCCGGCTTTGGCCGCCCGGCGTGGCGGCGCCCGGTCCCGGCGCGCCGGAAATTGCGAGTGGCGTCTCAGCGCCGCCGCGCGATTGCGCCAACAATGGACCCCGGAGCCCCCCACCCGATTTGACATGCAATGTCTCCCCGAAACATTGAAAATGACACCGGTTTCCCTATATAACTGCGCCAGCACCGAAGTGCCCGAAAAAGAAGGTTCGTAATTTTGGTTTCCGTTGTCTCCGACCTCGCGTTCGACGCCAAGGGGGTGGCCGCCGAATTCGTCAAGGCGCGCCGCTCCGCGGGCTCATTTACCCAGTATCCGGGGGCCACGCCGCCGGATCTCGACTCTGCCTATCGTTGCCAGGATGAAGCGATCTCGCTCTGGGACGATTCCATCGTCGGATGGAAGGTCGGCTGGATCGCCGAACCCTTCAGCATCAAGTACGGCGCCCAGCGCCTGGTGGGCCCGATCTTCAGCCGCGCACTGCAGCGCTCCAATGGTGGCGACTCCACCGATGCGCCGGTGTTCGCCCAGGGATTCGCGGCCATCGAGGCCGAATTCGTGTTCCAGCTGTCCAAGGACGCGCCGGCCAACGTGACCGAGTGGACCGCCGAGACCGCGCGGCGCTTCGTGAAGACCATGTTCATCGGCATCGAGATCGCCAGCAGTCCGCTGCAGAACATCAACGATTTCGGCCCGGCGGTGGTGGCCAGCGACTTCGGCAACAACGCCGGCCTGTTGCTCGGCACCGAGGTGCCGGACTGGCAAACCCGCGCCCTCGACTCGCTGAATTGCGAGACGCGCATCGATGGCGCGGTGGTCGGCCGAGGCAATGCCGCCGCCGTCAGCGGTGGTCCCCTGGCGGCGCTGGCCTTCGCGCTGCGTTGTAACGCGCGCCGCGGCAGGCCGCTGCGCGCCGGCGACCTGGTGTCGACCGGTGCGGCCACGGGTGTCCACTCGATCACGGCGGGACAATCGGCCGAGGCCATTTTCACCGGCATCGGCAGCCTGAGATGCGTCGCCACGCCAATGACACCGGTTGCATAGTGTCCATTGTTAGGGGACAACCCTGCACGGCCGGCGAACGGTTCCGTACAATCCCCTTCCCATGACACGCACGCGGAAAAAACCCGCCGTCACCCGCACCGCTCCCAAGGCAGCCGTGCCACCCAAGCCGCTGCCGGTGAAGCCCAGCGGCATCAAGCCCGGACGCAACGCGACCATCAACGACATCGCGAGGCTGGCGAGCGTCTCGAAGAAGACCGTGTCGCGCGTGATCAACCAGTCGCCGCTGGTACAGGAAGCGACGCGCGCCCGCATCCAGGCGGTCATCGACAAGTTCGGTTACGTGCCGGACCCGCAGGCGCGCGGCCTCGCGTTCCGCAAGTCGTTCCTGATCGGGCTGGTGTACGACAATCCGAACGCGCAATACATCGTGAACTGCATGGAAGGCGCGCTCGATGCCGTGCGCAATTCCGAGTACGAAGTCGTCGTGCATCCCTGCGATCGCAAGAAGCCGGACTTCATCGCCGGCGTGCGCCGTTTCGTCGAGCGTCAGAAGCTGCGCGGCGTCATCCTCATGCCGCCGATCTCCGAGAACGACGAGCTGACGCGCGCGCTCACGGCCGCGGATTGCGCCTACGTGCGCATCAGCTACACCGCGCTCGACGATCCCGCGCGCATGGTCATCTCCAACGACCGGCTCGCGGTCGCCGAGGTGGCAAACTACCTGACCTCGCTGGGACACAAGCGCATCGGCTACATCGCCGGCCCGCCGGGATTCCGCTCCGCGATCGAACGCCTGGCGGGATTCCGCGAAGCGCTGGCGGCGCGTTCGATCCCATTCCCCGAGGAACTCATCGTCGAGGGCGGCTACACCTACGAATCCGGCGTCGCGGGCGGCGAAAAGCTGCTCGCGCTCAGCCCGCGTCCCTCCGCCATCTTCGCCAGCAACGACGAGATGGCCGCCGGTGTCTACCGCGTCGCGAACAAGCTCGGCCTGTCGATCCCCGGTGATCTTTCCATCGTGGGCTTCGACGACGGCCCGCTGGCCTCGCGCCTGTTGCCGCCGCTCACGACCATCCGCTTGCCGATCCGCGAGCTCGGCCGGCTCGCCGCTAACAAAATCCTGCACCCCGAGACCGCGGGCGGCACGCATGCCATGGTCACGCCGCTCGAGCCGCACCTGGTCATCCGCGACTCCTGCCAGCCGCCGAGCCGGTAAAACCCTGTCATAAGCCCTTGACGCGCCGGGGCCAGGATTCATGACACCGGTTTCCCTGCCCGCCCCCGGCAGAGTAGAATCGCGTCCCCCAAAGATACGAGCCGGAAGTCGAGACCATGAAGTTCGAGACGCGACACGCGAGCCATCCCAGCATCATCCCGACCGCGAACAGCGAGCGACTGCGCGAGCTGTACCACATCTCCGGAATCTTCATTCCCGACGACGTGAGCCTCACGTTCAGCCACATCGAACGCATGATCAACGGCGGCGTGATGCCGGTGTCGAAGGCCATCGAACTCAACGAGGTGCCGGCGCTCAGCAAGGGCCCGTTCCTGGCGCGCCGCGAGCTCGGTGTCATCAACGTCGGCGGAAACGGCAAGGTGGTCGTGGACGGCAAGGAGTGGGCGCTGGCCGCCCGCGAAGGCCTGTACATCCCGCAGGGCACGACCTCGCTGGTGTTCACTTCGGATTCGAAGGACGCGCCGGCAAAGTTCTACCTGGCCAGCACGCCGGCGCATGCGCGTTATGAAACCGTGAAGATCGACCTGAAGAAGGCCAACCCCATGCCGGTGGGCGCGCCGGCCACGGCCAACGCGCGCACCATCTACCAGTACATCAATCCGGACATCTGCAAGTCCGCGCAGCTGCTGATGGGTCTCACCTCGCTGCAGGAAGGCAGCGTGTGGAACACCATGCCCTGCCACCTGCACGAGCGCCGCGCGGAGACGTATTTCTACTTCGACCTGAAGCCGGACGCGCGCGTGGTGCACATCATGGGCGAACCGCACGAGACGCGGCACATCTTCGTGGCGAACGAGGAAGCGGTGATCTCGCCGCCGTGGGGCATACACACCGGCTGCGGCACCTCTAACTACAGCTTCATCTGGGCGATGGGCGGCGAAAATCAGGAGTACAAGGATGTCGCCTGGGTGCCCATGAACGTGTTGCGCTGATGAGCTCGTTCGAACTGAAGGGCCGCGTCGCGGCGGTCACCGGTGCGAACACCGGCCTCGGGCGCGCCATCGCCGAAGCGCTGGCGGGCGCGGGCGCGGACGTCGCGCTGGTGGGCCGCAGCGATCCCGCGGAAACGGTGGCGGCCATCGAGGCGCTGGGCCGCCGTGCCACGTGGGTCAACGCCGACCTGGGCAGCAAGCCCGACTACGCCGGCATCGTCGGCTCGATCACCGGCAAGCTCGGCGGGCTGCACATACTCGTGAACAACGCCGGCATCATCCGCCGCGCGAATGCCATCGATTTCACCGAGGCGGACTGGGACGCGGTGCTCGACGTGAACCTGAAGTCGGTGTTCTTCCTCTCGCAGGCGGCCGCGCGCCACATGATTCCGAACGGCGGCGGCAAGATCATCAACATCGCGTCGATGCTGTCGTTCCAGGGCGGTATCCGCGTGCCGTCCTACACCGCCAGCAAGAGCGGCATCGCCGGGCTCACGCGCCTGCTGGCGAACGAGTGGGCCAGCCAGGGCATCAACGTCAACGCGATCGCGCCGGGCTACTTCGCCACCAACAACACCGCGGCCCTGCAGGCCGACCCTAAGCGCAACTCGGAGATTCTGGGCCGCATCCCGGCCGGTCGCTGGGGCGACCCGAAGGATCTTGGCGGCGCGGCGGTGTTCCTCGCCTCGAGCGCGGCCAACTACGTTCAGGGCATCATCCTGCCGGTCGACGGCGGCTGGCTCGCGCGCTGATCCGGCTATCATCCGGCTCTCTAACCAGAGAGTCGGCTGATGCGCATCGCTTTCCTCGGTCTCGGCAAGATGGGTTCCGGCATGGCCGCGCGGCTCGCGGCCGCCGGCCATTCGCTTTCCGTGTACAACCGCACTGCCGCGCGGACCGAGCCACTGGCGAAACTCGGCGCGCGGGTCGCCGAATCCGCGCGCAGCGCCGCCGAGAATGCCGACGTGATCATCGGCATGACGGCCGACGACGCGTCCTCGCGCGCAATGTGGCTCGGTGAGCAGGGCGCGCTGGCCGCGGGCAATGCACCTGACGCGCTGGCCATCGAGTGCTCGACCCTCTCATACGACTGGGTGATGGACCTGGCGCGGCGCGTTCGCGCGCGCGGCTTCCGCTACGTGGACGCGCCGGTGACCGGACTGCCGGACGCCGCCGCGGCCGGCACGCTGACCTTGCTGGTGGGCGCCGAACCCGCGGACCTCGATGCCGCACGCCCGGTATTCGCCTCGCTGGCCACGCGCGTGCTGCACTTCGGCCCGGTCGGCAAGGGCACGGCGTACAAACTCATGGTGAACCTCCTGGGAGCGATCCAGATCGCCTCGGCCGCCGAGGGGCTGGCGTTCGCGGAAGCGGCCGGGCTCGATCTGCGGCTGGTGGCGGACGCGATTGCGTCGGGGCAGGCGGCGAGTCCGCAGGTGGTGCGCAACGTGCGCCGCTTCGTGGCCGCCGATCATGGCGGTGCGGTGAATTTCACGCCGGCACTGCGGCTGAAGGATGTCGAGTACGCATTGCGC
>Ga0247777_1000607_pt1 | contig 10473 bp, 7 predicted proteins | sample UWRJL154409C5_FD_179937 | JGI IMG/M metagenome (GOLD analysis project Ga0247777, IMG submission 179937) | Plant litter microbial communities from Arlington Agricultural Research Station in Wisconsin, United States - UWRJ-L154-409C-5 | ecosystem: Environmental > Terrestrial > Plant litter >...
TAGGACGTCCGCCACAGGCAGAAGGCAGGCCATGCGGTGACGCAGCCACTCGTTTCGCCGAGAACCCGACAGCTCCAGCTTCCAGGTGCCGCCCATGTGTGCTACTGTACTCCGTACCGCACTACAAACCCCGCTTTTGTGGGGGCGAGGCAACGTTCAAATTAGGTTGAGGCTCTGCGATGGTACAGTAGTTGCTCGCTCCTACAGGCGAGCCAGGGGATTGGGAATATCGACCGACCTTCTAGATTCGTCCTGACGGGGCTACGAAACGGGGCGGTACGATGGCATCAAGATACTCGGCGGCTCGCCCCAAACGCGCCGGCGAGTCCTTTGCTCGCAGTCACCATGGTGAGCGCGTCACTGCCGCCGACAACGACGAGACAAATTCCAAGAAGGTCAAGTTCGATCTCCGTAACCCTTCAGCCCTGGCCCCCGAGGTGCGCGAGGATGATGACGTCCTGGACGCCGACGTCATCGGTGCAGGCGGCGCAGCAACGAAGCGCGGTGCTGTGAATATCGACGGTTACGACTCGGACTCGGACAACGACACGTTCCAGGCCCGCGCCGACTCGCGCAAGGGCTCCGGAAAGGGCAAAGGGGCCGACGATGGCGTCGACCTGGCGGAACAGCTCGACAATTACAATTCACGGTTGAAGGGAGACGCGGCAGCGGGCGGTGCCAAGGGAGACGACGACGACGACGATGACGACGACATGTTCGGCGAGGACGACGATGACGACGACGCGGACAAGACCGGGCGGTCGGCAGAGGCAGCCTCTACCGGGCAAGGGAAGAAAGACAAGAGCGTTCGGTTTCTCGACCACAAAGACATTCAAGGCCAAGAGCAGACGAGCCGGAGCGGGGGTCACATCAGATTGGACGACGAGTCCAGCTCCGACGAGGAGGAGGCGGAGCTCGCCAAGCAGGAGGAGGACGTCGACGAGGAAGTGGGGGCAGGGGGCCTAAAGAAGCACGCCCCCAAGATAGACGCCTTCAACATGCGCCAGGAGTACGAGGAGGGCGCCTTCGACGAGTCGGGCAACTTCATCCGGAAAGCTGTCGATCCCGACTCGGTCCACGACCGCTGGCTCGAAGGCGTCAGCAAGAAGGAGATGAAAAAGGCCGCCGCGGCGCACGAGAGACGGGAAGAGGAGCGCCGCCAGCAGCGAAGGGCGGACGACACCTTTCTCACGTCCGACCTCCTCGAGACCCTCCTCACCCGGCTCGACAAGGGCGAGACGGCGTTGGAGGCCTTGGCGAGGCTTGCCAAGGGGCAAGTCAAGCCAAAGGCGAAAAAGGTACCGAAATGGAAGCAAAAGAAACAAAAGGACGCCGACGGCGCCATGGAGGTGGACCGGGAGAAGCAGCCCGAGGACGCGGCGCAGGTACGCATCCGAGGTGCCATCAGCGCCATTACCGAGGCCGCGGACAGGCTTCTCAAACGCGACTACCCCGATATCTATGACACGGAGCGCGAGATGCTCGTCAGAGAGTACCGCAACGAGACCGGCGAACACTGGGTGGATCCCCCGCCGCCCGACCCTGGAGAGGACTCTGCCGAGGGCAAGACGGCCCCGCAGTGGGAATTCCGCTGGACAGACGGCCGCGACGACACTGACCGACAAGGGCCCTTTGATGGGCCAACCATGCAGTCGTGGCAGGCAGCAGGATACTTCAACGACAGCGTCGAGTTCCGCAGGGCGGGGGAAGAAGGCGGCTGGACACGGGTTGCCACGTTTGTATGATCAGTTGCAGTACCGCACAGCAGAGGAGGCCGCCAGAGGCAGCAAAGGCGTCTCGAACCGAGGGACGTCTGAAGGAGATGTCCGCTATCCATCAACGCCATGCCTCCCTATGGTACAATCGTCTATGACCAGGCTGGACCTTCTCCTCCAGTCTTTTTGCCTCCGCCCCAACGCCACTGGTCTCCGCCCGATATCTAGGTCGTGTCCATCTTCTCTCCATGCCCGTTGGTCACGGCGAAATCGACGCGGCCGTCGTTGCCGATCAGGCGCTTCTCCGACTCGGTGACAAATTTGACACTCCTGGCCGGGTCATAAAAGAGCTTGAAGCTCCGCTGGACGTCTTCCACCCCCACCTGCTTGGAGCGCCGCTTCGCGCTCACTAGCTGTGACGTGGTAATGAGGTTGCTGGCGTACCGCAGGCCTGCCTCCTGGCCGATCTTGGTCAGGAGAGCGAGGGCGTCGGGCGTCAGGTCGACTTCCTCCTCTTGGGCGCGGATGGACAGGATCTGCTTGAGCTCGTCCTGGTTGTAGGCGTGCGTGGTGATGATGGACACGCGGTCCAGAAAGTCGAGCGGCAGGCCGTGCGGGCTCTTGTAGTCGGTACCCCGTATGCGCGACTGGCCCCGGTTGCTCGCCATGATGACGATGGGCGCCAGGTCGACCTCGAGGGCGCGGTTGATGTAGGAGAAGCACTCGATATCGAGCATGTGCACCTCGTCGATGAAGAGCACACCCGGCACTATCTGGGCCTTGCCCTCCTCCTTCCACTCGGCGACCTTGGTGTTGATCTGGTCGCGGATCTCGCTGCGGATCTCACCCGTGTCGCCCGAGAACAGGGCGAGGAAGCCTTGGGTGCGCGAGTTGATGACGTCTATCTCGTGCAGCGTGACAGTGTGCTCGACTTCCTTGCGCTTCTGCAGCTCTCCCTCGGGGCACTGCAGGAACTTGACGTCGACGCCCATGGCGTCGTAGTCTCGCGAGCGGGCGTAAGAGCGGCCGAGCTTGGTGATCTTGCCCGACGACTTGTCTATCGAGATGATGTCGCCGGCCATGACACGCTCCTTGGTCATGGCGTCGATCATCTTGCTGCCCATATCGTATATGGCCTCCATCTCGGTGGTCTTGATGGTGAGCTTGCCTTGCTTGGCACCGCCGGTCACGCTGCGATCAATCTGGATCTCAACCACCTCGCCCTCCATAATCTCGCTCTCCTCCTTGATCCGCACCCCGATGGACTTACGGAATGCCTGTGTCAAGGCCTCGGTCTTGGACATCTCCAAGGAAAATATCTCGGACGACGCGAGCGAGGTGAAGGGAACCTCGGGGCCGAGGGACTGCGCCATGCCCATGGCGATGGCTGTCTTTCCGGTACTGCGGGAGTTGGGGTCAGCAGCCAGCGCATGGGCAGCCGGGTAAGGCTCGTGGGCTGCCTACCTGGGGGGGCCGGCGATGAGCACGGCGCGACCGGCGATCTTGCCCTGCTTGATCATCTCCAACACGATGGCGGCGGCTTTTCGTGCCCGCTCCTGGCCGACGAGTCCCTGGGACGCCGCCCTGGGCTCCAGAGTGTCCTTGTCCACGCCAAGCCCTCGGATGTGAGAGTGGGCAGCTATGAGGTTGATGCCCCGGAGCTCCTTGGTCTCCGAGACGGTCACAACGGGCTGCGCGACGACTCGTTAGCGCGCGGGCGGGCGGTGGAGAGCACCGAGAAGGGGATTCTCACGGCAGCCATTGTGTTTTGGAGGTCCTAAGGTAGCCACTGCTGGTGCTGGAATGTCTCTTCGTGACAGGTGCTGCAGTCGTGGGCTGCGTGATAGCAACGTTGTCCAGGAGCTGGCGGGTTGTGTACCGAAAACGGTCTTGCACGGAGGGCAGCTGTTGATTTTTTGAGATCGCATGCCGCCAGCTGCAAGGCGGGCAAGGCTCTATTCCACCCCCGTCTCTACACAGTACGTTGACTGAGTACCGCTGTGGCTGGTGCGCCCCATTTTGGATGCTACCTGAAATTTACCCTGGCATGGGTGTGGCGAGTGAGCAGTTGGACTCGACCAAAATCCGCTGCGTTCTCTTGCCTTCCAGGTTGAGTCGCGCCTGGAATCTGTGACTCGAGGTGGAATGAGAGAAAGCACTTGAGCGCCTGCTCCTCCGGAGATAGTACGCAAGGATACTCTTGCAGAGTGCACTACTCGTAGGAGGGTTACGATACTTAATTATCTACCTATGTACAGTATCTGGCCTGGTGTAACTCAGGTACCACGTCCCTAGGGCAGTTTGGTGTGTCTACGGAGTACTCCGTAATGGTAACGTGATATTCATAGTACCTACCTACGCTCACTAAGGCAGTCTGGCTCGAGTTTGATATCGACCTACCTATTTAGTACTTAGAGGGTGCCCCGTAGGTAGTGCCAGCCTAGGTACACGGAAACAGAATGGAATTCTGTCAAGCTGGCTATGTAGGAGTACGGAGTACCTACACTGAATGGCGTGCGGAGTACTCAGCGTAGCATCAGTGCTGTGCGGGGTTAGGTCGCTCGGTCGGATGCTTTTCAAGATATGGACGGCTCCAGGATTGGAGAGGGCAACGCCACGCGCGTGCACGTCCATTTTAAAAGATGAAAAAACACCCGTTGGAGGTATCAAAGTCGGGAGTCGGGTGCTTGGGAGTTGATACATACAAAACAAAGCATGTGACTTGCGCGTCGCGTTTCCCCCATTCCCCCAGACAGCGCCGTTGAGGTCACCGTTACGGCCCGTCACCCCGTCCCACCTGTCTTTAGCACCCCACTAACCGAAGTCTGGTGCTTCATGGCTGCCGACGTCGATGTCATTTAGACTCCAACTGACGAGACGCAAACGGTGTCGTTGGTCCCCTTGGACGACGCCATCCCCAAATCGGTCGAGCTCATTTTCGCGAGGACCCCACCCACCTTCTCCACTCGTGCTCTCCTCTCTCGACCTCTCTTTTCGTTTCTTGCGCTCTGGGTTGCACAGCGTCTCCTTGGCCCACCACCCCGCCTACTGCGTTAACCGGTGTGGCGACGTATCGGAACCCGCCGAGTCTTCGTTTGCGAGCCGCCATTGAGCCACGAGGCGCGCCATAGTCGCCCCCTAGTAGTTGGTAGCTCCTCATAGAGCCGAGACCTCGTCGTGGTATCGTGCCGAAAGCAGCTGTCGACTATCCATGAGCCCGAAATGGCGGCGTATCGACCCGAGTTGTACGACCGTCGTAGGGCATCGTCGGACGATTACTTGAATCGGAGAGAAAGGGACAGCGCCCCTCGGCTTCACAGCGACGGTGACCGGACCCGCTCACCTCGCGACATCCGATCCCCTCACGATGGCGCCCAAGACAAAGACCGCGGGCGCGATCGCAACGATCGGATGCCCCCTCCCAGCGGGTTCAGCATTGATACCTCGGCGAAGCGCGTCCGCATCGATCAGCCCTTGTCTGCAGGTATGCCCGAGGCCTCGCCTGGCCATTCCTCCCTCCAGCCTAACGCCGGTGCAGGATCGAGACCCAGTCCGACCGGCGGCTCCCTTCATGATCTGTCGAAACTCCTACGCAGAGTTGGTGAATGCCAGATGGACCTGGGCCGCACCAAACAAGAGCTGGAGAACCGCGAACGCTTGAAGAAAAAACGAGAAGAGGAACTCAAACGAACGCTCCCTCGTCACTCGGACTTCTCCTCAGTGATCGACCGCCACAAGCTGATTGTCAGCGTGGAGGAGAAGCAGTTCGATGCCACCCAGAAGCTCTACGCCCAGCTCCTGGAGCAATACGACAGGACGCTGGAGACGTTTGTTCGTTGTCTACTGAATGCCTTGCCGCTCCAGGACCTTGCAGAGAGGCTACTGAAGGACGTCCATCACGCCACCGGTGCCCACGCACAAGAGCAGAGGCTGGGGACGCTAGAAGCCCAGATACGCGCCATCTCTAACGCGGTCGAGTCGCGGGCCGGGGGCACCCCGGCCAAGGACGAGTACGAGCTTCTCAAGAGCGAGACAGCCGCCAACAAGGCCACCATGGCGCAGGTGATTCGGGATATAGACCGAGTGAACAAGGAGAAGGAAGAAACCCGGCAGCTCAAGACCGAGAACGCTACCAATAAGGCCAACATCGCGAAGCTGCTCGAGAGGATCGACACGTTGACAGATCAGGTCGCTCGGCAAGCGGAGGAGCTTCAGCAAGTCCGCAGCATCGTGGACGGGCAAGTGCCAAGGTGTGAAGCCTTGGAAAACAAGGTCCGAGACCACGGCCAGACGCTGGCCGAGTTCGACGCGGACAATCTCAGCCAGGCGGCCGATTTCTTTGCCTTTGAGAAACCACGACTTCTGGAGGACGTGGCCAGTGCCAGACAACATATAACCAACCTCTCGACGACGCTGAGCACCATGGTGGCCAGGCAGGCCGCATCGCCACCACCTGCGATTTTGTCTGCAGTTGTTGCGCAGCCTCAGCCGGCCAAAGCGACGGTCGAGCCTCATGTCATCCGTATGTTCGAAGAGCACAAGGAAAAGTTCGTTACCAAGATGGCCAACAAGTACGGGGAGATGGTGGAGAGCCTTCGCAAAATGATCAGCGCGTTGGAGGGCCGCATCCAAGCCTTGGAAGAGCGGCCGTTGCAGGCGGCGCCGGGGGGACCAGACGGCGAAAAACTGATGCGCGACGTCAACTTGCTATCATCGACACTCCAGACGTCGATTGATGGGGTGAAGGAGGAGTTGGACCAAAAGTACCTGACGATCCAGACTATGGTCACGACGCTGGACAGCCAGTTCAACAACGTCACCACCAAGGATGTGTACGAGGCGATAGTGGGCCATATCGAACCCCTGCTACCCAACTCAGAGCAGCTGCGCCATTTGCAGGAGGATGTTCACAGGCTTAACGGGCTGATCAACATCGTGTACGCACAACTGCGCGACAACAACGGCCAGGGCAGCCCCTTCCAGCTTGCAACGACCCTGGACGGCAAGAAGCGGAACAACGAGCTGGCCGCGGCCGCCAATGGCGGATCGCCGCCACCGCCTCAAGACGCGGCGCATCTGACCAAGCGACGCAGAGTGGACACGGGCCCAACCCACACACTGCCGAGACTGCGCAAGGAGAATGGGCAGCACACTTCCTAACCCGAGGCCCTGTTGTAAGGGGGCCATGGCCCCAGCGGACGGAGACGGGCGGTGGATTTCGCATGATACCCAGAGAACCCATCGCGGGGAGGCGGGGGCACCGATGTGCGCGACCAGGGAGGGAAGGGCTTCTTCTCGGAGTTGGTGGCATTGTTACAGTACTCCTGTCATGCATCGGTGGGCAAGGGAGGGTCGATGAGGGAAGAGTCGAAAGGAAGAGGTCATGTATAAACAGTCACGTTAATACGGAGGAGAGAAGATGGGAGGATGGGTCGAGAAGAAGTTCAGAGTCGGCACACACTGCATTGCGTTCCTGGTGCCAAGGTTTGTCGGCAAATCAAGCGAGACAGTCAATGGAGTCCGGGTGTCAGAGTTTGGACGGGTGGGCCAAGCTTCCAAAGCCTCCGGTCACTGGCCCGCCGGGCCCGCTATTGTAACTTTACGGGGTCCGCCCTCTTTTTCCCGCCGCCCCATTCATCATCCATGTCACCACGGCATCCTCTCCGTCCTTGAGGCTGGAAAGCGCGAAATCCCCGGAAGAGCAGCAGGGCGCCATGTTTTGCTGAAGTCGACTTCCACGCGCCCGAGAACAAGGCTTTCCAAGTCGCATGAGACCGTCGACTCTGCCCGTCCCCGCAGCCCATGCGCCGGCGACTGTTGTTGGAGCGCTGCGGTTGCAAGGGCCGGCGCGGCACCTCGCCAGCCGACAGCACACCATAACCACGACGACCCGGACGGCGGCCTGACGTCCAAGGTCGTCGGCACCCGCTCCCCAACACCGGCGCCGCCCCCCGAATCTTGCTTCCGCGGGCCTGGCAGGCTCTGGCGGCCGTCGGCGCCTCCCTCTCCGGCTGGCGCAGTCTTATCTTGGCGCGCATCGAGCGTGTGGTCGTCCCACTCCCAGTCCGACTCCCACTCCCACTCTCACCATCCGCCCTCCGCCCTCCCTCCCCCTGTCTTCGCATCACGGCCCGGCCGACGACGCCGCGACCGCGAGAGGGTCGCTCGGCCCCCGAGTCGACCCCAGTCCCGTTCCGGGGGCCAATTCGACGCCGGTCCTTGTCCGCCCCCGACCTTTCCCTCTGGAGCGCCGATCCGGTCCTTTGTCCCGCCCCGGGCGTCAACCCTCCCGTCTCGACCGATTGCATGCGAGCGCCCCGGTCGTGAAAGATGGATGGTGCGGCGACCCAGGTGGACCAGCTTGCTCAGCACCTTCTCCCCGCCCAGCCGCACCATCTCGCCCTCTCGCTCACGGAGCGGTACCCTCCCACGACAGACTTTCGCCGGACCCACTCGCGCCTACAGTACACAACCTTCGTGTCGGGTGCCGACCGCGGCGTCCTCCTCACCCGAGCCTACTACGAGATCCTCGAGGAGCCCGACACGCTGGCGCCCACCCCGGCTGATGCTGCCAGCCGCCCTGACGTCAAGAAGGCCGTCACCAAGGTTTCCTTTAAGGACTACCGCCAAAACAAGCAGAAGAAGGTGTCGGAGTCGCCCCCTGACACGGGTCCTAGCGCGAGCATGGACACCAAGCAAACGAACACCCCCAAGATTGCGGAGCGCCGGCCGATCCCCTATGCCCAGGACGCGAACGGCGCCGGAAGCATAAAAGAGAACAAACGGTCGGCAACTGCCGTCACCAATGGCGACAGGTACGGCACCTTTTCCCTTACCAAACGCTCGATGCGGCTCTTGACTGACATGGAGTGCGTCTTGACAGAAACCGACATCTATCCCCCACCGAGCGGTCCAAGCCCTCGCCTAGTCCTCTAGCCGACGGTAAGAAGCGGACGGCAGAGCCAGACTTCGATGTGAAACCCCCCAAACGGGCAAAGTCGGACAGCTTCACCAAGCCCGACGCGACGCACCCGTCTCAACAGAATAGCAGCCGGAATAAGGAGGCCGGCGCGGATACAGACGAAAAGCGTCGACCCAAGGAAGCTCGGCACGCAGGGGCTCAGGGTACCCCGAATGGCCGGAGCCTGGCAGCCGCCCAGAAGGGGAACGGGCCTACATCATCATCCCCCAGGCCTGCGGTCAACGGTGTCAAGGGCCGCTCCGGCGAAGACCGACACTCAACACCACGCACGGGTGACCCTCCCGGCAAAGCATCACTACCACCCCTCCTCTCCCCGTTGCACCTGGGACTGGACGATGACCACGACAGAGACGCGAAGAGCCCCAAGAAAGAGCCGCCGGAAAACGGAGGAGAGGGGGCCCGGCTCAAACCGTCCGCGAGGACCCAGGGCGGCGTCGCCTTGACCGCCCGCCCGACCAAGTCCCCACTACGCGTCCCTCCGCTGCTCTCCCCGACGCTCCCCCCTATCGTGGAGCAAGAGCTAGCTCGGGTCAAGAGGACCCCTTCCAAAGGCGACTCGAGCCAGCATGGCAGCCAGGCGTCGGAGTCGCCCAGAAGCGCCAAGAAGCCCCCGCGGCCGGTGCCGGATGCGGAGGACGAGCGCGAGCGCGACAAGGGGGGAGAGAAGGAGAAACCAGAGAAGACAGGGCCGAAGAGGCTCATGGTGACTCTCAAGTTCAGGAAGAGACTCAAGTGGGTGCAGCAGCTACTGGCGCTGCAGCCCGCATCGCAGAAGGAAGCACTCCGAAAGGAGCGGTCCATCAGCGTCGATGGCACGCCCCCTCCGTCTAGAAAGCGGCCGCCCCTGGGCGATACCCTCGGCGAGTCGCCGTCCAGCAAACGCGCGAGGCTCATGGCGGACAAGACCATCTCGGCCAAGCCGCTGCCGCCGTCGACGCCGCTCAAGACGACGGCCATGTCGCGCGCGGCGTCGAGCACCTCGCAGGCCGTGACGCCGGGCGACACAGCCAGCCTGACGCCGGGCGGTCCGAGCGACCGGCCGTCCACCAGCCAGGGCGACGTTCCCAGCAACAGTTCGGCGCTGCTGCAACGCTCCGAACGGTACACGAAGCTGGGGACGCGACTCAAGCACGACCGAGACGCCATCGTCAAGCCGCGCCTCGCCAACGGCGCGTCGACGTCGGGGCGGGAGCAGCCGCCGAAGCCGCCGCCGCAGCTCCATGCGGGGGAGAAGAAAAAAGTGGCGGCGCTTAGCATCGAGATGATCTTGTCGTACATGGTGAGCTTCCGGCTGCTCAACCAGGCCCGGGCGGCGGACCGCAAGTCGGCCACGATCCAACCGTGGGACAACCTGCTGCTCCACTTCAAGGAGCTGCGCGGGTACACGCGCCACTACCGCGTGCTCGAGGCCCTGGCCGTCCAGCTGCACGCCCTCTGCCTCGAGCAGATGGCCGACGCGCTCACGACGCACGAGGCCGCCCGCGTCGCGCCGCAGCTGGCCTCGGTCACGCGCCGCCGCCTCGACGCCTGGGCCGAGGCATTCCACGGCACCGAGAGCGTAACCGACGCCTCGATGAAGGTCGTGCTCGGGCCCTGGCACACGGTCGAGGACGGCGTGCGGCTGGCCATGCCCGTGCTGCGCCGCTGGGCGGCTCGCGAGGCTATCGACTATGAGATGGAGCTGACGCTGCCGCCCAACGGAGGCGGAGGCTAGGCGCCGTCCCGAAACCTTTTGCTTTTGCCGTGGCCGACAAGACGATGGGCAAACCGGTGGGT
>Ga0247777_1000608_pt1 | contig 10470 bp, 8 predicted proteins | sample UWRJL154409C5_FD_179937 | JGI IMG/M metagenome (GOLD analysis project Ga0247777, IMG submission 179937) | Plant litter microbial communities from Arlington Agricultural Research Station in Wisconsin, United States - UWRJ-L154-409C-5 | ecosystem: Environmental > Terrestrial > Plant litter >...
CGCAAACGTCCGGGGCAGGATCACGCGGTGTTTCGAGGGTCGACTTGCGCGACGTCGTGGGTAGAGCGGGCGAGGCGGGCGAGGCGGCCGCCGCAGGGAGATGACCAGAGGCAGTTGGTCCGCATAGGGCAGGGGGTCGGGGGGGCTGGTCGGCGACGGAGGATTCGACACTCGAGCTTGGTGGAAGACTGGCGGCGCTGCCCCTCGGTCAGTTGTCAATGTTGCTCGTGTCTGTTGCTGCTCGGAGAGGATGGGGCGGCAGAGAGCGGCAGGATGTGGGGTGAGGGAGCTTCTCGGACACAGGACCGAACTTGAAACATACACGCTCGCAGGCGACACTCGCGTGCCGGCGTACGCGAGGTCGGGTCGGGTCGGCAGGCCGGCGACGGGGATCGGAGGCCGGATCTGACCCCGGCTGCGGTCGCTTGCGACGGTTGGCAGACGAGAGGCTTATTGCTCGGTGCAAGGAATCTCGGGGCCGCGGACGAGGACCTTTCGACAGGGCGGGCAGCTCAGCAAAGCACCGTCGGTGCTGGGCCAGGCCGCGGGCTGGCGGGGAGGAGCGCAAGCTGTCCAGTGGCCAGCATGGCCGCCGTGACGACGAGTCTAGACAAACACGCGGCGGGAGTGGCGACAGCGGAGGAGACGACGGTGCGTCGGTGCGATGGCATCAACCCCACTTCGGTTATCGATACGAGGCGCAAGAGCGACTTCCAGCTCCTCGGAGCAGCCACACGAGAGGGCGGGCGACTGGGACTAACAGCGACGGAAGAGATGGATGTCTGGAGACGATGGCGATGGTGGGATGTCTTCACTCCCAATGTTTCTGGGGGGAATGGTCTGTGGTCTGGTTTTGGGTTCCAGGTTGGCGTTTGGCGTGTGCTCGACGCTCGTGCTTCCCCTTCCGGGTTCCTCTTTTGGCGCGAATTGGCTGCCCCAACCGGCGGCCCCGCACGATCCGACGAGCAGGGCTGGTCCGGTGAGTGATCAGTACGGCTAGTACCTGGAACTTTTCTTTCTGGAAGCCTCAATAGAAGCCCCATCGAAGCCCCGGCCTTCGATAAGGACGTCAAATCTACACAGGTACGCATTACTCCGTACTCCGTACGCTGTGGATGTTCTGCGCGCCGTTCCACGAGGACTTGTAGCCACGGTTCGCTTTCGCAGACACAGATTACCGATGTGGCGCCATTGCTGAACCCCCAGAGCGCGTCCGCGGACGTCGTCTCGCGCGTCCTGGCCTAACTGCCCGGGGGTCGAAGTCGTTCGCCTCGTAGCCTGGCTTCCCTTCACGACCCCGTCTTCTGCGCCTCCCAAGCCCCCGTCTTGTGTGTGCTCGCCCCATATGGTTAGACACCCACAAAGTATCCATGGTGGATCTTGCCAACCTCCCGAGCCTCCTTGAAGACAGCGGCTGTGGGAAGATCCCCGGCTGGTGGGCGAGGTTTGGGCCTTGTTTGACACCGAGGCACCAAACATCTGAGATCCCTGGACGCCTAGTGTGACTCTGGGACACCGAACCATATTTACTGGTCTCGGTGTCGCCGACTCTGTCACCTCACGACCATCACAACCACGAACTGGCCCAAGGCCGAAGAGGATAGCCCTCGCTTCATATGTGGCACAGCGAGGCATTCTTAGCCTGGCACCTCGACCGACGTAACTTTACGTTCCTGCCGTCGTCTCTCTTCCAAGCCTGGCCCCCTTTCCCGTTTCAAGTCATCTTCTCCGTACGTATCAAGTGCGCCACATGGCCGCAGGGATGTTCGAACAGGGCATCTTGCCGCCTTGCGGGCCGGCGTCCCCGCAGCTTTCCAGAATCCTTCTAGCGGGTGGATCTAACGTCTTCCATCCATGGATGGGCCGCTCCGTGCCCCCCGTGCCCCCCTCCCCCCTCAACGGACCACTCCAACTGGTTGCGGCTTTTCGAACCCTCTTCATAGTACGGAGTACCGTAAGTTGTTCCTACGACTTGCTTCCACCATACGCAGATCTCTCTTCGCAGGCCGAGAAACGCGAGCCTGCTGGTCGAATGGAATAGCCGTGTTTAGATCTGGGTTCAATGACACGGTGTTCTAACTGATGAGAGCGAGCCCGGTGTTAGGTACTGTATGTATCAGTCCCCGACTCCTCAGAGTCGCTGGTTGCCGCCCGCCGGGTGGCTCTGCGGCAACGTCGAGTGCCACGAGCTCGTTGCGGCTTTCCATCCCGCGAGCGTCGAGTGCTGCAGCCCGTTGGGCTTATTGGTTACGGATATGCACAGGCCGGGCAGAGGGCAGTCCCCATGGGAGTATGCCACTTTCACTTAGTTTTCAAATGGTGGCACCGTTTGACAAATTGACCGAGATGATCTCGTTCACCCGAGCGCCGTGACAGAGCCTCGGGCGCGTCTGCTTTCCTTGCAACTCTCATGCATTTCGACCCGCCGTGGACACGAGCGGTTCAGTCTAGTCCTCTGCTAGGTTTCATCTCCCCGCCTGGCACAGCTTCTCGGACGAAAACGTCCCAAAGCCGGGCAGGCGTCCGGCTTGCACCGAGACTGTGCCGCCGCCGGACGAGTTTGCGCCTGACCACGGGAGGTGGCCTTTGCCCTACGTCTGACAGGACCCTCTCGCCGGTCACTATACATGATTGGGCAGGGAGGCGTTCATCGGGCGCGTCTCCCCCCTCGATCGGCAAACTTCCGCACATGCATGAGCGGTTCCGACCTCCGTGGAGAGGAACGACTCGAAGGCTGCTTGGGCCAACTGATCCTCGAGACGATATCCGGTACCACCAGGAGGCGTCGGCCGATTCTGGCGGAATCGCCTTCTCGCAAGATTCGTCCCTGTCGAGGTTCATATCCCGCAGACGCCGTAGTTGCAGTTCATCCCCCGGGATGTACTACAACATACCGAGCCCCCGGCGCAGAAACAGGATCCATCGGCATCTCCTATGTCGCCTTTGATCGTCGCTACCGTCCACCGGTCGAGCCACGACGGCTTCTCCGGTGCCGGGCGGTCGGCGACGCGTAGCTGCTTCTTTGCCGCGGGAGAGGGTGGCGTCTGCTGCGGCGGTGCCTTCACTACGAACGGCGTCTTGAAGTTGACTCGGTGTGTGTACGTGTCGCTAAGGTCATGCTCGTGCTTCTCGGTCATTGGCGTCTGGAAGCGGTCCAGAGGGATAGCCAGGGCCGCCGTACTCAGAAGGACGACGGCGAGTCGGAGGAAGAGCTTCATGGCGATGGAAGGGTCGGGCGCTGGGAGCAGTCGGGGCGTGGTGGTCTCCGGGCCCCGACGGGTAAACGGCTGGCTCGGACAAGATGATGTGGCCCTTGACGACGATGCCGTAGGTTTTCTGTCCCAAAGACTACGTAGGTAGCTGGGCGACTTGCCGAGGGTGTTGGGTCTTCCGGCCGACCGGTAGGACCGTGGATGTCGCGTGCAGCTTGTGAAGACACGTGAAATGCCGGAGAAGCGGAGAGGGAGGGAGATGCCGGGCGTGGCGTTGAGATCCAGAAGCTAGAACCGGTGTCCGCCGGAGATCAAGTTGCAAAACCGAGCTTGGAGATGTTGGCCTCATATATTGCACGCGGATCAAAGGTAGGTATGACGGCGGTGGCAGCGTGGCGAGCAGCCGGCCGCGCAAGGGGTGCGGAGCGCGGGCATTTTCATATGGATGAATGCATCGTCCGTGGGTGGGAGCCACCGTATCGCAGGTCTCACCAGGCTCGCCAGGGTAGGTCGCCTGGCTGGGACACTTCGGCCGGAGCTCCACGGCGTCGGTGCTCCGCGTCCCGCGACGCTGACCCGGCGCAGGACGCGGTGAGGCTGAATTGCCCCTACCATGCGCTCGTGCTCTGCGGCCGGTAAAATGTAGGCTGATATGGACGCGAAGCCATGATTGGTACCGCCCTTTTTGCCAGCGATATTAACCCATCCTTCTCGGCATTCTTTGGGGAGCGGGCCTCCCTCTGCGACCGAGCCCCGGGTCGGCAGAGGACCATATTCTTGTTTGATCGTTCTGCGCAGGGGGCGTACTGGGGCAACTCCAGACGATTTCCGTCTTGGCGTCCCCTTGCCTTTCGTGGCCCAACAGCAAAGCCCAACAGCAAAGCCCTTTCGCAATGATATTTCGCGACCTAGCCGTGGCCTCATTTCGAGATTGGGACTAGCCTCGCGGGTCTTCGGTACGGTGGTGGCCGTGCGAGCCGTGGAATCACCGACATGGACCCATCCGCTTCCATCGCGGTCCAGTGTGCCTCGTCAGCGTCGTTCGGGTCACATGAGCTCCCGGACCAGCTCAAAGCAATGCTCTTGCGGGGTTAGGGGATAGCGACCCCATCACGTGATGGCAGCTGCAAGCAGAGGTCTGGTGTCTCCGCAGCTCCCGACCACCTCGGCAACAACGTCACCTGGTTTGCCTCGGGCACCTCAAAACCACTTCTGTCATCGCCGTCGAGCGCCTCCTCTCCTTTCTTTTGTCCGTCTCCTCCCACCTCTCGTACGCTACCAAGAACAGCCATGTCTTTCGCGGTCACCCTCCGCGCGGCCCCGAGTCGGCTGGCGCCACGCCTCGCATCGAGACCGACCGCGTACTGCGCATTCCACCATTCCGCCCGGAAGGGCCTCTTAGTCCCCCGAAACGCTTTCTACCGCTCTTCAGGCCCACGGCCGAGCTCAAAACCGACAAGCCTTGTTTCTCACCTCACTGGAGCCCGCCGGGCCTACCAACAACCGACGGCGGTCGCCCCGGAAAGCGGTGGTGTCCTCCGAAAGCTCCTCCTCGGCGGCGCCATATTTGGTGGTACACTGGTGGCAGTTAATGTGGTATTCAACCGGGAAACAAGAGACGATGGGGGTATGCCGGTTTACGAGCGCGAGTACCTCAACAACACCTTCCTCCACACTGGGCTGGGCATCGGTATCATCGGCCTCACGGCGCGCCAGATGGTCAAGACGGGCTTCGTCTATCGCATCATGACGACGAACCCGTGGGTGATGGCAATAGGAGGAATCGGACTCAGCTTTGCCACCATGATCGCGACCCGGTCCATCAGCCCGGACAAGTACGTCCTGCATGTCCTTGCCTCACGATAACGATGCGGCTTGCTGACGCTTTCTTCCCAGCTACATACCCAAGTATGCCTGCTGGACCGCGTTCAACGCGACTCAGGCCGCTATCCTCTCTCCCATCTTCGCCTTCATGCCCGGCGCTATTGTGGCTCGCGCCGGCCTCTACACCATCGCCATGATGGGTTCCATCTCCATCGTTGGCGCCACAGCTAAACAAGAAAAGTACCTATACATCGGAGGGCCGCTTCTCGCCGGTGCTGCTCTTGTTATGGCGTCGGGGCTGGCGCCGCTCATTCTCCCCGTCACCGCCGTGCGGACCTTGGCGTTGACCGAATCCGTTTGGCTCTACGGCGGCCTCGCTGTTTTCGGCGGCTTTACGCTGTATGACGTCCAAAAGGTTCTCTACCATGCTCGACTTGCGGAGCGAGGCGCAATCCGCCGGGACCCCGTCAACGAGAGCATCAGCCTCGAGCTGGACTTCCTGAACATCTTTATCCGAATGGCGCAGATCCTGATGATGCAGGGGAACCGGAGGAAGTGAGGGGTCAACATCGGAAAGCTGGGCGGAGCAGGAAACGGGCCATGGTATCGCGGGCAGCGCGACGTTATGGTTTAAAGGTAGACCCCTTCTTCCAGTAATGGGAAAAACTCGTCTCTACTATCAGCCTTCTGGGCCTTTGACCTCGATTCCAAGACACGGTCTCATGATTTGACAATATTTGTTACAACAACAGCAGACGCATACTATTTGCATGGTACCGGTACGACCTATTCCTCGTCCAAACCCGTCCTTTTGCCGCCCCTGCTCCCCTCACTTCAGCTCTGGGAACTTCCTCAGGTGGTGGCTCGCGCAGACATAGCCAAAGGGATTCCTATCGAGATACTTTTGGTGATACTCCTCGGCGTCCCACCACTGCTTGGCCGGCAGTATCTCAGTCTTGACCTTGCCGCCCCACCACTGCTCGTTGGCCTTGGCGGTGACGTCGCGAGCGACGCGCTCCTGCTCGTCATCGTGGTAAAAAATGCCGCTGCGATACTGCGTGCCACGATCGTTTCCCTGCTGGTTCTTGGTGGTGGGGTCGTGCATGCGGTAGAAGAACTCGAGCAGCGCCCGGTAGCTGACCTTTTCCGGGTCGAAGACGAGCTGCGTCGCCTCAGCGTGGCCCGTCTCGCCCGAGCACACGGCGCGGTACGACGGACTACTGGTGTCGCCTCCGATGTAACCCACGCGCGCGTCGTACAGCTTGTCACCAAAGTGTTTGCGATACTCCTGCTCCACCCCCCAGAAGCAGCCCGCCGCGACCGTGGCCTTGTGCGCACCGGCGGGGATCGGCGGCGTGGCGAGTGTTTGCCCGGATGCGTCGGACATCTTGGCGGACGACGTCGTCAGGGGGCGCGCGATGCGGGACAGGAAGGTCGGGATGGAAGAGAAGGACATCAACGCGAGCGCGAGGACGAGGCCGAGAGTTGCGATCGATGCCGAGAGGCGAGGACGACGAGATAGATCGGGCGCTGACGACAGTTTGTCGGTCGGTTGAGGCAGAAGGGTTAACAAGTCGAGGGAACGGGAAGGCAAGGAATCGGAAGGGACAGATTTATATCAACGAGGCGACGATCTGCACCTCTAGCAAAAGGATTCCACACGACGTCGCTGCCAGCGCCATCATGAAGAACCGTTGAACGTCAACGAACACCCACCACCCCCGTCGATGGCGTTTCCGCGCTCGAATGACAAATCGCGGGGCATTGCCCGCCGCTAGGGGTCCCTCCCGTGCGCAGCTGCTGCGAGCCCTGAGAGACTTTTGCACAGCCCGGAACGATTCCAAACACCCCCGCACTAACCTAGTTAGATCAACTGTAATCCGTACGGATTACCAGTACGGAGTACTCCGTACGGACTACACGTACTGTAGCTCCGTACGGATACCTCCACGTCACAGTCGCAGCGAAGCCCCTCGCTGTCATCAGACATGAATGGATGTGACCAGATCTCGGTATCGCGCAGTTCGCCGCCGAAGCGACAATTCATAATTTGGACACCAGAATGTCAAGGAAATCAACCCTTTTGAACACCAGGCCAGTCTGGAGGGAAGTGGGAGGCGCCGCCACCACTTTTTTTTTTGCCAACGGCCTCCTACGGCCGCTCCTCGCCGCCCGTTTCCATCTACGCCGATTGCCAAAGACATTGTATGCCGAGTACTGTACATGCTGGAAGCACTGATCCGCTAGGTCCGGGCGGCAGGCGCGCTGCGGTTCACGACGGTGACGGGTCGGAAGTCGTCCTTGCCGTCGTCATCGAGCATCTCGATCTCGGAGCCGCTCCGTCTCGGCCCGTGCCCGCTCGACCCACCCGACCGAGCCAAGCCATCAAAGGCGTCGCGCCCGCCCATGGCGAACTGCACATGGTTGGTCATGTATGCGGTCGGGTCCTCGATCCAGAGCGAGCAGACGAGGGCAATGGCGCTGAAGGGGATGGTGCACAAAAACACGATCTTGAAGGCGTGGCCGTAGGCGACGCGGACCGCCTCCTGCAGCGCGTCCTTGACGGGTTGCGGAAAGTTGGCTAGCATCCCGGGCACGCCCTGGTTGTACAAGATGGTCTGCGGGATGATGACGGGCAGGGCCGTCATGTTAAGCCCGTTCTTCGCCGCCGCTGCCGCGATCTCCTCCCCGGCAAACGCGTGCAGCCGGTCCTGGAATACCGAGTTGAAGATGGCGTTGCCCACGGCGCCGCCGCCGGACCGGAATGTTCCCAGCAGGCCCATGGCCACGCCGAGCTGCGAGTGCGGCACGTGCAGCGAGGCGACGGCGTAGGACATGATGGTGACCCAGACGAACATGGGCACGCCGAAGGCCGGCAGGAAGACGAAGGCGAGCTTGTTGTTGGGGTATACGGCACCCGCCGACGCGGCCAGAAAGACGGTCTGGAAGACCATGCCGACGACAATCTGCCACTTGACGAAGCCGATCTTGTGGGCCAGCATGGGCACGAGCGCCCCGACGATGCCCTGCATGATGGTGTTGGGCAGAGACATGATGCCGATCTCCATGCCGTCCTGCGTGAACATGAAGAGCGAACCCTGCGGCAGCAGCGGGCTCATGGCGTGGAAGTTCATGCCCGAGACGAAGAGCACGATCAGCAGGATCGTGTACCGCCGGAACATGGTGAACAGGCTCCGGGGGAACATGGGGTTCTTGGCCAACGTCCAGTCGTAGACGAAGCCGATCGCAATGACCACCAGACCGACGGCCAGAGGCGCGATGGTGCTGGCGTCGCCCCAGGGATGTTCCTCGCTGCCGCCCCAGGTCAGGCCGACAAGGAAGACGGCGAGACCGCTGGTGAAGAGGAACAGACCGACCCAGTCCATCTCGCGGACTTCCTGCCACCGCGACTTGTCGAAGTCACCTCGGGGGCGGGGGGTCGGCCAGTAGAAGACGGCGGTACCGGCAAAGGCGACGGCCTCGACGATGACGCCGCAGTAGAAGATCCACCTCCACGAGGCGTACTTGAGAAAGGCGTTGCCGAGGATGACGGCGACAGTGCCCCTAAGAACGTACGGGTTAGCCGCATTGCACGCCGTGCTCGCCCCAGACGTCGGCCGACGTACCAAGGCAGCGCGATACCGCCTTCGAGTATGCCGAGCCCCAGGCTCCGCCACTTGTTGGGCAACATCTCGGGCACCCCGGCGTACGCGACAAACACGATGCCGCACCCAAAGCCGATGAGCGTCTCTGCCGCAATGAGGGTTGCCACATTCTGGGCGATTCCGCCGCAAATGCAACCCAGGAGAACGATGAACTGCCCGATCAGAATCGGGTTGCGCCGGCCAAACGTATCGCTCAGAGGTCCCGCCAGGGAGAAACTGCAGGCCGTCGACAGCGACCAGGCGCCGACCACCCACGCGAACGCGTCCTGCCCGCCCAGCTGCTGCGTCACGGGGACGATGACGGCGGCGATGGCTAGGAAGCCTAACCCGATGGGAGCCCCGAACGACATGGCCAGGAACTGCGGCGTGGTCAGTCACGCGAAATCGGAAGCGGTTGATTCTCGGCTGGCTGGGAAAGCGTACAAACACGGCGGCCCAGGTGCGTTTGCCCACTCGGACCTCGGGCGGGTTGTCCTCGAGAGCTGCCCGGTGCGGATCCTCCTCGAAGGCAATGATGGCCTGGGCCTCGCGGACACGATCTTGCATCGTCCTGAGGCCCCGTTGTCGCGTGTGGGCCACGGACTTCATCTCGATTTCGGACACCATCACGGACAAACTCTCGCCCTCGGGATACTTTTGCTGATGGAGGTACGCCGCGTACTCGGCCATCCACGTTGCAGGCGTTCGAATCGAGGGTCGGCGGAGGCAATGTCAGACTCTTCAACACTCGCCCCTGACACCACGGCGGTCGGAGCGAGCGACGAGCGGCCGTCGAGGGCACCAACTATATGCCCGAGAGTTGGCGATCTTTCGTCCAGCGGCCCTCCGCATCCCCGGCAGTGGGTAATATCTCCATCTATTGGTATTACAGGGCCGCAATGGCGCCGTTGGCTTGCGCGAATCGTCCGCGCAATCTCCTGGCCGCCTTAGGAGGCAATCACCCTGCATTCATCCCGCGACTTCGACAGCACGAGGAGGTGGAGAGGCTACTCTCTCTGCTACCGACAGAGCCTCCACTGAGCGCCGCGTAGCAGCCGCTGTTGGTTGGTAGAATCTTCCAAGATTGCTCCGCAGCCCCCGGCTGAATGGCCTCATTTGTGCCTCGTGGCCCTGCAGCCAACCTTCCGTCCTCTGGGCGCACGGATGCCGCGCCCCGTCTATTTGGGCCGTGCCATCTACCGACACTGGGCTGTAGTACGATTCTACGAAGTATCCGTCTGGTACTGTACTTAGTGTGAAGCGCATCCAGACCGCACTTCCACCAGGCCACGGTCCAATGCCGAAGCGGCGACGCCTCGTGCCGCGACCCACGAGTGGTACTGTCCCGGAGCCCCCCTGATAACCCCTGACCAAGTGCTGCCAACAACTTGCCGCCCAGCAGCAGCAGCTCCAATGCTTCAGCCCTCGCTGGTCGTTGTGGGGACTGTCCGAAATGGTCTGCACCAATCTTCGCACTCACACATCTACAACCAACCCACTCAGGTATCAGTCCGGAGTCCCTCTCGTGGTGAAACAGCAAAAGATGGATAGTAGCTAGCCATGCAGCGGAGCGAACGAGAGCTAGTACCTAGCTATGTACCACAGTTGTGCTTGGTCGGTCGATCAAGGTACAGTAGGCCGCGCGAGGAAGGAGTAGGGGCTGTGCGAGCCGAACACGCGGTGTCTGATATTAGGGATGGCGAGAACACGCAACTGAGCGCAACTTCGACCCTGATACGTGTAGTGCTCAACTGACGTGACAACAAAGCCTAGATCAGGTATTATGAAGT
>Ga0247777_1000609_pt1 | contig 10469 bp, 13 predicted proteins | sample UWRJL154409C5_FD_179937 | JGI IMG/M metagenome (GOLD analysis project Ga0247777, IMG submission 179937) | Plant litter microbial communities from Arlington Agricultural Research Station in Wisconsin, United States - UWRJ-L154-409C-5 | ecosystem: Environmental > Terrestrial > Plant litter >...
ATCAGCTCCGCGACCTGGGCCTCGTTCTGGCGCTGCTTGTCTTCCTGGTAACGCTGCCAGTCCGCCGGGTCGTTCATGTCGTGCGGTGCATCGAAATTCGGTAGTTGTTGTTCGGTCAGCAGATCGATGAGCTTGCCGGTGGTCTCCTTGTCGAGACCCAGTTTTGTCCCGACATCGGCATACACGCGCTTGTTGTTGGCGCGGATCTGCGAACGCATCATTTTCTGGAACGCCGGCGAGCGGTCGGGCCGCCGCATCGTCCACACCGCCTGCTGTTCCGATTTCGCGGACTGCGCGTCCTCACCGGGCGGGGGCGGCGGCGCGGCGGCGGGGCTTCCACCGCCGATGGGGCTGGAGCCGAAGTTGCCATTGGTGGCCATGCGCCGCTCGGCGAATGGCCCGCGGGCCTGTTCCAGACTGGCGAGGCGCGCTTCGAGTTCGGCGGCCTGCTTCTCGACTTGGGCGGAGTGCGCGCGCTCCTCGTCGAGCTGCTGCCAGAGGTAGATCGAGCTGCCGCCAAAGGCGACCGAGGCGACGGCCAGTCCCAGGATGGGTGCTTTCATGTTGTTCTCCCCTGTTTCCAGGAAGAGACAAGCTATCAGCCGGGGGGTTCCGCGGCGAGCATGAGGTCGAGGTAGGCGCCCTCGATCAGCTGTTCGGGCCGTACACCGAGCTTTTCCATGAGCTCACCCGCTTCGCGAATTCCCTGTTCAGGGGGCTCATCGTCCACCAGCATGACTTCGAGCTCGAGAAAATGTCCGAGACCTTCGACGCGGTCCAGGTGAACGCGGGTACGTCCAACCAGGAAGAGAGTGCGGTACTTGCGGATGCGACCGATTTGTCCGTAGGCCAGCGAAAGCGATTCACGAAGGGTCTCCGGTGACGAAGTGGGTGACCGTAGATAGAACGACTCTTTCGGTCCCGCTTGGTTCACGCGGCGATAAAAAATGAGTTCGCCGGAATCGATGGAGAACGCGCGCAGCTTGAGCCGGCCGTTGTCGCAATTGAAGAACGTGTCGTCCTGGGCGATCTCGAGCGGACCTTCGTTGGCGATTTCGGCCACCTTCGGCGTCAGCAGCGCGACGTTCTCGATCCGCGCCTTGATCTCGATGTTGCGTGCCACGCGACCCGCCTACTTCTTGAGCCGCACGCCGCCCACCGCGCGCGGCAATTCATTCGCCCGCAGCGCGGCGTCGATCGAGAACCGGCCGGCACCATATGTCGCCAGGTACAGACCGATGAACACCAGGCAGCCCGACGGGAACACGCCGCGCATGCCGCCGTGGCGGTCGACCATGGCGATCGCAATGGCGAAGTGCACCGCGCAGAGAATGCCGGCCCAGCGCGTGAACAGTCCCACTACGAATGCCAGTCCGATGGCGAATTGCAGGTACACCGACAGCGGCGCCATGAGGCGCGGGCTCGCGAAGCCGTGCTGAGTGAGGAACTCGGTGAATTCCTGCATGCGCGCGGTGCTGGTGACGTTGTCCCACACCCCCCAGATCAGGAACAGGCCGACGAACAACCGCAACAGCAGCAGGGAAAAGTCGCCGAAGCTTTGTGCCGGGGCGAGGAACAGGAATTTGCGCATGGCGCGCAAGACTAACTGCGCGCCCCGGCGGGCGACAATCTAATAAAGGCGCGACTTGCGTCGGCCCCCGTCGTCAATCGGCGACTTCGGCTTTTCCTACGGGCCGCCGTACGCGCGCTCCACGCGCGCGATGCGGACTTCGAAGTGCTGGTACCACTTGCGCCGGCCCGCGACCTGCGCCACGCGGTGCTCGGCGTTGGCCTTCCATGCGGCGATGGCATCCATCGAGGCCCAGTAGGAAATGGTGATCCCGAAGCCGTCGGCGCCGCGCGCGCTTTCGACACCGAGAAACCCCGGCTGCTCTGCGGCCAGCTCGACCATCCGGTCGGCCACGGCGCCGTAGCCCTCGTCGACGTCGGTGCGGCGCGACGAGAAAGTCACCGCGTAGTACGGGGGCGCGGGCGTCCGCGCCGGCATCGATGCGGTGGCGCTCAGGCGGCCACCGCCTTGTTTGGCACCGCGAGCAACTGCACGTACTGGGGCTGGGCGGCGACCCGCGCCAGCCATTCACGCACCTTCGGATACGGCGCCAGGTCCAGGCCGCCGTCCGGTGCCACGTGCGTGTACGCATACAACGCGATGTCGGCGATGCCGTAGCGATCGTTGACGAAGAACTGGCGCGTGGCGAGATGTCCTTCCATGACCTTCAGCGCCGCATGGCCCTTCTCGAGGCGCGCGGGCAGTTCCGCGCGCCGCGGATGATCCGCGGGGAAGTGGCGGCAGATGTAACGCGGCGTGGCGACGAACGGCTCGTGGCTGTACTGCTCGAAGAACATCCACTGCAACACCTGCGCGCGGCCGATCTGCGTCGCGGGCACGAAGCGCGAGCCTTCGGCCAGGTACCAGAGGATGGCGTTCGACTCGGCCAGGTGGGTGCCGTCGTCGAGCCGCAGCGTCGGGATGCGGCCGTTCGGGTTGCGCTTGAGGAACTCCGGCGTGCGCGTTTCACCCTTGTCGATGTCGACATTGGTCCAGTCGTATTTCATGCCGAGCTGGGCCAGCAACAGGCGGACCTTGTAGCCGTTGCCCGAGTCGAGATAGTCGAAGAGATGCATGGCGAGACCTTTGTTGGGGGCCTTGGGATCGAAACCGGTGCCTCGAAGTATCGACCCGACCACCGGGTCCCGCGACCGGGAAGGTTTTTGGCTGAGACCAAGTTATTCTTGGCCTGCCATGGCCAGACGACTTCCTCCCCTGAATGCGCTGCGTGCCTTCGAGGCTTCCGCGCGCCTCGGCAGCTTCGTGACCGCGGCGCAGGAGCTGCGCGTGTCCGCCGCCGCGGTCAGCCAGCAGGTGCGGCGCCTCGAGGAATACCTAGACACCACGCTGTTCCAGCGGCTGGCGCGCGGCCTGGTTTTGACCGAACAGGGCCGCGACTATCTACCCGAGCTGTCGGCGGGCTTCGACCTGCTGGGTGAGTCCACCGCGCGGGTGCGCGCCAAGCGCGCCGACGGCGTGCTGGCGCTGACCACGCTGGCCTCGTTCGCGAACGGCTGGCTGCTGCCGCGGCTGCCCCGCTTCCGCGAACGGGCGCCGCGCATCGACGTGGTCATGCGCACCTCGCGGCACGTCATGGACTTCCGCCGCGACGCCATCGACCTCGCGATCCGCTTCGCGCCCGGGCCGGGACGCGGTTTGCAGGGCGAGTTGTTGTGCCACGAGGAGTTGTTCCCGGTGGCCAGCCCGCAGTTGTTTCGCGGCGGCCGGATTCCGCACACGCTGGCCGCGCTGACCGACTACCCGCTGCTGCACGACACCGACGCCGGGCCGGAACAGCCGTGGCTGGGCTGGCGTGGCTGGTTCGAGCGCGCCGGACTGTCCACGGCCGAGGTCGGGCGTGGCACGCACTTCAGTGATTCGGTGGTATTGCTGGCGGCGGCGGTCGCCGGCCTCGGCATCGCGATCGGGCGGTCGCCGCACGTCGGCCCGCTGCTGGCACGCGGTCAGCTGGTGCGCGTGACGCCGGAATCCTGGATGTCGCCGTGGAGTTACTTCCTGGTCGCGCCGCCGGCGCACTTCAAGCGGCCCGTGGTGCGCACGTTCGCGGACTGGGCGCTGGAGGAAGCGCGGAGCTCAAACGCCGGCGGTGGTTAGACGGGCGCGCGCCGCGGCCAGCAGCGCGCGCGAATAGCGCCGGTGAAAGCCCAGCAGCGCGCGGAAGCTGAAGCCGAGGCGCGGCCGGCCGTGGTTGACCGCCCGCGGCACCACGGCCGAACCGAAATACAGGCGCGTGACGCCGCCGTCGTGGCGCGGCTCGATCATCAGCCAGGAGCGCGTGTTGCCGAGGAAATCGCGCATCAGCAGCTGGTTGGGTGCGCTGGCTTCCACCGTCCAGGCAGCGAAGGCGTGGCGCTCGCCCTGCGCGAGCTCCGCGGCCTCGTCGTCGGTGGACGGCTTCGCGACCAGCCACTTCAGGATGGCGCGCTCCACCTTGAACAGCCACGTGGTGTAAAACGCCGCGACGAACTCGGCGTGCGAGAAGCTGCCCGGCAGGTCGGTGGCGTAGCAGTCCGTGTAGCTGCCGTTGCCGGCGTAGCGGGCCAGCAGTGCGTGCTCCGGAAGCGGTGGCGTGGTGATCGGGTTCACAGCGACAGCGGCAGCTCCAGGTGGCGCTGGTACACGCGATCGCGGTGTTCGAGCAGGATGGGATCGAGCGCCGCGGCGGTGGGTGCGTCCAGCCATTCGAAGGCACGCCGCACGTGCGGATTCATCGCGCAATGCTCCTCGGCCAGCGGCTTGAGCAGGGCCATGAAAGTGGCGCTGTAGATGTCGACCGCGCTGAAGACCGCGCCCAGGTAGTAGTCGTGCCCGGCGTCGCGCTGCGCACGCAGTACGTTCGCGAAGCCGCCTAACAACTCGCGCACGCGGGCCGCGCCGCGCTCGGTGTCCGCGGAGGCGTAGCCGTATTTCTTGCCGAGGTAGCCCGCGATCCGATCCGGAAATCCACCGGCATTCGTGAGCCCGGCGTGCACCAGCTGCAGCCGGCGATGCCAGCCCAGGCCATTCGTCCCGCAGAAGTCGTCCGCGAGACGCAGCGCGCGGGCGCGGGCCTCCGGCTCCAGCGGCAACAGTGCGGGAGTCGGCGCGAGCCGCTCGGCCAGCATCAGGATTTCCGCCCAGCCCGAGCGCGGTGGCTCGTCGTCGAGGATGGCCACCGGCCCGCTGAGCTGCTGCGCCCAGGATTTCAGCGCCTCGTTGTCGTACACCAGGCGCACCGCGGCGAAGTCGATGCCTTTCACATGAAAGATGCCCTTCGCGGCTTCGCCCCAGGGACTGGGCACCTGGCCGACCACCACCATGCGCAGGCCACGGCGCGGAATGACTTCGTCGACGCTGAGATATTGAAAGCCCATCGTTGCCAGCTTCTCCCGGGTGACGGTACGCGACAAGGCGCCGCGAACGAATTCAGTGACTGGTTTTGCTTGACGATCCGCGCCCGCCGTTCAGGCGTAGATCAGGCCGAGGTAGATCTCGAGATCGCGCTCGGAGAAGCAGCAGAAGGTCACTTCGTCGAGCTTGCTGGTGGTCCGTGCCGCGGCCTGCACGGTGCTCACCGCGACCTTCGCCGCGCGCTCGACCGGGTATCCGTACGCGCCCGTGCTGATGCCGGGGAACGCGATGGTGCGCAGGCCGTTCGACACCGCCAGCTCCAGCGAGCGCCGGTAGCAGGACGCCAGCAGGTCCGGCTCGCCGGACTGGCCGCCTTCCCATACCGGCCCGACGGCGTGGATCACGTGGCGCGCCGGCAGCCGGTAACCCCGGGTGATCTTCGCGTTGCCGGTTTCGCAGCCGCCGAGCGCGCGGCATTCCTCGAGTAGTCCGGGACCGGCGGCGCGATGGATGGCGCCATCCACGCCGCCACCGCCCAGCAGCGAGCGGTTCGCCGCGTTGACGATGACATCCACCAGCAACGTGGTGATGTCCGCCTGGATGGCGCGCAGGTTCATCGCCACGGGGCGCTCACTGCGGTAGTTTGGGCGGGCGGCGCAGCCTGGTGGCCTGCTCGTAGGAATAGGCCAGCCCGATCAGCTTCGGCTCGCTCCAGGCGGTTCCGATGAACGACACTCCGGTCGGCAGGCCCTGCACGAATCCTGCCGGCACCGTGACGTGCGGATATCCCGCCATGGCCGCGGACTGCGACGCGGCGCCGCCGGTGTAACGATCGCCGTTCACGAGATCGGTGGTCCAGGCCAGCCCGGTGGTCGGCGCGACGATGGCGTCCAGGCGGTTCTTCTTGAAAGCCGCGTCGATGCCTTGCGGGCCGGCGAGGCGATGCGCGCGCGCGTGGGCCGAGGTGTATTCGCGGGCGGTCAGCGGTCCCGACTCCTGCGACTTGATGAAGATCTCCTGGCCGAAATTCGGCATCTCGCGCGCACTCTCCTTCTCGTTGAAGGCGATGAGCTCGGCGAGCGTCTGCGGCACGCCGGTGCGCGTGGCCAGGTACTTGTTGATGCCGTCCTTGAATTCGTAGTGCAGGATCGTGAGCTCGGCATCGTCGAGCGGCTTGCCGCCCTTGACCTCGACCTTGTCGACGATGATCGCGCCCTGCGCGCGCATGGCCTCGATGGCCTGCTCGAACAGCTTGTCGACCCGATCGTCGAAGCCCGCAAGGTTGCGCGCCACGCCGATGCGCGCGCCGCGCAGGCTGTCCGCCTTGAGGAACTGGCTGTAGTCGGTGTCCGCGGGCCGGTGCTTGGCCGTGGTCGCCGTGTCTTTCGGATCCGCGCCCACCAAGGCATTCAACAGTGTCACGGCATCCGCCACCGAGCGCGCCATCGGACCCGCGGTGTCCTGCGTGGCGGAAATCGGGATCACGCCGCTGCGGCTCACCAGTCCCACGGTCGGCTTGATGCCGGCGAGGCCGTTGATGGAGCTCGGGCACACGATGGAGCCGTCGGTCTCCGTGCCTACCGCCACCGGCGCGAGGTCGGCGGCGATGGCCGCGCCCGACCCCGAGCTCGACCCGCAGGTGTTGCGATCCAGCGCGTACGGATTGCGCGTGAGTCCGCCGCGACCGCTCCAGCCGCTGGTGGAGCGCGTCGAGCGCCAGTTGGCCCACTCGCTCAGGTTCGTCTTGCCGAGGATCACCGCGCCCGCGGCACGCAGCTTCGTGACCAGGAAGGCGTCCTGCGCGGCCGGCGCACCCGCCAACGCCAGCGAACCCGCGGTGGTCAGCATGCGATCACCGGTGTCGATGTTGTCCTTGAGCAGCACGGGAATGCCGTGCATGGGACCGCGTGGGCCCTTGCGCGCACGCTCCGCGTCGAGCTCGTCGGCGATCTTCAGCGCGTCGGGATTCACCTCGATGACCGAGTTGATCGACGGCCCGCGCGCGTCGATGGCCGCGATGCGCGCCAGGTAGTGCTCGACCAGCTTGCGCGAGGTGGTGGCACCACTGGCCATCTGCGCCTGCAGCTTCGCGATGGCATCGCCATCCCAGGCATCCTCGGCCAGCGCCGCCAGCGGCAACAGGGCCAGCGCCAACAGCAGCGATGCACCGCGCAGTAGTTTGTCGTTCTTCATGTCAGTCCCGGTGGAAGTGGAAACGATTGCCGTCGAGGTCTTCGACGGTGAATTGCGTGAGGCCCCAGGGCTTCTTCTCCAGCGGCCCGGTGATGTTGGCACCGGAGTCGTGCAACGCCGCGTGGATTGCCTCGATGTCGGGCGCGTACACCCAGTGCACCGCGGGTTCGAAGGGTTTGTCCCGGTAGTGAGCCTGCGCGCGCGCCACATCGCGCACTGGCAATTCCGGCACGGGCGGGCTGAACGTGAAAGAGCTTAGCGTTGCTTTTGCGTGCATAAGAACTCCTTGGTCATAGAGCGACCCGCCCACGGGCGCGCTTCTCTACAATCGCGCCATGACTAGACGTGGCTGGCTGCTGTTCCTCGCCCTGGGCGTGCTCTGGGGCATGCCCTACCTGCTCATCCGTATCGCCGTCGAGAGCATCGACCCGCTGGTGGTGGCCGGATCGCGCACGCTGATCGGCGCGCTCTTGTTGTTACCCGTCGCCCTGCATCGTAACGCCCTCGCCGCGGCATTTCGCAACTGGAAGTGGCTGCTGGCATTTACGCTGGTCGAGATCAGCGTTCCCTGGGTATTGCTCGGACATGCCGAGACGCGGCTGAACAGCTCCACGGCCGGCATCCTGATCGCCGTGGTGCCGTTGTTCGCGGCCATCATCGTGTCGCGCCTCGGACACGAGAAGCTCGAGGGGCGGCGACTGTTCGGTCTCGGCGTGGGCTTCGCCGGCGTGGCGGTGCTGGTGGGTCTCGACATCCACTTCTCGGACTTCCTCGCCGTGGGCGCCACGGTCGTGGTGTCGCTGTGTTATGCCGTCGGCCCCATCATCATCGACCGCAAGCTGCAGGGCGTGCCCGCCATCGGCGTGATCACGGCGTCGCTGATCCTGGCCACGCTCATCTACCTGCCGTTCGCGCCGTTCCTGCTGCCCGAGGTGTTCGTGGCCAAGGCGGTGTTCTCGGTGGTCGGCCTCGGCGTGTTGTGCACGGCCGGCGCGTTCATCGTGTTCTTCGCGCTGATCGCCGAGGTCGGCCCGGCGCGCGCCACGGTGATCACCTATGTGAATCCCGCGGTGGCCATGGTGCTGGGTGCCATCGTGCTGAGCGAGCCGCTGACCATCGGCATGGCGGTGGGATTCCCGCTGGTACTGGTCGGCTCATACCTTGGCACCACGCGCGCGGCGCCAGCGCAGGCGCCGGCGCCCCAGACAACGCCGTAGTTAGTTGCCCGCTCAGGGCAGCTCGAGGTGCTGCGGCAAGTCGTCGTTGATCACGTCCCACGGCGCCTTCGATCCCACGTAGATGTGCGCCGTCGGCCTGAGCGTGGGGCTGTCGTTGAGCGTGCCGTAGGTGACGTGTACGTACGGCGAGTCCCGGAACCATGAATACAGCAACGAGCCGCAGCGACCACAGTGCACGTCGTGCGCGGCCTCGCCGCCGTAACGCATGAGCGCGTCTTCACCCGCGACCAGGCCCAGCTTTTCCTTCTGGATGCCGCCAAAGGGCTTGAACGCGGAGCCCGTGGCGCGCCGGCACTGCGAGCAGTGGCAAATGAGCGCGTAGACGAACTCGTCCGCGACGGTGTACCGGATCGCGCCGCAGAGACAGGATCCCGACAGTTGGCGCGTAGTCATGCGGGCGCGCGCCTCATTCGACAATGAGCGTGTACGTGACTGCCTGGGACATGCCGGGCAGCATGCCGCCGAAGTTCAGCGTGTGTGTTCCCGGTGGCAAAGGTCGCAGCATCACGTAGTACCCGTTGGCCGCTGACGGAAAGATCTCGTACCTGGGTTGGGCCTTTTCGGCCAGATTGAAGCAGGAGTGCGTGGGCTGTCGATGCCGTTCGAGGCCAGCATGCCTCTCGCCATCGATGTCGAGCACCAGGTTGGACACATCGTCGGTGATGCCGGCCGCGGTGGTCCTGGCGGCCGCGCAAGTGAGCGAACCTTCGTGCCTCGGCATCACGATGTAATTGATGAGCGGGAAGAAGAGGTGCTTGCCCCTCGGTATCTTGCAGGTCCGGACGGTCCTGTGGGTTTCATAGGTACCGGCGAGAAACCACACCGGCCCGAGTTGTTTGCTGGCACAGGCAGCGCCGGAGCGATCGGCCACCGGGCTCACCGATTCGTCGAACGACCCCGCCCATTGCCACCACTCACGCGACCACACTTCCTGCGTCTTTCCGGCCACGGCTTCGCCGGGAGCCAGCAGATAGGAGTCCGCCGCTCGGCCGGGAGCGCCGAGAAGCAGAAAGAGAGCAAAAACGACGTAACGCGACATTCGAATTCCTATGGACCTGTCTCTCTCCACACATATATAAGTACCCGGCCGCAGCCGCTGGCAAGGTGAACCAGGTTGGAGTTCTACACAAAAGCCTTCTTCGTCGGCCTCACGCTCCTCGTGGGCTACCTGCTGTTGCTGGTGCTGCAGCCCTTCGCGGGCTCGATGGCCTGGGCGGCCTTTCTCGCCTTCATCCTGTTTCCCTTCCACAGCTGGCTGACTCGCAAGCTGAAGAATCGGCCTGGAGTCTCGGCGGGCCTGATCACCGGCCTCACGCCGTTCGCGCTGCTGACGCCGCTGACCCTGCTGGGCGTGGCCTTCGCCAACCAGGCGCGCGCGCTGATCGATTTCCTGCGCAGCCGCGACCTGCACTGGGACAACTCGCTGCTGCTCGAGATCGAGAAGTACCCGGTGATCGGGCCGGTGGCGCGTTTCGGACGCGAGGAACTGCAGATCAACGCCGCGGACATCCAGGAATGGGTGACGCGCACCGCCGAAGCATCGATCAAGAATGTCGGCTCGCTGGGCAGCGGCCTCGTGCTCGGCGCGCTGGGCACGCTGGTCGGGTTCTTCTTCATGCTGTTCCTGCTGTTCTTCTTCATCCGCGACGGCGTATCCATGTTCAGCCGGCTGAAACGGCTGATCCCGGTGCCGGAAGAACATCGCGAGCAGTTGTTCAATCACCTGGCCAGCGTCACGCGCGGCGTGTTCTATGGCATCGGACTCACGGCCATCGTCCAGGGCGTGATGGTGGGCATCGGGTTCGCCATCGCCGGGCTGCCGTCGCCGGTGGTGTTCGGCGTGCTGGCCGCGGTGTTGGCGCTGCTGCCGGCCGGCGGCGCGGCCGTCGTGTGGATTCCCGCGGTGCTGTTCCTCGCGTTCACGGGCCATTGGCCCATGACCATCTTCATGCTGATCTGGGGTGTGATCGTCTCGACCTCGGACAACTTCCTGCGGCCCATCCTGGTGTCGCGCTACGCGCCGGTCTCGGCGTTCACCGTGTTCGTGGGCGTGGTCGGCGGCATCGGCGCCTTCGGCACCATCGGGATTGTCATCGGGCCCGTATTCCTCGCATTGG
>Ga0247777_1000610_pt1 | contig 10457 bp, 9 predicted proteins | sample UWRJL154409C5_FD_179937 | JGI IMG/M metagenome (GOLD analysis project Ga0247777, IMG submission 179937) | Plant litter microbial communities from Arlington Agricultural Research Station in Wisconsin, United States - UWRJ-L154-409C-5 | ecosystem: Environmental > Terrestrial > Plant litter >...
TTCGTGCCTGGGTTGCCCCCCCCCACGTATAAGATATCGGCACGAGGCTTCTCTGAGGCGGCCCGTGTTTGTATTCCGATCTATCCGCCAGCTGCCCGGCTCTCAAAGGTGCCAGAACCACGGTCACCGCACGTGGGATGAACGGGTTGCTCCAGGCCCGCGCAGAATCAACGGAGAGTTGGGAAAACCATGGTGTACATATAGCGGACAGGTAGTGCAGTCTCCAGTTTTTCAGGCCATAATCACCACGGGTTTTGCAATGCCTAGTAGTGGTACAAGCCCGCGATGTTCGTGGTGTTCGGGGCCGGGGCGACGGTGGACATCAGGTGGCAGCTTCCAGGTGACGTTGCCAGATTGAGCGCTCGGCGGCTGAAGCCCAGCTGTCGGCCCCACCACGAACCGTGGGCACGGGCCGGACCCTCCCATTGTGTGAGACGGGGTGGCGGGCCCACTGACTGACATTTTGTCTGTTTCCCTCCACTCCATCCCGCTTAAGAGATCACAAAGTCACCTTTAATTTCCATTCAGGGTGCCGTTGAGAATTGGCAAGAAAGTCAGACAGACGTCTCTTTTTGGAAGCAGTCTGCTAGAACGAAGGCTAAGCCGTGGCCCGGCACATGGGCGTTCTTGCCCCAATGCCAGCAACTTGACGGGCTTCCCTGCGCCCGTCCGGCTCTCGGTTTTCCTTCCCTTGGGATCGGCATCCTGTCAAGCCGACAGCTCGGACGTGGCGTGAAGCTAGTCTGCGCCGCAACACCGGCCGCCGTGTCCGGGCCGTTGTCGACACCGAGGAATGTGATCTATCACCAGTGCTGATGACGGAAGCGGAGCCATGAAGCCAGATCGATTGATCGTCGCGTCCCGCCCGGGCCGCCCGTTTCCTTTGTTCGTCGGGGGTTTAATAGCCAGCTGTTAAGGCCTTCTAGAACCTCATCGGGACGGCGGTCGCAACCCGACGTGAACCTCGTCAAGTCGGACTGCGAGGCGAGGTCGCGAGGCACTGGACCCGCTCGTCCTGTCACAAGTTCGGCCTGTCTGGGATGTCTTCGCCTGGCGACCCGGCTTGACTGTACACTGCAAGCTGGTCTTCGATCGAGTGCGACGCCACCGACATGGATGATCCCCGCTGTCCTTGGTGAACGCCTTGTACAACCTCGACGCTTCGCGACCCAAAGTTTGTCCTCGTCCCGCCCTCCTCACCCTGCCGGCCCAGACATCCATGGATACAGGGGATGCCGGTTGTCTGCGTCGTTGGCTTTTGTGCGCATTCCGTTGTCGAGCGTGGACGAGAACGGTTGGAACCCGACGCGGCGCTTGTGGACGCGAAGGGGGGGGAGAGTAATGCCGCACGCCTGCCGGACCGGCCTAGATGAGTCCCATACGAGTAAAGCAGTGGGCTCGGGCTGCCACGGCCATGTCGACCTGAGCACACCAGGAAACCTGGGACTTTGGGCGTGCATTGCAGATGCAGTCGATCTGCAGCAGAGGCTGCTGTCCGTTTCTTGTCGCCCCGGGTTGGTCCTATCCTTTTGCCTTGTTGGACCATCGTCCCGAGCCGGGCGTGCAGGCACCGGATCCACCGGCCTCACCCCGGGCTCGCTGGACCCTGAGGGTGGTGAGCCTGGAAGCACGGAGGGCTGGCGTGTCAAGAGCGTTTCTCGACGACCCCTCGGTTTGTGGTAGCGACGGTGGGCGGTGGGCGGTGGGGCGGCGCGGGCGGCGCCCGCCGCCCCTGAGTTGATGCGATGCGCCTTCGGGCTTGGCCGCCAGGCGGATCCCGCGATTGTCGGTCCTACCCACTTACTTGGTACTGTATCGTCCGAGTCCTTAACGTGGGAGCTCAGGTAGGTCGTGTATTCGGCGGGGTGGCCGAAACGGGGCGGCATTGAGAACGTTATGGGCGAGCGTGGCATGCACCTGTCACGTCCCCGTCTCCTGTTTTCCTGGGAGACCATGTTTGTCGGTTGGGACGGGAAGCTGGAAACAGGTGGGAGGCGGCATTTTGGGGATGTGGGCATGGAAATCTGGAAAATGGGGGCAGTCCGCCCCCGCCCTTCGATACTGCACCGCAGCACTCCGAAAAGCCCGCCAGCCGCCAGAAGGATCTGGTCGTCACCTAAATCTCTCGACGTTACATTTCCCGTCCCACCAGGCTCCCAGGCTCCCAGGCTCCCAGGGTCACCAACCCCCTCCAGGCCTGGCTGTCGTCCTCGACTCCTTGACGAGCCTCCGAGCCTCCTCCCAGCAAACTCCCCGAACGGGCCTTCCCCACCCTTCGGCGCGCCGCTCTGCCTTGTTCCCTGTCCTGGCCTGGACTCTCCTGGCCTGCCTTGGCCGGCCGCCCCTCCGTCCCGCCTCTCGGCTCCCCCCTCGGCCGCCGCATCCGGCCCCTGGCGCACCCCTGGCGCACCCTCCCCAGAAGAACGGTACAGTAGTTAGCTGCTGTACGGTGCCTAAGCTTAAGTTACCGTCCCGGACGACATCTTGCGCCGTACAGGGCTGTACTGTCCGTACTGGTACGAGTAATCAGTACAGGCATTCCCTTCCTCGATCCCGACGCCGCACGGCAGTTGCGTCGTCGGGCCTTCGCCTCGTCCGGCTGTGTTTGTGCGGTCGCAGGAGACCAACCACAAAACCGAGCAGACGGGGAGAGACGTTCGTCGTCGGTGTTGACGGCCGATTTACCCTCCCTGCCAGCTGCCCTGGCTGCCTCCGCGGACTTCGATTCTGGGTACCTGACGGACAGTCTCCCACCCCCGTTCCGGGTTTCCTGCCAGTTCCCTGCCCGTTTCCTGCCGGTCTCTGGACGGCCCCTCGGTCTTGCACATCACAGCCAGCTGCATCGGACGCCAGCTGTAATAAAGGCCGGGCCCGTCTCCCACACGCCGGCTACTGCAGCCGTGGTTGTGTCCCGCCCGCCTCTCCCCTTTCTTCTTCTCCTCTCCTGCCGGTGCTATCGAAAGCCGGCGGCTTCTGGCGCCGAGACCAGCGCAGTTTGTCCGCCCTACCCACTGCCACCGAAGCACCACCCGGCCAACACGCTTGCCTCGTCTCTCTTTTTCTCACGACTGGGTCTCAACAGCTTGCTTGGCGACCACGTCAACGGACGGACCTCGGTGGCCAGCGGCCTCTTCCCCGGCGGCCTTGGTCCCACCGGAGCACCCCGTGTTGGCCACCGTGTGACGGGAGTGCCAGGCTCCAAGGAGACACGAGACGGGCCCTGAACCACCCGAGACCCGTAGACGTTGCCCCAACGGAGCTACATGTTCAGTCTTGTCGTCATCCGCCTCTGAGTCCCGATGCTGCCGCTATGCTACCGATAACATGGCTTTCCAAACCAACGTCTTGCGGGATGGCGAATGGGTTACCGAGACCATCGACCTGCAGGCGGTGCTCCAGGCGAATACGGCTGCTTCGAAGCCCCCAAGACAACGCCTTAGCAAACCCCCCGACTGCGGTGTCCTGACCAGAACTGTCGTCGAGAGTCCAGCCGTCCACTGGATCCTACCATGCCGCTTGCGGTCGGAAGCCAACATCGATGTGGCCTTCGTTGGTGTAAGTTACCACACCTGATCCCTCCACCGTCGAGTCCGCGCCTTAGCCCTCGAAGGCATCCCGACCCGGAGCGGGTGGCCGCCTCTGCCTGCGCCCGAGAGTACACCGCGCATGAATGCTTCGATGTCACGAGGAACGGTGCCAATTTGGAAGCTGACATTCCTTTGTAGGATCACTATGTCCAGATACTCGAGCTTCAGAAGGATGGGAGGTTACGCGCCATTGCTCGGAGGAATGACTTCGGGTCGCGGATTCGCAACGCGCAACTTGTCGGCTCCCTGTCTGAGAAATTCGAGGATCGAGGCGAGATTGCCGACCACCACACCACCATTGAAGATGACGACGACGTGGTCATGGGCGATATCGGTGCGACGGTCCCCGGCCCTGCGGTTCAGCGTCGGCGCCTAGCTCCGCAATCGCTTCTACTTGTCCTCGAGAACAGCGACTGCGTCTTCCTCTCCTTACGCAGCGGCGAGGGCGGCGAGCTCGACTTCGTCATCTCTCGGTTTCTCGCTCCTGCTGCGCCGCTGGTGAGGCTCGGGTTCCACCTTGCCGTCGACCCGAGTTCTCGTTACATGGCCATTAGCTGTGCCGAGGAGCTCTTCGTCGTCTACGAGCTGGAATCCCCTGCTGCTCTCAACCGGTCTTATGGCCGCGGAGAGCCTCTGGAGTACGTCAAGTCCTACCGCCCGCGGGCGGTGCAGGGCGTCATCCAGAAGCTGGAGTTTCTCTACCCCCGTCCCGCGGACGATTACCACATCATCCTCTTGCTCATCGTGGTGCGCGCCGGAAAGTCTAGGATGGTGACGTATGAGTGGGAGGCTGGAGACAATTTGAAGAATGTCTTCAAAGAGGAGAAAAGGGGATACAGGCTCCCTGTCGAACACCAGATGCCGCTGCTTCTGATACCCCTCACGGTGCGGACGGCCTTTCTCGCCATCTCGCAGAGGAGTATCGCCGTCTGCAAAGATGTTTTGCAGGGGCCCCCGGACTTCGAGAACTTCGTGCTGGAGGACCATGAGGCCTCCGAGATCCACCACGGTCTTGATCGCCCTTTATGGACGGCGTGGACGAGACCGTACCGACTCCCGTCGTACTTCGAATTTCGGGATTACATCTACCTGGCGAGAGAAGACGGGCTGGTGACCGGGCTCGACATCGACTCCGAGAACATCCTGGGCGCTACGGTGAAGATTGTGAAATCCCAGTGCAACATCTCCACGGCTTTCTGCAGCCTGTATGACGCCTACACCGACATCCTGGTCATGGGCAGCGACTCGGGCCCAGGCGCAATCTGGCAGGTGAGGGTTGACTACCTCTGTGTTTGCCGACGGACGTCGCTGACCCGGCTAGGTACCTCCACGACAGATGCCTACCCTGCTGGGGGCTCTGCCCAACTGGTCTCCTGCCTTCGACCTCGTGACGACTGACCAATACCCCACGTGGAGCGAGGGGCGGCGCATCAAGTGGGACGGGACGCTGCCATGGAGGGCGCAGGCACAACTCGACTTCCAAGGTCCCGACCGCGTGTTTGCCATCTCGGGCATCGGCACAAACGGCGCAGTGACGGAATACAGGCAAGGAATGATTGCCAGTGTTGGGCTGGACATCGACTACCAGGCCATGGTGCGGCAGTGCTGGATATTTCCGGCCAAATTCGACGACGTCACCGAAGGCTTTCACCTCCTCTTGTCTCTTACGGATAGAACGGCGGTGCTGCACCTGTCTGAGAACCTGGCAGAGGCCAGCGAGGTCGATGCCGGAACGGTTGGGTACGACCTCGCTTCGCGCACAATAGCGGCAAGACAAATATCTGAGAGGACCGTCGTCCAAGTCACGGAGACGTCGCTGGTCGTCATCGCGCTGGGACCTAGGTAGGTGAAAGCTACCGTCGACGGACTTCGCTCCACACCACTGACAAGACCGTCCAGCGACCACCCCATGCGCTACGAACTGCCCAACGAAGGCGAGGGCGTCTTCTTGCATGCAGACGTGCTGGACGATCTGATCGTCGTGTCGAGCCATGTGGACACCCAGTTCTGCGTCCATCTGTTCAGGGTCGTCCAGGACGCGGCCCCAACATGCCTGAAATCTTACAAGATTGAAGGGGAAATAACATGTCTATCGGCATGCCGCCAGAACGGCAACGCCTGCGTAACGGCCGGCGTGTGGTTTGAGGGCACGCCGTGGCTCCACCTCTATTACCCGAGTGATAACCCCAACGCTGATACAGACCTTTACAACCTCAAACTGCTGCCAGGTATGTTGCGCTCTCATCCCGTGTTACGAATTGGTCTGTGACCCCGACTGCTTTTTGGGGGCTGATTCCTGGGTACAGTGAACGCCGATTCAGGCTATCAGGGGGCAGAGGCTCTCGTCAGTATCACCACCATCCCGGGAAGTGATTCCGATACCACGTGGATTTATATGGGCACGAGATGTGGGCAGGTGTTGAGCGGCATCCTCGAAGACGCTGCTGTGATGACTGATGCCTTCATCATTCGGGCGGAGAAGGTAGGGCTGACGGCAGCAACCCTGTCGCGCCTTGACAGTCTCCGGCTACCAGACTCGCTTCTCGTCTGCTGCGACGCAAGAGTGATGATGATGGGCGGCTTGGACGAGAGATCCGGGTGCTTCAAGACGAAGCATTATCTGTGGTCCATGGATGCGAGTGATCCGAGCTCACCCTCGGCGGCGGCGACGTCGGTTCTGGTCCCCCGCCTGACGCTCTTCGAGGAAGGCGACAGTCTTCCGCTTTTCCTGGTCGCCGGGTCCCGTATTCTCCTTGCGGAGCTGCAGCCTCAGCCCGGAGTCGCGCAGCGCAGTTTCCCTCTCCACGGAACCCCGTCGAGGTTGATCTACTCGCAGACCCTCGACTGCCTTGTGGTCGCGGTCAAAAAGGACAACAAACCGACCCTGGTCTTCCTGGACCCGGACACCGGGAAAGACCTGTCGCATCCGATGACCAAAGACGGCGAGCCCGCCGAGTTTGTCAGCGGGCTGGGGAAGCCTGGAGACAAGATATATGGGCTTTCCGAGTGGGAATACCGCAACGGCAATTCGGTTTGGGTGTTTATTCTCGTCGGGACGCAGAGCGGCCGGCTGATCACCATTGCCACCCACCCGACGCCTCGCGTCCCCGGCGAACCTAGGGGTCGGATACAATACAACACGCGCAACATGTCCAAGGAGCCAGACGGTTCCGTATTCTCTGTTGCGGGAGAGGGCCAAAATCTCATCTACTGCGCGGGGAACGTGCTTCACTGGCAGACTCTGGACAGCGAGGAGAAGAAGTTCAAGCCGATGAAGACGTACCAGCTTAACTCGTTCGGCACCGCGTTGAAAATGGTGGGCAAACAGTTCGCTGTGCTGACTACGCAGGATTCGCTCTCCATCGTCGACCCAACGGGTGACGGCGTGGCCAGCTACATGACGCTTTCCCACGAGGACCCCCTGGCTCGAAATGCAATCCACATGATCGAAGTGGGAGACGGCGACGAGGACAAAAACACCTCTTTGTTCCTCGTTAGCGACCGAGAGGGCGGGATTACGGGGCTGTGGGTGCCCTGGGGCCAGCCGGGTCGGAGCTGCGAGGTGCTCTTCCGCGCCGCCCTGGGCTCCTCGGTCATGAAGTTCTGTCGCGGCTCGACGCGGGCGGCATGGCAGCTGACCAGTCGAGTCCCAAAGTTCGGTGCCATGCGGAGCACCGTGGACAACGCCGACATCCTTGGCGTCTGCCTCGACGGATCCCTCCGGCACTTCGCCCTGCTGCACACGGACGTCTGGCTGCTGCTGCGACTTATCCAGAACCTCACCCTCACATCGTCGGCGCTGAACCCCTTTACCTACGAAGAGGCGACGCCCGAAGAGGTTCTCGACCTGGCAGCGGATAGGGGCGACGCGATGCATATCGACGGGGACATGCTGAAACGCTGTTTGGACAGGAGGGCGCTCAAGACACTGTTTGCTGCCGACCCACGGTACTACGACAAGATGGTAGTGCTTCTGCGCACCGTCTGGCGCCCAAGGTACTCCGAGTACGTCGATCGTCTCGAGGCTGACGTTAGGGCAAGGACCAAGGAGGGTGTGGAGGAACTCCACTTCGAGATGGCTTACGACATATTGGAGTACTATCTCGCGCCTGTGCTGTAGAAGGGCGGGGCTCCGCCGGACAAACTCTTCCATGGCGGAAGATTCAGACGATAGGGGCCTCGTTCGAACTTTCTAGAAGTGTGGGAGTACGTGGAGGAGCATGGAGGCAAAAACAGGCCACACGAGACTTTCTTATTTAAACCCTGCGTCCATAAGAGAGACTGTGAGGCTGCTCGCCGGGCTTTTGCTGTACTAAAGTCGAAAAAAGGTGAATTGAAACTTCCAACTGGGAGATGCTCGTACTGAGAGTGCCACTCACCCCAGACGGTCTAGTGAGAGGAACACGGGATCATGATGGCTTCGCCCAATACCTCTGACGCGCGAGTCGCTGGCCATGCTCTGGTGCGCTGACGATGGGTGCCGGAACCACTATCGAATCTGCAGCCGGCGTTTGTCCCAGCCTGGACGGCGAACTGGAGGAAAGGGGTGGACAAGGCTACATTATATTGTTGACCTTATGGGGAACGATTCCAGGGGGTCTCGTGATACTCTTGACAATGGGGTTGTGGTGTATTGATTAAGATTATCACCACCCCACATCCGTAACTAAACCTGCCAGCAATCGCCATAGCATCCTGATTTCTTACCTCTGGTTTCTTTCAGCTTGAGCAGTTAGAATGACATCGCAGTTCGCAGAGCACAGGACTCACAGCACGAGACAAGTGGTTGTCGGGACAAGGTTCACAGCTAGACGGTCAGGAGCTTGGGCAACTGGGCAGCCTGCTGTCTCACGTGATAGCTAACTTCCATTCACTCCAAGTACGGAGTATTTAGTGGGGCAATCGATAAAATAACCTAAGCGCAAAACAGCCCAAGACGCCTGACGTCGGCACACGAACCAGGTTCGTTTTATCAAACGGCTCAACGGTTGCCCCTCCTTCCGCCAACCCAATTCCACAATCCGCAGTCGAGGTCACCCTTCACCGAGACCATCGCCAACCGTCTGCCATATTATGTCTTGTTTCTCTCACTTGAAACACCAAGGGCGATTAAAAATTCTCAAAATCGCCTTGTTCTCAAATACGGCCGCGAGCCCCACCTGCTGAGCGTTCGCCGCTGCGTCCCACCTCCGAATACACTAGATCGGCACCACACAAGCCCACCGGGTGTCTGTGTCTCTGTCGAGGGTTCCTCAGAAACAAACCACCTGCTGCCACTCGAGAACTGCCGCAATGCCTCCCAACAAGAAGGGGAACAAAAAAGCCAACGACGACTGGGAGTCTGAGCTCGGCGAGAGCCCTGCCCCAGTGTCGGCTGAGGCTCCAGCGACTGTCGCCAACGGTGATGACGATGAAACCTCTGTGGGAGGGGGCCTGATGGCTCGTATGAAGAAAATCAAGGAAAAGCGCAAGAAAAAGGGCCTTACTGAGGACTTCGTGGAGGGCGAGGACGCTACGGCCGCCGAACCCCAAGCCGACCTTGCCGCCAAGGCCCCGGCAGAAGCCGCCATGGACGACGAGTTTGCTCTCCCCGACAAGAAGGGCAAGGGAGCCAAGGGGAAGCAGCCGGTAAAGCCAGTCTCGGCCAAGGCCGACGCAGACGGCCTTGACGACGGCGGAGACGGCGGCCGGGTGTTGACCAAGGCCGAGAAGGAGAAGTTAAAGAAGGAAAGGGAGAAGCTGAGGAAAAAGGAACAGGTGCGCATAGATGCGGCCCCTGCCATCCCTTGCTAGATGCAGCCCTGACGGTCTCAATCATAGGCTGCGAAGAAGAAGACGGAACCGACCAAGGCCGAGGCCGCGAAGTCGGCCGCTGCCGAGAAGAAGGGGGCGACACCCGTAGCCGAGCCAGCCGCCGCAGCGGCAGCGGCACCGGTTCCGACGGCAGATGCCGGGGGCAAGAAAAAGAAGATACCTGCCCACCTGCTGGCCATCCAGAAGCAACAGGAAGAGCTTCGGCGTCGCCAGGAAGCGCAGCAGCAGCTCGCGGCCGAAGCGAAGGCCAAGGCCGAGGAAGAAGAGCTCCTCGAAGCCGAGGAGGCCAAGCGGAAGGAGGAGCAGAGAGCTCTCAAGAAGCAAAAGGAGAAGGAAAAGATCGAGCAGCTCAAGAAGGAGGGCAAGTACCTCTCCCCAGCCCAGAAGAAGGCCAACGCGCGGAACGAGCAGAAGCTCCAACAGATGAGGGATGCTGGTATCAAGGTCGATGCGCTCGATGATGGAGAGGTGGAAAAGAAGAAACCTGCTCAGGAGAAAAAGCGCACTGGTCGCAAGAACGAGAAGGTCCGTCTTCCTCACGCCTGATATCGGGAGGAGTTGACTGACACGCCACGGTCCACAGATTGACGAAGAAAAGATCCTAGCGGAAGCTGCAGAGCGCGCCAGGTTGCAAGCCGAAGCTCTCGCAAAAGCAGCCGAGGAGAAGAAGCGCGCTGCGCGTGAGAAGGCCGAGAAGGAGGCAGCCGAGAAAGCCGCTGCCAAGGGTGCGGACAGCGGCGACTCCGATTGGGAGGCTGTGGCGGAGGAGGACGTAAAGGACAGCTGGGATGCCGACTCGGAGGAAGAGGCCGCCAAGAAGTCTGCGCTGGCGTCAAGACCGAAGGTTGAAGAGGAATCCGAGGACGAGTCCTCGGAAGACGAGCAGACGACGGCGGCCAGGGCTGCGGAAGAGAAGCGGAAGAAGGAAGCCGCCGAGCGGCGAGAGAAGGCCCACCAAGCCGCCCTGGCGGCTCGGTCCAAAGACAACCTGCGGTCTCCCATCTGCTGTATTCTCGGCCACGTCGATACCGGAAAGACCAAGCTCTTGGACAAGAT
>Ga0247777_1000611_pt1 | contig 10457 bp, 7 predicted proteins | sample UWRJL154409C5_FD_179937 | JGI IMG/M metagenome (GOLD analysis project Ga0247777, IMG submission 179937) | Plant litter microbial communities from Arlington Agricultural Research Station in Wisconsin, United States - UWRJ-L154-409C-5 | ecosystem: Environmental > Terrestrial > Plant litter >...
CGGCACGGCCCGCTGGCCGTGGACCACACTTGTCGGCCGCCCGATGGGTCCCGGCCTAGCGATGGGCTGCGACGTGACCGCGGCGGGCGACGCGGTCGAGTCGAAACTGTCCGACGGCTGTCTCGAGTGCGACGACGGCAGGGAACCTTCCTTGGCGAGGTTGTACAGGCCCATCCCTCCCAACGGCTCGGCAGACGGCTGCCCGAAGCCGGGGGGCGGTGGGACCAGCGGGCCAAACCCCCTGCCTGAGCCGCCCATCCCCGGGGGTACCGACATCTGGGGCATCGGTCCGGGCGCGCGATAGTTCCCGCCGCCCAGTGGAGCATACTGCCCGAGTGGACCGAATCCCGGAGGAGGGCCGACGGGCGGTACGGGCCCGGGGAACGGCGTGCTCATCGGCGGCATCCCGCCGAAGGGCGCCGCCTGTGGATGCAATGCGGGTTTGGTGGACGGGAGAGGTGGCGAGACGGCCTGGCTGGGATGGGCCACGGCGGAATGGGCGCTGCTGCCCTTTCCTTGTGATGTGGGACCCGGGCTGGCATGAACCGGCGTGGTGGGATGCGGCGACGGATTCTGGCTGGGCGCGGATCCCGTCTGCGAAGCCGTCCGCGTGCCGGTGACGACGCCGTTGCTCCCCTGCTGCGATGGCCCGCGCGCCTTCATGGGCGACGGACCCTTGGGCAGGGCCGGGGTCGCCACGGGAATCTGCGGCGAGGCGAAGCCCACGGCGGGGGGCTGTTGGGGCAAGGCCGGGACGGTACCGTGGGGCTGCTGGGACGGCCGCTTGGCCAGGACGATGGGTGGACCGGCCGTAGGTACCTTGGCCGCGACGGCCGCCTTCTGCGCCGCCCGCTCGGCTTGCTTCTGCTTTTCCTTGGCCTCGTTCGCTCGTGCCTTCGCCTCCTTCTCGCGCTTGTCCTTGTCCTGTTTCTCCTTCCGCTCGCGGGCCTCGCGCTCCTTGCGCTCGCGGGCCTCTTGCTCGCGGAGGCGGGCTTCCTCACGCGTCTTCTTCTCGCGTTCCTTGGCCTCCCTGGCTTTGCGTTCCTGCTCGGCCTGCCGCTCCTTTTGCTCGTGGGCTCGCCGCTGTCGATCGGCCTCGCGCCGCTGCCGCTCGTCGTCTTCGGCCTTCTTCTGCGCCTCCTTCTTCCTTCGTTTCTCCTCCGCCTTGGTGCGCTGCTCCTCCGCCCTACGGGCCTCCTCGGCCAGGCGTTGGGCGGCCTCGGCGGCCTTGTCCGCCTCCTTGCGCGCCTTTTCCTCCGCCTGCACCTGTTTCTTCTGCGCCGCCTTGTCCTTGCGCTTTTGCGCATCCTTGGCCTTCTTCGCCATCTGCTCGGTTTCTTTGCGTTCGTCGTTCTCGATTTCGCGGATGAGCTGCTCTTGACGCTCGCGGGCCACCTTCTCCCTATAGGCGTTAAGAACCCGCTGCTCAAACATGCGGGCGGCAAAGATCTGGAACATCCGGCGGCCCTCCTCCATGCGCTGGTCCTCGGTCATGGCGTCCTGTAGATTGCACGACTTAGCTCCGAGCGAGGTGTGGCTCAGGCTGTTGCCCGGAGCGGAATGGCCGTCTCCATAAATATGGGCATGACCCCACGCGCCTGTGAGCGGCGGGTGACCGCAGCACGGACAAAGAAAATGAGCTGACGGGTGTGGTACCTCTTCTTCCTCGTAGTCGTCGTCCTGACTGGTGTAATCCTCGTCTTCCTCCTCGGGAGGGTAGTCCTCTTCCTCTTCGGACGGGACGGCGTTGTGCCCGTAGCTTCCGCCGTTGGTGTGTCCGTAGCCGCGCTGGTACTGGTCCCGAACGTCTTCCTCGCGGGCCATCCGCCGTTCCGCCAGCTGCTCCATCATCTCGATAAACTTCTTGCCGTCGTTCTTGAGGAGGTCGTCGGCGACGGTGAGGATCCCACCTACAGACGGATTAGCAACGGGGCGGAAGGCTTTCGGGTCTCCTGGTGGGAAGGCCAGTTGGGGATGGGAGGGAGGTTTCTGGCCAAAAGGGTCGGGGCCGGTGTCTACCTTGTACGGTGAGGGAATTGCCAAAGTTGAAAAACTCGGACGCGTAGTCGCCCCGGTGAAGCTCGTCAGGCGGGATGTCTTCCTCGTCCCCGCTATAGTCTTCCTCGTCCTCCTCGTCGTCCAGCTCGCCGTCGCTCAGGTCCGCCTCGTCCGCCTCGTCCTCCTCGTCCTCCTCGTCGCCGACATGCTCGACGATGCGACCCCGGGAGGGCTGCGGCGGGGGGTAGTCGGCGGGGAGGGGCCGAGAGGGAACGGCGTCGTAGTGTCGAGGGGGAGCCATCATGGGCGGACCGTTGCCCGGGTGGCTAGGGTCGTGGGCGTACTGCTCGAGTTCCTCGTAGTAAGCATCATAAAGTCCTTCGAGTTCTTCTTCGATAGCACTCCGTTTGCGCCCACACACGGTGCATCCGCAGGTGTGCTTTTGCTGCTCTTTCATCTTCTTGAGCACCGCATCCTTCTCTACTTTAACGAGAGACTTGCGGGCCTCCTCGCTGAGGCTCAGCCAGAATTCCCGTATGCCCTCTCGTTCCTCCTGCGAGGTAGTGTTCCATATCTTCTCCTTGGACAGATCGAGGCGGGAGGGGGTGGCAGGGATGTGGTCGTGAGGGGCGTGCGCCAATGCAGCTGCATCTTCGGGCGGGACAGCAGCAGCAGCAGCACCGCTTTTCTTCTTTTTCTTCCGTGCCTTCTTGGATTTGCCCGCCAACTCCAGCTCGTCGGCGCGCGCGTCTGGAGTAAGCGCGTCAGACAAGGGCACACGGTCTCCACTGTCGTAGTCGGCCTTATTCTGTCCTTGGCTTGTGCCAGCCGCAGCACGAGGACCAGACAGCACACCCAGGTCTGCCTCGGCACTGTCCTGCTCTGCCTTGGCCTTGGCCGCCGCCTTGGCCCGCCGTTTTGCCTTCTTCTTGTTGATTCCGGGCGCAGGAGCGTCGGCTAAGGCATCCGACGTAGGCAAGGACGTTGGCAGGGGTGCCTGTGGTGACGGCTGATGCGTTTCGCCCATGATGGGCTTGGGCACCGTGATGAACTTGGAGCCGTCCTTGTTCGTATACTTGGCTGTGGCCTTGATTGTTGGCGATACTGGAGGTGGCGATGGCACCGTTGCTGGCGGGAGGGTATTTTGGCGGCGCCCGCCCTTCATGACTCTGTTGTGAGTCTCGTCTCAGGTTGCGGTGATGACGGCGTCGTCATGTGTTGGGCTCAGGATGACGTCTAGGGGGGGTTTCATCGGTCAGCAACCAGTTCAACATGTCAGACCAGCACTCCTAGGCAGGTCCTCGATGCCTACGAGACCAGGAAAAGGTTGGCGCTAGCAACGTTGTTGCGGATTTGCCTCCTCCCAAGCGGAGCTCTGCCTCCGTTTGGTGAGGGCTTAATCAGGGAGGGGCGCGCACATACCATGAGCCCTGGAGTGATCACAAGGGCAGAAGACGGCGACGCGATGGTAAAGGAAAGACACGGCGGGTTTCGAGGGTTGCTTGTCGTGCGTCGGCGCGGCGTTGTCGAGTCGTGCTCCGGGGTTTGGTGGGTTGGAAGTCGCATTCCACTTCACCCGATGTTGTTAATCTTCCGGTGCTAGAGAAATGGAGGTCCCAGTTGCGTACCAATTGGGTGGCAGCAAGGTGTGGCTCTACAAAGAAATGACCTCACCGGGCCGGATGCAGCTGGCATCAATTGCAGGGGAACAGGGTGGGGCAGCGTCACGTGGCCACTCCCATAATCGCCCTGTGACCAGCATCAGCCTCTCTGGCCAGTCTTCGCCAGGACAAAACTCGGGCGGTGACAAGGGTGAGATGTCTGTCCAGCTTGAGCAGCAATACGGTCCTATCAGGCTGTTCAGATCACTAACTTCCATGTGTTGCGAAAGGAGCAAGTTCTGAACAGCTACTAGTACAGTACTCAACTGCGGCAAGCGTGGTAATGGTCCGGAGGACTCTGGGGGGGAGGGAGCCTGGGGACTCAGGGACTCTAGGCTCTGGAAGACACATTATCCTGTTCTGCTCATAGCACCCCAAAAACCTAACCCAGCGGTGCAAAAACCCCCCACCCATCAGGGACCGCAGGCTTAAGATCCCCATCAAGCACAACCTCTCCATACGGGTCCTCAAGCATTTGCCAGAGACATTGGTGGAGGCTCTCAGGCTCCACGTTGGGCCGTTCAGGAAAGGGGGGGCCGTGCGGTTTAGGTAATCATCTCAGCCGTTGGGGCTAAGCCGAGCTGGGTGGATCGCCGAACCACCCAGCTATGTTATTCTTCCCCTCTAAATTCCCCATGGCGGCACAGCCCAGTGAGCTGCAAGTTGATGTCTGTCTTTCTAATTCATCCTCTATCTTGCCATAATCCTGCCCCAGGCGACCTTGGATTACTTCTTGTGCACAAGCTTCTTTGCCTGCTTGTGACAAACCGAGCCAGCCCCCCTCTGTCTCGGTCTTGGTCTCGTGCTCTTGTCGTTTCTTTAGCACTCGAAGCCATCGGCCCTCCCCTTGGAGTTGTGCCGACGTCATCTGGCTCGTGATGGCTAACACAGGGAATGCCAGAGATGTTATCCGCAGGTATACACATCCTCTATCTGGGATATCGTGCTGCTGTTGCTTGCTTGAGTTGCTTGAGTTGCTTGGGTTGCTGATGCGGCACTGCCTCCAGAAAACTGGTCATCATCGGCGACGGCGCCTGCGGAAAGACGAGTCTTCTGAGCGTTTTCACGCTGGGCTACTTCCCAACCGTAAGTGACACGGTAGCGACCATGCGGGCGTCTTTGTTAGCTAACGGCCTCGGGGGCGCCAAACAGCATTACGTATGTCCATTGTTCCTCGTGTTCGCCTCGGCAGGCCCGCTCGACCTACATCCTGCCCTCCTCGGTGACGTTGGAAGGCCCCGGCTTACAGGGGGCAGATACCCACCGTCTTCGAGAACTATGTGACCGACTGCAGAGTGGACGGCAAATCTGTCCAGCTCGCCCTCTGGGACACGGCAGGTCAGGAGGACTACGAGCGGTTACGGCCGCTGGCGTACTCCAAAGCCCACGTCATCCTAATAGGCTTCGCCGTGGATACGCCCGACTCTCTAGACAACGTCAAGAACAAGGTAAGTCTGCGCTGATGGCTCGGTCCCCCAAAGGGTTGTGTGTACCGGATGGCGTCCGATGGCTGACGCCTGGCAGTGGATCGACGAAGCGACGGAGAAGTGCCCCGACGTGCCCATCATCTTGGTGGCGCTCAAGAAGGATCTGCGAGAAGACCCAGTAGCCATCGAAGAGATGCGAAGAAGGAGTCTTCGATTCGTGACGGAACACGACGGCGAGTTGGCAGCGCGTGAGATAGGGGCGCGCAAGTACCTAGAATGCTCCAGCCTCTCCGGGGAGGGCGTCGACGACGTCTTCGAGGCGGCCACCCGCGCCGCGCTGTTGACATTCGAGAAGACCGAGGGCGGGGGTTGCTGCGTCATCTTATAAAAACGACGCTGCCGAGGCAGCACGGGTGTCGAAGGCGACTCGAGATCGCCGAGAGGGGGGGTGGGGGGGTCGCGGGCGTGAGATCTGTCGCGAGGGAGCCTTCTCCCTGACGGACCGACGATGGACTACCCACCCACGAACGCCGACGGCACCTGGGTCAGAACAAAATCACCCGAGCGTCTCTTGCAGGACTTTTGGATCGCCACCAATAGGCGGGAAAGGCGGGAGCCTACAGGATGACGACGCATATGGGCCGTGCCGGTTATGCCCCGTTGGCCGGGGGTGGTATTGGAAGACCGCATGAAATAGGCAGGTTGTGTGGGTTCGCCGGATGTACATGGTGAAAGGTACCTAGGGAGCATATGGTCAGAATAGTTCGTATCACTTTAGGCATTCCAATAGAATGAGTAAAGGACGACATCCAGTGATGCCTTCCCTTCTGGGGTGTATCTCGCGAAGCTTTGCTATGCACCCCGTACCACTTCTACGACGGGATGGTGTCCGATACATGTCGCTCGACGGGTCGCTCATCGTTTCCACCCATGATTCCACGCCTCATGTGCCGGCGTCTCGGTTTGCGCGCGCGCATATTCGATGGGGATACCGTCATGTCCGTACACCCCCTTCTTCTCCATGGCCACCCGGTAGAGATACCCTGTGTCCTTTAGACCCGGCCCCGACGAGTGTCGGAGTTCCTCGCACGCCCGGTGCATGCTCTGGTACTGCTGCATCAGTACTCGTTCCCGCTGTTCCCGCTGTTTCCGCCGAAGGAGCAGCCACGCACGGTGGATCGTCCAGTGCCGCATGTATCGCATCGAGTCCATCCGCAGAGGAGGCGGTGGCCGTATGGTCACCTTGAGGGCCTCCTCCAGGTTCTGCATCTTCGGGTTGACCGATACCTTCTCGGCCTTCCGAGCGCCAACCCGCGTAGTGGAAAATAGGCGCGTCGAGAAGCAGAACGTATCCCGCAAGGTGTGGAAAGCCACATGGCTGCGGAGGCTTTGTGTTGCTGGTACGAGTGCCGGGCAAAAGGCGGTGCCAAGACTGCCAACGCCGGCAACTGGGATTTTGGCGGGCATTGTTTCAGTAGTCGAGAATGAACTTCTTCGTCGGGTCGTTCCTAGGAGTGCGCAGAGTCAACCGCCGCTTGGTGATTCTTCCTGATGAAACCGCCACTCCCTTGGAGACAGCAACGGCCTCCGTGGTACCTGCGTCGGGCTTGGGCTTGAGAGACGGATTCTTGTTGTGGGGTGCAGAAGATTCCGAGAGCAGCTTCGCCGTTGATTGGGACGACGCAGGCGCGAAGCGCCGTGAGAGAAGACCGCCCGAGGACCTCCGGAGGTCCTTGTTCTTTATCACCGCCGAGGATATCCTGGTCTGCTTGCGGCTTTGACTGGGATGCCCGCCGGCCTCGGCAGGCGAGTCGTTGGGTGGGTCGAGAATCGGCGACGAGCAATTGCGCACGATGGCCGTGATGGCGCGAGGGTTTACGGAGATGGATTCGTCTTCGATAGGCGTCGAGAGTAGGCTTTGGGCGATCTTGGTCTGTTGCTTGGTCGTCTGAGGTCGCCCGGCCGCTTTGTTTTCGACGGTGCTGCGCTTGGAAATTTTACCAGGAGCGGCGCGACGTGGATCGCGACCTGTCGGGTTGGTCGAGGTCGCCTCGAGCAGGCTCACAATCGGGTCGGGAGAATGTCGATCCGCTGCGGCCCGTGCCTTGGCGGGGTCGAGTTGCAGCGGCTTCTTCCGCGGCGCGTCCTCCGTGACGAGCGTGACTGTCTGGTCCTCGACGGCCGCCGAACGTCGAGTGGTCTCCAGCCGTGTCGGCCGCGCCGACGACGCCTCCCGCTTGTAAATCAAGACTCGTTCGTCGGGTCGAAGTAAGGCGTCTTGCAGCATCCTCTTGGCTTCCAGCTCCATCGCGTCCCTCCAGCAGCTTCGAAGCACGACGAGAGGCATGCCCGTAACGTCGTGGACAAGCGCCTGCATCGTCGAGATGAGCCCTAGCTTGGAGGTGGCCGGCCCCAAGAGGTAGGCGGCTTCGTCGAACTTCTGCCTCGCATGAGAGATGATGGCCCTCAAGGGGGGCGGGAGACCATCGCCGAAGGCGGCCGACCAGAGCACCCGGAGCAAGTGGGCATCGTCGCCGTTAAGTCGGCCCTTTTTGGCCCGAAGGCTGGACAACTCCTCGCACAAGGCCCCCGACGGAGCCTCAAAGGTCATCAGACAGACCACTATGTCCACGACGTCGGCGAGGACGTCATGGAGCCGGCAGATTCGTTGCTTCGTCGGCCGGTGAATCTGGCCGGCGTAGTGAAGTCGGTCCAGCCAGGTGCCCGCCTCTTCGGCGGCGAGGCGGAAGAGGTGGGTCCCCCCTCCGTAGTCCAGCAACTTCTCATCGCCGGGCTTGGCAACACTGTGAACAGTGTGACGTCTGACCGTGCTGCCGTTCTCGTCGTCGATGTCAAGAACCCCGTTCCCGGGGGCTGTCGAAGCCGCTGCCAGACGGTTCCGGGCGGAGCCCAGGAACAGCTGATACCGGTGGTCGTCGATGTCCTCCCTGTAGCTCGTGCAATCCAAAGCGGCGGTGAAGTCATGTCTGACTACATGGTGTCGCCAGGCCGCAGACTCCCGTTGGAATCTCGTACTCGCAGCCATCGAGGGCATCGACGGTATGGCACTCATGTGGGGGACGGGGGAAAAGATGAAGAGAGCTTTCAGGAGAAATCTTGGGGAACGTGGGTACCGGGGTAATTCAGAGGTCAGCACTGTCTGGTGTGTTCTGAGAATGTTAAAGGTTTGAGGGTGTCGTGCTGCAGGGGTCGGGGAGTCACCCGCGGGGACAGGCGGGTGTCTTCAGTCCGTCCTGACCCAACTCTCACACAGACTTTACTTGGATGCCCGTCGAGAAGTTTCTAGCGAGGTGTGGGCCCCCGATGATTTAATATTACTGGTACTTCCATCTCGCTGTGGTGTGATCCCAAACTCTATTTTGATATTCTCGGCCAAGGTCCTTACCCATCATCCTCCACATGACGATGTCCACTTTTACTACGTTCCCACCATAAAGAAGAGTTAGGTCTACCAAGACCCGAGCCCCAGAAGATAAGTGATTCTATAATAAGTATTGTTTTCTCAGTCGCCGGTGGAAAGGGAGACCCACTAGGTAACGAGATTTTCGACTTGACCCCATGCAGTCCCTCAGAGACCCGAGACGCATGAAACTCCAGACTTCAGGTTGACGGACAGGTCAAGTGGCAATCTTCCTAGACGGGATAGTACTGGCGCCAGCCTTCCCAGTTGTGCAAATATCAGCCCGAGAAGTAGAGTGGTTGCATCGTAAGCTTTCGATCGCTCATAATCTATCATGATATGTCTGCTTCTCATAGAAACCAGAACTAGACGAGAACTCCCAGGGGGGAGATTCGCATTGTGAGTTGATAATGAAAACCGCTAGGACGTCATCGGCAGGTCGGCTGCTTATTGTCTCTTATAGAACTTCAAATACAGGGCGGACGGGGGGCCAAAGCCAATATTTTTCAGATCACAGAATGGACGGGGCGAGCATGCTAGACAGACTGCAGACAGCTTGCTGCACGGAATGGGAGGACTACGGAGGATACGGTGCCTAGTGACTGAGCCCTCTACATCCAGGCCTGGTAGGTACTATACAGCGTTGACAGCCATAGCCTCCCCTAGGGCTAGTAAGCCACGAGGGCCATATCGTAACCGTTGACGCATCCGCCCTCCTCGACCTCATGAGAGCTATGAAAAAAATGGAATACGTCTTGACCCGGATTTCGCCGCGTCCTAAAAGCCGACTCATTGCAAAAATCCGGGCGTCCGACACGGGCCGGGGGGTTTGCTGGTTTTTCTCTTCGTCTTTTAAGGCATCGGGGCGAGGGACGCCTTTGGGCCGGTGAATCGGCGGCGACCGGGACATCGGATCTTGGGCCGCCGAGGGTGGCCATAAGCCGGCACGACCCTGCCCTCTTGTTCCGCCGGGAGCGTCCGTCTTGACTCGGACCGGCACCACGGAACTGCCCGAACCCGGCGCCACCCATCAGTGTCGTACAAGAAGTACTCCGAGGTATAAAGGCAGACGCGGCGAAGGTCAGAGATGAGGGGAGAGGGAGGAGGCTAACCCCGGGCACTGCTCTCCGTTGTCCCACCCAACCTTTTCCTCGCCAAGCGTCCTCGTCGTCTTCGATTCCGCCTGCTCCTCCGTTTCACATGTCGACCATGGCCGACATCACTTCAGGCGTCCTCATTGTCGGGGCCGGTCCTACCGGGCTTACCCTTGCCCTGGAGTTGGCCCTGCTCAAGGTCCCCTTCCGAATCATCGACAAGGCCGCCGTCCCCTCGGACAAGTCCCGTGCTCTGGTGCTGCAACCGAGGAGCCTCGAGCTGCTCCGCCGGCACGGTCTTGACCAGGCCATGGCGAAACGCGGCGTCGCGGGCACGGGGGCCCGCATTTACGTCTACAAGAAGCCCGCCGTGACGACGGCGTTGGGGTCTTTCGGCTTAGAGGACACGGCCTTTCCGCGCCCGCTGTGGCTTTCCCAAGCGGACACAGAGGGCATCATGGCGGACCATCTTGCGGCCGTGTACGGCGTCCACGTCGAGCGGGGCATCACTGCTACGGAGCTCGCTCAGGACGCCGACGGCGTCGACGTCGCGCTCTGTCGTCCAGATGGCGGCGCTACCGAACGGCTGCGTTGCGCCTACGCCGTGGGCTGCGACGGCGCGCACTCGGCGGTCCGACACGCGGCCGGCCTCTCCTTCGAGGGTGCCCCGTACCCGGTTGACTTTATCCTGTGCGACGCCTACCTCGACTGGACTGAATTGGCTTCCGATCCCGAGGCCCTGACCCGCTTGATGCTTTTTCTCTCGTCCCAGGACCTCGTGGTCTGTTTCCCCTTCAAGGACGGCCTCGTTCGTCTCATCGCCAACGAAGACCCGTCGGGCAAAGCGGCCGACACC
>Ga0247777_1000612_pt1 | contig 10436 bp, 14 predicted proteins | sample UWRJL154409C5_FD_179937 | JGI IMG/M metagenome (GOLD analysis project Ga0247777, IMG submission 179937) | Plant litter microbial communities from Arlington Agricultural Research Station in Wisconsin, United States - UWRJ-L154-409C-5 | ecosystem: Environmental > Terrestrial > Plant litter >...
TGGTCCACGATCTCTCGGTGCTCGTCATCGGTGGAGTATTCGATCTTGAACCCGACGTGGTCCGGCCGCTCGGCGAGGGCCCGCACGATCTCGGCCACGTAATACTCCGGCACGAGGTCGTCATCGTCGATGAACGAGACGTAGTCGGTACCGGCCGCCGCAAGCAGCGCATCGCGGATCTCGCTGATCGACGGCTGGCCGTTGTTCCGCCAGGCGAGCACACGTACGCGCCCCTCGTGCTCGTCGAGCTGGGGCAGCAGCACGCCCATGAGGCGCATGAACAGGTCCTCGCGCTGGCCTAGGGTCGGCACGAGGATGGTCCAGGTGGGCAGGTCTGTCACGGTGTTCCGCCTTCGCTCTGAATCTGCTCGCAGTCCGCCCGGAGGTAGACCGGTTCGCTCGGCATGACGGTCGACTTGACCCGCAGGTCGTCGCCGTCGTCGAGGGCCACGAGGTGATCCCCGCGGCGGATGTCGGCGTTCGGCTTCGCATGCACGATGACGGAGAACGAGGCGCCGGCCTGCTGCGCTTCGAGCTGCTCGACGCCGGCGGGCTGCGACACCTTGACCCGGATCGGCCGGCCGACCTGCACCTCGTTGACGGTGCTGCCGCCGATGTCGTCGCTCACGGTCACGGGGCGCATGACCTTGAAGCGGCGATTCAGCTCATGCAGCCCGATCTCGCCGCCGATCACTCCGCGGTCACCTCGTCCCACACGTCAAGGCCCTGATCGGCGCTGTAGGGGCTGACGAGGGTGACCGGAACGAAGCTACTGATGCCGGCCGCCTTGCGGATGTCCCGCTCCTCCTGGTCGGTCAGATAGACCGCCTCGCCTCCCTCGCGCCCCTGGCGGTCGTAGCTCTTCGAGCTGTCGCCGATCGAGCGCTGAGACAGCCCGTGCGGGTTCTCGAAGGCTCGCGCGGCGGCGGCCACACAAATCCGAGCGACCCGGCGGGGCACGTTGTCGAGGGCGTTCGCGGTGGTCAGCCATGTCTTTTCGGCGACGTCCCGGATGAGCTCGCTGGCCTCGTCGAGCAGGTACTCCCCGCGGTCGCGCTCGGTCTCATCGAAGTCCTCGGGCAGCGCGCCGAGCTTGCGGGCCAGCATGCCGAAGCTGGCCAGCGGCGGTGCCTCGTCCTCGGCGGCCGCGACGTAGAAGTAGCCGTCCTCGGTGTCCTCGACCCCGCCCGTGATGCTCCACACGTACGCGTAGCGCCCCGCCGTGGCCGCCTGGTCGGCAGGGATGACGGCGTCGAGGATGCCGGTGCCGCCCGAGGTCGGTGTGGCGTCGTAGGTGGCCCCGCCGGGCTTCGTCAAGGTGAGCGTTCCCGTGACGCCGACGGGGGCGCCGGTGTCCGGGTCGGTCGCCAGGTAGCGCAACGGGATGGGGTCCCCGAGATCGTATCGCCGCACGCTGCCTCCCTAGTCCGTGACCTGCACGCGGGTAACGATACGGCCCGAGCCGTCACGGGAGACGTCGCGCGTCGACCCGCGACGGCTGGTCAGCCACGGGCCCCGCGGGCGCGCCAAGCTTCCGTCGCTCCCCGCGGCCGCCGTTGCCAGGACCAGGCCCAGAGCTGTCGCCCCTGCAGAGTCTCGTCGACCCGCGACGGCTGGCGCGAGGTTCAGGCTCACCGACGCTGTGCCGCGGGAGTCCCGGGCGCCGGCCGCGGCGGGGGCCAGCACGAGGTGCGAGGCGATGGCGCCTTGCGCCGGGCCGATGACGGGGGCGTGGCCGGTGAGCGCGAGCGCGAAATTCAGGCCCAGCGAGGCCGAGCCGTCGTGGGCGGCCGCGCCCGACACGTCGGTGGCGAGGTTCAGGCCGAGGGCGGCGGCGCCCTCGTGATCTGTCGCGCCCGACGTCGCGAGCGACAGGTCAAGGCCTACGGCGACGGAGCCTTCGGCCGGCGCGACGCCGGCGGCCTCCCAGATCGGGGAGACGTGGTAGAGCGCGGTTCTGACGCCGTTGTCCGGGAATCCGGGCTCGACGTGCAGCCAGCCGTCGGGGTTGGCGGTGACCATGCCGCTGCTGCTGGCCGGCCAGCCTGCCCAATCGGAGGTCAGGGTGAAGAAAATCGTTTCGACGGAGACGCGGTAGGAGCCGGCCGGTACGTCGATCGGGTCGTCGAAAAAGATCTGCTGCCGGGTGCCGGCCACGGCCGTGAAGCTCTTCGAGGCGAGCAGCGCGCCGTCGGAAACCCGCCACCACTTGACCACCGGCGTGATGCCGGGGGCGCTCAGCGGGGTGAACCACTCGACGCCGAGGCCCTGGCCGTCGGAGAGCGTGGAGAAACCGACGGCGAGGTCGTATATCTGGGCGCCGTCGTTGACGTTGGTGGCGACCGGGTCGGGCAGACCGAGGGTCTCTACGGCCACGGTGCGGCCTAGGTGGACGAGCCGGTGATGGTCGCCGAGGTGATGCTGAATTCGCCGGCAGCGTTGAACGCCTGATCCCCGGTCAGCGCGTCGTAGCCATAGAAGGTGCCGGCCGTGCTGGCGCTGAAATAGAGGCCGTGCGTCGCGCCGTCGAGCGGCGTGCCGGTGTAGTCGTGCGGGACGGCGGAGTCGGTGATCGTCACGCCGGACAGCGACAGGGTCATCTGCCGGCGCTGGGCGCTGGTCTGGTCGGCCGCCGTGGGGCCGTCACCGACGGCCAGCCAGAAAACCGCCTCGTTGCCGTCTTCGAGCAGGGCGTTAATCCCCGCGGTGTTCAGCGGCATTGCCGAGATCCTCTCGCCGATCGTCGTCCCACGGGAGGGGGTCGCCGCCGGCGGCGTCCGGGACGAGGCCCCGCGGGGGGTCGTTCATGAGGCGGGCCTCGGCCGCGTCCCGCCGCTCCTCGATGAGCTTGCGGGTCACGGCCGAGGCGTCGGACGGAGAGGTCACGAACCGTTGACGATCTGCACCGCGCGCTTGAGCGATTTGGTGCTGGCCGGGTTGCTCGGGGTGTCGGGGTCCAGCACGGTGGCGGTGCCGACCCACGCGTTCACGAGGGACCGGTCGGTCGTGTTCGTGTAGTCGTAGTCGGACAGCCAGCGGATCGAGACACCGTCCCAGTAGCCCATGGCGCCGCCGGGCTCGCCCATGGTGCGGACGCTGGCGGCGTTGGCGCCACGGGGCACGAGCGGGGCGCGGGTGGCCAGCACGAAGGCCGTCCGGTGGTAGCCGTAAGCCGCGTCGTCGTCGATGTCGGTCGAGCTGACCACGTTGAACTCGGCGATCCGGCCGATGGTCCGCTCGCGCAGCGCGCTCGTGGCCTGGTCGGCACCGACCGAGTCGGCCCGGACGAATCGGTCGTCGGTGATGATCTCTTCCTTGACGTCCGCGCCGACGAGCAGCGTACGCTCGCTGGCCGGCACGTGCTGCTTGTCGAGCAGCTTCGCCGCCCGGGCGGCGATGAGATACCAGTCGCGCCGGCCGCCCACCTTGAACTCGGTCCAGTCGGGGTTGATCGACATCGCGCCCGGGTAGGTGGCGTTCTCGATCTCGTCGATCGCCTCGTCTTCGAGACCCTCGGCGACCGCGCGAATCTGCGGGTTGAGGACCTGCGTGGCGAAGTCGACGATGTCGAGCGTGAGCTCTTCGTCGGTGATCGGGGCGCCGTTGTAGACGTCGGTCGTGAGCTGCACCGGGATCGAGAACTCGGTCGAGGTGTCGTTGATGATCGCGGTGCCGGCGCGCAGGGTCCGCTTGCGGGCGGTGCGCCGGGCCGGGATGCGCATGTTGACGGTGTCGTTCAGCGCACCGGTGAACTCGCCCGGGTTGACCGCGTCGGTCCACAGGGTCCGGGCCACGACGAGCTCGCGGTACAGCAGGCCGATCGCCGTGTTGGCGATCTTCGACGGCTTCAAGAACGTGTTGGCCACGTCAATTACTCCTGTTCTCGTAGCGGTCGGATCGGCCGTACCGCCGGGTGGTTACCGCCGGGGGATGGCCTCGGCGAGCTTGAGCGGGTTGGTTTCGTCGGGCGCGGATTCGGTGCGGGGGGCGCCGCTGCGAAGGGTCTCGCGCGGGCGCGTGCGCGCCGCGGGCGCTGGCTGCCGCGGCGTCTCCGCCACAGTTTCCTCGCCCTCGTCCTCGCCCTCGGTCTCCTCCCCCTTCGGTGCGCTGGCGTCCTTCGTCTTGCCCTTCGGCGTGATGCCGAGGTCGTCCATCGTCTCCCGGCCATCCGCGAGCAGCTCGGCCTTTGTGGTGCCCGACAGCTTGCCGGCCAGCCGCACCGAGATGCCGAGCTCGTCGGCCACCTCGCGGATCAGGCCCTGGCGCTCGGCAGCCGCCGCGCGCTTTTCCGTCGCCGCAAGCTTTTCCTCGATCCGATCGAGCTGCGTCTTGTTCTTGTCGGCCTCGGCGGCCTTCGTCTTGAGGTCGTCGTAGTCGGCATACCTCGCGGTCAGCTTTTCCCGCTCCCGGCTGGCGCCGGCCGCGAAAGCGCGGTCGATGTCGGCCTGCGTGAGCGTCTTGGTGGTGCCCGGCGTGGTGCCGTCGTCGTCAGCCATTGCCCGGATCTCCGTCCGTTGATTTCCCTACCGCCGGGCTGCCGTTCGCGAGCCAGCGGCGGTAGTTATTGAGCTGATTATTGCTCGTGCCCTCCGACATTGTGCCAGAGGTGCGCGCCCATTCCTGTGCGGTCCGGTACTCCCTCAGGTATTTCTCGGACTGCTCGACCGCAAGGCCGCTGTCCTGCTCGCCGCGGAAGACCGCCTCGGGCATGCACGCGTCGTGATCATGCGCCTCGAAGTCGGCCGACTTTTCCGATTTGTACACGGGCCCGCGGCTGGCCAGCGTCCGGCAGAACGTGCAGGGGTCGCCGCTCGTCACCCGGGCCCACCCAAGCGCCCGGGGGTCGCGATCGACGGCGCCGGTGATGGTCATCCTGCCGCCGGAGAGCACGAGCTTGGTCAGGGCGCCGGCCACCCGGACGAGGCCGTTCGCCTTCGCACGGGTGATGTCCATGCCGCTCTTGCGCCCGTCGATGATGCCCTTCAAGGCGGCGCCGCGTAGCTGGCCGGCCATGAAATCGACGCCCGGGCGCGACGCGCGGGGAACGGCCAGCGCGCCGACGCCCTCGACGCGACGGAAGAGGCCGTAGTAGTTCGCCGCGGCGGCAGCCGACTGATCGAAGCCCTCGCCGGCCAGCAGCGCTGCGGCCCGGGCAAACGTCTCGATGGTGCCCGAGAGGTCGGTGACGTCGACGATGCTCCACAGCCGCAGCAGCCCTTGCAGCGAGCCGGCCCGGGCGGCGAGCTGCGCCGCCCGGTTGGCCTCGGTAAGGGCGGCGCCGGCCGCGGTCAGGGCCATTACGCGTTCACGCCCCGCGGCAGGATGAGGCCGGACTGCGTACGCGTCTCACCGGGAACCGTCGCGCCGGCCGGCGGGGGCGACGCCTGCGAGTTGAGCAACGAGGTGAGCTGGCCGAGCGAGTCACCCTCGGCGGCCGCGGCCTTCCATCGCTCGACGTCCTGTCGCGTCGCGCCCGGGATGCGGTCCCACAGCATCTGCGGGGGAACGTTCAGCATCTGCGCGACCTTGCCGAGGCCGTCGATGATGGCACCGAACGCGCGGGCGCTGGTATCGCGCCAGACGACCTCGATGTCGTCGGGCACCTCGATGCCGATCAGGTCGCCGATGGTCTGCGCGAGCTGCTCGTGGGACTCGCCGAGCGAGGTCTTGGCCAGCTCGACCTTCCGGTCACGGCCGGCCTCGGCCGCCGCGAGCGCCTCGGCCGAGAGGTTCACCAGCTCGCCGATCAGCTCGTGCACGGGAGTCTCGGAGAGCGTGGCCGCGTATTTGAGAACCGCCTCGCGTGAGGCGAGCATGCCGGACAGCTCGGTCTGGTTGAACTCGCCGAGCTCGATGTCGTCCGGGTGCTCCTCGAAGGTCCACAGTTGCGACGCCGCGGACTTCATCTTCATCGTGCGATTCTCGGGGACCCAGCCCTTCACCCAGCGCTGGCGGAACGCGGAATACCACTCAGCACCCTTGAGCGCGAACGACGAGACATCCACCTGATCTTGCAGCGTCATCAGCGGCGCGACCTCGCCGGCCGTCATCACGGCGGTCGTCGTGTTCTGCGCTGAGCCGACGGCCCGGAACGGGATGGGCTCGTCGTCGCTGTCCAGGTCCTCGAAGGGGAGATATTTGATGACCGGGACGTAATCGATCTGCTCGATGACCTGCGGATCCCGAATCAGCCCGAGGGTCTTCTTTTCCGGGTTGTAGCCGAGCGTGTAAACGCCGACGTCGCCGGAACTGTCGACGGCGTAAAGGCGGTACCGGTTGTTCCGGCCGCCCTTTAGCCACTCGATCGCCATGACCGGGTAATCGGGCTCGTCGGGGTCGTAAAGGGCGTGCATCCGCCGGGGCGAAACGGCGCGCACGACGGGGGTCGGCACGCCCGGCATCACGACGTTGTAGCCGTATCCGTACTGGAATACGGTGCGGTAGAGGCCGCCCTGCCCCCGGTCGAGGCGGTTGGCCTGCCAGGTTTTCCAGACCGGCCGGATCGGCTCGTCGGGGTCGCTGCTGCCCGCGGGCACGAGGTCGGTCCCCGGCGGGGTGTTCGCCGCGGGGGACGGGCTGTCGGTCACCCGGATGTTGTCGACGTACAGCGACTGCACGAGCGAGTTGAGCACGATGGCTATCAGGTTGATCCGCGCGATGCGGGCCAGCTCGCGCACCTCGGCCGGCGCGTCCCGCGGGACGACGAGCGGCAGTGCCTGCTGGCCGGTGGCGTAGCGGCGCAGGACGTCGAGGTCCTGCCGCTCGGTGTCGAGCTGCCCGCGGAGGTAGCTGGCGGCCTGAAGCACCTCATCCTCGTCGAGCACTAGAAAACCGCCCTCCCGCTACCGGCGCCTTCGCGGCGAACGCGAATTTTCCCGCTGTTGAGCACGATCCTACGGCCCATGCGCGCACCCACTCCACACACGGCGAGGTCGATGTGTTTCTTGGAGTCGCGCGTCACCTTGCCCAGGCTCACGCCCCAGGGATTCGGCCGGCGTTTGGCGTTGAGAAAGTGGGCGTGAGCAACGGCGTCACCGTCCCACGTGAAAGCGCTCTCGCCGAGCTCTTCGATGTCCTCGACCGTTTGCATGGCGGCCTGCGTGAAGAGCCGGTTGCGCTCGATGCCACCGGGCATCTTGATCCGCATGTCGAAGAGCACGCTGTTACCGCGGGCGCCGGGGGTTGCCCAGATCTTGAGCTTGCGGTGAAAATCCCGGTGCCATGCGTCGATCTGCGGCATCCAGTAGAGCGCCTCGGTTTCGTCGTCTTTCGCCGGCGACGGATCGACGCCAAACCAGGCGACCGTGTAGTAGCCGAAGGCGTGCCGGACGACGTCATCCACCTGATCGCGGGGGGCTAGCCAGCCCTCGCCGGCCTTGCCCCGCGGCGGGGCCCACACACCGAGCTTGAAGAGGTGACCGTCGCGCAGGCGGCAGCCCATGATGCCGGTGGCGTCGCCGCTCTTCGAGCAGTCCAGGAACATCGTGATCTGCTCTTTCGGGGCGATCTTGACCGACCTGCGCACGAGGGCGGCGAGCTTGCGCGGATCCACCCACGCGTCTTCCGCGGCGCCGAGGCCGTTCAGGTAGTAGCGGATGGCATCCGCCGGGGGGAGCTCGGGATCGAGCACCTCGCCGAACAGGCGCTCAAGGTCTGCCCACGCCGCGTCCGCGTACGCGGCGCGCAGGCCGGCGCGCAAGCTCTCGGGCTCGAAGATGTTCGTGTCCGGCGGCGCCTCAATCGAGTCGTACAGGATGTCGACGGGAATGGCTGGATTCTCAGCGTGCGCGGCCACCTGCTTTTGCCAGGCCTCGAAGGTCCTCTCGGCGATCGAGTCCTGCCCTTGCGCGTGGGCGTTCGTCCCGTCGAGCGTGCGCGCCTGTAGCCATTTGGGGCTTTTGCCGACGTTACGCCGGGCCACCTTCGCGACGCGGTGCCCACCATTCGATTCGGTCATGTGGTGCGTCTCGTTCAAGAAGACCGCGGTGGCCGGGTCGCCTTCGGCCGTAGCCTCGGATGCCGTGAGCACTTCGAGCCGGCCGCCCGTGCCCCGCACGCTCGTCTGCGTCTTGCCGACGTCGAGGTCGTAGTGGGCGCGCGCCTCTTTCGACCACATCGCGTTGGCGACCGCCAACACATCCTTGCCCTGCGCCTCGGAGTTGGCGGCGATCTGCACGAGCGGCATGAGGTGCGGCACGCCGATCCAGCGGCCGGCCTCGTCGTCGTAAACGAGCTGCGTCGGACCGACGAGCTCGGCATCACAGAACGAGGCGCCGAAAGGGTCCTTACCGGTGCCCTTAGACCCGCGCTTAGCCCCGCGACGGTAAATGAACCTTCCCGTTTCGGGGTCGAATCCATACCAGAGGATGAGGAATCGCTTTTGCCCCGCCGTGTAGCGCCAGGGGGCACCCGTCTGGTAGTCGATCAACCCCGGGCCGATGTCCGGCCGGCGCCCCTCCGCCCAGTCGATGACACCGGGGCCGATCGAGTTGGCGATGAGCAGGTCTTTGGCCGGCTGCTCAAGGGGGAACGGCAGCGTCACCCACGCCGTCGTCCCATACCAGGGATCAACCCGGTACCCCGGGAGCATGAGCTCGGCGGCCCCCGGGCGATCGAGGGTCGCGCTGGTCATCGTGGGGCCGTCAACAACCTGTCAATGGGGCTACCGAGGCACTCCTGCGCCTCGGTACGCTCCGTTCTGATCGTCGCGCACTCACTGCACTCTTCCCAGGTGTCAACGACATCGCGCAGCCGTGGATGTCGGACAAATTTTCCGACCCAGTTATGCCCCATGGCGCGTCTGCTTTCGATGGTGGCGCTCAAGGGCGCGCCGCTCAGCGCGCGAGAGGGTGGCCCACTTCGCCGGGTCGGCCACCCATGCCGGCGTACGCGGTAGCTGTCGCGTCTCGCTCGAGGGGGACGCGACGGATGCGGCCTCGTACGGGCCCGGGGGCGGTAGCTCGCCGGCACGGTGATACGCGGCGATCTCTTCGTCCGCCAGCGGGGCCAGGCGCCGGGGGCCGTTCGGGTGCGTCGGATCGAGATTGGGGAATTCGAACTCGTCAACGATCCGCGGATTGGAGCGCGGGTCCTCCATTACGACTCCTCCGGTTCCGGCTGGCCGAGCATGACGACCTCGTCACCGATCACCTCGGAGGGCGCGGCGCGGGGGTCACGAAACATCGAGCTGTGCAGCCATCGATTCGAGACGTCGGAACCGAACTCTCCACAGGTGACGCACCGGGGACGGCCGGGGTCCGCCGCGGGGTCGAGACGCTCATGCGGGCATTCGGGCGGTGTCCGGAAGCTGGTAGGGCAGGGGCGCTCGGCGAGGGTATGCAGCGCGCAACGGGCGGTGCCGAGCACGATGACACGGTCCGCGGTGTCGGTGAATACGTCGTCCGCCGTGCAGAACTCCTCCGGCACGTCGAGCGGCCAGGAGTAGATCACACGCGATGTGGGCGACCACGGCAGCGTGCGGTTTTGCAGCCTGGCGAAGCTGCCCATCACTCCACTTCCCAACGCGGGCCATCAGGCTTGCAGCCGTACGGGCAGGAGCCGGCGTCGCGGACAGTGCCCAGTTCATCCACGATGCACGTGTGATAGGGAAGCGGGCCGGCGGCGAGGTACCTGTCGGCCTGAGCGGTGAATGCTCTCGCTTTCTCCCGGTAGGTACGAATCGCCTCGACCTCGTACGGGTGGAGCTCGACGTCCTTCACGCCAGCCATGGTCAGCAGGCGCCGAACCTTGCCGACCGCCTCGGGGCCGAGCGAGCCGTGCGCGGTGATCATCATTTCAGTGGTGATCTTCGTCGCCATCAGAGGTCCCGGTAGTCGTTCATGCTGACGACGTTGGCGCCGGCGGCCGCGGCGGACGACGGCTGGCCGGCCGGCTCGATGTAGCGGATGCGCAGATCTCGTCGAGCATCGGCGTAAACGCCGAGCAGCTTTTCCCGCTGGCGCAGCTCGGGCCCGGTGTAGCCCTTCCATCCCTCGCAGGTGCGCGCGTGCACCTCGGCCGTCATGGCGGCGAACGCCCAGTCCGACGCCTCCCACAGCTTCGCGTGCGGCATCCGGGAAACGACGCGCCACCACAGCTTCGTGGCCTCGGGCCAGTCCTCGCCGGGGATGATGCCGGCCTCGGCCCACGTCACCGCGTCGTTGCTGTTGGCCCGCGGCGGCAGCTCGGGGCCGTCCTCGAAGGGCACGCGCTCGACCTCGGTCCACCCCGCTACGGGGTGGCGGTGCCGCACCTGCGAACGGTCTTCCTTCGGCTTCACGCCTGGCAGCGCCATGGCATCCCTCCCTCTCCCTTGCTAAGAACCTAGCATACTCGTCACTCCCAGCGACAGTTACGCAGCGTAACTACGTTACTCTAAGTAATGTCCGTATTGCCCCGGTTGCATCGGATTTAATTTGCACAGGCCCGGAGACGCT
>Ga0247777_1000613_pt1 | contig 10431 bp, 11 predicted proteins | sample UWRJL154409C5_FD_179937 | JGI IMG/M metagenome (GOLD analysis project Ga0247777, IMG submission 179937) | Plant litter microbial communities from Arlington Agricultural Research Station in Wisconsin, United States - UWRJ-L154-409C-5 | ecosystem: Environmental > Terrestrial > Plant litter >...
GCGCCATCCAGCTGTTCTCGGTGGCGCAGGGCGAGCTGCGGCCCGTGGCCACCCTGCAGGCCCACTCGGCCGCCTACGAGTACCCCGAGGACAGCCGCCGCATCCACCGGCTGGGCTTCTCTACCGACTCCAAGAGGCTGCTGGCGGCGACGCAGGAGTACGTCAACTCGCACCGACGGCCGGTCACGGTCCGCATCTGGGACTGCTTCGGGAAGGACGTCTCGCTCAACAGGGAGCTTGATCCCATCTGGTTGGGCCTGGTAAGCTGCCCTCACCGCTTGTCTGGTTGTCTGGCTGTCTGCTTGCCTGCCTGCCTGCCTATCTCTACCCCTCCCCCAAATGCCCTCCAAGGCAAGCCGCTAACCGTTCGGTCTACCGAGCAGGGGAACGGCGACGACACGGGTCTGACGGGCATCTTCTACGGGCTGGACAACCCGGCGGACGAGGACAGCGCGCGGATGTTCCTGACGGCGGCGGTGAGCAAGTCGTACGCGGCGCTGCTTCCACTCGGCAGCGAGGGCCGCAACCGGCACCTGGACGTCAAGGACAAGCGGGTCGAGTGCGCGGCGCAGGCGGCCGGCGGCGCCGTCGCCTTCAAGAGCGGCCGCCACCAGCTGTGCCTGCTGGACCGCCGCTTCGGCCAGGTGCGCCCGCTCGTCGACCTCGCCGCCGACCGCGCCAAGCTCAAGCCCCGCCAGGAGCCCATGGCGCTCGGCATGCCCACCGACGGCCTCGTGCTCGCCGTCTGGGCCGCCGCCGACGGCGGCCTCGCCCTCCGCCAGGTCGAGCTGGCTGATGATACCGTCCACGTGACCGGCTTCGACCTGAGGGATGTGTATTTCGAGGCCGGTACACTTTAGAACTTGATCACTTGTCTAGAGTCGGACGGATGGTCTTGGAAGCGGGCATCCGCCTAATTTACGAACTAGTATATAATAACGACCCCTGTCATGGTACCAAGGTCGGCATGGATCATGTGGAAAACGACTCAGGGGTCGCTGGGCTCCGGTCCGCAGGCAACTTAGATTTCATCAGGACTTGAAGTTGACATGGTGCGGTATCCTGCCCATTACTAAATGACCGTCAATGTTCCTTGCAAGTTCCCTACCCCTTGGAAGGCTCGAGCATAGGCATTTCACATCGTTGTCAACGCTCAGTCAGTGGTGGGATGTTGGGATGTCACGTTACGGCTCACGTGACTACGACCTGGAATGGCACGATGTCCCTTCTGACAACAAGGATTTCCAGTCCAGTTCCCTAAAATTTACACATGATATTTTCCTGTTGTCTTGAGCCAAGAATAAAGGACTGTTTGGATGCTTGGGCAGCAGGGTTGTAGGTCGTGGAGGTCGACGAACTGCAAGCAGCATTTCCGGAGCCTTGTCAGGCCCGGCGCTGTGGGCGGCCTTGGCATGCGGATCCCCAGAAAAGAGTTCCGCTCCCCAGGCAGTTAAGAACTGCTCTGTAGGTAAGTAACTGCCCGCGGAGCGGTTCTTGACTGCCTGGGGAGCGGAACTCTCTAGGAATTACCTCTGAGATGTAGCCCTCTCGATCCGTGCCGCAATATCCGCGTGGCCATGCACCCGCGCCCGCTGTGCCGGCGTATCTTCCTCGCCGCCATCACCGCGCGAGTCACCCCGGGCCCCAAACTCAAGGAGCAGATCCACCAGGGGCCCATCCCCGCGCTCTGCAGCCAGGTGCAGCGCCGAGTCCTTCTGCCGCGCCGTGCGGGACGACGGGTACAAGCGGTCGTTGAGCACCTCGTTGACGTCGTAGCCCTGCTCGAGCGCCATCCTCGCGACCTGCAGCCGGTCTTCCGACGCATTATCCCACTGTGTCAGCGGCAGGAGGAGGTTGGCCGACTGGCCGCGCGGGATCGGGATCGCCCCCTCGCTGGCGATGCGCGCCCGCGGGAACACGGACAGGATCATGGTCGCGGGCCCCAGCCCGCACGGGCTGACGTCGGCGGGAAACTCGGCGGCGTCGCCGTCGATGACGGACAGGAACCTCGACAGCGTGGACACGCCGATGACGATGCCCTTCTCGCCGAACAGCCGGCACAGGGCCTCAACCTCGGGCGAGGCGCGCAGCTGGGGTTCGCGCTCCCAGAAGTCGATGAGCCGGGACAGGCCGGGGTGCAGCCCCCACGGTCCCCCTCGGCTGTCCGAGAGGGGGTAGTGGATCCAGCCGTCTGCCTGCAACAGCGCCGTCCACAGCCTGATCTCCTCGATGCGGTTGTCGTCGGTGTCACGCGAATGTTGTAGGGCGCGGCTGGGTTTCAGCCGCCCGGACACGAGCATCGTCCCGAAGTGGTCGAAGGTGGATTGAGGCGAGGGGCCTCGATGTTGTGACACTATGTCTTGGAAGACCGAAACGTGGCGCCGCGCGTAGGCGGTCACGGCCAGGATGCCGAGCCATTGTGGTGACAGCTGCTGCAGGTCGGCATCGGCCGCTGCTACCTCGTGGCCGAACGTGGCTGGGTCCTTCTCACTGTAGGCCGCCACACAGAGTTTCTTGAGCTTAGCGGCTTCTGTTAAACCGACACAGAGCCGAGAGCGGTCAGGCTGTGCCTCTCACACGCAGGAGCACGAGATGTAAATTCGGGGGGCACGTCTTACCAGCAGGCTGAAGGCGGGGAAAGGACTCGTCGAGCATGAGCCTCTTCACCGCCCCGCCAATGAGGTCGACCCTGAGCAGGTGCTCCAGCTTGGTTGACTCGGCGTTATCGAACGTGTGACGCGGGGCACCTTCCTCTAGATGGGCAATCAGTTGGTCAAAGTACTCGTCCACCTTGATTTCCCACCGGTAGAACTTCGCTATTGTCCAGGCAAAACAGAGCTCGTCGGGCTTGTCGACCTCTGGCTGGATGCTCGTCAGGCTCGGCCATATCTCTACTAGTGGGACTAGGTCGTTTTCGCCCAGGCCGTGATGTTGTAGGTAATGATCACGGTGGACCCCGTACATCTTGTGTGAGTCGCTGGAAGATGATGGAGACTTGTTTGGGAGGCGGGCGGCCGCGACAAGTTATAGACGGCTGTAATTACCTACTACGTGCGATTTTCTGGGACTTAAATTTCGTGGTCTGAGCCACAGAGAATAGAGAGATGGTATATATGAGGGGCGGCGCGGCAAAGTACCGCGCGGCACAAATCAAGGTGTGACCGCGGACAGGTCCAACTGACGTTAACATGCCGATGATTGATATTCCAGAAAATAATTATTGAAGCAGTACCACCCGGCGGGCCTCCGAAGCTCTATTGGGGCCAGGGGAGGGAACCATGGGACAATTCTCAGACAACGGAGACGCGGCAAACCCGCCGACCACAGAATAGAATGAGGAATACACGACTAGGTAATCCGTCTTCTTGAATGGAAGGGTTGGCTCTACATACAGGTAGGTAGGTACGTATCATGGCTTGATGGAAGCCGTAGTCCCGTAAAATGACTAGTAATTTTAGATGCGATTGCCAGATCTGCCTGCTTCTGAGGACTCTGTCCACATCTTAATGGTCTGTCCACCATTCACCGGATCCATCAGGGATGTCGAGAACAGCCCAAGACCAAGGACGAGTGAGAGGCGCGGAAACTAATAACGTGGAAAGATCGATATAAGAGAATGCCGGGCAGTCAGTACACCACCGACACCGCTGCCACTTCGCCGCAGGTGCCCGGCCTCCAGCTGGCCGACCGCCACCTGAATCCTTCCACCTGCTTCTCCTCGAGTTTGCCTCGTCGGCGCAAGGCCTACATAGCAGGACGGCTTCTGCCTGCCTAGGCTAGCATCTTCTCGATGTCAGACCAATTACGACCTGGCAGTGTCCATCCAAGATGCCATCTGCTCGACGTTTCGATGGGGTATGAAGTAGCACTGACGCCACACGGCGACCCCTATGTCAGCTAGAGGTCTCGTACAACCGCATGAGGCTGTAGATATACTACCTAGGTACACTACTTAGTGCAGTAATTGGAGGGCTCTCTTCAACACGAAAACCCTACTAGTAGTCCGCACCCTGCCGTCCTAGTCCGGGTCCGGGTCGAACACCCTTGACCTTAGGACCAGATGATCGGCGGAATGCCGTTTGTAGTCAATTCTAAAGCTTGTTAGGGCCTTGCACCACATGGACGGCTTCAATGATGGGGATCAACTTACAGGTCCTGTCCAGGCAAGCCAGCTTCCTTCCCTGGAATGCCGAGAATTTGGGAGAGCATCATGTAGAAGTGTGGATCGCCGTTCTTGTCGTTCTTCAGGACATCGTAGTAGACCTGACGCGCCGACCGGGAGTAATCCGGAACGACGCAGCTCTCGGGATCGGCCATGCCTACTAAGGCGTAGACCTTGTCGCGAAGGTCTCCGCACTGCCAGTCTCGGAATATCTTGATGAGTGTCCGGAGTCCGGGGGCCGGTGTGTCTGGATGTCTCCAGTGGGCCCGTTGCCACATCATGATCGAGGCAGGGCTTTGGAGCACTTGAATCGCATACGGATGGTGCGCAAACCAGGCCGTGTCCTCGAGGGTTTTCAGTGACAGGTACAAGCTCTCGGCAGCTTCCCACTCGAAACTCCCTTTCCCACACCAAACAGTGAGATTCTCGGCGTGAATGATTTCCTGGATGATCCACATCCGTCTCCAGTAGGGACGTTCGTAGAGATCCAGCATCGCTTGGCCGATTTTGCGGTTCCATATCTGGCGGAATCCGTGCAATGCGGGTTTGAGTCCCCTCTTGGCCGTCCTGGTCAGAAACTTGATTGCGAGGTCGCTGTCGTCCCGCTCTTGCCCAAGCCAGATATTGACATGACTGGCCATTGTGTATATGCTCTTCATCAAGCCGACTTGGTGGTTCCGCTCGGAGACGTTGGACTGGTCAATACAGATGGCGTCGATCCAAAACAACGTAGGCTGAGAAATTCTCGCACTCTGTAACCGAAGAAAATGCCACAGGTTCCCCCGGACACTCATCGTTCTGTCTCCGTCGATGCAAACTGGTCGCATGTCGTCCTCTTCACCCCACATGTACGACAAGGCAATGTATACGGGGACAGACGATAGCCCAACGCAGTGGAAGGTTCCCCTGACCTCCGATATAGAGCTATTGGGGTGCAATTCAAAGAGGCGAATCTGCTGGACGGAGAAATCCAAGGCGCTGTAGAGACCCGACGATCTGGTCCCTCCGTCGGTATGAGGATCCACGGCCCCTGTATCCAGCGGTTCGGGGAAAGAAGAGGCTTCAACTTCTGGAATGGACTTCTTGCTTGTCGGGCCGACCAGTTCACGATGCTGGGCAAAGCGACGGCCCAGGGTGACCTTCTCGGCACACTCGCTCGGCGACGGTTTTTCCCGGCACTCTGCCTCCACTTTTTCATGCCGAATCGAATCCGTCGAGGCGAGGGCTGGGCCCGTCGTTGTGGCTAGCCTGGAGGCACCGCCCATGGAGTCCAAAACTGAGTTGTTGAGGGCGGCGTAGATTTCTTCCGTATGCTTTGCGTGTGCTTGTGCAGATTCCAATATCTCCTGAACGGATGTCGGCCATTCCACGACGATATGATCGCCTTGATGCCTCTCTGCTAGAAAACAGCCGAGGGTGCTGCAGCGCTTCCAGATGAAATGAGGTTCGGAGTGGTCCTGATTCAATACGCAGTCTTTGACGGGACAAGGGGGAACTGGGCCTATGGGTTCTTCGGGTTCGTCGATAGAGTAATTCCAATTATGAACACTCTCCTGTAGGTTTGCCCAATACCACACAGGTTTGTCGAGATAACCGCCGTGTCGCACCTCGGGTCCGAATCTTCCGCAGCTTCTGAAACCACCATCAGAGTAGTTGACCTGTCTGTGGACTTGCCTCCTCTCGCAAGGCTGACGTCGTCCCGGGCCTTGGCCGCTGGCTGCTAGAATAGCTTCGCGAAGTTTCGCGCAGTGTCTTTGTAGTTGACCCCATGCCCGACAGCCACAGTTGAACTTGACCACTTCGTAGTAACACATAGAATCTGTTCAGTGAGTGTGGTTCAATAGTTGCCCCTGCCAACGAAAAAGCTGTCTTTGAAATGCTGGGGTAAGCTTTTTATCTTCGTAAATGTTACGTGGGGGCATTGAGGCTGTGCAAGGCCGCCGCCCAGGTTGTATGGGTCAACTCTACGGATTACCTACCCCGGCTCGAGACTTGTGATAGCCGAGACAAAAAGGGACCATTTTGCGAGGAGTTCGGCTCGGGGCGCGGTACTCCGGATGTCAGGTACGTTTCCGCTCGGGGCGCGGTGCTTCACTCTGCAGCAAGGCGCTGAGTGACCCAATCCGTTTCTGCCGCCCCAACCCCGATTCTGCCGCCACACCACCTCCTCCGCAATGGACCTCGACCACGGTAACGGTCGCACCGCTCCTAACCTCCAAACCTCCAAACCTCCTGACTTCACCACCTAACCAACGCGCGCAACATAGCTAAACTCTACACTGATAACGCCAACGACGCTGGCGACGTTAACGATGCGTTCCAGCAGCCACGCCAACTGCCCGCCAGTAGCGATCCTGCTGGGAGGGGGTCAGCGACAGGGTCAGCAAGGACGAGGGCTGGAGACCTCCCCTATCTAAAGACCCCCCTAAGGATAACACACCTCCAGCCACAGCCCCACCAGCATCAGCAAGAGTAACCGCAGGCAAGACGTCGAAAGCATCAGCCAAGAAGATCACCAAGCGTACCAGCCACCTTAGATCGAAGGCAACAGACGCCACCGCACCCCCCTCGTCACCGAACCCCCCTAGGGACTACCAGTACGAGTCTGTGCCGTAAGGGGAGACCTAAAGCCAGATTGGAGGCCAGTTATACGCAGCGGCATCGCCCACGGGTAGACCGGCGTTTCCGAGACCCCCGCTTACAAGGCGTCTTCGTCCTGCGTGAGAAATTCATCCTCGAGGAGTTCCTCAGCCGTAGGTCTCTCCTCGGGCAGCCACCGAAGAATCTTCCGGGTAAACTGGAGAAGAAGTTCCTTGTCTTTGCCAGCTAGCCGTGTCTCACGACTCTCCAGCGTCTGGTTCGGTAACGGCGTAGCAGCTATCCAGCGACCTACGGAAGTCAGCGAGGGATCTTGGTGCGGACTAGCCAGGAAGGAAATCTCAAAAACCCCTACCTTCAGAGTCCCAGTACCGTTTGCATATTTCACTGCGCTCGAGGAAGGCCTTTGGGGGCGGTCCCATGAGAGAGACCATCTCGGCAAGATGCAGTTTATCGTTGAGGCATCCATCCACCACCGCCCGAAAAAGCCGCCGCCCTCGAAAAGATCCCATATCTGTCGACGATCAGTCAGCTTTGGCAGGCGGTGAGAATATTTATACTTACCATCACACCGATCGACCATATATCGATCTTGCAGTCCCATTCCATGCTGGTGATAATCTCGGGTGCTCGGTAGACGCCAGGCATGACGTCCCCGGAGAACAGCCCCCCTCTCCGCGATGCGCCAAAGTCGCTCAAGAAAGGGAGGCCTTTTGTGGGCGGCATCTTCGAGAGGTATATGATACGGTCCGGAAGAACCTTGCGCGGGGATGGGTGCTCGATTTCATCCTGTTCAAGTTTCGCGAAGACCTCTTGATTCTCGACTCCAATGATGATATTGTTCGGTGAGATATCTTCCTTGAGAATCAGCGAGCTGGGCTTCTTTATTACAGCAGCAGGAGTAACCTGCCTGTATGCACTACGCTAGCCTGATGGAGGAAGTCGAGGCTCAAAAGGACCAGTTGTAGCGTCTGTTGAAGAAGATCCTTCGGTAGGACTCTCCCCGGCAAGAGATCTCGAAACTGGGTGAAAGTCATGCCAAGTGGGTTAAGAATCAGGCATTTGTGAATTCCATGTGGTCCAGAAATCTCGAAATCCTCGAGCGCTAAACGAAGTAACTTCTGTCCAGGGTGTTCGGCTTCGACGGACCTTAAATAGCGAGATATGACCGCTTCGTTGTCGGCCCGAGAAGAGTCAGTTCCTGCGGTGCCTACTTTTAGAGCTAAGTAGCCCTGTTTTCTGGAGGAGTGGGTGAGCTTGAGCACTAGAGGGAAGAACCTGTCTAACGTACTGAAGATTACGGCAAAGCTATACTGTGGAGGCGGTACCAAATCCTAGTTTCGCTACCGTCTGGAATCTGGCGTTGAATGTTTCGCCGAGCTTGACGGGATAGAATCTTTCCGCCTTGTAATCGGGAATCCGCTCTTCCTTAACCCTCTTTTGTGGATCGAGCCTTTGAAAAGAATGGGACGATATTGGTGAAGCGGTTATTGGGGTTGGTGAGAGCCTCGCGCGAATAGATGGGACGAACGGGCTACAAATGAGTCGCCAATATATTCGCGATAGACGTATGGGACCGAGCTTGTAGTTAGGCCTGATGAATGACATGGTGTGTTCAGTTGCTGGTTAGTGTGCATAAGGGGGCGTGGAGGTACGACGTTCGCATGGACGTGCAACGTTCGCGTTTTTTTCCTCTGGGGCTTGATCATGAGGCGGTGATTTAGCTGGCCAACTCCAGAGTTCTCAAATCGCGTCAACCTCGTGCCCCACTTTGAGAGCAGCCTACAATCATTCGGTCGCGCCACAAAATGCGGCATCACGTGCTCCTTGTACAAGACTTCGGCCATGCCTCAACAGTTATTCGCCCATGACGTTAGTTCATAAACCTGGGACGTGGTGACCCAAAGATCCACTATGGTCAGCGATGTTGAAGACTACCGTACCGGTTCGAATAAGATATCGAAAGCCCTGTAACAAAGAAGCTCCGCTCGCTGCGCTCGCTCCACTTCTAATTAGATGGCAACAAGAGAGGACTTTAACGAACCTCCTTTGGAACGTGGAGGCCGGAGGAAGCCTTCAGAAGTAAATTACATCAACAATAGGTACCGTTAGACTTTGGACCTGCTTTATTGGTCGAGTCTCTCGGCTTTCCTCTACCGCTTTATAAACCCAAGCTGGCTACGGTAGGTACTGTAGGTATGTACCTAGGCAAACTGGGAAGGAGTATCCTGAGGTTCGCCTAGAGTCAATCGCGAACCTGCAGCATCCCAAGGGGTAAATTCGGCGGTCGTACGCCCAGAAAATCTGTCTGGCTGCCGTGAATATAGGTCACTGTTTCGGATGGACTAACCTGAAATCAGCGTAGTTGCAGCGGCTCGAGGAGGGGCAAGACAGCGACCCTGCACCCATCTGGCAGCAGGGGACTCAATTCCCACTAACGTTACGCCCATCGCCAGTTCTTTTCCTTAAACACCGCCCAGGTTTCCGAGTCTCGGTCCGTCGTGCGAATGACCGTGTGCTGGCCTGCCCACTTACGCGTAGCGGGTCGGTTGAATGGGTCAGTATGTACGAGATGGGCACAAGTGAGGCGCAGTCTGCATGACCGGCCTCGGCCTCGCCTTTGCACACAGGCATGCAACCACCAACTTTCAGAAATCGGCTGAAGTCGGACAAAGGTGCCTTACCGGCCGCCCCGGTGGCAGTGCAAATCGCTCCAAGCACGCCGTTGCCCCGAGACGGAAAAGATGGGCAAGCGGGCCCCTTATTAGTACTGTCAACCGTGGAATCAACCGTGGAACCCCAGGTTCCCATGCCACCGACCATCTCCCATCATACCCGTTGATCGCGAATTCCGCTCTCCGTATCTTTAGCGGCTCCAAATATACGGCACCAGACATCATGGGACGCGCTTCCTCATGGGTACGCAAGGCCAACCTCTATAGTCACGACAGGGATTGCTAACCCATCCTCCGTAGGGAAAAGCTATCCTTCATGCCCTGGACAAGTTCATGCTTCTCCTCACGACTGGCATCGGTATGCTGGTATTTCTCCCAGTTAACGGTGTAATTAGCTGACAATCCTGGCCCATGGCCAGCCTCTTCGCGGGCAACGTATTCCGGGGCTGTGGATGGCGTGGTCGACAACGTCCCGCGACCTATGAAGAAAGGGAATCGCGGACCTCCGCCATCGATGTTGAGGTCCGGCAAGGGTGCCAAGACAGGTCATACTACTGATGACGAGACGCGAGGAGGAGAGAGTGGATGAGTTTCGTCTCGTTCTCGAGTGATAGCATGCTGCCTGAGCGGATATTGGGCGTCTAGATACAGAGGTACATACGTACAGTACGATACTCAGCCTTCCTATTCGGTGCACATGATTTCTCGCCGCTTGTGCTTTGGTACCTAGGCTTGGTTTGGCTTGGCTCGGGCTCGGCTCGGCTTGGGCTTAAAACCTCACATGAAAAAATTACCTATGGACCTCAATCTAGGAATCCAGAAAGCGCCTCCTGAGAATCGTGGGGTTCAAGGGCAACTCTAGCCACATAGCGTATAGCGAGAAAGGTTATAATACACTACCATGACTAGGTAAGAACTCAAGGCAGCCTCTGATGGTTAACTTGGGAATACATCGTGAGACGTTGAAGGTCAGTGCCAACTCTCTTGCCCGCATCT
>Ga0247777_1000614_pt1 | contig 10427 bp, 11 predicted proteins | sample UWRJL154409C5_FD_179937 | JGI IMG/M metagenome (GOLD analysis project Ga0247777, IMG submission 179937) | Plant litter microbial communities from Arlington Agricultural Research Station in Wisconsin, United States - UWRJ-L154-409C-5 | ecosystem: Environmental > Terrestrial > Plant litter >...
GTCGACACGCCAACACCGTCACCGCGGGGCATGTACACGAGATACCGTGACGGCAGGGCCACGAAGGTAGTGAGTCGCGCGCCCTTCGTGCCGATAGGGTCCTTGATCACCTGCACGAGGATCTCATCGCCCTGGTTCACGAGCCGCCGGATGTCGTCGATGGCGGGCAGCGCCACCATGGTTTCGTCCGGCGAGCGCATGAAGGCGATGTCGGCGGCGTGCAGGAACGCCGTGCGTTCCAGCCCGATGTCGACGAACGCGGCCTGCATGCCGGGCAGCACGCGCGACACGCGGCCTTTGTAGAGATTGCTGACGAGCCCACGCCGGCTGACACGCTCGACGTAGATTTCCTGGAGTACGCCGTTCTCGAGCACGGCCGCGCGGGTCTCCCGCGGAGTCGCGTTGATCAGAATTTCGACGCTCATACTCCCATTGTGCCCCAACAGGGCACGCCAGCAGCACGCAGAAGCTCGGAAGTTTCGAACAGCGGCAGGCCCATGACGCCCGAGAAGCTGCCCGACAGCGATTCGACAAACACGGCGCCCAGGCCCTGAATGGCATACGCACCGGCCTTGTCGTGCGGCTCGCCCGTCTCCCAGTACGCGGCGATTTCATCAGTCGCGAGCGAACGGAAGCGCACCGAGCTCACGCTCACGCGCATCGACAGCCCCTCTGTAGAAGCCAGAGCTACAGCGGTAAGCACTTCGTGGGTGCGGCCGGACAGGAGGCCCAGCATGCGCAAGGCATCCGCCCGGTCCGCCGGCTTGCCGAACACCCTGCCGTCGAGGACCACGGTGGTATCCGCGCCGAGCACGGGGAGCGACAGATCCTGTTCGCGCACTGTCTGGGCTTTGGTACGCGCCATGCGCTGGACGTAGTCGTGCGGTCGTTCGCCGGCCTGCACGGACTCGTCGATGTGCGCACCCGTGACGAGATGCGGGACGCCAATCTGCGTCAGCAGCTCACGCCGGCGCGGTGACACCGAGGCGAGGCGAAGAACGGGGGGAGGCGCGCTCATTCACTCCCGATGATACGGGTGATTCGTCAGCACGCTATGGGCGCGATACAGCTGTTCTGCGAGCACCACCCGCACCAGGGCGTGCGGAAAAGTGAGCTTCGACAGCGCCCACTTGTAGTCGGCACGCGCGAGCACGCCGGGCGCGAAGCCATCTGGCCCGCCGATGAGCAGCGCCACGTCACGGCCCTCGCGCATGTGGCCATCGAGCCAGCTGGCGAGCTGCTTCGTGGTCATCTCGTTGCCGCGCTCGTCGAGCGCGACAACGTATTCGTCGCGATGAACGGCAGCGAGCAACCGTTCGCCTTCCACTTCGATCGCACGCTTCGGGTTCGAGCCCGTGCGGTTACCCGCTTCGATCTCGATGATGGAGACGCGCAGCTGGGAGGCGAAGCGCCTGAGGTAATCGTCGACGGCCTCGCGCACCCAGCCGGGCATGCGCGAGCCAATGGCGACGACACGGATGCGCACGAGCGCGGTGGCTTTCTACGCGCTACGCGGCGTCTTGCGCCGGGGTCTCGAGGTTTTCGCGGCGGTACGCGGTGCTTTCTTCGCGGCGCCCGTAGCACCTGCGCCAGACGGCACACCGCCCACGGGCGGCACGGCCTTGATCGCGGGGCCGGTGTCGGACTCCCACATGCGCTCGAGGCTGTAGAACTCACGCACTCGCGGTAGCATCACGTGCAGCACGACGTCGTGCAGGTCGACGAGCACCCACTCGCCTTCGCGCGCGCCTTCCACGCCGAGGGGACGAAAGCCGCCCTCCTTCGCTTTCTCGATCACTCGATCGGCGATGGATTTGACGTGACGGTCGGAATTGCCGGAAGCGATGACCATGACATCCGCAATGTCGGTCAGCCCTCGCACATCCATGATCTTCACATTGACGGCCTTCATGTCTTCCAGTGCGGCCGTGACGATGCCTTCCAGTGGCGAGCCGCGGTCGGGAGCGCGGCGCGGGCGTGTGCGAGTGGTCATGTGCGGTTAGATCTCTCCTGGATGTGCTGCCCTTCAGCTCTTGTCCGGAGCATAGCACCCCGTTTCGACAATGATCTTACGGACTTCGTCTGGCACGAGATAACGCGGATCGGTGCCCGACAGGATGACCTGTCGTATCTCCGTGGATGAGATCTCGAGCTGCGTCACGGCGTGGATGTACACACGGCCCGCTTTTTGCTCGTGCAGCTCGCGGATGCTGCCGGTGCCCCGATCCACCATCACTTCGCCGAGCGGTCCTTTTTCCGGCGCTTTCCAACCGGGGCGACGCCAGACGACGACGTGCGCGAGATCGAGAATGTCGCGCCAGCGATGCCAGTTCGGCAGGCCGAGGAATGCATCCATCCCCAGCAGCAGGCACAGCGAGCGATCCGGAAATTCCCCGCGCAGCTCGGTGAGCGTGTCGACGGAATATGACGCGCCGGTGCGGCGGACTTCGCGATCATCGACGACGAACCGTTTTTCGCCCGCGACCGCGGCCTTCACCATGGCCAGACGCAGCTCGGCGCTCGCGCGCGTGGTCTGCCGGTGCGGGGGATTGCCTGCGGGCAGGAAACGCACTTCCGCAAGCTTCAACGCCTGGCTCAGCTCGAAGGCCGGGCGCAGGTGGCCGAAATGGATGGGGTCGAACGTGCCGCCGAAGAGACCGATGGGATTCATGCGGAGCTCATTTCACCACGCTTCGCGGCAACGGCATGATCGGGCGTGCGCAGATGTCCATTGCGAGCAGCGCCATCTCATCCCACGCATCCCCGGACTCGCGGCCCTTGATCATGCGATCCGCGCGCGTCGCGCGTGCCGTGAGGCGGCCAAAATGCAGCTTCGGGGCGCGGCGCTCGCCCTGCTCGAGCGCCGCCGTCTGCCGGCGCCAGGTGGGCCGGCCGCCGCCCGCCGAATGAACCGAGCCCCACAGGTCGCGCACGGTCTTGCTGAGCGACCAGAGCACGAGCGTCGGCTCGACCCCTTCCGCCCGCAGGACTTCGAGCATGCGTAACGCGCGCGCGGTGTCCCCCGCCAAGGCACATTCACCGAGCTGGAATACGTCGAATCGCGCGCTGTCCGCCACGCTGCCGAGCACGTCCTCGAGGCTCACGCGATCGCCGCGCGCGAGCATGCGCAGCTTCTGCAGTTCCTGGTCGGCGGCGAGCAGGTTGCCTTCGGTGCGATCGGCGATGAGCTCCAGCGCATCGTCCTCTACATTGAGTTTCAGGCGCTTCGCGCGGGAGCGTAGCCACGCGGCGAGGCGTGATGCCTCCACGGGCCACACCTGGACCAGCGCGCCGTGCGTTTCGACTGCGCGCACCCATTCCGAGCCCTGCGCATCACGATCGAGCTTGGGCGCCGTGAGCAGCAGGACGCGATCCGGATCCTCGTTTCCCAGCAGCGCGACGATCGCGGCGCTGCCCGTGTTGCCGGGCTTGCCCGTGGGCATGCGGATCTCGACGATGCGACGCTCGGCGAACAGGGACAGGTTGTTCGCCGACGCACGCACATCGTTCCAGTCGCCACCGCGCTCCATGAAATGCGTTTCGCGCTCGGTGAAACCGGAGGCGCGGGCCTTCGCCCGCACGGCATCGGTCGCTTCGGCCGTGAGCAACGGCTCGTCCCCCGAAATGAGGTACACGGGCAGGAGCTGCTTCTCGAGATGCGTCAGGAGGGTGTCGGAATTGAACTTCAACGCGGCGGCCTGGTGAGACAGGCGGATTATCGTTGAGTTGACCCACGGCAGGCCAGCTTGCGGCCACTTTGACGGTTCGTGAGGCCCGCCGTGGCCGAAGTGGGGCGCCAAGGTTACGATGCGCGCGCAAATGAGCCGGACTACCTCATTGGCCTGCGCACTGGCGTGCGCCTTCCTCTGCGCGACGACGACCGTGTCCGCCGCCACGCAGCCGGCTGCGCCGAATACGCCGGCCAGCAAAGCGCCTTCGAGCGCCGCCTCTGCGCCAGCCGGCAGAGCATCGCCCGGCACATCGCCGACGCCTGGCGCAACCAGGAAAGGCGCCACTACTGGCACCAAAACCGCCGCTCCCGCGGCCAAGCCCAAACCAAAACTCACCGAACTCCAGGAGCTCGACTGGCGCGACCTCCTCCCCGAACCCGACCGCAAGAAATACACCCCGAACGCCCCCGCCCCCGTGCACGGCCCGCTGGGCGAAGGCGGCCCGCCCGCGGTGCAGGTCGTCACCACCGCCGTGAACACCGACCTGGATCAGGCCCTGGTGAAGCTACCGGGTTTCATCGTGCCGCTCGGCGAGCCGAAGAACGGCATGGTGCGCGAGTTCTATCTCGTGCCGTACATCGGCGAAGACATCCACGTACCGCCGCCGCCGTCGAACCAGATGGTCTATGTGCGCAGCACCGAAGGCGTGGCCACGGAGGCCGTGCACGAAGCCTATTGGGTTACGGGTAAGATGCGCGTCGAAACCCGAACCACCCCGCTCGGCACGTCCGCCTACTCGCTGGTCGCGAACAAGGTCGAGCAATACCAGTACTGAGCATGGCCAAAAAGAAAAAGGCCGCGAAGGCGGCGAAGACGACGTCCGCGAAGAAGAAGCCCGCCGCCCGCACGGCTCGTACGGCGAGCGCTGTGCGCAAGGCGCGCGCGCCTCGCACGGCCCCTCGTACGGAGAAACTGCGCGGCCTCTACCCCGCGATCAAGCCGTACAACAGCGGCATGCTGCGCGTATCAGACGTGCACCAGATCTATTTCGAGGAAAGCGGCAATCCCAAGGGCAAGCCCGCCGTATTCCTGCACGGCGGCCCGGGCGGCGGCACCGACCCGAAGATGCGCCGCTTCTTCGACCCGAAGCGCTATCGCATCGTGCTGTTCGATCAGCGCGGCTCGGGCAAGAGCAAGCCGCACGCGAGCCTCGAAGCGAACACCACGTGGGACCTCGTCGCCGACACCGAGAAAGTGCGTGAGCACCTCGGCATCGACAAGTGGCTCGTGTTCGGCGGATCGTGGGGCTCGACGCTGGCCCTCGCCTATGCGGAAACGCATCCGGAGCGGGTCACCGAGATGGTATTGCGCGGCATCTTCCTGCTGCGCCGGTCAGAGCTCGAGTGGTTTTATCAGAACCCGGAAGGCGCCGCGTCCATCTATCCCGACCTGTGGGAGCCGTACGTCGAGCAGATTCCGGAGAGCGAGCGCGGCGACATGATGGCCGCGTACTACAAGCGGCTCACGAGCCCCGATCCCGAAGTGGTTCGCAAGGCGGCGGTCGCGTGGTCGGTGTGGGAAGGCGCCACGAGCTACCTGCGCATGAACCCCGACTACGTCACCAAATTCGAGGAAGACGCGGCCTACGCGGGCGCGTTCGCGCGCATCGAGTGCCACTACTTCGTGAACAAGGGCTTTCTGAAGAGCGACAACCAGCTCGTCGACGACGTGGGCCGCATCCGCCACATCCCCGGCGTGATCGTGCAGGGGCGCTACGACATGGTGTGCCCGATGCGCAGCGCCTGGCACCTGCACAAGGCCTGGCCGGAAGCGGACCTGCGCGTCGTCGGCACGGCCGGTCACTCCGCGTTCGAAGTCGGCATCACCAGCGAGCTGATTACTGCAACGGATCGGTTCGCGCGGTCGAAGAAGGCGAAGTGAGGCTGTCGAGGAAGGCCACGGCCTGATCGAGGGTCGGCGCGCTACCGCGGGCCGCCTTCGAGAATCCCGCGATCGTCGCGGCGTGCCCCGTGTCGGGGTACAGCTCGGTCTCGACACGCACGCCTTTCGCCTCGAGCGCGTCGCGAAGCTTTTCCGTTTGCGCCACCGACACCAGGTTGTCGTCGAGCCCGTGCGCGAGGAATGTCGGCGGGGCCTGCGCGTCGACGAAGCGCAGCGGCTGCCAGTCCGACTCGCCCCAGGGCGCCGCAAAGATGCGATTCAACGTGCGCGTGTTTGGCGCGAGCACATAGGGGCCGGAGAGGCCCACGAGCCCCGCGATCCAGTCAGGATTCGCACCGCGCTTCGCGAGGAACTCGTGATTGAGCGCGAGATACGCGGCCGTGTGCGCGCCCGCGGAGTGACCCATCAGCACGATCCGGTGCGGATCGCCGCCGAACTCCTGCGCGTGCTGCTGCACCCAGGCGACCGCATGCGCGGCATCGTCGAGGAAATCCGGGAACTTCACATCCGGGTAGAGCCGGTAGTCAGGCAGCACGGTGATATAGCCGTGATCGGCGAGCGCCGCGCCGACGAACCGATAGTCGGACTTGCTGCCACGTTCCCACGATCCGCCGTACCAGAAGATCACGACGGGATGCGCGGATGCGGCCACCGGCGCGCCACCGTCGACCGTGGGCTTCGGCACGTAAACGTCGAGCTTCTGCCTGACGTCAGGGCCGTACGGAATGTCCGCTTTGCGCTCGAATGGCCCGAACGCGGCCGGGGCGTTGGCGATGCCGAAGGTGATGGCGGAGCAGGCAGACAGCACACCCGCAATCGCCGTGACGGCGAGGCGGGTCGCGAAACGAGGCAAGTTCAACATCTCAGGGCGCCTGTCGGTCGGTTGTCGACATCAATTACGCCGGAACCGACCAACCAGATGCGCGCATCTTCCGCATCGCCTTCGAACCACGCTCGCGTGCTGCCAAGGCGGAAACTGTAGCCCCAGGCGTCCATGTCGTCACTCAGTCGCTGGCGCCCGACGCCCGGGATCTGATCCGCCAGCAGAATCTGCAGATAGCAGACCGCGTTTTCTTCGGGATCGTCGCCGCCGGCGTCGCGATCCAGCCCCGTGCGCCGCTCCGGCGTCATGCAGATGTAATGGCTCGCCTCGTGCAGGATCGAATGGACCGGCGTATCGAGCCGCGCGTAGAGCCGGTTGCCGCGCAGGCCGGCCTCACTCTCGCCCCAGTAGGAACCGGGGATCACTTCATTCGGCGCGACGAGCGAGAGATCGATGCCGTAGCGGCTGAGCATGAGCGCGACGCTCACGCGATCGACCGTCGCCAGCCGAATGACTTCGCGCGATGGATCGTTCACAAGAAGCCCTCAATCGCCGGGCGGCCAAGAGCGCCCGCACACGTCGTCGAGATCCGAATTCCCGGCATCAAATCGCCGAGAGGCGACGCATGACGATCGCGACGAGGTCGCGCGCCATGCCTTCGCGAAGAATGGCTTCCTCGTTTTCCTTGGCGAGCAGCTTCGTCTCGTCGAAGCTGTAATCGCGGGTGATGGAGACCTTCTGCGATGGCAGCAACTCGCCTGCCGTGCCTTCCACCGAGAACTCCACCGTGTACGTCACTTCGTATTCGCGCGGGATGTTCTTCACCGACACCGAGATGATCTTCTGCGTCACTTCGTCCTTGTGGATGCGGACGACGCCGGTCGCGCGTTCGCTCTGCTCGGTGAGCTTGCTGCCGGATGTGAGCAGCGCGCGACGCAGGCCCTGCACGAAATCCGTCTGGTCGTCGTCCGCGATGACTCGGGTTGTGGCCAGGGCGGCAGGCAGCGGGACACGGCCTTGCAGATGGAAGCCGCACCCGCCAAGCAGGAGCGCGATTGCCGTAAGTGCGAGAAGCCGGGATTTCATGGGCGACGCCTCACACCACCAGATTCACGAGCTTGCCGGGCACGTAGATTCCCTTGCGCACCGGCTTGCCCTCGATGAACTTCAACACCGTCTCGTCCGCCAGCGCGATGGCCTGCACGGCGGCCTGGTCGGCCGTGGCCGGCACCGTGATGCGCCCGCGCAGCTTGCCGTTCACCTGCACGACGATCTCGATCTCGTCCTGCTTCAGCGCGTTGTCGTCGACGGCCGGCCATGCGGCATCCATCAGGTCGCCGTGTTTCGCGGCAAAGCCCAGCTCGACCCACAGCGCATGCGTGACGTGCGGAGCGAGCGGATAGAGCGTGCGAAGCAGGATGCTGATGGCTTCGAACAGCAACGGCGTGCTGCTGCGAGCGTCGTCGCTCTCGATGCCGTTCAGCATCTTCATGCACGCCGAGACGACTGTGTTGTACTGAACTCGCGTGAAGTCGTGCAGCGCCTGTTTCAGCGTTACATGGATCATGCGACGGAAGGCGGCCTGCTTCGGGTTCAGCGAAGCCTGGTCGACGGGGACAAAGCGCTGGCCGACGTTGCCGGCAGTGGCTTCGGCCGCCTCACGACACGTGCTCCACAGTTTGCGCAGGAAGCGATGCACGCCCGCCGCGCCGGAGTCCGACCACACCGCGCTCTCAGCCGGCGGGCCAGCAAACATCACGTAGGCGCGCGCCGTGTCCGCGCCGAACCGCTCGATGATGTCGCGCGGCTCGACGACGTTGTTCTTGCTCTTCGACATCTTCTCGATGCCGCCGAACTCCACGGGCTGGCCGTCGTCGACCGCCACGGCGCCGACGATGCGACCTTTCTCGTCGTGCTTCACGTCGATCTCGGCGGGGTAGAACCAGCGTTTGCGGCCGTTCTCCTCCTCCCGATAGAAGCACTCCGCGAGCAGCATGCCCTGCGTGAACAGGCGCGTGAACGGCTCGTCGAACTTCACGAGACCGAGGTCGCGCATCACCTTCGTCCAGAAGCGCGCGTACAGCAGGTGCAGCACCGCGTGCTCGATGCCGCCGATGTACTGATCCATCGGCATCCAGTGATCGGCGCGCGCGTCGACCATGGTGCTCGCGTCCGGGCAGCAATAGCGCATGAAGTACCAGGACGAGTCGACGAACGTATCCATCGTATCCGTCTCGCGCCGCGCGGGGCCGGCGCAGGTCGGGCACGGGGTGGCGAGAAAGCGCTCGTTCTTGACGAGCGGATTGCTGCGCCCGTCCGGGATGAGATCTTCGGGCAGCACGACCGGCAGGTCTTTCTCCGGCACCGGCACGGACCCGCACTTCTCGCAATGAATGATGGGGATCGGCGTGCCCCAGTAGCGCTGCCGGGAAATGCCCCAGTCGCGCAGGCGCCAGCGAACCTGCTTCTCGCCGACGTTTTTCGCCGCGAGATCCGCAGCGACTGCATCGACGGCCGCTTCGTATGTGAGGCCGTCGTACTTGCCACTGTTCACGCACGCGCCGACGGCCTTGTCGCCGTACCACTCCTGCCATGCATCGGTGGAGAACGTGACGCCCGGATCCTTGTGCTGGATCACCTGTTTGATGGGCAGGCCGTAGCGCTTCGCGAAGGCGAAATCGCGCTCGTCATGCGCGGGCACACCCATCACGGCGCCTTCGCCGTAGCCCATCAGCACGTAGTTGCCCACCCACACCGGCACCTGCGCACCCGTGAGCGGATGCGTGACGCTGAAGCCGGTGGCCATGCCCTTCTTTTCCATCGTAGCAACGTCGACTTCCGCCACGCCCCCGCGCTTGCACTCTTCGATGAATGCCGCGAGCTGCGGGTTCGAGCGAGCCAGATGGGTGGCGAGTGCATGCTCCGCCGCGACAGCGACGAACGTGACACCCATGATGGTGTCCGCGCGTGTGGTAAACACACGCAGCAAACCTTTCGCCGGCAGATCCGTAACCGTGCCACCGATCTCGTACGGGAACCCGAAGTTCACGCCGTAGCTGCGACCGATCCAGTTCTCCTGCATGGTCCGCACCTGGTGCGGCCAGCCGGTGAGTTTGTTCTGCGTGTAGTCGAGCAGCTCGTCCGCGTATTTCGTGATGGCGAGGTAATACCCGGGAATCTCCCGCTTCTCGACGATCGCGCCCGACCGCCAGCCGCGCCCATCGATCACTTGCTCGTTCGCGAGCACGGTCTGATCGATCGGATCCCAGTTCACGACCTGCGTCTTGCGATACGCGATGCCCGCTTCGAGCATCTTGAGGAACAACCACTGGTTCCAGCGGTAGTACGACGGATCGCACGTCGCGACTTCACGCGACCAGTCGAAGGCGAGCCCGAGCGGCTTCATCTGCGACTTCATGTCCGCGATGTTCGCGCGCGTCCACGTGGCCGGCGCGATCTTCTTGTCGATCGCCGCATTCTCCGCCGGCAACCCGAACGCATCCCACCCCATCGGCATGAGCACGCTGTAGCCCTGCATTCGCAGGCTGCGCGTCATCACGTCGTTGATGGTGTAGTTCCGAACGTGCCCCATGTGCAGCTTGCCGGACGGATACGGAAGCATGGAGCACGCATAGAACTTGGGACGCGTGCTGTCCTCCGTGACGCGAAAGGCATCGCGCCCCGTCCAGTGATCCTGCGCATTCCGCTCGACGGCGGCGGCGTTGTAGAGCTCGTCCATCACAAAAAGCCGTAAAACTCAGATGTTTAAAAGAGCGCGGAAGGATACACGAGTTCTTTTCTCGTCCCTAAGGCCTAAAGGCGATGGCTCGCAGCGTCCCCCGCCGGGTCCCTCTTCGCGCGAGCCGTCGCGTGCGATACGCCAAAAGAAAAGGCCGGCCGAGCTGTGAAACTCGGTCGGCCTCTATCAGGAAGCCCTCAATCGCCGGGCGGCTAAGAGGCCGCTCAGCTTC
>Ga0247777_1000615_pt1 | contig 10418 bp, 9 predicted proteins | sample UWRJL154409C5_FD_179937 | JGI IMG/M metagenome (GOLD analysis project Ga0247777, IMG submission 179937) | Plant litter microbial communities from Arlington Agricultural Research Station in Wisconsin, United States - UWRJ-L154-409C-5 | ecosystem: Environmental > Terrestrial > Plant litter >...
GCTCTTGGGAAACGGGTAGCCGGCACTGGGCGGAAAGATGCCCGAAGCGGTGCTCGTGCGGGACGAGACAGGCGACTCCGCCACAGGTGAGAAGTAGGAATCGCCGCCCCGGGGACCCGGGGAGCCCTGCCCCGTTGGCCCGCCCATCTGTGTTTGCAAGCTCAACGGTGCGGGAGGTTGCGGGAGAGGATAGCGTGGCGGCGGTGCGCGGACCATGGCAGCCAAGGACTGTGTGCTCTCCGACGTGGTTGACCTCGTGCGCAGGCTAGCGCTGGAGGAGTTCCGCGGCATAATACCCGCCATGGGGGGAGGGGCGTATTGGGAGTTTGTCCCGGTCGGGTACTCTTCCTCGTCCTCGTCCTCCTGCTGCGCATAGGGGTTCTCCATATTGCTTTGGGATCGCATCCAAGCGAAGTCGGGCGGCGGCTGGTCGGAGGTTTGACTGGTTTGCGGCGCGTTCTCCTTTCTCTGGTTATCGAGGCCAGTCGCCCACTTTCTCATGAAGTCCTCGTTCTGAAACCGGATGACGAAGTTTTCCACGCCAGGATCACCCTTCCACCAGATCTGTACCGTATACGAACCTGGACCACAGCAAGATCAGCGCGAGGCCGCGAGTGGGTGAGTTTGACATGGGCGACGTACCGGGCTTGGAAAAGGACAGGATCTCGGTAACGTTGGTCATGAAGATGCGGCCCTTAAGCTGCAGCCTCGCCGCCCTGTTCCGTACTTTGGGTCCCATAGACTTCGTTTTGTCCTTTTTGTCCTTGCTCTTGTTTGGCGTTACCTCTTTGCAGCACAACAGAATGCATTCGAAGAGGTAGATCTCGTAGTCCTTCTCCTGATCGTTCTTCCCCGTAACCACCGTGTAGACGCCATGCAGCAGCAATTTTCCGAACTGCTCTACCCGGTGGTTTTTCCAGTCGTCGACACGGCTGATAAGATCGTCGAGCGCTTCGTCGAGGAGGTCCCGGTCGACGGCCTCGTTGGCCTTTTGCAGCACACGTTCGGCGGCGGCAATACCTGCGGCCAAATCGGCCTTGATGGCCTCGTCTTCGCTTTTCTTCATCAGGTCCTGGTACAGGGTCAGCTCCCGTTCCAAGCGTGGGCAAAGATAGTTTTAATGGAAGTGGGGGAGGGGAGGCAGACCTTGAGCAGGAGAGGATACTTGACCAGCCGCTGCATGGGCTTCAGCAGGAAGCCATCCAAGGTGTTGAAGTCCACCGCCACGGGGTGATCGGCTGCTTTTATCTTGTCAAACACGGACTGCGCCGTCTGCGCTGCTTTGCGTTGGTTCGCAATGAAAGGTTGGTAGATATTGAAAGCTTCCTCAAAGGTCCCAAAAGGGCTTCCCCATTGTTGCGCCTGTTGAGGCATCGAGTTGGTCGTTTCCACTCGGATGAGGAAGCGGCGCTGGAAGTCGAGGATGGCGTTGATGTTCATGAAGATCTGATGGACGATGTCACCGGGGATGACGCCTTTCTGCTCGAGTGCCTTCTTGAGATCGTGGAGATTCTCAAGGTCCTGCACGTACTTGCGCTCCGTGTCGACCATCTCCCTAACTATGTAATCCCGGTAGCTTGGCTGAGAACCTTCTTGGGGCGGCGCATCGTCCTCGGGATACGGCTGGGCACTAAGGAGCAGGCCTCGCTGCTGGGCAAGATCGAGGACGAAGTTCAGGACGCCGGTGACCTGTTCGGGGGGTCAGCAACCAGTAGCATACCGTCGGGCGTCGAGCGCGAGCCTACCCTGACGAAACCTGTAGTATCTCTGCCTGTGAGATCGCTAATAACAAAACACTCGGCGGCAGGTATGCTCAGGTCACTCAGACAGGCCTTAATGAACTTGAAGATGGCGATTTTAGACTTCTTGGCATCGTTGGCCTTTTCGTCTTCAACCACCAGCGTCTGGTCGGGTCGAAGCGTGTTGTAGATGGTCAGCAAGGGGTGGCCGATGCGCAGCAGGTCCCAGAGCGCCTCGACAATGCCGCCCTCCTCCATATGTGACCTCTCCAGCTGGTCGAGCTGGTCGAGCCAGGGCTCGAAGCCTGACACCAGTGCAAGTCGCTGTTTCAGAGAGACGCATATCTGATAGAGGGACCTGGAGGCATCGGCCTTTTGGTTGATGATGTTGGCGGTAGCCACGACCTGGCCATTGGTGGGCGGGCTGACGAGCGTGGCAGAGCTGGAAAGAGACGTGAATGAGGCGTTGGAGGTAATGGTTGTGGCCGTTGAAAGGTGGCTCGCCCGAGGCGCCCCGCCCATGCTCATCGTGTTGAGGCGTGTGACCCCGTCCGGCGCTGTTTGGAAGACCGGGGCCGTGTTCGTCCGCAAAAGGGGAGCGTGGGCCATAATCAATCCATCCGGGTCGTCGAGGAGATGTAATCGTCCAGGGTTCGGGTCCAAATGAGGACAGCGGAAAGTTCGCTGACGGTGTCGGCGGTTGGGGATCGCGCGGGTTCGGTGGCAATGGCGTGCCACGAGTAATCGGATTCAAACGGACGCCAGAAGACGAGGTGACTCAAGATCGAGGTGGATTTTGTGGCAGTCGCGACGATGATTCTCGCTGTGGCGGATTGACTGGTGGAGCCTTTATGGCCAAGTCATTCACGTGGTCCTCCTTGTCCCGACCCCTTTGGTGCAACACCCGTCTGCGTCCCTTTGTTTTGACAATCTGTAAGGCAGGCCGGCCGCGGGCTCAGCGACTAGAGCCTCACGATGGACGTCGAGAAGAGGAAACACGTCGCGACGAGGCAAAACGGGGGAATCAGGCGGTCGGCGGAAGCGGTCGGAATCGGCGTTCGCGAGCGCGGCTGCTGGACCGTGAGGCGGGGATCCTCAGTATCGCGGTCGGACGTGTGGTCTCTCTGGCCAACGATTCTAGTCGATGGATTTTGAAGCTTGCCGCTGGCAGGGGCTGTGGGTTGTCGAGTCGGGGTATGGCGAAGGAAGATGCATGGACGGGCGTCAAGTTGCACGCGGATGCGATGCCGTTGGGTGTCTCCTCGGACAGGGCCTCGAGGACCGAGGGCGGGGGCCAGGTTGCCTGAGAGCTCGCAATTTCGCGCTGGCGGGGTGCCTCCTCCAGCGTGTTTCCCGCCCTCCCGCCCTGAAGGCGACCGCCTGGGGCGGGACGGTGCACACCAGAGAAGGCATTGACCGCGGCCAGGTTGAAGGTTTCAAATGACGCACTATGCTCAAAGGGGAGTAGAGCCCGCGACCTCGTTCGAATATTCCACGACGGGCCCCAGGATCCCAGGAGTGACATGGGCGCCCCTCACCGATAAGAAAACAACTGCGGGATGAAAAGAAATGAGAGGCGCCAGCAGTCAGGTGAAATCGACCAGCGTTTCCACACGCTACTCCATACACAGTACTGTACTACGATCACGACCCCGACAGCGGCGTCGACGATGCGGCATGATGCGGTCGACGTGTGCGCATTAAGCTACGATGCCTGGATGCCCATACGACGCACTGAGTAAAGTCAAACCAGGGATGCTCTGCAACATAGGTAAGTACCTACTCGTACCTCAAGTTATCGGATTACATGCGCGCCGTCGTGCTGTGACCGCGGGTCTCCGCAGCCGCAGACGGCCTGGCAAGAAAGCAGGCCATTCATTGCATTGTGAGGAGGAAACCCCTTCCGGCACGCGACACGTCCGATTCAGAACTGCTGTGGGTCACGAGGAGTGGCCGGCCTCGGGGTCACCAATGAGACGTTGGGCGCGAAGGTTGTGCTACAATCGTCTCTGGGGTTCATCCCAATCCAAAGCCGTCGTTGGCAAAGGTCGGGAGAAGTCCTGGCTAGGTAGCCAGGGTGCAGCATGCCGACGACTCGGGGTCAGGCGCGAGGGCCTGACAACTTCCCTCGGTAAAGCCTACCTATTTACACGGAACCTAGGTACAGTACCTAGGTAGGGAGTTGCTTGTTACTCCTGTCCATACGTCGACGCGGTCGGGTACGGAAGGCAGCACGCCCAAAGCCGCCGTCGTTGCCGATGGTAACGTTAGGTGGCGTGACGCGCGTGGTCCATCATACCAGCCCGAATGCCGTCGCCGGCGACGAAGAGCTTCCAGAACATCCCGACAGGGCGACCGATAGTGGGAGGGGTACATACAATAAGTGCAGGTTGAAACCAGCCTTGATTCATGCCGTATCGGGACGGTTCTACAGGGGTCACGTGCGGTGGAATCATCGTGAAAACCGACCCGGCCGGGCCGTTCAAGCACGGACTCACTCCGTACAAGGAGGAAAGATCGCATTACGCTTCACCTATCGTTCGCTTATGATTTATTCAAAGGACGGGAACCTGGAAGTCGGGCTGTACTGAGTGTGTACCTAGAAAACATGGCGAGCGAGGAAGACATCCCTCATTAGGGGGATGGACACGTGACGTTCCATCTTGTCCTTGTTGCCTTCTCCGGTGGAGAGGAAAGCAGAACCAGAAGACGCCGACTAGGATGATCAAGATGGTGATGACGACGACGACGACGATGATGATCACGATCATGATGATATGAAGAAAATTGAAGAGATGTCGGCTGCCTTCATGACCAGGTTTTCAGGACTCGCCCCGCCTCGCCTCGCAACCCCGAGCGAGGTACGGCTCAGCCGAAGCCGGGTCGCGCGATGCCAAATACCCAAAAACCCTGGCAGGCGCAAGGCATGACCTCACATCTCATCTCGACGCGAATCTCCTCGAGCAGCAGCAGAGCCTTGTGGATCAAGTTCAACGTCTGGCCCTGCCAGGTTTGGCCGTCGGTAACTTCAAGTTACTTATGGAGTACTCTGCACGTACAGTAGGACGGAATATCCGAACATCGCGTCCATCCATGGCGCAGGCCGCCTGGTTCATTGCTAGGCTCTTGCTCCGTACGAAGTACTGTAGTAAACCTTGGTACCTTACCCGCCCTCGCCACCATCTCACCATTCGACCTCGCCAATCCGGTAATTCACCGGAGTAAGCCTGACTGCAACGAGGGGGCAGCGATGATGTCGCGAAGGCGATGCTCTCCCGGTTGTCAAGGGGTCGGGGGGCTAGATCTACTAAGATTATCTTACGTCTGTGTAACGTTAGTTAGGTACATACTTAGGTATTGGTGCCCAGTAATTTACCAGCTCTCCGCTTGGGGCGCCGTCACGGCCGAAGGTGCCCTCACGAGTCTTGGAGACCATACTGTAGTTGCCTAACTGCTAGCGTGCTCAGTGAGAGCCCCGACGCGAGTTGGTGGTTTGCGGGTCTCGCGGGCCAAAGCGGGCCCGGCTCACCACGCTGAGAATCCGCCGATCAGCCGCAATCGAAGCGCTCTCTCATCCTCCTTCGGTCTTGCGCCACCCGCCGCAATCGCCGCGCTTTCCCCTTCAGACTCGCCCATGGGAAATCGCCCTCTGAGAAACCCCATCCCCGGCTTCAGGTAGTAGATGCAGACGCGCCTGCTCCGTCTGCTGCCTGACCCTCCTTCCCTTCGGCCCTCCCAATCTCGAAAACCCCTCGCACCCGACTGAACGTCTGGGAGCACTCCCGACGCGGACCGAACCCCACAAACCGTCGCCCGACCCCCATCGCCGGCCCAACGCCGACGACGCCGGCCCCTTGATGGATCCCTTCGCGGCCCACCAGCCCGACGAGGGCTATTCCGAGGCACCCTTGAATCCGGGGCCTCCCCAGTCGTCGATCGCCATCAAGCCGCGCGACGACCCGGCCTCGCCCTTGTTAGGCTTGAGATCAACCGCTGAAGTCCCGTCCTTTCTCATGCGTCACATCGCCAGCATGTCGCTGCCCATGAAAACTCGTCAGTCCCTCCCCAGCCTCCATGTCCCCGGGTCCAGCCGCTGGGGTGTTGACTCTTCCTGGCCGCCGCAGTTCTGACGGTTTCCCTCCTCGACGAACTCCCTACGAGCTTGATCGCCCAAATCGTCCAGCAGCTAAATCCCCGCCTCTACATCGACTTCATTCGATACCTCCCCGCCGAAATATGCCTCAAGATTCTCGGCTACCTCGATCCAGTGTCGCTGATCTCCGTGGCTCAGTCATGCCGTGCCTGGTACGATCTCGCCATGGACAGGAAGCTGTGGGAGAGGCTCTTCTTCCTCGAGGGTTGGAAATCCGTCCCTCGTGAGATCCAGGACTGGGAGCGAAGGGTCAACTCCGCAACGATCGCGCATGGGAGCTCGTCGTTCGGGGCCGGTCAGGGTCCGATCAAACTACCGCGCTCGCTTTCGCCGCGTCTTGATCACGACCGCGACTACGTCATGTTGGACGCCGATCGGCCCGTCACGCAGGAACCTACGGGTGGAGACCGCGAGATGAGTTTGTTTGGCGGATCGGCCCCGGTTGGCGCGAAGAGCCACCTAACATTGGGGTTTGGCGGCTTGAACGTAGCCGGCTCCGGGTCAAGTTCCGGTTCTCAGGTCGGCTCGCCCAGCAGGGCCGTGGAGAAGGGCAAAGGCAAGGCGACATCCCCGCCGCCGCCCAGATCAGCGCAAGCACAACCAGATCTGGGACGACACAACGCGCTCTCCGACGTGTTGCCTTCGCCCTCGCTCCCACGGTCCGCCCTCTGGCTGTGGGACCCCACGTCGGACAGGCATCGCATCAACTGGAAGTATCTCTACACGATGCGCCGACGGCTAGAATCGAATTGGGACCGAGGCCGATTTGTCAACTTCCAATTTCCCCACCCGGATCATCTCGAAGAAGGGCATGGGGAGTGCATCTACAGCATTCAGTTCGACTCGGACTACCTCGTGAGCGGGAGCCGCGATCGCACGCTGCGCATCTGGGGCATGAAAACCAGACGCTTGGTTCGACCCCCTCTGACCGGCCACCGTGGCTCCGTCCTCTGCCTACAGTTTGACTCTAGTCCCGAGGAGGACATCATCGTATCGGGCAGCAGCGACTCGGACGTGATCCTGTGGCGTTTCTCCACGGGTCAGATCATCCAGCGACTCAACCAAGCCCACAAGGAGTCGGTCCTCAACGTGAAATTCGACAAGCATATCCTCGTCACTTGCTCCAAGGACAAGACCATCAAGATCTTCAACCGCAGAGAGCTTCGGCCGGGCGACCTCGGCTACGGCGAGGTTGCCGTGAACCCGGTGCCCACCACCCTCAAGAACTACGGCTACGATGGCCTCGATCAGCTTCCGTTGCGGCCCCCGTACACGCTGATCGGGAGCCTCGAGGGGCACAGCGCGGCTGTCAATGCTGTCCAGATCTGTGGCCGGGAGGTGGTATCGGCCTCGGGCGACCGCAACCTCAAAGTCTGGGACTGGCCAAACCAGACATGCCTGCGAACCTTCATCGGTCACCACAAGGGCATCGCTTGCGTGCAGTACGACGGCAAGCGGATCGTCTCAGGGAGTAGCGACAACGAAGTGAAGATCTTTGACCGCAAGACCGGCCTGGAGGTCGCCAGCCTTCGTTCCCACTCTAACCTGGTCCGGACCGTACAAGCTGGCTTTGGCGACCTACCTTACAGCGGCATTGAGGACGCCGTGGAGGCGCAGAGAGTAGACGCCCTGTACCACAAGGCTGTCGAGTCGGGCGCGATCCCGACCGGTACTCCCGCCCGTCGGTCCCGTCAGCCGAACAACCCAGGGAGCAAACGGCCCGAAGACATCATGGCGTACGGCGCCAAGCTTCCTCCAGGCGGCGGCGGCGGGCCATACGGTCGCATTGTATCGGGTTCCTACGACACCACCATCATCATTTGGAGGCGGGACAAGGAAGGGATCTGGAAAGATCAACATCGGCTCAAGCAGGAGGACGCCGCTGCCGCCGCCGCCGCCGCCGCCGCCTCGTCTCCCTCGCCGCAAAACGGCCCGGCGTCTTGGCTCCGCGCGGATCGGGGGACCCGGCGACGGCAGATGGGCACGGCGGGAGCTACCATCGCTCTACCGCCTCCCAGCGACGTAGCGGTTGCGGGACCCGCGCAAGGTCCCTCGGCCTCTCAGTCCTCCCCACTCGAAAACCGCTTAGCGACACAAACGACGGACCTACCCCATTCACAACTCGTCCAACTCATCGATGTGCACGTCCCACAAGGGGTCCACGCCCTTCAGCATGCCATCAACCAACACCCGTCTATTCTCGAACTGCAACCGCAGCTTCAGGCCGCCATTGATCGAGAAGCCAGCCCATTTGTCCGATCCCAACTACGACAAGCAGTGAGCACCGCTCTCGTCCGCAACCAGCTCATGCAGGCGAGGGCGACGCGGAACGCTCGCACGCTCGCGGCTGTTGACAGTAGTGCGGCCGTCTTATCCGCGTTGGGCGGGCCATCCAACTCGGAGAGGGCCGGCAGCGGTGAGGCAGACCGGAGAACCGCGGAAACGAGCCACGCCATGGCGAATCCTTCGTACGGATCGACGGGTGCGGCGGTCGGTGGTGTCGGGGCAACGGGTACGCAAGACGACGCGGCCATGGTCGTCGACGATGCGGCGGCTCCGCCACCGCCCCCCGTTCAGCCAGCAGCGGTTGTGGCCGGACCCCCGCCGCCCACGGTGGCCGCACACAACGCCCACAATGCTGCGCCAGCAGCGAGACAGGTCAGTCCTCCGCACGCGTACGCCTTGAGAGTTCCCCAGCTGACCCCTCGCCAGCTCCAATTCGACGCGCACCGCATCATATGCTGCAGCCAGACGAGCGTCATCGTCGGATGGGACTTTTGCAACGGTGACGCGGAGCTGGCAGAAGTGGCTCGGTTATTTGCCACTGTTGATTGACACATTCGGGCGGCGGGACGGGGGCCACGGGGCTCTTGCACATCATGAACACACTCGAACAGCAATCAGATGGCTAAAGGCGGGTCCCAGAAGGAATCTAGTGCAACGCGGCGGCGGCCGTCGTCGGCCGAGTCGCCACTGCATTAGAACCCGAGTGTCCCTCCGCCAGAAGTTGCGGAGACCAACCACGAGCGATGCATATACGGTGGGAACCGTAGCATAGCTCGAGTACCGGTAGATATAATCTCGACAGAGATGTCCACCTTAAGCGCGTTGAGGCCCTGCGATCGATGGCGATGCCCCCCTTGAGGAATCGCTGGAGGATCACGAACTACCCAGCTCCCGCCGTCACACGGCATTCCGTCCTTCACCTCGCGGCCTCTTTGACCTTGCCCTCAACCTGTGGTGCCTCATCAATGAAGTCGGGGACCTCCTCTTGCATGAAGCTGGGTAGGCCGACAGCGCCGCCTAGCTCGGCGTCGAGCTCGACCTCGTGGCCCAAGGCCTCGAGCTCGGCATCAAGCTCGGCCTCGTCGACGTCCTCGGGGACGTCGTAGCCACGGGCCAGGCTCTCCTGTATCTCGTTGCCGACGTCGAGCAGGTCGGCCATCTCGTCCTGCAGGCGCTCAATCTTGTCAATATCGACCTTGCCGTACTGGCGACGCAGCTCCTTGTTGGTGCTCTTGAGGGCGTCGACGGTGGTCATGACGTTTTTCAGGTTGTCCTGCATGGCGCCGGCCTGCTCCATGTTCCAGACCTGCGACTGCAACTGGTCGCGCTGGGCCTCATACTGCTTGCGCCGCTGCAGCACCTTGAGGGCCTTCTGCTTGAGGGCCGTCTTGCCGGGACCGTCGCGCATCCTCGACAGCTTGGACTGGTACGTGCCCAACTCGGCATTGATGCCGGCCAGCTTGACATCTATCGACTCGATCCGCTTGTCGATGCCCGAGATGGCCCCGTCCAGGGTCGGCTTAGGCCCTTTGGCCGTGCTGCCGAAAAGACGGTTCATCCCTTTTTCGTGGACTTTGCGACGGGCGAGGGGTCCGGCTGCCTGGGGAACGAAGGAGGACTCGGGCTCGGGGTGTCGCGGTAGAGCTGGAGGTTGCGCTGCGTCACAGTCGGTCCAGCAGGGCTCGCGCGTCGAGATAAGTATCGCGTGATTCGCTTGACCGACTCGGACGAAACACTCGCAAGGTAATGTTTTGCGCAGACGTCGGTGGGTAACACCTCACTGGATTCCACCGCGGACTGACCATATGGGGGCTCGGGGGACATCGCCTGGACCCCACCAGGATTGCGGATTACGTACACGCCTATTTAGGTGACCAGGGCCCAAAGTGGACTTCTCGCAGTCACCTGCAGACATCCCGCTAGAATCTCGGGCCAGACAGCATCTCAGCCCGCGACCGACAAACTAACGACGCTTCGGGTTCTGGACATTTGTTGTGTCCGTCGGGACGATAAGTTACCTACCAGCTTTTTCATTGCTGTTCTTCTCGTTACCAGGTCTCCCAAGAGCCAAACCCCCTCCCTGTGGCCAGGTCGGATCCGCCACGGTCTGATACACCATCAGGCCATCTGACTTGGTTATGACGGGCTCGCTACAGCTGGAACTCGAGATAACCCCCCGCCCCCGCCATCTTTCACCCCCAAACACCATCCCTTGACAAGCTGGACCCCCCGGGATGTCT
>Ga0247777_1000616_pt1 | contig 10418 bp, 5 predicted proteins | sample UWRJL154409C5_FD_179937 | JGI IMG/M metagenome (GOLD analysis project Ga0247777, IMG submission 179937) | Plant litter microbial communities from Arlington Agricultural Research Station in Wisconsin, United States - UWRJ-L154-409C-5 | ecosystem: Environmental > Terrestrial > Plant litter >...
CCTCGGGAGCCTACAGTCGCTCGCGGGCGTAGGGGTCGGTTGCGACTCGTCCCCGCGAGGCGTGCTTCATTGCCTTGCAGCCATCTGCCGGGGTGGTGGCCGCAACACGCCAATGGTTGGCCACCACCTCGCTGCGAGCGGCGTCGAAGAAGGCATAACTGCGGAGAGGACGAGAAGCAGCGGTGTGAAGCAGGCTTCAAGAGTGACGAGACATGGGCTGAGGCGCCGGCTTGCCGGGTGGTCACCCACCCTGGCGAGAGAGGCCGGCCGTATGCTTGAACTTTTTGATTGCCCCCGACGCAGGGCCATTGGTGCGGAGAGCTTCCAGTTGGCTACCTCAAGCTGCACCGTCAACCTACCCGCTCAGTGAGGGTGGTCGCAGAGAGCTTCCGCGCCTCCCCACCCCCGTGTCAAGCTCGGGAAGGGAGCGTCACGCCCCCTGTCGTCGGAAGCAAGACGGGTCGTTTGCAATATCCCGTACAGGCTTAAGATCGCCTGCAGAACCATGAATCCCCACACTGCCGTTGACGAGCTCTCCCGAACCGATCCGCTTCGCGATGTACCCTGTGCCCTTATCGCAGGTGGAGGAGGGCAGGGAAGTATTTGCCGAGCCGAGACTTTTCCAGAACAACGCCTCTATCGACCAAACCCGCTAGGATCTCGTGGCTGCCGACGTCGAGGTCTGCGCCGAGGAACTGAGCGGTCTCGACCAGCCACCCATTGAACTCTCGGACTTCGGTCCGTTTGCCGACTAGGACGTCCTGCAACATGGAGCTCGTGTTGTCCCGAACTTTGTCCCCGACCCGGTGCAACATTGCTCTGAGATTGGGGAAGGAAAAGCGCCTCAGCAAAGCCTCGGTGCTTAGCCCGGCCCTGGCCTCTCCGTCTGCGGACCGAACAATGCACTCGGTGCTTTGATGCTGGACCAGGCGTTGAAGCACGTGGCTTGCCTCGAAAAGAAGTATATCTATGAGGTTGACGATATCTCCTTCTGGCTCTGCAAAGAGGACGCCGTTCTTGCAGCGCAGGACGGCCGTCAGCGGGTTAATGATAGAGTTCACCACTAACTTCTCTAGCTGGAGAACCCAGAGCTCCGTCGTTGAAACGGAGCGGCCCGCCAGGTCAGGGGCGGCCTCGATCTGGTCGAGGAGATGCCGCGTAGCATCGGCAGCGATCCTGTTGACCAGTATCGGGCCGACAACTGCGTCGGCGGGGGAAGCGAGAAGACTCCGGAAGGGGCCGAGAGACGTAACGCCATGGGTAACAACACACGCCAGCCAGCTGGGATGCCCGTCTCTCGAAAACCTCTCTCTGCTATATGCGGCCCCGTGCGGCGGCCACAACCGGTTCATGCCGTTTTGCGTAAAAACCACCGTAGAGGTGGGCCCGAGGTAGCGACGGAGCCTGTCGACCTGCAGAAGCGCATCGGGGGCCTTGGTGGCAACGACGAGATTCTGTATTGTTTCGACCTCCCGAACGGGGCCGGACTCTGGAGGTTCTTCCGACCACAGCTCGACGTCGAAGTCGTCGCTGCGCTCCGTGACCGCGCCCCGTATGATTTCGACACCGGGGTTTGACCTCCAGTGGCCCAAGAGGGCCTTGCGATGCAGAACGAGGGTAATAGGGGGCCGATCCGGCAGCTTCGACAGGGACATGGCGAATAGCCGGCCTATGTTACCAAGGCCGAGAATGTGGATGCGCCGACGCTCATCCCCTCCATTAGCGATGGGCGAAGAGACGGCACGTTCCGCGGGAGGAACCTCGGGAATGTTGTTGGTATCCCACCTGAAGAGCGTGGGTGCGGCGGAGGTGTCCTGGAGGAGGGACTCTAGCCAGTGCGGAGTCGACGGCCCCGATGCCATCCGCTCCATCGACCTGGGCGTTGAGAATCCGCGCAGTGCCGGGTAGCGGACGGGATGAGGCCAGCGACATCGGGGCCGTGATGCATGGAGATGGGGCCGTGGACCCAGGCTGCGGCTGAAGGACGTAAACATGCCACTTGGTTGTGAACAGAGCGTCAGTTCGTCTGGGCTACTTCCTAGCCAGGACTGGACATGAACTCTGCAATACCTTGCCCACAAAAGCAAGACATGCTTAGTTGCTCTGGGAGGGGGGCCGTGAAGTCTAGATGGCTTGCAGGGAGAGCGGCGGCGTCACGTGCTAGCGTGCAAACTTCGTGGCCGCCTACTATTTTAGTGCGGCGCTTCAGTGGCGCACCCAGCAACTTGCGTCACAAATCCCGACATCCGGAGGCACTCGGCGGCGGCTTGACGTCGGCTTCTGTTCTACCGACCGCGGCTGCCTACGCGCAAGACTTCCAATCTTCCACTCTGGGACATATTTTCCTTCGTTGCGGCTACCACTGACCGGAAAGCAACCACGGGTCCTTTTAATCCATCCCTTTGAATGCCCTTTCCCGTGCCTGCCCTCACTGCCCCTCCATCCCCGCTAGGAATCAATCAAGGCGTCACTCCTCAGCAGTACCACATCCTTCGCGGCTTCGCGCCCCGGTACGCACCGCAACTCCCGTCTTGGGGCAGCAGCCATGCCTCGCGGCGCTGGAACCGCAGGTGGTCTCGCTGCTCTTCCCGATACCGAAGAGCCACCCACACCGCCCGCCGCAAACGATGTCGATGACGCCGGGGATCTGGACGAGGAGGCAGCCCTCCAGAACCTGACAGAGAACGTGCGAGACCAGGAAGAACTCGAACGCGACATCACACACCAAGCCAGTCTTGCCTTGATTGAGGCAGAAGACAAGAAGGACCAAAAGCGGATCGAGAAGGCCGAGGGCTCCAAAAGCAAGCTCGAGGATCAGCGCCTAGTCTACCAACAGCGATCACACGCCGCCCACAACAACCCAACCCTGAAGCTGCGCATCGAGAAGGAGATTGCGCGAGTCAACGTCGAAATTGAACTGCTCGACAAAGACATCTCCGACTTCCACACTCGCATCCAGCAGAGACACCGGGATGGCGCCGAGGATATAGCCGGGCCGGGCGCCGGTACACAGCGCCTGCCCAACGAGTCGCATCGCGAGTTCTTGATTCGTACCGGCAAGATCACCCCTTTTGCAAAGATCGGGGGCCCGCGCCCCGACGGTGTTGAGGGCGAGCTCGCCAGCGCGATCCTGGATGCCGAGGACGAGGCGGCCGCCGAGGATATCGAGGATGCGGCCGGCGAAGGACCACGGTCCCACCAGAACCTGCGCCTACCTGGATTCGCAGAGGAGCCAGAGCTCATCCCATCCGTTGCGGAGAGTGAGTTCTCGCTCCGCCCAAGAAAGAAACGCAAGCTGCAGTCGGCCGCCGAATCCGACAACGACTTTCGGCCTTCTTCGGGCCCCGCGACACCGGAATCAGCGCTGATTGACGATGACTCGGACGGCGTGGACTTTACGGATGCCACCCGTGCGGGCGGCCGGAAAAGGTCCTCCAAAGGATCCAGAGAAGCGGGCGAAAGGGTCGACCTTAGTGGCATCGACGACGGCAACGAAGCTGTCTACCAACAGCGTCTGGCGGACTGGGTTGAGCGGAGGAGCAAGGCGCGCGAGCGCCAGCGGCGGCAGCAGCAGAGCGGCGCAACCACCGGTGGACATGTCGAAGACGACGAGGAATGGTTTCAGCCGTCTCCGGACCAGCCGGACCATCGGTTCGAGAATGGACTCAAGCTTCCCGGAGACATCTACCCGTCCCTGTTCGACTACCAGAAGACCGGCGTTCAGTGGCTGGCTGAGCTATACGAGCAAAAGGTCGGCGGGATCATCGGGGACGAAATGGGCCTTGGGAAAACCGGTAGGTCCATGCTGGATGCCTACCGCCCGTGTTGGTGATGAGCTTACGATTTGCGCAGTGCAACTCATATCCTTTGTCGCCGCCCTGCATTACACCAAGAAACTCGAAAAACCGGTCATCGTCGTGGCCCCCGCAACGGTACTGCGGCAGTGGGTGAACGAGTTTCACCGCTGGTGGCCTCCCCTCCGAGTGTCCATTCTCCATTCCTCGGGCAGTGGAATGCTGAATATGCGTGACGAGGACCGCATCGAGGATGACGAAGTTTCATGGGAAACAAGAGCGACGCAGACCAAGTCAAACAGGGCCGCCCGGAGGATCGTGGACCGGGTGGTTCAGCACGGGCACGTCTTGGTGACCACCTACGCCGGCCTGCAGACGTACGGCGATGTTCTCATCCCCGTCGAGTGGGGCTACGCGGTTCTAGACGAGGGCCACAAGATCCGTAACCCGAACACCGCGATCACAGTGTACTGCAAGGAGCTTCGGACGCCCAATCGAGTCATTCTCTCAGGGACGCCGATGCAGAACAACCTTACCGAGCTATGGTCTCTGTTCGACTTCATCTTCCCCATGCGCTTGGGGACTCTAGTCAACTTCCGTAACCAGTTCGAGGTCCCCATCAAGCTGGGCGGCTACGCCAACGCCACCAATCTCCAGATCATGACGGCCCAGAAGTGCGCCGAAACGTTGAAGGACGCCATCAGCCCGTACCTGCTCCAGCGCCTCAAAGTCGACGTGGCGGCCGACCTGCCCAAGAAGAGCGAGCAGGTCCTCTTCTGCAAGCTGACCCAGCCCCAAAGATCCGCATACGAGCTCTTCCTCAAGTCGGACGAGATGAACTCCATCCTGAACCGAACTCGGCAGTCGCTTTACGGCATCGACATTCTCAGGAAGATTTGCAACCACCCGGACCTGCTGCAGCCCGAGTTGAGGCTGAAAGTGGGCTACAATTGGGGAAGCTCGAGCAAGTCGGGAAAGATGCAAGTCGTCAAGGCGCTGCTCCAGATGTGGAGACGGTTTGGCCACAAGACGCTACTCTTCAGCCAGGGCACACAGATGCTAGACATCATTGAGGCTTTCGTCCGGCGCCAGGGCGGCATCAACTATCTGCGAATGGACGGCAAAACGGCGATCAAAGAGCGGCAATCTCTCGTTGACAGATTCAACAACGATGCAGACCTCCATCTATTTCTCCTGACCACCAAGGTCGGCGGATTGGGGGTCAACCTGACCGGAGCCAACCGTGTCATCATCTTCGATCCCGACTGGAATCCGTCTACCGATGTCCAGGCTCGTGAACGTGCATGGCGCTTGGGACAGAAGAAAGAAGTCACCATCTACCGTCTCATGACGGCGGGAACCATCGAGGAGAAGATCTATCACAGACAGATTTTCAAGCAGTTCCTGACCAACAAGGTCCTCAAAGACCCGAAGCAGCGCACGACCTTTGGGCTTCAAGACCTGCACGACTTGTTTACCCTGGGTTCCTACGAGGACGGCACCACGGAAACAAGCGAGCTTTTCAACGGGAGCGAGGTCAGGGCCCCCTCGGGCAGGAAGCAACTGATCACCCCCGGGACCGATGCCGTACCCATCATCTCGGACGCGAGCGGCACCGCCGGGGAGGACAACCGCGTCAAGGACGAAGGCAGCCAGCTGCGTGGCATTGCTGGTGTCGCTGGTCTCGAGGATTTCCAGCGGGAGGGAGAAGAGGAGCCGCATCAGAATGAAGAAGACCGTCTGATGCAGGGGATATTTGCCCAGTCTGCCGTGCACAGTGCTCTGGAGCACGACGAAATCATGGGCGGCAACAAGAGGAAGCCGCAAGCCGATCCGAGGATGTTACGCGAGGAGGCCAATCGAGTGGCCGCCGCCGCCGCCGCGAGCCTGCAGCGTGCCGGCGAGCAGGCCCGCCACGTCCCCATAGGTACAGTTACCTGGACGGGCGAGGTCGGCGAAGCGGGTCGGCCGGGCAATGTTCGGCGTGGCAGAGCTGGCCCGGGATCGGCAGGCATCCTAGCCGGCATCGCTGACCGCCAGGGCTTCAGGGGCGATGGCAGCGTCGGAAGCTCGAGATCAGCTACCCCAGAGAGGCATCTGAGGACCAAGGATTTCGAAAAGATGATACCAACTTTCATCCGGCGCCACGGGGGCCAGGTACCCTCAAAGGTTTTGGTGGATCACTTCAACCAGTTCTGCCCTCGCGAACAGCAAGTTCGCGAGTTCAAAGCCGCGCTGGACCGGGTGGCCCAGCTGGAGAAGCGTGGCTCAAGCATGAGGGGTATTTGGGCTTTGAAACCTGGTTTCAAGTGACCTCAAGGCTGGTCATGGATGGAAACGCTGAGGCAGCTATCGACGTCACTACCTTGCGGTCCTAGTAGCATTGCGATGGTTTTAGCTGCGTAGCTTGTGGTTCTAGACCGAACCAGCTCTGCAGAAGTATGAGCATCCAACACAAAGATGTGCGCAGCATCTTACAATATCAAAGTGTTTTTTCTCGCTTTCATATGATATCGGTTCGTAGGCCCTGGATGAGGCCATCCACGGAACACACCTCCTGATCAAGATTCCCAAGCCAAGGGACTACCTATCCGTGCATTTGTAACAGGTATAAGGGCGTTGTGTGGGCTCTCCTCAACGTTGCAGGATGGCTGAGAGCATGATGAGATAGTCGAGACTCAATCACGTGACCAGTTGCGTGATTTCATATGGCCCCTGCGGCGGGCGGAGGGGATGAAAGCCCTAGTTGGATTAGATAAGCGGCAGGGACCGAAAAAAAAGCACCAAACCCGCCTCCCCAAACTGGATATTTCTGGCCGGCAAGACTCAATTCTCATCACCGAAACCACTCCGGCGAGAAAACCAGCACGATGGGTCCCAAGGCGCCGTCCAAGGCCTCTGGCTCTACGTACGACCCCCCTTCCTACCCTTGATTCCTTCAGGCTTGGGCAATTGCCGTCCGATTTTTCACGAAGATGTTCGCAGGTTGTCGCGGTCCTCTCGCTGGATCGCTTGGCTGTCCTCGTTCCGAGAACAGCTAAGCAGCCAGCTCGATTTTCCAGCGCTTCTCCCTTCTTGCTGCAAGCTCCTCATGGTAGCTTGCAGATTGAGAGACGTCGCGCTGGGTGTTGAGGTTGAAGGATTGCCCTTCTCCTCGAAATTCAGTGCCGCAGTTCGATGCCGGTGCTCCTGTACCGGTCATTGAACCATTGCGAGCATACCTTCCGGGGCTTCGGCACCGGGTGTTGTCGGACGAGAAACATGTGACGGCTCACCGCCAACACAGTCTCGCTGATCAAGTTCAGTGTCGAGTTAGCCATCGCAGAGAATGTCGCACCCCTGCTGCAATTCTCCACCGGCGCTCTTGTCCATGCCTCCAACGGCATGCCGGACCGCGTACTAATCTGGATGACCTCGCAGGACCGTTCCCACCAAGGACCAGGTCCTCGTCCCCGAGACCCTTCTCAAGAAGCGCAAGAGCCAGGAGAAGGCTCGCGCCGAGCGCAGCGCCGACATCGAGAAGCGAAAGAAGGTTAGTACGCCACCGTACACTTCGAGGACGACAATGTGATGCACAACCAAATTTGTCAACTAGACCCTTGTCAATGCTGTTGCTCAAATACATCTTTCGGGTCTGATGTCGCTTCGCGAATGGCCGCTTTTCTCCAGCACGTTTCTGGTGGGGATGCGCGCTGACACACTTCTCACAGGCGAACAAGCAGAAGCGCGGCGTCATCTTCAAGCGCGCCGAGAAGTATGTCAAGGAGTACCGCGATGCCGAACGCGAGAAGATCCGCCTTGCTCGCACCGCCAAGGAGGATGGTGCTTTCTACGTGCCGCCCGAGGCCAAGGTCATCTTCGTCATCCGCATCAAGGGGTAAGCCGTTCAGCCGGTCGAGCTACCTGTTGAACTGCTACTGACGATTTGCCGCCAGTATCAACAAGATCGCTCCCAAGCCGCGCAAGATCCTCCAGCTTCTTCGTCTTCTCCAGATCAACAACGGCGTCTTCATCCGGGTGACCAAGGCCACGTCGGAGATGATCAAGGTGGTGGAGCCCTGGGTCGCCTACGGCTACCCCAACCTGAAGAGCGTGAAGGAGCTCATCTACAAGCGGGGTTACGGCAAGGTCAACAAGCAGCGGATCCCGCTGACGGACAATGCCATCATCGAGGACAACCTCGGAAAGTACGGCATCGTCTGCATGGAGGACCTCGTGCACGAGATCTACACCGTCGGCCCCAATTTCAAGCAGGCGTCCAACTTCCTGTGGCCCTTCAAGCTGAGCAACCCCAACGGAGGCTTCCGGACTCGCAAGTTCAAGCACTTCATCGAGGGCGGCGACCTGGGCAACCGCGAGGAGCACATCAACGCTCTGATCCGACAGATGAACTAGGCTTGTTGGATCGGCAGGATGGGGAGGATGACTCGCATGGTTGATAGGCACGGATTCCCGGCGGCGTTACGACAGACAGCTTCAGCTGCTGATCGAGGCAAATCGGATGACCTTCACGACGAGGCACACAGCCTTTGCCATGCTTGTGCTGTGAGTGCTGTGACACATTCTCACATGAATGAACCCTTGTGCCTTGCTTGAGACAGTCTATATTTTGATGTCAAAACTCGTCCCACAACCACAGCTGCTCGTCGCCAGCGGGTTATCCACTATCTTGAATTGTGAGCCGATGAGCTCCATGGTAAAATCAACCTTGCTGCCCTTCAGAAGATCCAGAGAGGGAGTGTCGAGGACGATCTTAGGCAGTTCCAGGTCGGGGCCGGTAGAAGAGCCTGCCTGGTGGGCAAAGATGGTGTCGTCGTCCCGCAGAGTGCCGGAATCGCCGGTAGCCGCTGGGGAGCCAGGCGACGGCAATGTGTCGGGCAGCGTAACGAGACTCATGAGGTACTGAAAGCCGTGACATCCGCCGCTCTCGACTTGGATTCGCAAGGCTAGGTAGGGGTTGGAGTCTTTGGTCATGACTTGCGAGAGGCGCTGGGACGGAGACACGAATTGGTAAGCAGCGTCCTGCGGGCGTGCTGGGGGGAGGGGGAAGGGGGCGACATACTTCCGCCGCACGGTCCGTGATCTCCAGCTTCATCTCGTTGCCATCGTCGTCGGTCTGCGGGTTGAAAATGGCCCTTGTACCTCGCCGGGCCAGTGTCGACGAGAAGGGCCGGCGCAGGTGTTGTGCTGCGCTCAAAGCCCTGTCGACGGAAGGGTTGGTGCCTCCCGGCGACGCACCTCCAAGGCAGAGCCTGAGTTTCCCATCGCGGTAGCGGCTGTGCTTGGTGCTGCTCGGTCGCCGTTGACCACCAGTGCTGGTGGCGCATCCCGCAGGTTGCTGGGGTGGGAGGAGGAAGTCGAGGGCGGGAAGAACACGTCTGCGACTCCAGTACCGCTGAGAAAGCTGGACAAAGCACCGGGCGGCTGACGAAGAGCCGGTGCATCTTGTCGACAACATCCTAACTGCTGAGGAAGAAGGGTAGCGGCTGGCTCGAGTCTCGGGTTTGGAGATGCAAATTCAGCATGATGTCAAGTTTCGTCGGGGTACCTCCTCAGCGGTCGGAGTCCGGAATAATTGGGGCTGCTCTCGCGTGGGGGATGAGGGGCCGCCAAAGTTCCGTGATGACTCAGCAAATGGTCGATCGAGGGTGCCTCTCGATCCCACACAGCTCAAGCCCGGATCGATTCGACCGATCGTAAACACTCACCAGCAGTGGAACCGATGTCAGATAGGTTCCACAGCAGCTTCTTGGGCCGGGAGCGGAGAGGACTTGCGATCTTTCCTCTAGCTTCTCGTCCGAGTCGCAGGTACAGTAGCTCCTTGAGGAAACAGCACCTGCTGGAGCTCATCGACCTAGGGTTGGACCGTTGAAGCATCTTTCGTCGACAACCAGAACGTGTGCAGCGGGGGGATCCATTCCGTAGTCAGAGCTGACAAGGTGAGAGGAGGAGAAATCCGCCCCATCGTACCCCGAGAAACGCCCGGTTCTCCAACTCTCGGCGAGGCGCTCGTCGGGACGGGTTCGGCAGTTCTCTGGTTGGCTCGCCCGTCACGGTGGAACTGCGGCCACGAGCCGTGAAATTGAGCCGCGAATGCTGCTTGGGGCAAGGCATCAAAAAGGACGGGCCGCCCGCTTTGGCGGCTCGTCTCTCATGGCTGCGGTAGGTATAAAGACATTGAACAGGACGCGGGCAGCTTCAACAGTTACCTTCCATCCCGCCGCTCGACCCTTCCCGACTCCGATAGGGCTCAACCCTCGTCGACGTCGGAGCAACCCGCCATGGCCGTCAAGCTGGAGAGCTTGGAGACGGACAAGGGCACCATCTCGCCCGTCCGCGCCATTCTGGGTGGCCTGTTCGCCTTCGTGGCGGCAAACTGGTTGATTGTGATTCCGCTTCTCTTTGCCCTCCGACTCGCCTACCTTCGATATGCGTCTCCGCTGCGCGGCTATCCCGGCCCCCTACTTGCGTCCGTCTCGCGGCTGTGGAAGGTCATCTCCACGGCGTCGGGCCAGACGCACTGGGACCATGTCCGCCTGCACCAAAAGTATGGGCCCATCGTGCGCATCGCGCCCAACGAGCTCTCTCTGGCCTCGCCCGAGGCGGCGCGCACCGTCCTGAGCG
>Ga0247777_1000617_pt1 | contig 10417 bp, 8 predicted proteins | sample UWRJL154409C5_FD_179937 | JGI IMG/M metagenome (GOLD analysis project Ga0247777, IMG submission 179937) | Plant litter microbial communities from Arlington Agricultural Research Station in Wisconsin, United States - UWRJ-L154-409C-5 | ecosystem: Environmental > Terrestrial > Plant litter >...
CCCGGTCCCGCTAGTGCAGGCCTCCCGCCGACACCCGGTTCCTCGGGCCCTCGGTATGATAAGTCGCCTAGTGGTGTCGGGTCTTGAGCGGGGTCGTGGCCGGCTACGGGGGGGTCGTGGCAGGTAAATAGTCGTTGCCTGCCCATGGGATGATGACTCGGTGCAAGCCCTCCCTCCCCTCGACCCTAGTAACATCCTGCCGAGCCTGCCCGAGCCCCCCTGACCGCTCTCGCTCCCAGAAAAGAGGACCTCCCTCTTTCCCTCCCGCCATGGCCGCCGCCCAAGAAAAGACGCAGTACGACGGCGTGGCCGACGACTACAAATCGTACGACGACTTGCCCATGGCCAAGCTGGAGGCCGAGCTGATCCGCACCGCGCTCGGCGACCTCAGCGGCCTCAAGGTCCTCGACCTGGGCGGGGGTAGCGGCACGCACGCCCGGCAGGCGCTCGACCTGGGCGCCGAGCTCGTCGACGTCGCCGACATCTCCGAGGCCATGATGCAGATCGGCAAGGACATCGAGGCGGCCGCGCCGCCGCGGACAGGCGGCGGCAAGCTGCGCTGGTTCGCGGCCGACGCCGGCAAGCCGCTGGCCGAGCAGGGCGCCGAGGTGCTGCCGGCCGGCAGCTACGACGTCGTCATGGCCAACTGGGTCTTCGACCACGCGCACACGGTCGACGACCTCAAGGGCATGTGGGCTAACATCGCCGCGAGCCTCCGCCCGGGCGGCCGCTTCGTCGGCATCCGCGTCATCCGCGAGGGCATCTGGGCCGACTACGTCAAGACGTCGGGCAAGTACGGCTGCCGCTACGAGGACATCGGCGACATCCCCGGCGGCGTCGAGTGCAAGGTCATCCTGTTGACGAGCCCGCCCTTCACCTTTGGCGGGACCATGATGGAGGATAGCTACGGGCGGATCAACGACATCCCCAAGGCGCTGGGCCTGAAAGACTTCCAGACGGTGCCGACCGAGGAGGCCGAGATTGTCAAGAAAGACCCCGAATTCTGGAAGGAGCATCTGGACGAACCGCTCTTCGCGGTCTTGACCGCGGTCAAGGCTTGAGACAAGGGGCGGGGTGGATCACTTCATCGTCAGTTCTTTAGCTTCCACGCTGGTGGTGCCTTCTGGGGATGCGTCACAGCAATCATCAGCCTTGCGCACAGCCATCCTAAACATCTCTGGGCCTGGTGCCTCGGAGACGTGAGCCCGGGCGAGTGTAGGCTGCGTAGCCGAGTTGATCCAACGCCAAGAATCGACGTATGATCGAGTATGGTCAAGTACGGTCGGATATTGGCCAAGCCGTCGTATCGACGAGGTGCAGTGCAGTGCGAGAAGCGTCGTCTTGATACCCTCGCCCAAGAACATCCAGCAGAAGGCGTAAAAGCACTCTCCAGAAGGTCAAGCAGTCTGGCACGTTTCCGTTGCCCTACGTTGGCGTCGATTCACGGGTGTAATACAACGGCGCCGAGACATAGCCCTTCCATCCGTTCCCACATTCATTCTGGCCTGCCCAGCAGGTAATCGGTACTTCCTGGGATTGCTCACCCGTCTTTCCCGAGAGGGCCGTGGTACAACCCTGCGGCTTCGCTTGGCCCTTCGGCCTCTATCCTCTGCCACAGAGCCTCCTCGGGGTTGACACCTGGATCCTCCCCGTCCCAACCTGGCATGCTGGCACATCGCTCTCTGCGCAAAATGCGACGCCAGAGGGCGGCAGACTCGCCGTCCCAGTTCTCCACACATATACTCCGAAGCCCGCTTCCATGGTTGAGACACATGCGCATATTGCCTTGCTCATCCTTGTCAAGGAATAAGCTAAGCTGTTCGCTACCACTCCAATAGAGCCATACCCTGTAGAGAGCTACCACCAGCACTACTTCGCGTCGGGAACCACGGGAGGTCCATCCGGTTCGGCCAGATTCCGGCGGTAGCCCGGCGATTGCGTCGAAGACCTTGTCGGCCGTGTTATTATGGTTTTGTGCTCGGAAGCGTGCCTCTAAACTCGACATGTCCTGTTGCAGTATCTCCGCAATGATTCCGGATATTAGTCGAAGCCCGTGCGATGGCCGTGTTGCCTTGGCTGCATCATGCGTTTGCGCGATAGTGTCGAGTATCGTAGGGTCCGTCAGGTTCGCGTCGACTAAACCTGGTGACTCCATCCGGTAGAACACCTGGGTACTCGAAAACCTTGCGGTACAGCTATCTGCACTGGCAGCTGACGCCGGCAGACGTAGGGTGTCAGAGACCAGACCTGCTGCTCGTCTGACTGACTCGTCTCGATGCTCGAGTAGTAGCATCACGGCACGGACGACTTCGTCTGGGAGAGCCACTGATGTGTTCGTCAAGGCGATGTAGGCGGCGCGCCTTACCTCGGCATCGTTGTCTGCAAGGAGCGACGTCACCGCCTGTAGTGACGTTGTGTAGAAATCCTTGGCCGTGGCGGTGCCGTTCAAGTCTGAGACGCCTGTGGTTGGCAGCGTCTCCATTACCTCGAGTCGAGTCGTACTAGAGCTCCACCGCCTAGCCACTGCCTCTGTCACGCCCTTCCTGACGGACGGATCGCTGTCCTTGAGCAATGGCAATATTCTCTCAACCAACGTCCATGATAGCGGCTGTTGTAGCAAAGTGCCGACTGCAGCTAGTCTGACAGCTGGCTTGTGCTCTTCGAGGAGTGCGGAGATAGATTCGACTGTGGTTCCGGAAAGGGTTGACCCCCCCAACGCGAAAGCCGCCGTACCCTGGATATTCGTGTTTCGGTCCCCGAGAATTTGGCTTATGTCCTGGACGAGCTCTCGGGCAAGGCTGTACTGATTCAAGGTGTGAGCTACCTCGTAGCGGCAGCCTTCGTCTTCGCTCTGGAGTTGGCGCAGAACTGCCTTGCACGAATCGTCTGTCAAGCTTGACTGGTGGGCCAGAATGGTAGTAACGTCAACCCGAAAGTATAGATGATCGAGCAGTGGTAGGAGAGCCTCGACCACAGGGACGGATAGAGGAGACTGTCGGAGGAGGACTTTGACGATATTCTGGCATGCATTTGAAGCACCCTCTGCTTGAGGGTTGAGCGTGACGAGATAAGCCGCGATAGCCCTGGTGTGGACTTCGGATAGTTTGTCCTGCGTGGCTAGCACGGTCGTGACAGCCGCCGTGATCCCGCAGTCGTTTTTGTCCGAATCATGTAGGAGTCCGCAGATGGCCGCAACTATTGTTTCTGGCAACTCCGGCTGCCGGGATAATGCGTCTGTAGCACGCTTTCTGAAGTTGAGATTCGTACTCCTCAGTAAAGCAACAGATGTCTCGGCGACAACCTCTGGAACCTCGACATATCGTTTCAAGTTCATCACTGCCTTGAAGGTTACCGACAGTACTACCTCGCCGCGGTTCGACTCGAGCAGCGACTTGATGATGCTCGGGGTGATGATGCTCCGGGAAACGTTCTGCTGGGAGGCAAGCGCCGTGAACGCAGCGGATAGCACGGATGTGTTAGAGCTTTCTCTGAGAAGTTCCAGGAGCAGATCTTGGGTAGTTGCGGAGAGGGCGACGTTGGCTGTCGCCATACGTCCCAGAATAGAGATTCTTCTGGCATCGGTGATTTGCTTCGTTTCCAAGGCAGCCCTCCGGACCTCGTCCGGACATTCGGATTCTCCTACCAACGGCCCCCAAGCCGCAGTGTCGCTTTCGTATCCCAGCCACAGGACCAGCCTGGCTTCGAGATCCGCCCGGAGAGACAACTTGGTCGAACGGTTAACCTCGCTTAGACAGCGCATGACTAGGCGTTGGTGGGCAGGCCCAAGTAGATCCATCGGCTCTGCCTCGATGTGGTGGAAGAAGTATTCCACATCGGGTGGTTGTAATAGCCCGGCAACGAACCGCCATACGACGTCGTAGCGCGCCGTGTACTTGTGTCGTCGGAAGAAGGACGCGAATGAGACTTGCGAAAGGTTCCGGCATTCTCGGCTGTTAAAGTCGAAGTATCCAAGTTCCCGCCCTTCGCGCCATCGCCTTGATATGTATTGCGCCGCGAAGAACTCCTGGAACGTCAGGTGTAGGAAGTGGTAGCTCCGGTGGTGGCTAGGGCCCGATGTGTCGGACGTCCGGATGAAAGAAAGGCATCCAAGAGTCTTGTCGAATCCCATCCTGCGAGGCGGAAACAGCTGGCATACCGCGCCACGGTGAGCGGGCCCAAAATCGACCATGTTGCTGTACATCCCACTGAAGGCAAGGCACTCCAGGATCTCTCTCTCGGACGCAATGTATCTCTCGACCTCCTCACCGAGGGCAGTTCGGGCCGTGTACTCCGAAAGCGCCTCGGTCAGCCGTGGGACGTCCTTTTTCCAGAGCTGCTGGACGATGGCCGTGTAGAGCGCTGTCATGGTTTCCGGGGTCGAACTGACTCCCGACGATTGAAGATCACCCCAGGTAGAGCAGAGCGCATCCAGCTGGATCGGAATTCGGACGAGACCCTGGATGAGTCGCCGGCCGGCCAGGAATGCTTCGATATCCTCTGCCGTGGACCGGGTCGTGACGGCTCGGAGGTAGCTCTGTACCTGGGGAGGGTAGAACCCGATGGTTTCCACCTCGAGATCCGGTTCCCTGATATCTAGAGGCAGGCTGAGATGTGGGCGGGTCGTGACAACGATCCACGGACGGTTTAGAAGATCGTACAGGAGACCGGACGCTGCTTGAGCGGGATCCAACAATTCAGAGACCTCGTCCAACCCGTCAAGAATAAACAAGGTATTGCCGCGGGCCGGCTCTTCCACCGCCTGCCAGAGGGCCCCTGCGAGCTCGCCCCCCTTGGGGTGGTGTTCGAAGAAGACTTGGTGGAGAAAGGTCCCGAGGCTGTACTCTGCGCTGTTTCGCCCCGACTGCTTCAGTCTCCGCAGGGGTATCCAGAGGACGCGAGTAAAGAGGGTATTCCACCTGCTACTGCCATGAAGGAAGTCGTGCACCATCTTTTTGCAGAGCGTGCTCTTACCCACGCCCGCTCGACCTCGGATGAGAATCCTTCTTGGTTCCTCCGGTTGCTTGTCAGGCGAGGGGCGGGGATCAAATAGGGCCGGAATGTCTACCTGCCGCGTCGATATTGGGGTATCGACGTTCAAGCGGCTGGCAAGGGAAAAGGGGGAAGTGGTCATTTCTGTAGCAGAAGGACCCTGCCCCGCCGACCCGCTCCTCTCACAGGTTTCCAGGATGGCGAGGTTGATGTAGCATTGGTCCATGGGCAGAAGATCGCCGGAAAGGCGCTGAATTCCGAGCATTTTCTCGGTGTAGTGCTTCCTCGTTATCCAAGCATCGGCCCGTTGGACTGGCGTGCCAGCCCGGATGTCCAAGAGGAATCACTCGATCTTCCCCGCCACTTCCTTGTAGTCTTCATCGGTGGGTGCCTGAAACTTGTTCATCATCACGTGGCGTCGATTTAGGGCCAGTGGGTGCCGGTCGGAGTCTAGCGACCCAGATGTTCGGTCGACCAGCTGCTAGTGATCAGAAACCAGTGCTGTAACCCGAAAGCGTCTGTCTTCCAACGGGTCCCTACCTGTTTTCTCGTTGGTCGCAGGAACAAGGACCCCAGCCAGCCAACTTTGTCGTACAGGTTTGTGTATCCGAGTTCGTAAAACGTCGATATTTGGTAACCGTGCTCTCTCTGCAGGTCGGCGAAGCCGTGTACGAGATCGCCCAGGTCAAAGGTGGGTCTCTTGACGTTCTCGAGCAAGTTGGAGACCTTTTGACCGCGGATGGAGGCCCAGATTCTCAAGCCCGGCTCTGCCCACTCGGCCACGTCCTGGAAAGAGGTCCCTCGAAAGGGGGTGGCGAGAAAGACGACTCCGCGGGTCCCCGTGAGAACGGACCGGTACTCGCCGCCGCTCTGCGCCATAGAGAGAGCCTTGAGCAGTATAATTCCACCGAGGCACGAAGCGACGAAGACAATAGGCAGCTCGTCAGGCCCGACGTGTCTACCCCCGCCACGACGAGCTGCGGGCCGCCCTTTGATACTCGAGAGCAAACACAGGGCAAACTCGCCAATCGTCCTCTGAAGCATGTCTGGACTTTCAAAGAGATCCGCCGGCCAGTCGCACGTGAAAATCCGAGCATTTCCGACCACGCTCGGGAGCATCTGCTGGTCTCTGAGCCAGTCGACAGGCGGCGCCTCAGGCCTCTGCTTGTCTCGCCATAGCCATGTGTCGGGCGACTTGGTGTCAAGACCATGGATGGCGATTATATCGACGTCCGTCTCGGTTTCACAGCTCTCCGAGGGGTAGACTTGGTGAAGTCGACGCCGGGGCTGTGGCTCCGTCGTAGCTGCGGACAGCTTCTCCATGCCTACACGGATTCCTGACGACTCATGTCGGGACGACTCGCGAGGACGCCAGATGTACACGGTGAAAAGGACAACCACCCCGGTGAAGATGATAGCAACAATCGTGGGCGAAATTGCGGAAGCAAGGCTGAGTGTCTCCATCGCACCGGTGGCGGGACGGGCAGAGCAGCATCAACGGGAGGCAGCCGAGGCAGCCCGGCGGGTTCGGCCAGACACGCCGAGTCGCGCTCCGGGGAAAGAGGCCGCGCAGGTCCAGGCCGGCAGTAATCGTAAGCTACCGGTATTTGGGCGTTTGTGAAGCGAAATGGAAGAGAACGTGGTGCCTGGGTAGGTGCCTACTGGAATAGTCAGGCAATGCCGATCGGTCATCGGGTCCGAGTTGTGGGTGAGGAAATCCCAGCTGGGCTCGCGACACGCCACGGCGCTTCCTTGTCCAATGATCCCGTGACTCTGTCGCTGTTCTCTCCTGCGTCTGCCCCCCACCCCCCCTTACGAGGAGGGGGGTACCCAGGTAAATAAATACGGAGAACTCTGTACGGAGCCGCGCCGAGCACCCGCCTAACCTACAGTGATGTGGCGATTACTCTGTGGTTCCAACCGCACTTCCACCGGCCAAGGCGAAGGATGTCCTCGACTCCAACGACCATGATACCCCCTCTCCGCAAGCGAAGTGAACCTCCGTACCCAAGCCAATCTGGAGTTCTCCAGAACGACAAGGTTCTCACGAGGTGAATGCCAGTAGCACGGGATATCTACCGCAGACGGTCGAGCCTCCAGCTGTCTTCCCCGGGCTTCGCGTCTCCTTCCAGCCAACACCGGTGTGAGCGCACCGGACTGCCTCGGCGCCAGGTGTCGCGCTTGTGCAGGTGTACGGTCTGCCGGACGGGAGGAGGGCCGTCGGGTCGAAATTGCCGGGCTTGATGTACAGGCATATCCAAACGTTCTTCTCGCACGAGATGAACGATAGCATCGTCCCGGGCGGCGCCTTGGTCATGCCCTCGTTCCACAGTACTTCTCCACCGCCGCGGGCCACACCGGATTCGCCTGCTGCGTTCGCTACGATGCGGTTAGCATTGCTCATGCTACGACGTTGGGATGGATAGCCGTCTTGCCGTCAACAAGGCACTCGGAAGCACGGCTGCGCTCCCGAGGGCCGCCATGGTGAGGAGGCTGAGGAGCGGCATCGCGTCGTCCGGCAGTCTGCGCGAGGGGTGGGGATTTTAGTAGGCTACGGCACTTGCCAGACATGGCGTCCGGCTCTTGGAGATATATAGTAGGCCGCAGTAGTTGCGCATTTGGTTACCGACTTGTTGGCTACGAAGACGTGTCTTGGAAGCAGCAGCGGGCTCAATCCGGGCTCAGGGCCACGGAGCTGCGGCGCCTCTCCGACTTGTCTTACGGAGCGCTACGTTCGGCTAATTCGAATATCTAGAGTCGTTCTTCGTCTGGCGAGATTGGGAAGACTGAATCTTCGTCTTCTTCAGGCTGTCGCGACTTCGTAGCATCGCCCATAGCGCGCACAGCTGAGAGGTCGAGGAGTTCACGATTAGTACCCCAAGCAGTGGTAGCGACTGACGAAATGCTCCTTCATCTGTATAACGTTAAGTAGTTCTTCTTTGAGTCTATTCGATACTGTGCGAAGTGGCAACGATCCCGAGGGTGGTCCCAACCTGTCCACGCTCCACCTCCTCGTATAGCCTCAGGCGCCATTCTTCTTGGCCTTCTTGCGCGGCCGGAGCTCCTGAGCGTACATCTTGAAGAAGTCCTCGGCGCCGGTGGGTTGTGTGCCCGTGACATCGCGGAAGGCGGTGGTGGCGATGTAGTTGGTCTTGCCCTCGCGGACGAGGCGGTAGTATTCGAGGATGTACTGCTTCTCCGACTCGTCGCTGTCGGACTGAGACGCCAGAACGCGTTTGGCCTCGGCCCTGGTGGCACGAGAGTGTCGGCGGTTAGGTCTACCTACGCAAGACTGCTGGTTATGAGAGACGTACTCGGATATATTCTCAAACTCGATCGGGCTGCCGATCGCGTTGCTGGCGACCTCGGCGAGTTCGGACCCCGAGTATAGGACTGGACCTACATCGCGGGAGAGACTCCGGTCAGCGAGTAACTTGCCAGTAGTGGGTGTCATCAGAGGGAACTCTCACCGGTGACAACCATCATCTGACCGCGGTGCTTCTCGTCGAAGCCGTTCTTGCCCTTGCCCGCCAGGATATGAGCTGCAACATGTGCGACGTCCTGTGTGCGAGACGGATATTAGCAAACGAGGCGTGACGTCGGAAGACCGCGACTCACCCCCAGTGCCACTGGCGCGAACAGGTGGTTCGTGCCTATCGGTAGAGGCAGGATGCCCTCAGATTTTGCCTGCTCCGAGTAGAGTAGAAGGTTCTCGGCGTAGAAGCCAGCACTGGAGAGGATCAACATCAACGCCAGCGGCCCTCTGGGGGGTCGGAGAGTGTCGCGGTCAACCTACCGCAGAACACAGGGCGAGTGGCCCAGCGGCACGCTATGGTCCCCCTTGCTCGCCAGCACGGCGCTTTCAATGTCGATGAACTCGCGCAGCCGCGGCTGCTTCTTCGGGTCGGCATAGTCGGCGCCGGCGGAGCTGATCAGCAGGACGTTGGCGACGCCGGCTTTCTTGGCCGCGTTGACGAGCTCGATGCTGATGTCGTACTTGTCCTTGTGCGCGGGCGGGACGAGGCAGAGCGTGTCGCACTTGACCTCCTTGAGCACAGCCGCGACGTCTCGCACTCGGCCCGGCTCGTGCGCCGCGATCTTCGCGCCGAGCTCCTCCAGCTCCTTGGCCTTGGGCGAGGCCGGGTCCAGGGCGAGGCCGGTCAGGCTGTCGATTTGCTTGTAGAACTTGCCCTCCCGCAGAAGCAGCTCGGCGATGAGGAACCCCGTCTGCCCGTCCACCGCAGTGATACAGACGTTGCGCCGCATGATTGGCGTAACTGCTTACTACCGAAGGTCGTACGGATAGTCGATCGGGAAGGTCGGTTATTGAAGGTCGGTGACACGGCTTGGTAACGGGAGGGAATGATGGCAATTGGGATCGGAGTGCGTCAAGAGGTCAATAATGGGTCGGAAGCTCAAAGGAAAAGAAAATATGTATTATTACTTCGAGCCACCGTTACGTCATGGATGCCTGGATCGTGATTCTCGGCGACCGGACCGCTGATCTCCACCTGACGGTCTTCGTGTAATACCCTACGTCCTCTTCGACCAATCCAGGTACGCCCGGCAGTCCCGCAGAAACGTATTGGGGGGTGCCATTCCTACAAACAAGCCTGCCAAGGCTGCGCCGGAAGTCGGCGGTCGGATACCGACAGAAGCACTCTCGGCGCTCTCGATCACGCGTTGCTCGTACGTCGCTGTTCAGCGAAGTGTAGTCCGGCGGCAAGGTATCGCCGGGGGACGGCAGGTACTAGTAGGGGTGGGGGCCAGGGTTTCGAGGGTGTCCTGTGGTCGTGGCTTTACCCCTAGGGTTGGGTCCCTCTCACCCTCTAGTACCAAAGTACTAGACCGGACCTAACCCTCCGGTACGGTCAGCTCAGACACCATGAATCATCATGGAAACGCTCCTGACAATCTGAAAGATCTCTCTTGTCTCCGACAGTCTCGTACACATTAATGGCGTGGTTGATTCGGTAATGACTACGTCGAGCACGGTGAGGATGAACGTCATCGTGTCGTGTTCAGAACACGTCATTATTAGGGAACGCGTCAATCACGCTCAACGACAACAAAATTCGAGCGTCGCCTTCCTTCCCTCAGCAACTCGAGGGCCACAGAACTGGCCGAGTTGGCGAGCTGGCTCGCCCGGCCCGGGAAACATGGATCCTGGGGTTTCGGCTCATAACATCAGCCACCCCCATTCCGGTCAACCCCGATTCCGGCCACTTGAGGCTATTCCTACACCAACAACAATACAGTCTCCCTTGACTAGTGACGCCTCTGAATCTGACTCAGACCTGTTGTAAGGGTTCAGGGCGTGTATTGCAACGAGCTGTGCCTACTTTACGAGTGCTTCGAATCTGGAGGAGAGGAGGAAAAGAACAAGGGCCAGACGCGCACCGCGCGTCTGATCAGGATCCTCCCTGGC
>Ga0247777_1000618_pt1 | contig 10417 bp, 9 predicted proteins | sample UWRJL154409C5_FD_179937 | JGI IMG/M metagenome (GOLD analysis project Ga0247777, IMG submission 179937) | Plant litter microbial communities from Arlington Agricultural Research Station in Wisconsin, United States - UWRJ-L154-409C-5 | ecosystem: Environmental > Terrestrial > Plant litter >...
CACCGTGGGCGTGGATGAGCAGATCGAGTTCACGGTCACGGCGTCGGGCCGCGCTTCGGGCAGCGTGCCGATTCGCGTCCACCCGGTCGACGATTCGCTGCAGCGCGCCGTCTGCGAACTGCTGGCCGACCTGCCCTTCGCCGGCCTGATCGCCGAGGTGGAAACCTTCGCGCGCCAGATCTGCCAGGAGCTGACGCCGCACTTCGACAGCCGCCGGCAGAGTGCCGCTCCGCAACTGGTGGAAGTCATCGATGCGCCTTTCTACCGCGGCCCCTCGGCCAGCATCGTGGGCCGCATGATCGGCGACGGCAGCATCACGCCATTCGTCATCGTGTTCCTGCACACCGCCGAGGGCCTGAAGATCGAGTCGGTGCTGCTGGCGCGCAGCGACATCAGCTCGCTGTTCGGATTCACGCGCTCCTACTTTCACGTCGACCTGCCGGTAGTCAGCGCGGCGGTCTCGCTGTTGCGGACCTTCATGCCGGGCAAGCCGGTGGATGAGCTGTACACCGTCCTGGGCCGTGCCAAGCAGGGCAAGACCGAACGCTACTACGCGCTGCGCCGCCACCTGGCGCAATCCTTCGACGTGTTCGTGGACGCGCCGGGGCAGCGCGGCCTGGTGATGGTGGTGTTCACGCTGCCCTCGCATGACCTGGTGTTCAAGGTGATCCGCGACCGCTTCGGGCCGCCGAAGAACACCACCCGCACCGAGGTGATGGAAAAGTACCAGTGGGTGTTCGAGCACGACCGCGTCGGCCGGCTGGTCGATGCGCAGGAGTACAAGCAGCTGCGGCTGCCCAAGGCGCGCTTCATGCCGGCGCTGCTCCAGGAGCTGCTGACCGAGTGCGGCAGCGTGTGCCGGCTCGACGGCGATGACCTGATCGTCGGCCATTGCTACATCGAACGCCGGCTGCGCCCGCTCGACCTGTTCCTTCGCGATGCGGATTCCGTGGCCGCCGAACGCGCCCTGCTCGACTACGGCGATGCGCTGCGCGAGCTCGCCGGCATCGACGTCTTTCCCGGCGATCTGCTGCTCAAGAATTTCGGCGTCACCAGCCAGGGCAAAGTGGTCTTCTACGACTACGACGAGGTCACCTCCCTGCGTGAATGCAATTTCCGCGAGCTGCCCACCGCCACCACCGATGAAGATGAATTCAGCGCGGAGCCCTGGTTCTTCGTCGGCCCGAACGACATCTTCCCCGAGCAATGGCTGCCATTCCTGGGCATCCCGCCGGAGCTGCTCGATTCCTTCAAGGCCCGGCACGGCGAACTACTGGGCCCGCATTGGTGGCGCAAGCTGCAGGTGGGCTGACGCTTTCCTCCGCCCTATGGAGGATTGCGGGGCCGCGGCCATCCGCGCGACAGTGGCGGTCCCGCAGCCGGGAGACCTCCCATGCCAGACCAGGACAACCGTCGCATCGTGCTCGCTTCGCGTCCCCGGGGAACGCCGGTGCCGGAGGATTTCCGCCTCGAGAAGACGCAGGCGCCCGTTCTTGCCCAGGACGACGTGCTGCTTCGGACGCTCTATCTATCACTCGACCCCTACATGCGCGGCATGATGAACGAGCGTGCGCCCGCGTATACGCGCTCCATCGCGATCGGCGAAGTCATGCCGGGCGGCACCGTCAACCGCGTCATTGCGACGGGAAACCCGCGCTTCCAGGTCGGCGACCTGGTGCTCGGCAACGCCGGCTGGCAGGAATTGTCCTCGAGCAACGGCAAGGACCTTCTCCCGCTCGGTAACCTCGACCCGCCGTCGCGCGCGTTGGGCGTGCTCGGCATGCCCTCGTTCACCGCCTACGTCGGCCTGCTGGACATCGGACAACCCAAGCCGGGTGAGACCGTCGTGGTGGCTGCCGCCACCGGTGCCGTTGGCGCGGTGGTCGGCCAGATCGCGAAACTCAAGGGCGCGCGCGTCGTCGGCATCGCCGGCGGACCGGAAAAATGCAGCTACGCGGTCGAGCAGCTTGGCTTCGATGAATGCCTGGATCATCGCCAGCCGGATCTGGGCCAACGTCTCGCCGCCGCGTGTCCGCAGGGCATCGACGTCTACTTCGAAAACGTGGGCGGCGCCGTGTTCGAAGCCGTGCTGCCGCGACTCAACGTCGGTGCGCGCATTCCGCTCTGCGGTTTCGTCGCCAGTTACAACGACGAAAGCCTGCCGCCCGGACCGAATCGCGTGCCGCTGCTCCAGCGCACGCTGCTGGAAAAGCGGGTTCGACTGCAGGGCTTCATCATCCTCGATCACTACGCGACGCGATTTGAATCATTCCGCCGCGACATGACCGGGTGGGTGACGAAGGGCCAGGTCAAACTGCGCGAGGACCGGGTGGAGGGATTGGAGAACGCCCCGGCCGCGTTCATCGGGCTCCTCGCCGGCAAGAATTTCGGGAAGCTGGTGGTCAAGGTGTAGTGACCCGGTGCGCGGGCCCGTCGAAGCGCCGGCCCTCCTCGAGCGTGCTCTGCTGGTAGCGCCGAATCAGGTCAGGCTTCGGTCATTCGTGCCGCAACGCGTCGATGGGGGCCAGGTTGGCGGCGCGGCGCGCCGGCAGGATGCCGAACAACATGCCGACCAGCGCGGAAAAGCCGGTGGCGCCGACGATGGCCCACCACGGCACGGCCGGCGGCGGAAAATGCGGGATCAGCTTGGCCGCCACGACGCCCAGCAGCCAGCCGAATCCGATGCCGATGATGCCGCCGATCACCGCCAGCACCATGGCTTCGATCAGGAACTGCATGAGGATGAAACTGCGCGGTGCCCCCAGCGCCTTGGCGATGCCGATCTCGCGGGTTCGTTCGGTCACCGACACCAGCATGATGTTCATGATGCCGACGCCGCCCACCAGCAGTGAGATGCCGACCACCGCGGAAATCACGATGGTGATGGTGCTCGACACGCGTCCGATGGTTTCGGTCAGTGACTGCGACGACTCCACCTTGAAATCGTCCGGGTCCTTCGCGCCGATGTTGTGAGCCCGGCGCATCAGCACATTGATGCGGCTGATGACATCGTCGATCGCATCCAGGTCGTCGACCGTGACCATGATGGCCATGTCGGGCTGGTTGTAAGGACCCGCCGCCAGTGCCCAGCCGGTCTCGAAGGGAATGACCACGTAGTTGTCGAGGCTCTGCCCGAACAGTTCGCCGCGTGCCTCCATGACGCCGACGATCTTGAACCATTCATTGCCCACCTGGATGAAGGTGCCGAGCGGGTTGTCCGGCAGCTTGAGATCGGCACGCGCCTTGTCACCGAGCACGACCACGCGGCGCCGCGATTCATTGTCGCTCTCCGTGATGAAGCGGCCCACGCGGGGAAAGGACTGGTTGGCCAGCTGGTACCAGCTGGTGCTGGCGATCACCTGCGCGCCCGCGGTGTTGCTGCCGTTGCGTACGCCGCCCGGCAGGTTGATGCCCATCATCGGGGTCACGTTGCTGATGCCGGCGACGCGGTATCGCACCAGCTCGAGATCCGCCGGCCGCATCTTGTTCCACTTGCCGATCAGCCGGTCTTCCTGCGCGGTGTGCGAATGGATCGACAGCGTGTTGCCGCCGATTCCCTGGAATTCGTTCATCACCGACTGCGTGAGACCCTGCAGCAGCGACACGATGCAGATCACCGATGCCACGCCGATGATGACGCCCAGCATGGTGAGGAAGCTGCGCATGCGATGCGAACGGATGCTGCCCAGCGCGGAACGGACGCATTCCTGCAGGGCGTAGAACAGCGCCTGCAGCCGGTTGCCTTCATCGATCGGCGCGGTTTCGCGCATCGTGCCACTCATGCGACCACCCGGTCTTCGACGATGTGTCCGTCGTGCAGCCGCACCATCCGCCGGCAGTGATTCGCGATCGCGGCGTCGTGGGTCACGACCACGATGGTCATTCCGGTGCGATGCAGCTCGCCGAAGATGCCCATGATCTCGAGCGCGGTCTTGCTGTCGAGGTTGCCGGTGGGCTCGTCGGCCAGCAGCACCTCGGGATGCCCGACCAGCGCACGCGCGATCGCCACGCGCTGCCGCTGGCCGCCGGAGAGTTCATTGGGTTTGTGCAGCACCCGCGCCTCGAGCCCCACGCGGGCCAGGGCCGCATGCGCGCGCTCGCGCCGCGCGGCGGGCGCCAGGCCGCGATAGATCAGCGGTTGCGCGACGTTGTCCGCGATGGTGGTGCGCGGCATCAGGTAGTAGCTCTGGAAGATGAACCCGATCTTGCGATTGCGCACGCGCGCGAGCTGGTCTTCGGCCAGGTTCGCCACCGGCTCGCCATCGAGCGTGTACGTGCCCGCGGTGGGCAGATCCAGGCAGCCGAGCAGGTTCATCATCGTGGACTTGCCGGAACCCGAGGGTCCGACCAGCGCCACGTATTCGTTGCGCGCGATGTCGAGGTTCACGTTGTCGAGCGCCGTGAGCTCGGTGTCGCCCATCTGGTACTTCTTGCTGATGCCGCGCAGCTCGATCACGGCAAACTACTTCGCGGCCGGCGCCGCCTTGGCGGCGGTATTCAGACTCACCTTCTCGCCGTCGACCAGGAACAGTACGGTCTTGGCGGGACCCACGATGACCTGCTCGCCTTCCTTCAGGCCGGAAACGATGGCGATGTAGCTGTCGTCGGCGGTGCCGGTGGTGACGGTGCGCTTGACCGCCCGGCCGCCGTCATGGACGAACACGCTGGCCAGCGATTTCTCCGCCTGGGCCGACTTGTCCGGATTGTCCTCGTAGCGCACGGCCTGCACCGGCACCGCGAGAACCTTGGCGTCGTCCTTCGAATTCGTGAGCACTTCGGCGCGACAACTCATGCCGGGATGGAAAATCACTCCCTCGGTGTTCGTCAGGCGAATGCGGACCGGGTAGCTCTTGTTCTGCCCGGCCTGGATCCGCGGCGCGATGGCCACCTGGTCCACGACGCCCTGCAGGGTCTTGTCGGGAAACGCCGCCGGCACCACGCGGGCCTCCGCGCCCATGCGCACGCGTGCGATGTCGGTCTCGTCGACGTTGATCTCCGCGTCGATGCTGACGGTATCGGCGACATCGACGAGGATGGAACCCGAGATGCCGGAGAAGCTCGGCACCGCCGTCTGCCCCACCTTCACGTAGATTGCCGTCACCTTGCCGTCGAGCGGCGAGCGGATCTCGGTCTTGGCGAGTTGTTCCTCCGCCTGGCTCAATTGCGCCTGCGCCTGCGACAGCTGTTCGCGGCTGGTGCGCAGGTCCACTTCGGCGAGGTCTCGCACGGCGCTCAGCTCCTGCAGGCTGTTGGCATCGACCATGCCCTTGTCCTTGAGCGCCTCGAAACGTTTCACCTTGGTGACCTGCGCGGCGACGTCCACCTCGCCGCGTTCGATCCTGAGGCGGGCCTGCCGCACCTGCGCCTGGCTCTGTTCGATGGCGGCGCGCGGCGCGGCCGGATCGAGGCGCATGAGCAGCTGGTCGCGTTTCACCTGGTCGCCTTCCTTCACCAGGATTTCCTTGACGCGACCGGTCACCTCGGGCGCCAGCGTGACCAGGCTTTCATAGGTCAGCGTGCCCGAGGCGAGCACGGTCGGCGTCAGCGCGTGCGCGGTGACGCGCTCGAGATCCACGGATTTTTCGGTGCCGCCGCGCGAGACCTTGAGGATCACCGGCAGCGCGATCAGCGCCACGGTGGCGCCGAGCACGATCCATTGTTTTCGTTTCATGGGCGGCGATCAACGAAACGCGATGAATGCCCAGATCGAGGCGATCACGGCGATCGGAACCAGCACGAAGGCCGCGCTGAATTCCCACGAACGCTGGCTCCAGGTTCGCACGCCGATGATCATCAAGCCCCAGGTCAGCAGCGACGGAATGCTCAGCGTATCGAGCAGCCCCTGGCCCGGGCTGCCGATGGGCCGGTGCAGCAGTAGTTCGTTGAGCGACAGCGGCGCCAGTACGCCCGGACTCACCTGCGGCGTGTCACTCAGGAGCAGGAGAATCGCCCCGATGATGATGCTCAACAGCCCGGCCAGCGAGGTCCAGCAGACCATCGTGAACCAGTACTTGAACCCCAATGGCACCCGCGTGACCTTGGCGGTCAGCAGCAGGATCACCGCGTGTATCAGGAAAAAAAGCGGCACGAAGATGAGGCTGCCGACCACTCCGCTCCACAGCATCGTGGTGCGGGTCATCATTCCCGTCACGGCGGCTCGCTGTTCCTCGGTGAACTTTGGATTGTTTCCGAGTATCAGGTCCTTCAGCCAGTCGACGTCCACGACGCTGTAGTACCAGTAGCAGACCAGGGCGGTGGACAGGACCATGACCAGCAGCGGCAGCCAGAATCTCGGGCGCTCGCGCAGCTCGCCGAAGGCGGTGGTGGGCTCGGTGGCCAGGGACGTGGCCAGGGCGATGTTGTTCATGAGAGACCTCTTAACACGATTTTGTTAGTTGGTTATGTGTGTCGGACGCGGTTGAGCGCCCAGGGCGCGATGGCGCCACCCAGCAGCGCGAGCAGCATGGGCCAGGACAAGAGCAGCATGGCGGTCCAGTGAATGCCGGCGTGTGGCTCGCCGGCTGTGCGCAGCAGGGTCCAGTAGGCCGCGCCGAATGCCACCAGGATCGCGAGTGCCACGCCCGCGTAGCGCGTGGTCAGCGTGCGTTCCGCGAGACCGCTCCACAGGAAGTAGATGGGAGCCGCCAGGAGGGCCACCGTGGCGATCGCCATGGCCGACATGATGCCGGCGCGCGCCACGGTATCCGGAAAGATGCCGGCATTGCCCGCCAGGGCCAGCAGCGCGATCAGAAGACCCCACAGGGCCGGCGACCACTGCGCGACGAGTACGCGACGCGGGTACCGGACCTTGAGTGCTTCTCGGGCCGCCTGCCAGGCGACGATGGCGACGACACCGATGCACGCGACCACCGCCAACGCGACGAGTACATGACTCGTCCGTGCCGCCAGGAAGTCCGCCACCTGGGTGCGGCGGTACATCAGGCCGGAAGTCACGGCGTTGCCATCCACCTTCCATTCACCCCAGGCACTCATCAGTCCACTCGATGCCCACACGCTGACGCCGATTGCGAGCAGCGCAACCAAGACGCAGGACGCACGCACCAGCACTTTGAGGCCCGCCATCTGCGCCGTACCGTACGGCTGCGTCGCATCGAATGGACTGGCGTACAGTCGCCCCTGTTTCGAGCGAATCCCGAAGGCGTTGCTTCCAAAGAGCAGCAGCACGAACAGCCCGGAAAACATCCCGAAGAAAAGCGCCGTGGTGCGGACCGACGGCACGGCGATGCCGATCGCGAACATCAGGAAGATCAGCATGGCCACGCCGAAGCCGATCGCGAGGATGGGCAATCCGCTGGAACGGAGCTCGAACCACAGCTGCGCCCGGGTCGGCGATGAGGTGGGACAGGAAAATCGGAACAGGTTGATCAGCCAGACCGGGTACCCGGTGCCCATCGCCGCCTGCGGCTCCGTGGCGATCGCGTCTCCGCGACGCTGCCGCGCCACCCCGACGACCGTGACCGCGAAAGTCGCCATGCATATCAGGACCAGCAGCGCGTACTGCGCTATCGACAACCCCAAGGGACGCGGCGAGTCCAGGCTGCGCTTGCACAGGATCACGAGCGGCCAGAACACGGCCATCGACCCGACCCACTGGACGATCCGGTTTCGGGTCGACCATTGGATGCAGGTACTGGCCAGGTGGTAAGCCACGAGGTACGCGGCCACCGGGAACAGCGGGATCGGCTGGCCGAACATGACACCCAGCAGTGCCGCGGAGACCAGGTACAGCAGCGCGCACGAAATCGCGTCGTAACCCATGGCGACGGCGACGAACACCGGCGTCGGCACCGGGCGCGTATATAGAAGATAGAGCGGGAAGCCGGGCTTGTACCCGTCCATGAACCGCCCGCCATTGAGCTTAGCGATGGAAAACCAGAAAAAGCCATGCGCCGCGGCGAGGATCCAGACGACGGTCGTGCTGGTCGCCGCGTTGAAGATCGGTGCGGATGGGAACATCAGTGCGGCTGATGCCGCCAGCAGTCCGAAGGTCAGGCGCTGGGCGGCTTCGACGCGCGTCAGCCGCCATTGCTCCCACAGCATCGCGACGACGGGCGAACGCAGGTTCACGCGGCCTCCGCCTGCGCGCGGCCGCGGCCGGCGCGCGCCAGGAAGATTTCCTCGAGCGTGGCATCGCGCGATTCGACGATCTCGCCGCCGCGCGCGGCCACGGCATGGCGGAACTGCTCCAGCGATCCGCTGTGCACCACGCTCCACGAGCGGCCGCCGCCTTCGATCATCAGCGCCGTCTCGATGACCGGCGGCTGGTCGAAGTGCTCGGCGAAACGCACGCGGCTGCGCTGGTATTCGCGCCGCACGTCGTCGAGCACGCCGCTCAGCGCCACGCGGCCCTGGTGCATCAGGGTGACGTGGTCCGACATCCGCTCCACTTCGTCGAGCAGATGCGAGGAGAAGATCACGGTGCGCCCGTCGTCGGCCACCGCGCGCACCACCGCGTCGAGGATGTCGCGCCGCACGACGACGTCGAGGCCCGAAGACGGCTCGTCCAGGATCAACAGCTCGGGACGATGCGCCACCGCCGCGATCAGTCCCGCCTGGGCGCGCATGCCCTTCGACAGCTCCTTGATCTTCTTGCGCGGATCGAGCGCGAACGTGTCGAGCAGTTCGCGCGCGTAGGCCGCGTCCCAGCCCGGGTGGTAGGCCTGCGTGTAGCGCATCAGCTCGTCGATGCTCATCCATTCCGGCAACTCGCGTTCCTCGGATAGATAGCCGACGCGGCCCAGCACGCCCACCGGGTCGCGAACCGGGTCGAGGCCGAAGACGCGCACCGAACCCGTGGTGGCACGCAACAGGCCGAGCAGGTGCTTGAGCAGCGTGGTCTTGCCCGCGCCATTGGAGCCCACCAGGCCGTACACCTGGCCTCCGGTGGCGCGGAACGACACGCCGTCCAGGGCGATCTTGTCCGCGAACGAGCGCGAGAGTTCGTTGACGTCGACAACTGCGTGTTCCATTTCCTATCTCCCTGCTTCTTTCTTTTCTTCCGCCGCTTCCTCGCCGCTCTCGTCCATCGCTGCCTTGCGCTCGCGGACCATGCGGAGGATGTCGTCCGTGGTGAAATTCAGCTGGTGCGCCTCCGCCAGCAGCCCGTCGATGCGCTGCTCGATGACGCGGCGCCGTTGCCGCAACGCCAGTTGTGGTCGCGCGTCCGAAATGAACGTGCCCGAACCCTGGCGCTTCTGGACCACGCCGGAGATCTCCAGTTCGTGGTACGCCTTCACGATGGTGTTGGGCGTGACCTTGAGCTGCAGTGCCAGCGTGCGGATGGGCGGCAGTTCCTCGCCGGGCTTGATGAGCCCCGAGGCCGCCAGGTATTTCACCTGGTTGACGATCTGGCGATAGATGGGCACGCCGTCGGCGAGGTTGATGGATATATCCATGAAGTGTATGGGTACAGTGATACAATTCCGCCCGACCGTCAAGCACCGCCTCGGCACCGGCAAATAGTTAGTGGGCCGTATGCCTGGGAGTCGCCCGGCTGATGTTCGCCAGCCTGACCGGGACCGATGAGTGGCTCAGGTCGGTGCTGGGGGCCAGCAAAACCAGGGACTTGGAGGGGCGTAAGCCGGCCTGAGTCCAAAGGTCCAATTGCGGTCGACCCCGGGCGGGACTGAAGTGCGCGGACGCCGCTCGCCGCGTACTTCAGGAGAACACCATGAGAACCGCCCCCGCCTTCTGCCTGCTCGTGTTGATGTCGCTGGTAAGCACGGCCGCGTGGCCCGACGAATACGACGATACGGTCGCGCTGTTCAAGAATGCCGGGCAAAGCGCGGCTTTCTTCGGCAAATCCTATGGCTACGCCGTCTTCCCGACCATCGGCAAGGGCGGGCTCGGGGTCGGCGCGGCGCATGGCAGCGGCCGCGTGTTCGAGCACGGCAAGTACGTGGGCGACGCCAAGGTGAACCAGCTCAGCGTCGGCTTGCAGGCCGGAGGACAGGCCTACAGCCAGATCGTGTTCTTCGAAGACGAACGGGCTTTCCACGAATTCACGTCGGGCGAGTTCGAGTTCGGCGCCGACGTGGGCGCGGTGGTGATCACGGCGGCCGCATCGGCCAGCGCGGGCAGCAAGGGCCAGTCCGCGGGTGCCAGCGGCGGAAAGAAGGACGCGACCACCGCGGGCAAGTACAACAAGGGCGTTGCCGTCTTCACGCTGGTGAAGGGCGGCGCGATGTACGAAGCCACCGTCGCGGGCCAGAAGTTCAAATACAAGGCGAAGAAGTAGCGATCGGGCCGGCCGCCGTCACGTCGTTGCGGGTCCCGCTGGCGAAAGGCGCGGGTTGCTTTGTGCTTGGGAAGGCTCCTTGGTAGCTTGGGCACACCGAAATCCTGGGTGTACCTGAAGACATGATGCGGTCCGATGCCCTGCAGCGGGCGCTGCTGG
>Ga0247777_1000619_pt1 | contig 10413 bp, 5 predicted proteins | sample UWRJL154409C5_FD_179937 | JGI IMG/M metagenome (GOLD analysis project Ga0247777, IMG submission 179937) | Plant litter microbial communities from Arlington Agricultural Research Station in Wisconsin, United States - UWRJ-L154-409C-5 | ecosystem: Environmental > Terrestrial > Plant litter >...
AATACAGAAAAAAAACAACAACAGCCTTCAAAAGATAACCGTATTGCACAGGCAGGTTATGAAGGCTGGAAAAAAGAAATAAACAGGTCATGAACAGGAATCTGAAATATGTATTGCTCTTTTGTGCCTTCATGCCTTCGTGGCTTGATATGACTGCACAGGTAAAGCCCTTCATCTTAAAGCAATCCAGCTTTAAACATTATGTGGATTATTTCAACAGTATGGAAGACGAAAATATAAAGCAGGCCATACCAAATGCACAAAGCTGGGACTGGATGCAGAAAAATATCCCACTCTTTGAATGCCCGCAACAGAATTTTGAAGAGATATTTTATTTCCGCTGGTGGACATTGCGCAAGCATATAAAGCAAACGGAAAAAGGTTTTGTATTTACCGAATTTTTGATACAACGCAGTTATGCAGATAAGTATAACCTTATTGCCAGTGGCCTTGGCCATCATATCTATGAAAGCCGCTGGTTGCACGATAAAAAGTATATGGATGATAACCTGCATGTATGGTACCGGGGCAATGACGGAAAGGCAATGAAGAAGCTACGCTTTTACAGCAGCTGGAACATTGATGCCATTTATAACCGCTACCTGGTAACTGCAGATAAAAAATTTACCATTGACCTCTTACCCGATCTTACAGCAGACTATACAGCATGGCAGCAGGAAAAGCAATCAGCCAATGGGCTCTACTGGCAATACGATGTAAGGGATGCTATGGAGGAAACCATCAGCGGGGGAAGAAAGGAAAAGAATCCGAGGCCCTCTATCAATGGCTACATGTATGGCAACGCACGGGCATTGGCGAAAATTGCCGCCATGGCAAATACTGATGCGACATGGTATGATCAGAAAGCAGACAGCATCAGGCAGCTTGTTGAATCAAAACTCTGGAACAATAACCACAATTTTTTTGAAGTGAGAAAAGAACAGGGAGATACATTGGCCAACGTAAAAGAAGAAATTGGCTTTATTCCCTGGTATTTTAATATGCCGGGAAGTAATTACAGCATTGCCTGGAAAAGCCTGACAGATACAAAAACGTTTTGTGCGCCGTTCGGCATTACCACGGCTGACAGGAGTCACCCGCAATTTCGCACTCACGGCTGCTGCAAATGCGAATGGGATGGTGCTGTATGGCCTTTCGCAACATCACAGACCTTAACAGCCATGGCCAACCTCCTGAACAATTATCAACAGCATTATGTAGCAGATAGCAATTATTTTTCATTGCTGAATACTTATGTAGAATCGCAATACTACCGCGGCCGCCCCTATGTAGGCGAATACCTGGACGAAAAGACCGGTTACTGGTTAAAAGGCGATGAAGAACGAAGCCGTTATTATAATCACTCTACTTTTAACGATTTGATCATTACCGGCCTGGTGGGATTAAGGCCAAGAGCGGATGATACGATCGAAGTAAATCCCTTATTGCCTGCAAATAAATGGGATTGGTTTTGCTTGGATAATGTATTATATCACGGAAAAATAATTACGATCATCTGGGATAAGAACGGGGTAAAATATAAAAAAGGAAAAGGCTTAAGCGTGTGGGTCAATGGAAAAAAAGTGGCATCGTCGGAAGTGTTGGGGAAAATAACGGGAAAATTATAAAATACAAGGGAGAGGCTTGATGGGTTAAGACAGATGAGTTCTGTGAAAATCCGGTTAATCAGTAAAAAAATGTCACTACGAATCATACATATCGTAATTGCAGTCTTTGGCTTTGTTGCTGTTAATGCACAGGCAACAGAAAGAATATACCTTTCGGGCACTGGCCCGGGCAATACAAAACAATGGCAATTCCTTTGTACCGGTGGAATGAATGCCGGCAAATGGACAAGCATTGCAGTGCCATCCTGCTGGGAGTTGCAGGGCTTTGGTAAATATGATTACGGTTTTGCAAAAGACAGTGTAAGAGGAAAAGAACAAGGCCTGTATAGGTATGATTTTTTTGCAGCAACAGCCTGGAAGAACAGGAAAATAAATATTGTGTTTGAAGGGGTGATGACCGATGCGGAAGTAAAGATCAACGGTCAAGCGGCAGGAGAAATACACCAGGGTGCTTTTTATGCATTTAAATATGACATCACCAAACTGATCAGGTACGGCGAGAGCAATTTACTGGAACTTACAGTTTCAAAACATTCGGCTAATCAATCTGTGAATGAAGCAGAACGCAAAGCTGACTTCTGGATATTCGGCGGCATATTCAGACCGGTTTACCTGGAAGTATTGCCGCCAATAAATATTCAACAGGTTTCAATAAATGCAAAAGCAGATGGATCATTTGCAGCAAATATTGCAACAATGGGTATTCCCCAAAATATAACTGTACAGGTATATGATGCAGGGTACAAAAAATTCGGAAGCCCAATTACTGCCCGCTGGGGAGGATCGTCCAACAGTATTTCAATAAAAAATAAATTTCCTTCACCAAAACTGTGGAGCCCCGAGTCTCCGGCTTTGTATACGGCGGTATTTACGATCTACAGGAACGGCAAGACCGTACATGCCATATCTAAGAAATTTGGTTTTCGCACGGTTGAACTAAAACAGCGTGATGGCATCTATGTGAACGATGTAAAAGTGAAAATGAAAGGCGTAAACAGGAGTCCTTTCCGACCGGAAACAGGAAGAACACTAAGTAAACAAAACAGTATTGAAGATGTATTGCTGATCAAGGATATGAACATGAACGCAGTGCGGTGTAGTCATTATCCGCCTGACGAACATTTTTTGGAAGCCTGTGATTCACTCGGCCTTTTTGTGATGGACGAACTGGCTGGCTGGCATGGTAATTACGATACAAAGACCGGTGAAAAATTATTGAAAGAAATGATCGGCCATGATGGGAATCACCCGTCGGTCATTATGTGGGCCAATGGTAACGAGGGCGGCCATAACCTTGAATTGGATAAATATTTTACCGATTTCGATCTGCAGAAAAGGCCGGTCGTTCATCCATGGCAATTATATAATGGGGTGGAAACACAACATTACCGCGAGTTTGACTATGGTATTGGTAATTACGAGCAGGGCAGGGAGATCGTAATGCCGACAGAGTTTTTACACGGGCAATTTGATGGCGGGCATGGCGCAGGCCTGGAAGATTACTGGGAGAAAATGTGGCATAATCCTTTAAGTGCCGGCGGTTTCCTCTGGGATCTTTCAGACCAGGCCGTAGTTAGAAAAGATAAGAATGATTCACTCGATACAGATAAATTTCGTGCAGCCGATGGGATCGTTGGTCCGCACCACGAAAAAGAGGCCAGTTATTACACTATAAAAGAAATATGGAGCCCCGTATATTTTGAAAGAAAAGAAATTACGCCGCAGTTTGATGGTGCATTGCATATCGAAAACCACTTTCATTATACAAACCTTAATGCATGCAGTTTTTCTTACCGGCTTAAGATCATCGCCAGCTTTGCAGATGAACCGCAGAAGACGGGTGTAATTAAAGCACCGGATGTTAAACCCGGAGAGAAAGGTATCTTAAAGATCAACTTACCCAAAGACTGGAAAGATTATTATGCATTGTTTGTGACTGTAAAAGATAAGTATGGCAAAGAGATACTAACAAAAAGTTTTCCCATCATCCGTCCGGATTATCTTAAGAAAATACTTGCTGAGGATCAGGGGAATGAGCCGGCAATATTAACAGAAACAGGTGACCTGTTTAAAGTAGAGGCAAAAGCAAACCGTGTTGAACTGTCTTTTAATAAGCAAACAGGTTTATTAATGGAAGCAAAAAAGTCTGGTGCGGTAATTCCTTTTAGCAACGGACCTGTGATACAGGAAGGACAAAATAATTTCAGCGCATTCACCGCAAGGCGGGAAGGAAAGGATATCATCATCAGTTCTGTTTATAATAAGAAAGAACATTACAACACATTGAAGTGGACGATCTATCCAACCGGCGTTGTGAAAATGGAGCTGCATTATTTTCCTGCGGCATATTTTACAAATTATGTGGGTGTTAATTTTTCTTTCCCCGAGCAGGAGATAAAGGCTGTGGACTATTTAGGCAATGGTCCTTACCGGGTATGGAAGAACCGCATGAAAGGCAACCAGTTTGGGATCTGGCATAAACCGTACAATAATACAGAAACAGGCGAAAGCTGGTTATATCCTGAATTCAAAGGGTATCACAGCAATATGTATTGGTGCAGGTTCATTACCAGCGCCCTGCCATTTACTGCTTATACAGAAAATGAGGACCTGTTCTTCCGGCTCTTTACGCCTGCCTGGAAAACAGATCAATGGCATAATTATGAACCGCTCTTTCCATCAGGAGATATTTCTTTTATGCAGGGTATCAGCAGCATCGGCAGCAAAACGCAACGTAACGAAACCACGGGACCAATGGGTATGAAAAATATTTTTTACGACTATGAAAAAGATCCGTCAAGAGCGTTAAAGATGGTATTGTATTTCAATTTTAATAATTGACCATGAAGATAAAATTGCTGTTGATATTTTTGATCGCAGGCCTGGCAGTGCAGGCACAGGTTGTTATTAAGCACCTGCGATGCGAAATGCTTGCCAATCCATTGGGTATTGATGCCTTGCAGCCGAGATTTAGCTGGCAGCTGGAAAGCGATAAAAGAAATGTGGTGCAGACCGCTTATCAAATCCTAGTGAGCAGCAGCGAACAGAAATTAAAAGCAAATGACGGGGATGTCTGGCAATCGGCGATGATCAATGACGGCAGGTCTTTACTGATCAGCTACGGTGGTAAGCCGCTGGAATCTGCCACAAAATATTTCTGGAAAGTAAGGGTGATTACAAATCAGGGTGAAGCTTTGGGCAATGAGCAGGCTTTTTTCTCCACAGGGTTATTACATGCAGCCGACTGGAAAGGCAAGTGGATCGGCTATGATAAAGCTTCTGCATGGGATAGTGTTACACAGTGGTCAAGGTTATCGGCAAGATATTTAAGAAAAGAATTCCAAAGTACACCGGCAGTGAAAAGAGCTACAGTTTATATTGCAGGTTTGGGTATGTATGAATTATACATCAATGGCAGAAAGATCGGTGACCAGGTATTGGCGCCCAATCCTACAGATTACCGGAAATCATTTTTTTACAATACACATGATGTGACTGCAGCAATCAGGAAAGGTAATAACGCCATTGCAACTGTACTCGGCAATGGCCGCTTCTTTACCATGCGGCAGAACTACAAAACACAAAAGCACAACACTTTTGGCTATCCAAAATTGTTATTGCAGCTGGAGATCGAATATGCTGATGGCAGCAAAAAAACAGTTGTAACAGACGAAAGCTGGAAACTGAATGTTGATGGCCCGATAAGGACCAATAATGAATACGATGGAGAGGAATACGATGCTGTCAAAGAATTTGGTCCCTGGACCAATGCAGGGTTCAATGACAGTAAATGGCAGCAACCTGAACTGGTTGCACCTCCCCCGGGAAAAATCACTGCACAGCCCGCCGAGCCAATGAAAGTGATGCAAACGATAAAGCCGGTATCCATTAAAAATATAGGCAATGGAAAATATATCCTGGATATGGGGCAGAATTTTGCCGGTTGGTTAAAACTACAAAATATAAAAGGAACAAAAGGAGAGCAGATCACCCTGCGTTTTGCGGAAAGCTTAAAAGCAAATGGCGAATTATTTACCGCTAATTTGAGGGATGCAAAAGTAACCGATAAATATGCATTCGGTAACTCGTCTTTAACAGGAGGAGGATGGGAGCCTTCATTTGTCTACCATGGATTTCGTTATGTAGAGATCACGGGATTTCCGGGTACGCCAACCATAAATAATTTTGAAGGCAAACTCGTGTATGATGCGTTGGAGACAACAGGCTCTTTTCAAACTTCCAATCAAACCATCAACGCCATTTACAAGAATGCCTGGTGGGGCATTGCATCCAATTACAAAGGTATGCCTGTTGATTGCCCGCAGCGCAACGAACGGCAGCCCTGGCTTGGCGACAGGGTCATAGGCGCACAAGGCGAAAGCTTTATGTTCGATAATGCCAAGCTTTACGCCAAATGGATGGATGATATACAGCAATCGCAGAAAGAAGAAGGTGCGATACCTGATGTGGCACCGGCATTCTGGAATTATTATTCGGATGATGTTACCTGGCCTGCCGCCTTTATCACCATCAGCAATAATTTATATAACCAGTTTGGAGATCTGAAGCCGATACAAAAGAATTATGCTTCCATGAAAAAATGGATCTGGTATATGCGTGACAAATACCTGGTAAATAATATCATGACCAGGGATAAGTATGGTGATTGGTGTGTGCCCCCGGAAAGTTTACAGCTTATTCATGCAAAAGATTCAAGTCGTTTAACAGATGGTAAATTAATTGCGAGTGCCTATTATTTTAAACTGCTTTCCTTTATGCAGCGGTTTGCAAAATTAACCGGTAACGATACTGATATAAACGAGTATGCAGCATTGGCAGAAAAGATGAAAATTGCTTTTCAGCATAAATTTTACAACCCGGCGCAACACGGTTACTCCAACAATACGATCACCGCTAACTTACTGCCATTATATTTTGGTATTTGCCCAGATTCATTAAGGGACAGGGTTTTCGAAAATATTTATCAAAAGATCCATGTGGAAAGTAACGATCATATCAGCACGGGATTGATCGGTACACAGTACCTGTTTCGCGGACTTAGTGAATACGGTAACACTGACCTGGCTTTTAAACTGGCTTCCAACAAAACTTACCCAAGCTATGGATATATGGTAGAAAATGGAGCAACTACTATTTGGGAATTGTGGAATGGTAATACTGCTGATCCGAATATGAACAGCCAGAACCATGTGATGATGCTGGGTGACCTGGTCACCTGGTTTTACGAGAACCTGGCCGGTATACGAACAGATAAGGAGGCTGTAGGCTTTAAAAAAATAACCATGAAGCTCAGCCTGCCCCGGGAACTGCAATTTTTAGATGCAGCGTACAAAAGTCCTTATGGTTTAATAAAAAGCAGCTGGAAAAAGAATGCGGAAATATTTGAATGGAATATCACCATCCCCGCCAATACTTCAGCAAGGATCTTTATCCCGGCAAAGTCGGAGAAAGATGTGTTTGAATCCGGGAAGGCTTTACCCGGGGATATTAAAGTGATGCAATGGAAAGAGGGGTTCCTTAGCATAGAAGTACCAAGTGGTAATTATCAATTTAAATCAATAATAAAATAATGAAACAGGTTAAATTACTGGCAGTGTTTGCTGTTGTTTTTTTTACAGCAGGACAGGCGTTTGCACAGGCCGATACAGCGATCGATGGTAAAGCAGCAGGCTGGGCTGCTGCTTTGCAATTAAATGACAATGCTAAAACAGAAAAAGTAAGAACAGCGATAGCAGCGCATCTTACCGCCGTTAAAGACTGGCACAACAGTCATTCATTTACCATGGTGCCGGAAGGTATTAACCCGGCCAATGGTAATAAATTATCGGAGATGGACAGGCAGATCATCATCTGTTCCACCAAACCCAGATCTATTCACGAAAATTTAATGACAGTGTTAAAAGCTGAGCTTGATTCGGTTCAGATCGAAACCATACTGGATAAGTATACCATCGGTAAAGTTGAATTTACCATGAAAGGATATAAAGCGATCGTGCCTGATCTTACCACAAAGGAAGAAGCAGAAATATTAAAGAACCTGAAACAGGCAAGGGAACAGGCGATTGATTATAAGAATATGAAAGAGATATCGGCCATCTTTGAAATTTATAAAACCAAATGCGAACAATATTTGAATAACAATGGCCGTAGCTGGCGCCAGTTATACAAAACCTATACGGATAAAATAAAAGCAGAGAAAGCGGCTTCAAAACAACAACAACAATAATAACAGATGATGAAGACTAAAATAATAATTGTATTGCTTTTGTTTTTTTGCGCTATACAGTCAACAGCGCAGAACAAATGGAAGAAGGGTATACTCGTGGATGAATTTATTTTTGATACCGCTTCATTTCCGCAAAGTCATGCCAGCACCATTGCAGAAACGCCGGATGGCTTGATAGCTGCCTGGTTTGGTGGTACAAAAGAAGGGAACAAGGATGTGTGCATCTGGACGAGCCGCCTGGTAAACAATACCTGGACAGCACCAAAAAAAGTAGCTGAAGGAATTATCAATGATACCACCAGGTATGCCTGCTACAACCCGGTATTGTATTATGCTGATAATGGTGAACTGTTATTGTTTTATAAGATAGGGCCCAATGTGGCAGGGTGGACAGGCTGGATGATGCGTAGCAAGGACAATGGCGGCAGCTGGAGTAAGAGAGAAGCTTTGCCCGATGGGTTTTTGGGCCCCATAAAAAATAAACCGGTCTTAATAAACGGGGTATTATTATGCCCATCGAGCACAGAAAAGAACGGCTGGAAAGCGCATATTGAATATACAACGGATTATGGAAAGACCTGGGCAAAAACGGCAGCCATCAACGATGGTAAAACTATTCAGGCCATACAGCCGAGCATACTGCAATATAAAGATGGCAGCCTGCAGATCTTATGTCGCAGCAGGAACACAACCATCAACGAAAGCTGGAGTAGCGACGGGGGCAAAACATGGAGTGAAATGAAAGCATCAGCACTGCCCAATAATAATTCGGGTACCGATGCGGTTACATTGCAGGATGGCAGGCAGTTGCTGGTGTATAATCATGTGCTGCCCGATTCGGGCTGGGTCAAAGGCAAAGGTCCCCGTACCCCATTGAATGTGGCCATATCAAAAGACGGGAAAAAATGGTATGCGGCGTTGATACTGGAAGATTCACCCATCAGCCAGTATTCCTATCCATCCGTGATACAAAGCAAAGATGGCATGGTGCATATTGTATACACCTGGAGAAGGGAAAAGGTAAAGTATGTAAAGATCGACCCATCAAAATTAAAGCTGAAAGAGATAAAAGATAAGCAATGGCCGGGAGTGAAGGCGGTAAAGGGTAAAACTTCTGATGATTAGTTATGAATGATAAACGGGTAGTAAAAAGCTAAATAGTAATTCAGCTGTTGAACGGAGCGTCGCCATTGAAGTTCCATCAGGGTACAAATGCAGGTAACAAAAATATTTTACGATCGCATACATGAACAGTCTTCCCATAATTGATATTGCCATCATCATCATTTACCTGCTGGCCATGCTGGGCATCGGTTTCTATTTTTCAAAAAGAAATAAGAACAGCGACCAGTTTACCAGGGCATCGGGGAAGATCCCGGGTTGGGCGATCGGGCTGTCTATTTACGCTACATTTTTAAGCAGCAATACTTTCCTTGGTAATCCCGGTAAAGCTTTCGGCAGCAACTGGAATGTATTTGTATTCAGTATCTCTATGCCCCTGGCAGCATGGGTTGCAACAAAATATTTTGTGCCATTTTACAGGAACACCGGCGAAATATCTGCCTACACCAACCTGGAAAAACGTTTTGGCCCCTGGGCAAGAACCTATGCCGTGGTATGTTTTTTATTAACACAGTTTGCACGGATGGGCACCATTTTTTTCGGTATGGCATTAAGCCTGCAGGCACTCACCGGTTTCAGCATGCAAAGTATCATGATCGTGATGGGCCTCTGTATCATTATCTATACCGTACTGGGTGGTATGGAAGCCGTGATCTGGACAGAAGTGGTGCAGGGGATCATAAAAACACTGGGCGCATTGTTGATATTATACCTCGTCATCAAACAGGTGCCGGGAGGATTTGGTAAAGTAATGGAGATAGCCAAAGCCGATAATAAATTCAGCCTGGGCAGTACGGCAGTGAGTTTTACACAGCCAACGTTTTGGGTAGTGCTGCTCTATGGGTTTTTTATCAACCTCAATAATTTTGGGATGGACCAGAATTATATACAACGTTACCATACCGCAACATCGGCAAAGCAGGCTGCAAAATCTGTCTGGTTATGTGTGTGGATGTACGTGCCGGTATCATTGCTGTTCGTCATCATCGGAACCTCACTCTATTCATTTTACCAGACACAACCCGGTTTACTCGACCCGGTAAAAATAAAACTGGCATCAGAAAAATTGGGTGGCCTGGCTACACCTGAGCAAGTACAAGCCCTGGCAACATCCTTTAAGCCCACAGACTATGCCGATAAAGTACTGCCTTATTTTATGGTGACCAAAGTGCCTACCGGTTTACTTGGGCTGATCGTTGCAGCCATTTTATCCGCCGCCATGAGTACTATCAGCAGCAATATGAACGCCAGTGCAACTGTGTTTACCATGGATATCTACAAAAAATATTTCCGGAAGAACGTTACGGATAAACAGCAGTTATCTTCCCTGCACATCGCCACGGTTATTTTTGGATTGATCGGTTTGGGCGCCGGCCTGGCCATGATCGGTGCAAAAAGCTTACTCGATACCTGGTG
>Ga0247777_1000620_pt1 | contig 10411 bp, 12 predicted proteins | sample UWRJL154409C5_FD_179937 | JGI IMG/M metagenome (GOLD analysis project Ga0247777, IMG submission 179937) | Plant litter microbial communities from Arlington Agricultural Research Station in Wisconsin, United States - UWRJ-L154-409C-5 | ecosystem: Environmental > Terrestrial > Plant litter >...
TCGGCGGCCCTGGGGGTGGACGAGGCTGCGGCGGTCGGCCGGTGTTTTCGGTCTTCGGACGCGCTGTGTTGGGTGTCCAAGTACCACGGAGCGGCCGGCAAAGACGATTGAGGCACGGCGAGGAGAATAGCAAGAATGGGAGTCAGGAGGAGAGAGGGCGCCCGCGATAGAGGAACAGGCGCGGTCGGTGGTGCTGCGGGCTGCAGCCGCACGCTCGCGCTGAACATGTTTCCCACACGCCTCGTCCGGCTTCCCCCTCCATGAGCTTGTTGGCGCCCCTCCCCCTTCTCCGCACCGACCGGGGGGCGGTTTGGTGGTGGCAAGAAACCCACTAGCCGTCTGCAGCGACATCTCCGGTATAAATACCAGTCGCGCCATCCATCCAGGATGGCTCGATGTCGCAAAATGCGATGCAGCATCGTCAGGAACCACCTGGCACAAGCCCAGCAATCGGAACGCTAACCCGGTGGCGCAGCCGGGCCCAGGAACTGGGACAGGGTCGGGCCAAGCCGGCATTCCCCACCAGGCGGAGCGTTCCTGTTGGTTTGAGACCTCGCAGAAGAAGTTACAGTGGGAAAGGTAACAAGTACCTACCGGAAGTACGGTAGCACCTGGGGAGGTAGGTACTAGGTATCTTAGCAGACGGCCCGGCGCGACCCGTTCGTCTTTCCGCTGTCACTCCCAGCCAAGATACACGCTGGCAACCTGGAATTGTCAGGGATACCGTGGGAAAGACATCATCCCCCGAAGAGCCTCATATCGCCAAGCCACCGTAGTCTTATATACGCCTTCATCTCGTCCTTCCAGTGCCATCCTCGTCGTGGGCATCGTTCCACGGCCTGACATCGTACCGCTCCTCCCTCCTCTTCCGAGACGCTCAGTCACTTTGTACAAGCCAGCAGCCTCGTCCACCTCCTGACCCGTTCCCAGTAGACCATCATATAAGCAGCGGCGAAGGTCAGCACGGTCATCGGCAGCGCGACCTCTACCCAGCGCTCCATCGCCAGCGGCGAATACGACTCCCTGGGGCCTTGGCCGCCGTCGCCGCCGGCGCCGGGTCCGTCGTCCTTCTGGTACTTAACCACGTCAGTGCTGAAGAAGGTCGACACAAAGGTCGCGGGGAGCAGCAAGAAGCCCAGCACAGAGATGATGCGCATGTTGACGGCTTCCCGCTGCGACTGTATCGTCAGGCTCTCCATGACGCTGTTGGTATGGGCCTGGAGCTTCTGCTGCACCAGGTCCTTGCGGTCGGCCGTGATCTTGGCCAGCGTGCGCGCCCGCGCCCCGTGCATGCGGAAGTCGTGTGTAAACTCTCGCATCTGCAGCGCAAAGTCGGCGAGGGCGTCCCGGCACGCGCTGCTATGCCGCAGCGGGTCGAAGTTCGTGTTCGGGTTGTTGACGTCCATGAGCCCCTGGTAAAAGCTGTGGATGGACTCGAGAATGCTGACATTGGCGTCCAGCATCATCATAGCCTTATTAGTGTCGTCCTCTTTCTTCTGCACGAAGAGGAAGTTGTCGGCGTCAGGCTCGAAGTCACTAGCCTGGAGGAATTTGGCCGTCTGTGAGAGGAGGGCCGGGGTCAGCACAATTCCATCCTGGATGCGGCTTTCTCCCTAGAAGGGGGCCTGGTCGCCCCGTACCTTTTCCTCGAGGACTTGCTCGAGCCAGCGGATGTACCCCCGCCAGTCCTCGGTGGCCCACTGAGCCAGCACCAGATGCACCGCGAGGCTCGAGATGAAGCTCTCCTCCGCGGACGCGAAGCACCGGTCCTCCTGACGAAAATCGGCGTTGCCGTTCGCCCCCGTGAGCTGCTTGATTCTCCCGCGCAGCTCATCTCGTGCGGAAGCCACGACCCAGACGGTCACCCCCTTCTCGATGTCAAACTGGTGATGCACGGCCGAGTGTCTCGCCGACCACAGGAAATCCTCCTGCTTCGCAGCTTGCCGCCTCAGGTTCATACGCTTGAGGCTGTAGCAGAGCTGGTAATTTCGCCCCCCGAGGCCCAAGCTGGGAAGTGCCAGGGCTCTCGCCGGCCTGGCTAGGAGGATACGCTCTCGAAAACCGCTGAAGCGCAGCTCGACGGGCTCGACCTGCCTGCCGCTGCTGCCCTTGACGGCAAACATGGTGATGAAATCGACAAAACTGGCCATGACCTGGAAGTAAGTGAGGATGCGGGCGGCCGTGGGCCGACTGACGTCTAGTTTCGACTCGGTACTTGGCGACTCGAAGAAGCTATTTTCTCCGTGTCAGACACCGGGTAGGGCGGGGGCGGGCATCGGGGGCAGAACCACCTACATGAACCGGCATCTTGTCGAAGTCGGAGTCGCCGGCCGGGCTGGAGGTGCAACTGGAGGTGGCACGACTAGCCAGTCGTCCACAGTGACCATTCCTTGGGCGTTGGCCGGCAGGGTTTCCCTAACCTGTCGGCACATCGCCGGCTGGTTGGGGTCGGCGTCGAACTCGACGACATGGACGGTGCTCCTATGATAGAAAACATCTGGCGCCTTCTCGTCCAGCCGAAGCTTGTGGGCGTGCAGAGACCCAGTATTGGGCCCGATGCTGGTCAAGCTCTCCGGGTAGTTGTCCGCCCTGCTCATACAACCCCGAAAGGTCGTTTCGGAATCTGCTGCTGGGGGAACGGGAGCAGGATTCGCCATTGAAAGTCGATCCTTACTGCGTATTGCGCATGCTTCGGCGTCTGCCAGCAGTAGACACTATGGCAAAGGTGCCTTCGAGGGCCGTTGGATTCCAATATCACAGCAGCATGGGAGCAGATCCGGCGGGCAGTAGCCCAGGCTGTGATTGTATATCAGCGGCCCGCGAGCTTCTGCCGAAACCAGCGCGCCAGCGCAGAGCCCCAAATGGCGACGAAACCCCCCCTTGTCTGGGGCGGGCAGATTTTGCGCCATCAAAGTTGGGCGGCCTCTGCCGGGCAAATCCCGCCAGTCAGCCCGGCGAGGCACTGCGGCTCGCCACATCGATCCCTGGGCGGGTCATTGGAACATTTGCGGCACGCCACACACACGGCCAGGGTTTGCAAGGCTTGGTGAGGTTGAATCGACTGCCAGTTGCTCTTTTTACCCAACTCGATCCGCGGTGCCCGTGCCATTTGCATTGAGACACGTAGGTACCTGCCTAGGTATACAAGAGGTACCCCCGCATGCCCGCCCGAAATGAGGCTTCACTTCGGGCGCCACCCGTCATCCGCCCTGGGCTCCGCCGCTCGTCAGCCTGAGCGACTCGGAGGAACCCCGAAAATTGGTCTGAAGTTGTTCAATCTCCTTCCACTCGATCTGATGGTTGTTAGGCATGAGGCTCGTAGCCTTGGGCACACGCAAACTGCGTTTGTTGGTGGAAAGACCCCCTTTGGGTTTTGCTCACCTCGCTCAACTTGCGCGGGACGTAAAATACATAGCTGTCCTTGGTTGTATCCTAGGCTCACGGATCAGCTGCGTAGGGCAAGAAAGCAGTCGGCTTGGTGGGAGGCTCGTCTTACAAACTCTTCCTTGAATTTTAGACCCGGATACTTGTCCTCGGGGAAGGCCTTGATGAGCCAGTCGCAGAGCGTATCCCACTCCAGAGCGTATCGTCTGAAGAACTCCTTGTGGAGCGGCGGACCGTTGTACTGCGGCAGCTTACCGCTGGCGGTTCTGCCCCGAACGCCAATGATGCGTGGGAAAGTCGACGTTCGGCTCGTCTTGTCTCCTGACGACGCCTGGGGCAATGGCTGTGTCCGAGTCCTCCCCGCTTGGGCTGCGGGTTGGGCTGGCGGCGGCGGCGGCGGGGCGGGAGTGACAGTTGGCTGGGCGGCCGGCGGCTGCTGGACCGCCGCGGGCTGGCCAGGCCGCGGATCGTTCTCTTGGTCTTTCCACGCCTTCCAGAACGCGGGCATGTTGCTGCTCGTTTGGCTGCGATTCGTCGGGTAGGCAGGCGATGCGTATTTGGACCCGAGAGGTTCAGTTGTGTCCGGAGGGAAGTGGGCAAATGTAGGGGGCCAAAACTCCGCAGCCTTGCGATCCCTTGGTAAGGTACAGTACCTGGCGATTAAGTACCGAGGTACACCAAGAAAATGGCGCTGCTCGCGGTTATCTTCAGCCGCAGCGGCGTGACCAGGATCACGTCCCGGATCCAGCTTCCACGACCGGTCGCAACGAGCTTTGCATGCTACGTCTAGAAGCCTCTGATAATTTGCGGTCGCTTCCATGTGGTCAGAAACCTACATACTTGCCTTAGTACCTACCTTCAGGGGTAATGGGGGGACGAGGTAGGTGGACTCCAGGTCCCTTGTCGGAGGATTCCCAGTATCTCTTACCTTCACGCTCTTACCAACCTTGGGAGGCCACTCAAACTTCGTTTCCAATTGAACAAATAAAAACGATGGGACGGATCTCTACCAACTCAATCTCATGGGCGACCTCCGCATTACTCCTGGGCCGTAGTGTAGGTCGGGAACAGACCAAAACATCATCAGAATCAGCACTTCGGGGCTGATACCCCCCCGGGCCGCGCTATATCAAGCCCCGTAGAACCTTACAACTATTCCCTCCTGTAAGGACCCGCGTCTGCTATCAACGCGTCGCTTGGCGACCGCGCTACAGAAGCTTCAAGCCTGTTGCATCAATCGAGGAAGAGTCGACTCCCGCGAAATGGCCAAGGGCTGTTCACGTACGATCTGCAGCGACGGGTATCTCAGGGGTTCATGGGAAGCTACCTATACAAGGAGTTCCTCTCCACTTACAGTGGGGTCTCTCGTGCGACGTTTGCAAGCGCCTCAACGCTTGAAAGTGGCCGATTTGCCGGCCTTCTCCCCGTGCCGCCGCCTCTCGCCCTTCGGGCCCTCGGCCGTCGTCTTGGACGTGTACGGGTTGAACCCGCCGCCGCCGTCTTTGCCCCGCTTCGAGTGCAGTACCGACGGGGCTGTGCCATAGTCGAAGACCTCTTCGTTTCCACCGTCCGCATCGAGTGCCATGAAGTCGTTCTCTTCCCCCTCCGCCGAAACTGCAGCGGCTACCGCCTCCCTAGCCTGCCGCTTCTCCTTCTTGCGGTCTTGGCGTCTCTTCTTCTTGTCCTTCTTGTGCGCTCGGAGCGTAAACTCCTCATCCGCATCTTCCTTCCCCGAGTCTGCCGTCTGGGGCGTCGAGGCGGCGGCCTCAGCTTCGCTGTCGCTGCCCGGCTTTGTCGGGGGAGAGACTTCCTCGTTCTCAACCGGTTTCGCGATGTCGGCTGGCACGCTAGGCGGGTTGCCGCCAGCGTGCTTCGGTGGCTCTCTCCGAATGGGAATCGGCTGACCTTCAACCCGCCCGGCTGTTGTTGTCGAGCCGTCAGCATCATATATGCTGCTCATCGATATGGAGCCCCAAAGCTGCGAAACTCCGCTGCGGACCTCCTTGACGTCGGCAGTCTCCGCCTCAGCCTGGCTAGGCGATTGCGGCTTCGGGCCGTCCGCTTTGGACGAATAATACGCCTGGAAGAAGTCTTTGAGAGTCGGTCCTCCTAGGGCGCCAGCCTTCGCCTTGGCTATTACAGCCAGAAGGTTGCCGATCGAGGCTCGGACAGGCGGTGCAATGTTGTGGTAAAGCTGATACACTCCCTTCGGCTCCGATGGCAACGTCTTGGCGATGTCCATGAGTGTCTGCTGGGGCATGAGGTAGGAGGGGCTCTCGTCCGCTTCCCGGGCCAACTGATCGCGCCACTGGTGTACAGCCTTGTAGACTGCAAACTGCTCGTTGTTGAGGTTGGTGTGTCCCATCCTGGACAACTGATTGAACCAACCTCCCCTCCCCTGACCGGTCTCGTCGTAAGGACCGGCCTCAAATCTGGTCAGCGATGTCTCCTTAGACCTTTGGAGGACCCATTCGAGCTTGTTCTCCGAGCTCGGCGCTGCTTTGGATCGCTCCACGAGCTCGTTGCGCACCAAGTCATAGACATAGAGGAGGAAGTGCGTGTCCGATCGGGCGTAGTAGAACATCTCGTCAGGAAGCGGACTTCAATATCCCCTGTTAGCACGATACTGCCCAAACACGACACACAAGACTAGAACGGGCCACGCGACTCACCGAATGCGCCAGTCGGCGAGTTGGTACTTCTTGTCAGCGTCGAATTTGACGTATGACTTGAGCAGATAGGCCAAGCTCCTCTGGGGAAACTCCAGCGCCTCGCAGGCGTGAAACGTGTCGAACAAGCCAACGACGTAGAGGCCTAGGTCTCGCTGGAGCCACACGACGTCCATGAAGGAGCCGTGAAACACCTTGACGATGCGCGGATCGGCAAACACCTCGTTGAGCATCTCGAGCTTGTGCCGCCACGGCTTGAGGGTGTCGACGACCCAATCCTTTTCCCGAGTGCTAATCTGCATGAGCGATAGCAGGCCGTGGTAGGTCCGCTTCTCGTGGTGCTCGAGATCCACTGCAATCTCCTTGGCCTTCTTTAGTTCTGCTAGCATGAGTTGCACACCTTCCAACGTGTCAACCCACGTGGCCGTAGTCGATTCCATTGGCGTATGCTGAATGGGGTCTCGTTTCTCGCGGACGAAGTCGGGGTACTTGAGATTTTGTATCTCGAATTCGTAGGGATGCTTGTACCTAAAACTTTTATTAGAAATCTGAACAGAAGCAACCGCCTTTGTGCTCGTTCAAGGCATCCTGTACCCCCAAGGCGCGTGCCTTGAAGGCCGTCAAGGGGAGGTGCAGGATATGTGCGTACTGCGGGTTCTGGTTTTCGTCAACCAGCGCCTCGAGACTCTTTTCCAAAGGAACAACAGCATGGGGCTTCTGCGACAGCAGAGGTTTCCATGGGCCCTTGGCGAAGTTGTCGGTTTGGCGCTCGAAAGAGGCTTGGGGCTTCTCGATCCTGGCATTGAACAGCCCAGGTTGAAGACGATCCGTCCTCGGTTTCTTCGTCATGGTGCCCTGAAAGTGGTCAGTTGTGGCCTTTCCGGAATTCGTCCTCGACGTCGGGACTCGCGCGTACCACGTCGGGCGTAGGTGCCGTCTTTCTCTTGACGAGGCCGGTGTATTCGTCCAAGGACGTGTCGGCCTTCTCGAGCAGTGAATCGATGACGTCAACTATGCCGCGCCACTGAATGTCGATGTCGTCTGCATCCTCAAGCGGCCGTGGGTTCTGGGCGCCTGGTTTGGTCGCAGACGCGAGAAGTTGGTTGGAAAGTCGCAGCAATCGCGCGGTCGAGTCATCGAGCTGCTCGTCGACGGCGGGGTCAATGGTGCGTTGGAAGCTCAGATCTTCACTAGTGATGCGGTTAACCGTTTTCGTGGTCGACACCAGTGCAGACTGCAGCTTTTCCTGCCACGACTTGAACTGCGAGGCGTCCATAATCGTACTCGTTGCAGCAGACGAGTTGGAGGTCCAGAGAGTTCAAGGTTGGATCTCCAAATTTTGAAGGCACTGTCTGTACCTCCACGTTATCGGTTATCAGAAGGTGGGGAGGAACGGAATACTCCGTACCCACTGTGAGCCGCCTGAGCGCCCTGCAGCCACAGGTACCTCCTACCTAGGTACTCTGGACCCTTGTTGTCGGTATGCTGTTGATGTGCCGAAGGTGCCTCGGTACAACCTCATAAAGGATCCTTCCATGGTACCTCTCGGCTTGTTCTAGAGCGGGCACTACCTGATACCTCTTTGCATTTGTCGTTGTCCGGACAGAAGAGCCTATTTTCTCCTCCCACTCGGCACCATTCCAGGCGGATGACCGAGATGGCGAGGCTCCACCAGGACGAGATATGCTTCGTTGACTTAGAACTCTCGAGCTGATACCTCCAACTCCCTACCTACTCCTCAAACCACGACGCGGCACGAGGCAGAAAGCTGCATCCTTCCAACATGATCTCGGCGAGTGCGTTAGACCGGCATCCTGCATTCTTCATCTCACCCGACATCCCTGGCGACTAGAAGTTCCACTCCAGGGCTAGTACGGCAGTGTAGCGACGTGGTGACGATCTGAGCAAACAACCATCGAACTCAACATCGCTCCTCGAAACACCCAGAAGTTCGACATCAACACTTCCTCTCCAAGATTGGGGGACATCCCTCGACAACCCCTCGACAACCTGCCTGATTCAGGATCTCGGCACAAAACGGCTCCCGCCGTCAAGACGCTCAGCGCCTCTGCCGCTTTCTCCAGGCCAAGCAGCGAAACTATGAAGGGTTCAATGGCTTCTACTCCTTCGTATCGAGGGTACCGTTGAGATGGTCTTCTCCTCCAGGCGGCAAGCATTTCTCGTCGACCAGGGCTATGCTTTCAAGGCGATCACGCAGCTGAAGGACATGGGAGAACATGCCTGCTTGGCCTTGCCTTTGCCATCTAGGTCCAGGCGCGAACTCCTCTTGAAGGTCCTCGCCGACGGCGAGAGCAAGTTATGGAAAGAGAAGGTGAGGCAGAGAGTGCCGGCCTCGTGGCGGATGGGAACATGTTTTACGGCCCGGACGACAGGCCAGTGCGCAGGGCACCGAGGACAGCGTGGAGGCCGGCGGAGGTAGGTACCTCAGGCATTTACAGGTGAAAGACGGTGGATGTTCATCCATGATTTGACGTCGTGGGGCATTCATCAGCAAGGTTCTGATTGGTCAAGGATGTCTGTGCACGAAGGCGAACTTCGACCGCTGCGCTCGACACCGAGCGACGGATTCAGAGGAACTCATCCGTAACTTCCCAGAAAGCCAAAACCGTTCGTTTAGCAAACCACCGTTACGCCCTTCCGGGTTTTTTCTCAAGTACCTACCTAGCCTCCGGCGTTCGATTCGTTGTTGGTGAACATCTGAGGCGGTGCGGAGGTCGAAAGTGGTGGTCTTCGACACTCGGAGCTGCCGGACGCCACGATGTCCGCGTCACTCGCCCCGGAGTGCAACGAAGTCAAGGAGTGAGTCGCCAGCCGCGACAGAAGATGGAAGAGGATGCTGATTTCTTGTTGCAGGAAGTACGACACCTGCTTCTTGAAGTGGTACAGCGAAGGTGTGTCTTGACCGCACGAGAGGACGTGCTTAGCTAGGTGGCCCGGCTGACCAAAAACAAGAGTACCTGAGGGGGAATGGAACGGCCTCCAGCGAGAGGTGTGCTGGCTTGTTCAAGGATTACCAGAAGTGTTTGACGGTAAGGGAACGAGGATTCTCGTCCCGTTGGATCTCAAGCTGACACAGCCCAAGGTCGCACTGAAGCAGAAGGGCATCGACAGGCTAGTGCAAGAGGCACGTGAGGACAACCGGGACAGCGACGCGACGCACATGCGGAGAAGGTGATGCGGTCTGTCGTGTAGGCATTTGACATTCCAGCTACGGCGTACGGCGTTGGTATGGACTTCTCTGCTCTGATCTGCGGTCCTGGGGCATCTGCATGAAATCCGTGGAGTTCGGGTCATCTCCGCTCTAAAGCGGCCTCGCCTCGTCGAGAGGATCCCTAGACGGCATAAGAATCAAGACGCTCCGGCGCGAAAACTTGCCGCTTCCCTCGCCGGCAAGCAGCTGATCTGCGCGCTGTTCGTCCACCATGTCGAGACCTGCAAGGCTCAACGGAGAGTTGGAGAGATCGTCCCGTCGGTTCAGGGGGGCCGAGCTGGGCGCGACAGGCGCATCACGTGATTTCCCCAGACCGCCTTGGCAGCTTTGGCTTCCGGTCAGTGGAGGTCCCTATCTGCAGGGACAGGGGTGGTCCCGCCGGCAGCCGCCGGCAACGAAGACGACTGGCCAGAAGGTTTAAGAACCCGTATCTCTCTGGAGCAACATTCAAGCGGCCTCGATTTTCCCGTCCCCGTCAGGAGTCTCGCGTGGAGGACAAGATAATCAACGCGCCGCGGCGTCTCAACCGTGTTCCACTTCGCCGCCGTCCATCCAGCCCGACTTCCGCCGGGTCGAAGCCTCGAGGCCGCCGCCCGACCACAAACCGTCGAGAACCTTGATCGAGCAAAACCCTCGGCATGCGCGACCGCCGCCCAGCGATTCTATGCACCCCTTCTCCATCCTGACCCTGGGAATCTTCGTAGCTGGCTACATCACAGCCCGCTGGGACCTCGTCACACGTCTCTACGAGCTTGCCATCTTCGCCTGGGACTACGGCGTCGTCGTACGTATGCCTCGACCCCTCGATCGCAAACACGACGTATTTTGCTGATTCGGGGCCTCTTTCCCTCCGCAGTCCCGAGCCGCCATAGCCACCGTCGTCCTCACCCTCTTCTTCCTGCTCATCTTCGCCCTTGTGGAACGGTTGGCGACGAGGGAAGCGAACCTGGTACGACCCAAACCCGCTCCGAGACGTCTTGGTGCTGCGTTCAGCTGGCTGATAGCGAGGCACAAGCACCCGCGTTCCCCAGGATCCGGAATCTCGGCTCGAGAGCAGCTGAAGCGGCGCGGCTCCTTCTAGCGCCCGCCGTGGTCCCATCGATGTCATGCCAGAGCAGGATGGGTT
>Ga0247777_1000621_pt1 | contig 10397 bp, 6 predicted proteins | sample UWRJL154409C5_FD_179937 | JGI IMG/M metagenome (GOLD analysis project Ga0247777, IMG submission 179937) | Plant litter microbial communities from Arlington Agricultural Research Station in Wisconsin, United States - UWRJ-L154-409C-5 | ecosystem: Environmental > Terrestrial > Plant litter >...
GTCGAGGGCGACTTGACCGACGAGGCCGGGCTGAGGGCGTACACGCAGTCCTCGCGGCGCAGGCGACAGGCCCGACACCGCGGACGAACCTCGTCACACTTGACCTTGCGGACCTTGCAGTTCTTGCAGCCCGCTCTCGACTTGCGGTGCGGCCGTTTCGAGTGGTAGGGCTTGTCGCTGCTACTGCCGTCGTCTTCGTGCTCTCGATCCATGTCGGCGGACATCGGCGCCGTCCCGGCAGTCGGGTCGAAGGGGTGAAGGCCCATTCCACGTCTTCTCTGGGCGGCGGCAGGGGGCGGATGTTGCTCTCTGCTCCCAACGAGAGGAAGATGGGGTACTCGGACCCGAGAAGCTGAGACGTGTAGGTAGATATTCGGTAGAGAGGTGGGGAGTGGGGAGTGGGAGTGGGGAAGTACTCCGTAAGCTGGGCTGTCCCGAGAGAGGCGTTGGGGGCGTGGAGTCGCTGATGACGCCTCCCCGGGACGTAGGGCGGGCCAATGGCGTTTCGCCGTTGAGGCACCGAGTTCCCGGCAGGATGTGGGTACGGGCGGGACAGGGGTCCTTGTCGGGCTGCGCGTGGGCGAGGCTGTCACGGGCCGAGACGAGACGCGACTTTTTTGACCCGAGCAGGGCCGCTCTCGTCGAGTAGAATATCGTACGCCGAATCTGACCTGACCACCGGTCATCGCACTGCCATGGCCTCTCTGTTCGCCCTTCCCGATGAGCTCGTCTTCACGTCGCTGCTCCAAGACTTTCCTGGCAGAGAAGCTCAGATCCGAAGCTTGGCTACTCTCATACATGTAAAGCGCGTCCACGCATCCCGACATATGCAGGGACCAAACTGACGAGTTCGCAGCCGCGAGCCGCCCCGTGCAAGAACATTGTCGTTTACGGGCCTCAGGCGACAGGCAAGAGCGCCGTCGTCGGGAGACTGCTGCAATGCCTCACGGCGAGCGAGTCTAGCGACGGCGGAACGGCGCACGATGAGCTGAGATTTGCCATTCTCAACTCGATAGAATGCGTCACCGGTCGCCATCTCTTCGAGCGCACAGTAGCCACAGTCGCCGATGCGCTGGGATGGGAAAAGGCCGCCAAGCGCTGCGAGACGATCTCCCAGCTGACGGCAGAGCTTTCCAAGATGTTGAAGGAGGCGCCCCGGCCCCAAGACAACCGCTTCGTGCTCGTGTTTGATGCTATAGACCATCAAAGAGAAGCCCCGGCGACGCTGCTACCGGCCTTGGCACGACTGTCCGAGATTGTACGCCTCTCCTCCTCGAACCCCGACCCCTGTGGGCGCAACCTGACGAGTTCCTAGATACCCTGTCTCACGACCGTCTTCATCGTCACGTCACCCCCGGCCTCCTTTCTCCGGGCCTCCTTCGTCCTTCACGTCCAGTTCCCCAACTATTCCAAGTCCGACTTCATCCAGATTCTGGCTTCTGACCCCCCTGCCGCATTGCCGACGACGACAGCCGAAGAGACGGCCGAGCTCTGGTCACGATTCAGCGGCGCTGTCCACGACGCCCTCATCAAGTCCGCCGCGCGCACGCTGCCAGCCCTGCGGCAGGCCTGCGCGGCCCTGTGGCCCCGTTTCGTGGCCCCGGTCCTGGCGGGCACCCACGGGCCGCGCGAGTTTTCCAAGCTGCTCGTCGCCGCCCGCGTGCACTTCCAAGACGAATCCCTCCTCGACCCCGGCGTGATCGCCGGCGCCGCGTCGTCCGGCCGGCCTCCGGCCCCATCCGGCGGGGACAGCACCGCCGCCGTCCCCGCCGCCGCCCCCAAAGCCGCACGCAAGGCCCCGGATCTCTCCGCCCTCCTCCCCACCGCCGCACGCCTCCTCCTGCTGTCGGCCTACCTCGCCTCGCACAACGCGACCAAGCACGACCTCACGCTCTTCTCCACACACTACCACGGCCGGCGGCGGCGGCGCGGCGGGCTCCTCGGCGGCGGCGGCCGCGGCGGGCGGCGGAGCAAGCACCGCAAGATCCCCCGTAAGTTGCTCGGCGCGCACGCCTTTGTCCTCGAGCGCATGCTGGCCATCTTCGCCGCCGTGCGCAGCGAGTGGGTGCCCGAGGCCGCCGGAAGCGGCGCCATGGACGGCGACGTGGCCATGGCCCTTGCGACGCTGGCGAGCTTGCGCCTGCTGCTGCGAGTAGGTGGCGGGGGCGATTTGATGGACCGCGGCGGCAAGTGGAGGGTGAATGTTGGATGGGAGGTTGTCAGAGCGCTGGGGAGGAGTATGGAGATCGAGATCGAGGAGTGGCTGATTGATTAACGCGTCGTATGCAGATAAAAGGAAATCATCATGAAGCATCGAGAGCACGCTTTCGCTCTCAACTGCGAGGTCGGTTTTGCCTTCCATGACGTCCCCCCGTGATGGGTGTCATATTGTCATCGTACAGTATCCGCAGCAGCCTCGGTACAAGCAGCCAGAGGCCGTCGTTCTAGAATCTATACTTGGCCTCCTTCTTCTTCCCTCCCGCTCCCTTTTGATCTTCCTGCAGTTTCTGCCTCTTGCGGCTCTCCTGGGCAATCATCTCGCTCAGGTCGTTGTCGTACCGCCACTGGGCCCCGGGCCCTTCTTCCTTTCGCCCTTCGTCGAACCTCCGCCGGAGCTCGTCTTTACTGATGCCGTCTTGGCTCTGCAGCAGGTCGGGATCCAGCGCCACATCGACATCCCCGGGCTTCTTCCGCTTGCGGCCGCCGTCCTCGTCCTGCCCAAGCACTGGACCGCCGGGCGCGTTCTTGGACAGGTCGTAGGCCCTGTCGCTGCCGAAGAAACCTTGGGCCTGTGCTTGTCGCTCGGGGACAACGGTGTAGGCCGAGCGGGGCCCGGCTGTCGACTCCTCCGTTTCGTATCCGCGCCGCTGCTTGCGAAGGTCGAACTCGCCCGCCATGCTGCTCTCCACCCCGCTCGGCGCGCCATGGTACTCTGACGGTACCGTGCTGACGAAACCGCCGGGGGTTTCGAGCCCGCTGGGTGTCTGCAGCCCACCAGGCACGTCGTCGTCCTCTTCTTCTTCCTCGTCCTCCGACTCGTCCTCCTCCTCCGAGTCTTCTTGCGGCGCCTGGAGCTCACCCCAGAGGTTCCGCTCAACGGGCTCGCCGGGAGGCGGCTGAGGCGCCAGTGGCTGTTGTGTCTGAGCCGGTGCGGTAGTGGGCGCGCCCGGTTGACCTGGCAGGATGCCGAAGATGTCGCCGCCGTAGAGCGGACGGTTGTATTCGTCCAGCGGCGGCTTGCCCCATTGGCCCGGCCCAAACCCCCATGCGGCGCCCGGAGGGAGTGGGGCGTTTAGCCCGGGTATCTTAAAGGTCGGATACGACGGCGGAGGGCCCATCCGCTGCTGTTGGAGTAGCCACGGGGGCGGGAATCCCGGCTGGATGCCCAGGGCATCCTTCACGCCCTCGCTGAGCTCACCAGGCTTGAAATACTTGTAATCAGCCTCCCATTCCTTACCTTCGTAGTAGACATCACCAAACCTCGTCAGGGACGGTTTCGTCTGAAAGCGGAAAAAGGCGTCGTAGAGCTTCTGGTAGTCGATATCCAACTTTCCCATCTTGGGTTGCACCCTCTCGCGTTGCTTCTGTTTCAGCGACTGCTCCGCTTGCTTCTCCAGCACCGCGTCCCGCATCTCGGTAATACCCGTCTCGGAAATGAACTTCGGCAGCTTGAACGGCGGTTTCTCGATGCCCCGTTTGCTTGACAAGTATTCTCGTTTCAACGACCAGTGTCCGGGAACTGGTACGATGTTCCGTTGCGCCTTGATCTGTACCAAAAGCCGGGGGTCTGACGAAGAGACGTCTTGCCACTCCACAACCTCGGGGTTCTTGACGAGAGACTTGAGCTCGGCAATGGAGAGCTTGTTCAGCTGTTTCCGCCTCTTCTTGGAAAGCTTCATTTGGAGGATTGCCTCCTCTTCCTCATCGAGGACTGCGCCGCCTTCGTCGAGGAAGATTTCTCCCTTGATGCCGGCGCTGGCTGCCTTCGTGGCCTCGTCGTCGAAACCGGCACCAAAGCGCGCGAATATCTCTTTGAACATGGCCAAGGAGGCATCGTCTTCGTCCAGGTCGAAGCTGAGCGGCCCGTCCGCACCTGCCGGGTCGGTTGTCCCTATGCGACCTATCGGCTCCGCGGTAGAGTTGTCATGCGGCGCTTCGTCAGCGGTCTGGTTGTCGACATCGTTGGAATCACTCTGGGCAGCTGCCTGGCAAGCGAGCGTGTTAGCATTGTCCGGATGGCAAGCTACGACGTTACCCACCTCAGCCTTGGCCTTCTTGTCCTCCTTCTTCTTCGCCCGCCGCATCTGGTTCTTGCTCATCTTGGGAGGGGCCATCTTTCAGAGACGCCGCGCAGCGGCGGTGCAGAGCTGGAAATCTAAGACTCGCGCCGAGAAAGAGTTGTCGGCGACAGCTGGCGTTGACAGGCTAAGCTGGAAACCGTTCTGCCTTCGGTCGCGATCGAGCGAAGGCCAAGAGTCGCGAAGCGTCGACGCCGGTCCCCTCCAGCCGCAACGTTCCGCGATGGTCGCGATGATAATATTCCTGAGTCGTTTGTGGTGAGTAGACTTGGTATCGTGGCGATCTTTTCGCAACAGTGGATATCAGCATCGAGTTACGGGAATTTCGGAACCTGGTCGACGGCCGCGAGTTGACAAAAGTAAAGTTCTGTTTGGCCGGGTCGAGGTTCTCGCATCAGATCGCGATCCCAAAATTGGCCGGCGTTCGGCAGAACATATGCCCGTCCAAGGACGTCTCGCGAGAAACTGAACCCTCGCGCTCGTGCTCGGGCCAGATCTTGGCCAGTCGGGTGTCGGCGCGAGGACGCTCAAGGTGCGCAGCCAATGAGTCGCAGGGCGAAGAAAGCATGTGTCTGTCGCATTTGATTCGCTGCTCGGCAGATCGTCGAGAAATCGTGGATCTGCAGCCACTACCCCTGTTCGTCTTCATCAACCCTCAACGATGCCGCAATCTCGGGAGACAGCCGACAACATTGCCATCGCTCGCAGTCATTGATTCCAGCGGCCGCCGACGAAGCATCATGAGAAGCCAGAATTTCGAGACATATCTTGTTGCTGCGCGGGTCGTCATCTCCTGATGCTGTGGACAGACTTTCCTACCACGAAGCGTTACGAGGTCCTGACCTATTCGGAAATAGGGGGGGGCATGAGCAGGTGACGATCATCGTCTTCACCCCAGCCGCCGACACCTAACATTCACCCCTCGTCGACCGACACGCTATGCCGCACTCGACTACAACGACGTCGACGGCGCGCCGTTCGTCCCTGAGCCGATCGTCGAGCCTCAAGCCCTTTCGCGACGCCAACGGTGACGCCCATGACGCGCCCGAGAGGTTTCCAGACATCGACGGACAGAGCCATGGGTGGTCAAGCACCTCTCACAAGGAGAACGGCTCTACTAGTGACTACAATCACTCCACTCCGGCGGCGGAGCGATGGAATCCCAAGCGAGAAAACCACACGCGAGGAGCAAGATGGGGGGTGCCGGAACCGGTAGGGGCCTCCCAGAGCCACTCCAGACAAAAGAGCTTAGGCGAGGCCATCCGGACTATCAAAACACGGCGACCCAGCGTCAGTCAGAGCGCACATGAGATTGCCGATGCTCTAAAAGCGCCAGTCTCTCCCGCGTTGATCGTGAGTAGCCCAGCTAGGGACGGTGTCGACGGCCAGCGACGTGACGCTGACAATGCTCCCCCAGGTTCTCTGCGTTATGTGGTACGCCTCGTCCGCACTTACCAACACGTCGTCCAAATCGATCCTGAACGCATTCGACAAACCTGCGACGCTAACGCTTGTTCAATTCGCGTTTGTCTCGTTTTACTGTATGTCCTTGGCCTGGCTGGCCAGGGCATTCCCAAGGTTGAAGACGGTGATCCCCGCTCTGAAGCATGGCATTCGATACCCCACGGCGGACGTCATCAAGACCACCCTCCCGCTCGCGGTTTTCCAAATCGGCGGCCATCTCCTCAGCTCGACCGCCACATCCAAGATCCCCGTCTCGCTGGTGCACACCATCAAAGGGCTCTCCCCGCTTTTCACGGTATTGGCGTACCGGTTCGTCTTTGATATCCGATACCCAAGCGCAACCTATCTATCTCTGGTGCCCTTGACGCTAGGCGTGATGTTAGCCTGTTCAGGCAACCACAGCTTTGCGGGGCGGTTCCTCGGAATCATCTATGCCCTCCTGGCAACCGTCATCTTCGTCACCCAAAACATTTTCTCGAAACGCCTCTTTAACGAAGCAACGCGATCAGAGGCCGAGGGCCTTGGGGCACGATCGCGGAGCTTAGACAAGCTCAATTTGCTGTGCTACTCCTCGGGACTCGCCTTCCTTGCTACTGGACCCATTTGGTTCTGGAGCGAAGGCATCGACATCCTCGGAGATTTTCTCTACGACGGCTCGGTCGACCTCACACAAGGGCCTGGCACCTTCGACCACGGGCGCCTCTTCGTCGAATTTGTCTTCAACGGCACGTTCCATTTTGCCCAGAACATCCTGGCCTTCGTTCTACTATCCCAGGTCTCCCCCGTCACCTATTCGGTGGCGAGCCTCATCAAGCGGGTCTTTGTGATTGTCATTGCAATATTCTGGTTTCGAAGCCCTACGACTAAGGTTCAAGCCGCCGGCATCGCCTTGACCTTCTTCGGGTTGTACCTCTACGATAGGACCAAGGAGAGTCGGGCGGAGCGGAAGGCGCAGACGCTGACCGAGATCAAGGAGGAGTCCCTCCTTCCGCTCAATACCAGGGACGTCTCACGCCCCGTTGGCCAGAACGTCTCCGTCTACCAGAGCCCGGCATCGACCACTACGCCTCATCCCTACACCAATGGCTATGCCTTGCCATCGGCCATCGATAGTAAGAAGTCGGACGACCAAGGGCGAGAGAGACCTAGAGGCAGTAGCAACGCTACTTGGATGCCACCTGGGACGCGACAGGAAGATACGTGGCTGAGAGGCAACAATACCGTCCGGGTGGCATAGCCCAAACTGCCAATCCTCCTAAAAGCCAACTGTCCGGCCCCGATACCTCGGTCGGCCCTTCGAGGCAGCATCGGCTTGGATTGGGCTTGCGCCTTGGGGCCTGGGCAACAATGTGGGCTCAGTACGGGCATGTTTCTTAGGCCTTACCAACATTGCATACACAGAATCCCGGAGGGTGATGCGCATCGCCCGATGGACTCGGCTGAACGGCGTTCCGGGCGGGTAGTGGAGACGGTGTACGAAATTTTTGTAGAAGCCTCGTTTTCAAATTCGAGGCGTTAGGAAATCCCAATGAAGACTAGAATAGAGCTCCTCAAGTCAGTCCGTCTTAGAAACGCGGAAGAGGACAATGAGATCTCCTCGTTGGTTTATTATCCGGATTTTGGCGATGTCGTCCAAGATCGCCAGCTGCCTACAGCCGCCAGGCCGAAGTTCTCATAGGCGGTTTTGGGGAAGGGCTCCCCTGCGGTCGTCGACATCGCTTGGCAGCTGCAGCAGCCCCACCCGTCGACGCCCCCGCGTTCTTGCACGAGCCTTCGAACGTGTCGATTTGCATGATCCATCACCGCGATCGCAGCTCCACCTCACTCCACCCTCCTCCTCCCGACCTCAGGTTCTCCGGCACCTGAGCACATGAAGAGAAAACTTCTGTCTCCTCTCGTCGACCTCAAGGGTCACCGAACACTCGTCGTCCGCGCTCGAGGATTAGAACACCCCTCCCCGTCCCTCGCCGTTCCTTAGCCCTGTCGCATGTACCCACCGCAATGAAGACCCGCGGCAGGGCAGCCGCGGCTGCTCCGGTCCGACGAGCCCCACCACGAGCAGCGAAATCTCGACCTCGAACGCCGCCCCCTCGCCCAGAGCCGTCCCATGGCCGCCTCACTCGAAGCTCGGCCAGCCACAAGCGCGCACGGAGCTATTACGAAGGCGACGACGAGTCCTCAGACGGCGACCAAGCTCCCTCCCCCTCACCACCGGCAAAGCGTGCGCGCTCTTCGCGGACCGACCCTCGGCGGGCAGTATCCAAGAGACTTCGATACAATCGCTCCCAGCACCCCGAAGACAGCGAGGCGGATGGCCTGACAGACAACGACGCTGCCTATATGTCACCCGCGTCGGACGAGGGGCTGCCAGCTCGTAGCGGCCGGTCCGCAAAGGCCTTGGGAAAAAGTCACCAGTCTCTGACTCCGAAGGGGAAAGGTCTGAACGCAGTGCTCGCTGCCGACAACGCGGAGATGATTTCCCAACCCGTCGAGGTAGTCCCACCGTGGCAGACCCTTCCCTACATGGTGATTGTCGCCATCCTCAAGTTCGCCTCGTCCCCCCTTTCCGACGACGGCATGGTGCGGTGGCTCGTCGGCACAGGTCGTACTTGTCGTGCATTTGCCGAGCCAGCCTTGACTGTGCTCTACCAAACCCCCCATCTCCCAACGGCCGGCAAGTTCTACGGTCTAGCGGCGATACTGGCCCAGTCTCCGTCCAGCACAATGTTCAAGTATCGGCCAAAGGTCGAATGCGTCACCATCGACGTGGGAATGACAGCGGTGCGGCCTGTCGACCTTGCGAACGTGGTTCGCCACTGTCCCCGGCTCTCCGAGCTGGACATTCGCCATTTCAAGGACATGTCTCCGTACCGCCAGCTAGACGATAACCTAAGATTCACGTATCCGGCCGAGCTATTCGCCAACCTAGCGGCCGACGACGGCAGTCAAGTCATCAGGCTCAAGAGCTGGAGATGGAGCCAAAGAATGATGGGCAAAGACTTGACCCTCGGCGCGTTGAAGGGGCTCCATCTGACTCCGGCCTTCCATGGCCTCCGAAAGCTGACATTCGTCAACTACCAACGGCCGTTGCTCATTGCCAAGGACCCGGACGACCCCGATGTCGTTGCTGAAGACAAGCGTCACGCTGAGAATTTTGCTGGGCTGCTGCAAGTTCTGCCCGACCTGATTCACCTCGTCATGGAGTCGTCAACGGTGGTCAACGACCACCTGCTCCCTCTGTTACCCCGTACGCTCCAACATCTCGAACTCATCAACTGTTGGGACGTCAACTCCGATCATTTTTCAGAGTATCTGGTGACGCACGGTCAGATGCTGCGAGAGCTGACCCTGCACCACAATCAGTCTCTGAGCATACGCTTTCTGCCTGTTTTGGCCAGCGCATGTCCTAATCTTGCCGCGCTGCGGATGAACCTCACATACTACAACCACCACGAATTTTACCATGACTCGGATCCCTTTTACGAGCATCTTCTGACGGCGGATGAGGTTCCAACGTGGCCTTCGAGCCTTCAGGTTGTCGAGCTTGAGAACCTGCGGCAGTGGGACAGACAAGCCGCTGAAGTATTCTTCAAGTCGCTGGTCGACAGCGCGGCCCATCTGCCCAAGCTGCGCCATCTGGCCATCAAGGCCATGCTCGATATCCCGTGGCGGCAAAGGAGCGAAATGCGGGACAAGTGGGTTCGTCAGCTGAAGCGCGTATTTAAGCGACCGTGGAGCAATCCGACGCCCGCCCGATCCCTCCGAGTCCAGGCCGCGCAGCCGGCGCCGAAGTCGACCCCGTCCAAGAAAGTAAGAGGTCGGGGCTCGAGCAACACTGCATCGCGGCGGCGAAGCGGACGGATCGCTTCCTTGGTCTCTGCTTCGTCCTCGCGTGCCAGTAGTGTGGCGAGAGGCTCGCGACGACCCGGCGATGGTGGCTTTTCGTACCGCGAGCCAGACAGCGACGAGGATTCGGACACGGAGGCTGGCCGGGGGAAGAGCGAGGCCGAAGTGCATGCGATTGACGCGCCGTCCCCGGCATCCTCCACGTCGAGCGACGAGGGATTCGTTCAGGGCCTCTGCGAGGTGGTCGACATACGTTTCGACAACCAGAAACCGGTGGAAACGCAGTTTAGCATGGGGGACTTCCTTGACAGCGATCACGCCAACTCAGACGACGAATGGACCGGAGAGGACGACGGGATGGAGGCCAGTGACTATGCGTGGTAGTTATGCGCGATGTGCGCAACTCCCGTAAGAAGACCAAGGCCAAACCCGGAAGAAACTGGCTAGGCATGCCATGGGCAATTGGTCAGGAGGGGATGGTTCGGCTCTGGCAAGCAACCCCATGGCCACAACAGTGGGGGTGGGGCGGAGGCAGGGCGGCGAACTTGGCCCCCCGATCAATTAGGCATCCAGTTAGACGAAGGTCGAGGCAGACAGACAGTGGGCCTGACTAGCGCTGCTTAATACCAATAGTTTAACAAGAAGCACAACGGAACTTTGGCATTTCGTGGGCTGTATTCCCAGGCTTGTTGATTGATTGAGTTGCGAGATAGAGCAGCGAGGCTCTGGGAGTGGGCAGGCACGTGGCCAGCGGACGTGGATTGATGGCTGTGCACGGACCAACGGTCA
>Ga0247777_1000622_pt1 | contig 10395 bp, 6 predicted proteins | sample UWRJL154409C5_FD_179937 | JGI IMG/M metagenome (GOLD analysis project Ga0247777, IMG submission 179937) | Plant litter microbial communities from Arlington Agricultural Research Station in Wisconsin, United States - UWRJ-L154-409C-5 | ecosystem: Environmental > Terrestrial > Plant litter >...
GAGTTGACGGAATCAGTGGCACATTGGCTTTCCAGTTCCTAGGTGGTATGCTCTTACAGTAACTTCGAATTCGGATAGTATCTACCTCTTACTTAGACTAAGTAGATAACTCGTTTGGGACACAGACACGTCCCCGCTTACACAGCACTTCCAAAGATGCAGAATCGCGGCAGCGAGGCTTTCTCACGAGAGGGCCTCCAACCCCGAGAGGTACAGTAGATGCATCCGATAGATGCATATTGTTGCGAGGTGCAGCAATGGATCCACCCTCCATGCCCGAATTGTTGAATTTCAGCGCCGGTCCCTCCCACGGTGAGGCCCCCGCACACAGGCGGCCCCAGGAGGTACAGAGATATGGTATGTATGTACACCACTCAGGCCTTCTCCGTGGGTTTAGCAACTGAGTACATAGAAGTTTATGTGCACACCTCTGCGTCGGAACTCGCCGTCGGACCGAACTCATCATCTCACGATCAAACTTGTATGAGAGATTGGGCTGATGCTGTGGTAGGTTCTATTCTTGAAAATTAAAAGAGGCCCGCCTTCTCGTGGTACATGCAACATACGGGCTGCCTATCCAGTATTGGCGACTCTACTTGTACTCCGTACATAGAGCTACGGCGCGTAAATACATCTGCGGGGACCCCCTGCCGTGTGGGTTCCCAGGGAGCCCTGGTGATAGGAAGCGCAGAAAAAAAGTTGCCCAACCCAAAAGGGAGACTGCCCCTCCTCCGTCGCGTCGAGCCCAAAATACTAGGACACGATTCCCCCTACCACGCTCCACCTCGCATCCCCAGCTTCGCATCGAGTGTACACCAGCACGCGCAAGGACACGGCGTCCTCGAGGAGTGTCTTGGTAGTTTTCTGAAGTGCCCGCCGTCCCTCTCGCACCGTCTCTGGCGCGCCGCCCCGACTCTGAACCGACCGCCAACATGTCCCTCCTCCCCGCCGAGGTCACGGCCGAGCTGTCCCAGCTCCTGCTGGCTCTCCAGTCGGCCGACAACTCGGTGCGGTCGCAGGCCGAGGGGCATCTCCACACCAACTGGACGCTCACAAGACCGGAAGTGCTCCTCATGGGTCTCGTCGAGCAGATTGCCGGCGCCGGCGCGGCCGACTCCGGGGTATCCACGACTTCTCGTTCCCTGTTGCCGGGTCTGGGCTGACGTCTCGTTTCCCGCTAGATACGCTCCTTTGCCGCCGTCATATTCAGGCGCATCGCGTCAAAGACCCGGAAGTCGGACAAGGGCGAGACCGTCGACCTGTTCGTTTCCTTGAAACCGGACCAGGCAGAAGTTATTCGCGCCAAGCTGCTGGAGACCCTGGCAGCCGAGCCGGACCGCAGCGTCAGGAACAAAATCAGCGACGCCGTCGCCGAAGTGGCCAGGCAGTACGCCGAGATCAGTGCGTCTCCGACACGCTCCCGCTTCGCCGCTCTTCCCTCGTACTGACACGAGTAGGTGAATCCTGGAACGACCTCCTGCAGGCCCTTTTCACCCTGAGCATGGCCCAAGACGCGGGGAAGCGCGAGATCGCATTTCGCGTCTTCACCACGACGCCCGGCATCATAGAGCAGCACGGCGACACCGTCGCGACGGCGTTTGCCAGGGGATTCAAAGACGACTCGGTGGCCGTACGTCCTCTCCGAGGGAGACGACCCAACGCGCTGCCCAAGACACGCTGACCGAGGCGACTACACAGGTTCGGCTCGCCGCAATGGAGGCGTTCGCCGCCTTTTTCCACAGCTTGACCAAAAAGAACCAGATCAAGTATCACAGCCTCGTTACAGACGTGCTCAACATCCTACCCCCGATCAAAGACTCGCAAGACTCGGAGGACCTCAGCAAAGCCTTTGTCGCGCTCATCGATCTCGCCGAGACGGCGCCCAAGATGTTTAAGACGCTGTTCAATAATCTTGTTCAGTTCAGCATCTCCGTCATCCAGGACAAGGAGCTGACCGACCTCTGCCGGCAAAACGCCCTGGAACTCATGGCTACCTTTGCCGACTACGCCCCCTCCATGTGCCGTAAGGATCCATCGTACACTAAGGATATGATCACGCAGTGCCTGAGCCTCATGACCGACTTGGGCGAGGACGACGAAGACGCGGCCGAGTGGCTCGCTAGCGAAGAGGTGGGCCGCAAGCCGTGCAATGTTGCTCCAAGCGCGGTGCTGACGACGTCCAGTTCGATACGGAAGAGAGCGACCTCAACCATGTCGCCGGAGAGCAGTGCATGGACCGACTGGCGAACAAGCTGGGCGGGGCCGTGATCCTCGAGCCCACGTTCAACTGGCTGCCTCGGATGATGGCGTCCACGGCGTGGAGGGACCGCCACGCGGCGCTCATGGCCATTTCGGCCATCTCGGAAGGCTGCCGAGATCTGATGATGCGAGAGCTCAAGCAGGTCCTCAGCCTCGTGGTCCCGGCCCTCAAAGACCCGCACCCGCGGGTGCGCTGGGCAGGCTGCAACGCGCTGGGTCAGATGAGCACCGACTTCGCCCCGACCATGCAGAAGGAGTACTACGACACGGTGCTCACGGCCATCATCCCCGTGCTCGAGTCCCCGGAGCCTCGCGTCAAGTCGCACGCCGCCGCCGCGCTCGTCAACTTCTGCGAGGAGGCGGAGAAGAACATTCTCGAGCCGTACCTGGACAACCTTCTCAGTCACCTTTACCAGCTGCTCCAGAACGAAAAGCGATTCGTTCAAGAGCAGGCGCTTTCCACCATCGCGACTATCGCCGACGCCGCCGAGCAGGCATTCGGGAAGTACTACGATAGTCTCATGCCGCTTCTCGTCGGCGTCCTCAAGGGCGAGAACCTCAAAGAGCACCGTCTCCTACGCGCCAAGGCCATGGAGTGCGCCACGCTCATCGCCCTCGCGGTCGGCAAGGAGAGACTGGGAGGAGACGCCATGACGCTCGTCCAGCTTCTCGCGGTCATCCAGACGAGCATCACCGACGCCGACGACCCCCAGGCCCAGTACCTCATGCACTGCTGGGGACGCATGTGCCGTGTCCTGGGATCCGACTTCCTCCCGTTCCTGCCCAACGTCATGCCGCCCCTGGTGGAGCTCGCCAGCGCCAAGGCCGACATTCAGCTGCTGGACGACGACGACCAGGTCGAGCGCATGCAGCAGGAGGAGGGCTGGGAGCTGGTCCCGGTCAAGGGCAAGATGATCGGCATCAAGACCAGCACGATGGACGACAAGCACATGGCCATCGAGCTCATCGTCATCTACGCGCAGGTGCTCGAAGCCGCCTTTGCGCCGTACGCCGCCGACATCATGGAGAGGATCGCGCTGCCCGGCCTGTCCTTCTTCTTCCACGACCCGGTACGGTTCGTCTCGGCGAAGCTGGTGCCGCAGCTCCTGAACTCGTACAAGAAGTCGTTCGGCACGGGGTCCAACGAGATGGCGGGGCTCTGGAACGCCACGGTGACCAAGCTGCTCGAGGTCCTCACCGCGGAGCCCGCGATCGACGCTCTCGCCGAAATGTACCAATGCTTCTACGAGTCGGTGGAGGTGCTCGGGCGGCCGTGCCTCACGCCGGTGCACATGGACCAATACATCGACGCCGTGAGCTCGACCTTGGAGGACTACAAGGACCGGGTAGCGCAGCGGGAGGACGACAAGAAGAACACGACGGCCGACGATGCCGAGGACGAAGCCGAGGAGCTTCTCCTGGCCATCGAGGACGACCAGACGCTACTCTCGGACATGAACAAGGCCTACCACGTCGTGTTCAAGTACCACGGGTCCGACTTCCTCCGACCCTGGGAGCGCCTGCTGGCGACGTACGAAGGCTTCCTCAAGTCCCAAGACACGACACAACGGCAATGGGGGCTGTGCATCATGGACGACGTGCTGGAGTACTGCGGGGAGAACAGCATCCACTACGCCGGGTACATCCAGCAACCGCTCGTCGACGGTTGCAAGGACGCGTCGCCCGCCATCCGGCAAGCCGCCGCCTACGGCATCGGCGTGGCGGCCCACCGCGGCGGCGTCGCATGGGCGCCGTTCCTCGCCGGATCCCTGGCCTTCCTCTTCCAGGCGGTCCAGGTGCCCGACGCGCGGGGCGAGGAGAACGTGTACGCGACGGAGAACGCCTGCGCGGCCATTGCCAAGATTCTGCACCACAACTTCGCCAACGTGCAAAACGTCGACTCGGTCATCGCGCAGTGGATCGAGACGCTGCCGGTCACCAACGACGAGGAGGCGGCCCCTTACGCGTATGCGTATCTAGCCGAGCTCATTACCAAGTAGGTGTTCCCGACGGGTCGCGCGAGGGACGAGACGCGCAAGACGCGTGTGCTAACGGATGCAGGCGCCATCCGGCCGTCATGTCGCAGGCCGACAAGGTGTTTACGCTGATTGCCCGGGCGCTGGAGACGGAATCGCTGGCCGGGAACGCGGCGAACCGAGTGGTGGAGGCGACGAAAGTGCTCCTCGGCGAGGCCAACCTCAACGCGGCCATGCTGCTGCAACAGTTCTCGCCCGAGGCCCAACAGACCATCAACTCGTATTTCACCTAGGGCGTTGTGAGAAGAGGCGGTCCGGAACGCCACTTCCTGGCATCGTGTCGCCGCATCCAAACGGAGCTACTAAGTCAAGCGGTCCAGTGCGTACTCGCATGGGGAGCCCGTGTGTGTTTCCGATGACAGCTGTCGTTGGCCCCGGGCCATTTCGAGGTGCCCTCAGTGCAAGCCCGCCAGTGCTACCCCGAGGTCGGGCTGCCGCGGCGGCGACGAGGAGCGGCAGTGGGTTGGTGTTCGTCCGGCACACCATCACTCTCATTTGTTTCGAGGCTGGCGCACCGACTGCCTTTCCGGAAGCATTCCCCTGGAGACGGTGGGAGGTAGGATGGGAACGCGGCAGGAGGCGGATTCGGGTGATTGGAAGGCATCCATGCCATCAGGAGAGCAGGGAGTGCGGCCGTGGCGACGGCGGCGACAGCGTCTGTATAGAAGCGGCTGACTCTGGGGCAGCAGCCGATGGGGAGGCTCCGGCGCGCCCAGATCCGAGCGAGCAAACACAATTTTAGCTTTAGCTATCGATTACAAGGAACTACTTGGGGCAGCAGATTTGGACGGATCCATCCATGGCGGCAACGCGGCTGACGAGGGGGATGTGCGTTGGAGAGGGCGAATGACGTTGCGTGTTTCATTGCCGGCCGTGCTGAAGTGGGCAAAAGCAAAACCCCATCCGGGGGAGGTATCGCATTTCCAACCGAAAGTACCGGGTACGAAGTACCTCGGCTTCCGAGGCTTGGATATCTTCACCGGGGGGGTAACAAGCGGCACCGGCAACGATAGGAGACGCCCCTCGCTCGAACTGACGAACATGGGCCGAAGAGGGCAAGGACAAGTCGACGGGCGAAAGGCGTCTTTTCTGTCGAAAGCGCCGGCCCCTGGCTGAGCTTGCCGGGTGCCCGTGACATGCGACCAACCGGCGAATCCCGTGATTCCGGCCGGTGCAAGATCCACGGTTCGAGCACCCGCCCGCCTGGAAAGCACCGCCCGCCGGTCCACCGATCGCCCTGTCCTCCCGTTGAGCTCCCCATCGTCCGCCGGTTGGCAAGTTCACCACGACGACGGCTCAGACTCGTGGACGACGACGATCCAGCATCTCTCTCTCTCTTCCTCTTTCCCCGCCGGCCTGTGCCACCCCACGCATCTCGCGCGGCGGAGGGCTCGACACGTTCGTCAGTGGAGCTTGCTGCGGGTCACCGAGAGCTGCTTGCCAGCCCCCGACCGCCTCTGTGTCGCGCCACTGTACGACGTCGATCCGAAGTTCCCACCACGGCGACCGCCATCTGCGAGATCATACGCTCCCGCGGGCGAAGGAGACGAGGCTCGCAAGAAAACCCGCCGTCGACGGAGAGCCGCAGCGTGCCCAAATCCAACCCCCGAATGCCTCGGCCCTCGACGAGTCGCCACGCCCCGACCCTGCTACCTCTGCCCGCCGGCTGCCGCGCCTCGGTTCTCGTTGCATGTCAGAACCATCAATTCCCGTCTGACCGTCGTCGGAAGCGCTCGTTCATAAATACCAATTCACAGCGGCGAGTGCCACGCAGCCTCGCCGTCTTTGCCGAGGACTTACTAGAGTATCTCGCGACCCCGCTCATGTCGTCAACGCCATGGACAACAACTTCTTCCCCCACCCGCTCTCGGCCGAGGACCTGCAGCGCCGGCGCCATCGGGCCCGGCCCGAAGGGCTGACGCTGTCTCCCCCGGCCGACGCCGCCCCGGCGCAGCACTTCGCCGTCGATCCCATGTCGGCCATGAGCGACACGCTCATGCTCGAAGGCGACTCGCTCGACGACATTATCAGAGACAACTCGAACGAGATCCTCCGACGCAGGAGCCTGCCGCAGCCCTTTGGTGGACAGGCCGACGGCGACCGGCGCCTGTCCATGATGGACTACACCGCCGCGCCCGAGCCGTACAAGGACTTCCAGTTCGACGGCCTGCCGTCGGTCGGAGACGATGTCATGTCGGCCGGCTTCTCCATGTCGGCCAGCATGGCCATGCCTGGTGCCACGTCGGACTATGCCCAGTCCGGCATGCAGAACCTGCCGGACGCCAACGGCTTCTCGACCATCTCGCCGAGCATGATGAGCAACATGATGGCCTTCAACGACATGACCGTCGGCCCTATGTCAACCGACCCCGCCCTCGGCATGTTTGCCCCTTCGAGTCTCGAGACGCAAGGGTTCCCGGCTGGCGAGCTGGACCCTGGCTCGGCCGATTTCTCCGTCGACATCAAGGCCGACAACGTCCCCTTGAGTGCGACCACCACCACCGCGTCCACGTCGCTAGAGCTCGTCGACAGGGACGAGGACATGATGACCGTCACCCAAGGCTTTCGCCCCGCTGACGTTTCCGTGGCCCCACAGCAAGGAGGACCGAATATGGGTCTCTCCCCTTTCCCGAATAACACCGCCGGGCCTCTGGAGAGTACCGATACGCCTTCGTCCTTCCACTCGCCGTTGTCCGCCGCCCACCCCCTCGCGCCCATGATCGCTCGGTCCCCGGCGGTGCCCGTCACGTCGCTTGGCATGGCGGCCCCGTCGCCGGCGACGGGACCGCCCAAAGACTCCAAAGCGGGAAAGAACATCTACTCCAGGAGCGGCTTTGATATGATCCGAGCGCTGTATTACGTCGCCTCGCGGCCCCGGCCAGAAGTGCACCTCGGCCCGGTCGACATGTCCTGCGCGTTCGTCATTTGCGACGTAAAGGCGAACGACTGTCCCATTGTCTACGTGTCGGATAACTTCCAGAACCTCACGGGCTACAGCCGCTACGAGATCATGGGCCGAAACTGCCGTTTCCTGCAGTCGCCCGACGGCAAGGTCGAGGCCGGCTCGCACCGCGAGTTCGTCGAGAACAACGCCGTCCTCAATCTCAAGAGGAAGATTGCCGAGGGGAAAGAGGTGCAGCAAAGCCTGATCAACTACCGCAAGGGGGGCAGGCCGTTCTTGAACCTCTTGACCATGGTTCCCATACCGTGGGACGACTGCGAGGTGCGCTACTTTGTCGGCTTCCAGATCGACCTCGTCGAGTGCCCCGACGCCATCGCCGGGCAGACGATGGGGGGCGTGCAGATCAACTACACGCACAGCGACATCCCGCAGTACGTGTGGAAGCCGCCCAACACGGACAGCTACGGGCCCGAGGACGGGCAGACGCTGGGCATCGACGACGTGTCGGCGCTCCTGCAGCAGTACAGGCCCAAGGGCGTCGTCTCGGACTGGCACAAGCAGTCTTGGGACAAGATGCTGCTCGAGAACGCCGACGACGTCGTGCACGTGCTGTCCCTCAAGGGCAACTTCCTCTACCTGTCACCATCGTGCAAGAAGGTGCTCGAGTACGACAACGCCGACCTCCTGGGCTCGCCGCTCTCGGAGATATGCCACCCCTCGGACATCGTGCCCGTCATGCGCGAGCTCAAGGACACGCAGGTGGACCGCCCCGTCAATGTCGTCTTCCGGATCCGGCGGAAGCGGAGCGGCTTCACGTGGTTCGAGAGCCACGGCTCGCTGTTCGCGGAGCCGGGCAAGGGCCGGAAGTGGCTGATCCTGGTGGGCCGCAAACGGCCCGTCTTCGCCCTGCCCCGGCGCGACCTCGAGGCCCACGGCGGCATCGGCGACGCCGAGCTGTGGACCAAGCTCTCCACGGCCGGTCTGTTCCTCTTCGTCTCGTCCAACGTCCGCTCGCTGCTGGACCTCCAGCCCGAGAACCTCGAGGGCACGAGCATTCAGGACCTGATGCGCAAAGAGTCGCGCGCCGAGTTCGGCCGCGCCGTCGAGCGGGCACGCGTCGGAAAGATTGTCGCGTGCAAGCATGAGGTGCAGAACCGCCGGGGCCAGGTGCTCCAGGCGCAGACGGTGCTGTATCCGGGCGACGCGGGCGAGGACCAGAAGCCGTCGTTCCTCCTCGCGCAGACGCGGCTGCTCAAGGCGTCGTCGCGGGCCCTCGCGCCGGCGTCGGCGTCGCAGGGCACGGGCACGGGCACGGGCAAGACGGGGGCGTCTCCGGCCGGCGTCGACATCAGCAGCTCCACGCCAACCAATCCCTTCAGTCCCGGCGGGCAGACACCATCGGCAGGACGTCCCGCCGAAGGCCCCGGGCCAGGCGGGAACGCGTCGATGACGGCGGGGGCGGAGGGGTCGGGAGGGACCGGGTCGCAAGAGGGGACGTCGACGGCCGACGACGACAACATCTTTGACGAACTCAAGACGACGCGCTGCACGAGCTGGCAGTACGAGCTGCGGCAGATGGAGAAGATGAACCGGGTGCTGGCCGAGGAGCTGGGCCAGCTGCTCAGCAGCAAGAAGAAGCGCAAACGGCGCAAGGGCGTGGGCAACGTGGTGCGCGACTGCGCCAACTGCCACACGCGCAATACGCCCGAATGGCGCCGCGGGCCCAGCGGGCAGCGGGACCTGTGCAACAGCTGCGGCCTACGATGGGCAAAGCAGGTAAGCTCCTCCCCGCCGTCTGGGGGAAACGAAGGCCGCGAGTCACTAACACGGCTGGCGGCGTGCTAGATGGGCCGCGTATCGCCGCGTAACTCGTTGCGGGGTGGCAACGACGCGCAGAGCAAGACGTCTAACTCGCCCACGCCCTTGTCGCCGTTACAGCGCGAAGAGTCCGGCGAGGGCGTCGAGCCCGGGTCGGACGCCGAGGCGGGAGACGCGTCGCTGCCGCCGCCGAGCCGGCCCCTTCTGGCTGGTGGCAGCGGCCACAGCGGTGGCGGCATGGAGATGCCGAGTATCCGCGAGGAGGAGGCCGGCGGCGGCTAGGAGATTCCGCACCCCCCGCACCGCCCTCCGGGCTCGGCTGCCCGGGGGCCGACGTCGCCGGGCGCGCAGCTACAGGCAGGCGAGCTCATCGGTTGTGCATGCGTGTGTGAGTGTGTCGCAAACCGGTTGCTAAAGATCGTCACTAAGACGCACCTGTCTTTTATTTTTATTTTTTACCCAAAGATACCATACCTACAGTCTACATAACGTTAGGGGAGTTGATGTATCGTCACGGTCCTTGCATTCCTTACTCTCTTGGCCCGCTAGCACTTGTCGACGTGAGCCACGGCCGAGAGGCTTCGAGACACGGATGGCTCTTGAGAGGTCTGGAGGTTTCCGACAGTCAGCTGCGGTGCTCGCGGGCATCGAGACGGCGTTTGGCGGCCGTCTGTCGCAAATGCGCAAGGGAGATCCTCGGGACCAACGGCGGACGACGAGCACCTCACAAAAGAACAGAACCACGGCCACTGTCTAGTGTCCCCATCTATCCGTTTACGCATGGCATCCCGGGCATTTCAGTCCCTATCCGGCCATGTCCAGACCCAGGACATGCCATACCCATGTCTCCCAGCAGAGCCTCCAGTCCAAGAATCCTCCGCCCGCCCCCTGCACAGGAAAGACGACCCGAGGGATGAGGCTCAACCGCTGCTTGGTACTATTTTTGGGCCAAAATGCGGCTCCCCCGCGACCGACCATAAGACAAGCTTGCATTGGAATCCGCCGGCCGCTGACGGCATTGCGAGAGCCTCTGGGGAGCCGTTATGGCGCAGGCAGATACAGTAATATACATAGCACGGCGATCTCCCGTGGCGATGTCCTCGGCATTGCGCTGCACGGTGATCGTGATGCACAGCCTTGCGCCCCTCCACTTCTGTTTGCCGGATTGGGTAATTCTTGTCGTGTGGCAAGACCAGTGTGTAAGAGAAAGCGTCACTCACTGCCTCTCTCGATTTCTCTGTTGTCAGCCTTTCGAAACGCCCCAGGTCAGACAAGTCGCTCTTTTCTCCGTACTGCTCTCTGTCATCTTTTTCTTGTCGTTCCTCCCTCCAGCTCCTGCGTCGTCGCCCCGCAGAACGGGGCAGACGAGGCTGCGGGAAA
>Ga0247777_1000623_pt1 | contig 10392 bp, 7 predicted proteins | sample UWRJL154409C5_FD_179937 | JGI IMG/M metagenome (GOLD analysis project Ga0247777, IMG submission 179937) | Plant litter microbial communities from Arlington Agricultural Research Station in Wisconsin, United States - UWRJ-L154-409C-5 | ecosystem: Environmental > Terrestrial > Plant litter >...
AAAATTCGTCAATTACCCCGTTGTCCCCGTCACGCCCATCGAGCTGTTGTTCCCTTTGCCCCAGCCCGAGTTTCTCCACTCCCGCCTAGGGGTCCGGTCGTCGGGGGCGCCGCCCGAGGTCTCGAACTCTTGCGCGTACGGCGAAGGATGGCCTTCATCGGGACCCCCGCCCCGGTACTTGGGGGGCGTGCCTTGGTTCGACGCCACGTACGGCATGGGGGGGTCCTGCATCGGCTGCACCCTTCTCTCGTCCTGCCAGACCGACGGGTCCGTTTCGACCCTCCGAGCGAGCGGTCGCACCCCGTAGTCGTGCCTGTTGACGACTTCGTTGACGTCTCCGTATGACCGGGCGCCGCCGTTTGTGCTCCTATCTCCAAAGCGCTTCAGGATCTCCTTGGTCGTGATTTCACCGTTGTTGCTGAACAGCGACGGGTCGTTGAGGACATTAACGAGATCATCAGGGACCTGTCGGGAGTTAGCCGAGCTTCATGGTACTCATCACCGGAGAAGGAGAAGGGGGTTGGGGGAGCTGTACCAAACACATCTCTTCGATATTCGACAGCAGACATTCAACGGCCGTGATCGCAAACATGGGGTCGCTGTCCAGAGCTGCCAACTTGGAACCGTTGTAGAGGATGTTCGGCGCGACCACCGTGGCCAGGTTCTTGATGTCCATCTTGGAGCCCGAGTCGTCATCTACTTGGTGGAACGACCCGGCCCACTTCAAGAAGCAGAAGAGGATTTCGAGGCTGTCGCGGTGGCACTTGGGCAGGAGACAACATGTCAGGTGGAGCGAGTGCCGTCTCTTGTCGTCGTCGGTGATCTTGGCGACCGCGATCCACAGCCGGTATAGCTTGTGGGTCATGAGTGGGTCGGGCAGGTCTCGGAGGTAGCGCTTGAGCAGGGCCGCCACCTGCACCACGTTCTGGCCGCTCAGCGTCTGGCTGTCGCCGCCTTCCCGGTCGATGCGCTCGCAGAGTTCGCTGAGCTTCTTGATGTTGCCGTTCTTCCGGAACACCCCTTCCACCGACAGGTCCATCTGCCGCATCGTGGACACGATGTCGTCCACGATGGCGGGAATCCGGAGTGTGCCCGGGCCCACGCCGTCGGTCGAATCTGCGCCGTCCCGCTCGATGATGACTTCGAGTGGCACGCCGAAGATGCCCTTCTTCTTGGTGTTCTTCTTGCCGTCGTTTTTGAACGCCTTGCCGAACTTGTTCCAAAAGGTGGCGGGCTTTCTCGACTCGATGAAACCCAGGAGCTCCTCGAGGGAGAACTCCTGCTCGACCATGGGGTGCAGGGTCAGGACGGCGAGATGGCGGACGATAAAGTACTCCAAGCCGGAAAGTTCCGAGATGTACTTCCTGCCCCCTCTCTGTGGCGATGTCTCGCCTGCGCCCCGGGGGTCGTAGTCTCTGCTAGAGGCATACGCCTTCGACTCGCCGGTCCCGAAGCTGGGCTCCGTCGCCGGCGAGCGGAAAAGCTCTTGCCTCGCAAAGGCGTTCGGCCGTTGTTCTCGCGCCTGTTCCGCGGCCACGATGCGCGGGATGTCGTCCAGCGTCAAGGCATCCTGATGCCCTAGCATCATATCGGCCGTTCCCTCGTCCAAGGCGTCCTCCACCATCTGCAGGCCGCCCTTATTGACGGCTCCGTCCGTGCCGGCCGACCCCGGCGCCGCGCCGGACGCGTCCGGACCGTCCATGAGCCGCGATGTCCTAGCCTTCCTAAAGCTAGTCGACAAATGCCGGTCCAGACGCGTGCTTCGCAGCCGCCGGATATCATTGAGGGTGTTCTCATAAGACGACTCTCGATGATGCTCCTTCTCGCCCGCGTACGACCTGGATCGTGCGTCGGCCCGCAGGTGCGGTGGCTCCGTGTCCGGCGGGACCTTCTGGCCGTCCCCGGCTTCGGGGTCCTGCGAGGCCGCGTTCTCCGATGGGTGTGGAAGAACGCCGTGGCTGCGCAGTATCTCCAACATCCTCGCGTGGGCCACCTTGAGGAGGAAGACATATTGTTGCAGCGTTGTGACCCGCTCGAACGGCGGTGCGAGGCCCGTCCGCGGCTCGCAGGCGCTGCAGAAGACCTTGGAGTCGTAGGGGTTCATCCGCGCATCTGGGAGATTGCTGCTGAGGTCTTTGCCGCAGCGAACACAACCCAGACAGGCGAGGTGGAACCGCTTGTCGCCGCTCCTCGCGCTTTCGTCCTCAATGGGCTTCCGACATTGCGTGCATTGGTCCGAGTCGTTGGCAGAGAGCCGAGACATGCCGCCGGTTATCTGTGCAATCCCGTCTTCGCCTTTAAACGATTCGAGGCTGCCGAGATCTTCGAGAAACTGGTAGAGGCCGACCGACGAGGTGCGCTCCTTTTCGATCCGCAGCGCGCCTTGGAGGCAGATGCGAATGAGGAGTTTGAGATAATGGGCGAGACCGGTAACCAGAGACAAGAGCTCAGGGGTAACACCGTTCTTGTTGTCTTGTTCTTGCTGCTTGGACAGCTGCGAGAAGAATGCCACCGTTTTCTTGCACAGGAGCTTCGCCTCGCGCTTGTAGGACAGACCTATATACGGTCAGTATGGTCTCGGGGTGAAAGGAGATAATCCTGGGGTACCTTGCATGTCCATCTGGCCCATTGTGGATTCCAGCCTGTCCATCGATTGGAAGAGGATCTCCACATGCCAGATGAACTTTTTGGCCACCAATACGCCGTCGATGAAGGCCCCGTTGCTGACGTGAAGCAGCATGTCTGAAATACACGCCGCAGAGGATTCCTCGAAGGTGGAGAGGACACTCCATATCCGATAGACCTTGTCCTCCATCTTTTCCTCTGCTTCGCGGACCAGTGCGCGGCTTGCCCCGTCGTCGATTTCGGTGGAGCGTTTGGGTTCCTCGCTGGGGGGGGTGAGCCGTACATTCCAGAACTTGTGTATCATGTAGCACTCGGGATGCCAGTGTTGGTTCTGGCCATTGCGGAAGATCTCGACGAACTGCTTGAGGATGGCAGTCTGGCAGCCGTTGCAGCGTTGAGCAAACCGGGTTGAGTAGTGGTAATGACAGTAGACCTGGCCATCGTGCTCGTAGTAGCTGTCCTGGGCCCCAAAGACGGTGGGGCAGAGAGAGCAAGTGAAGTGGTCGACATGATACTTGCGCTCCAAGGCGGTGATGTAGGATCCCCTCAGCGCACCGCCGCATTGGTAGCAGAGCAGGCCAAGTCGCCGAAAGTAGTCCGTCTCGCAGAGGGGGTACTGGCCGTCTCCGCTCTCGTCGTCGGCGGGGAAGAACTTGGAGGCAACGATCTGGCCGCAATCCTGGGGGCGGGGGAGGGCGCGGCAGGGTTAGTCTGAGTCTGGGTCTGACGGATCCCATGGGAAGGCACAGGCACGAGGACTTACGCGACACCTGAAGCAGTCCAAATGGAACGTTCCATCCAAAGCTCGCACAAACTGCCCCGTGAGCTGCTCGCCGCACTTCTTGCAGACCCGAAGCTGACCGCTGGCAGTGCGTCCGTTCCGCTGCCGGGATCGGTTTCGCTCCCCGCTCAGTCGTCCCTCCGGATCCCGACCCCTGTCTCCAGCGCTCAGAGCGGGCGACGCCGGAGGCCGGCCCGGGAGGCTTGTGTAACTTCCGCCGTTGGGACGTCCGGGGCTCATATTCCCGATGTCTCTATCCATCCCATACGGCGGAATGTCGACACCAGGGGGATTCCCATGGCCGCGGTCGCCTGGAGACGCGCCGTCGAAGCCGGGCCCCATTGTGATGGCCTGCTTTCTGCCCGGCCGATTGGCGTTCCACCCTACCAGACGATTATGTATGTTCGCTGCGGTGCTTCTTTATGTGTTCTGGGTGACTGACACGATCGTCAGGTCGTTTGGGCGCGAGTCGGAGTCGTGTCCGGCGTGGGGCCCCCCATACGAGAGCAGCAGCGAGGGTGGGAGGTTGTGGTCGTGGAACTCGTAAGAAACAAGGGCTGATTGCGGCTTCCCGCCCAGCCGCTGTTCAGGTGAGATGCAGTGTGTGCTTCGTGGTCGTGTGGCTCGCCGAGGCTGGACAGGGCCAGCGAGGGCTGCGCTGAAAGACGTCGAGGGCTGGCGGCGTGGCAGTGCCCGACGGCTGGAGAGCTGGTTTGGCGGCGCGGACTGATTTACTGGGGCGACATCAAAGCTGCGACGCAGTGGGAGAGGCTGATGACCGTTGGCTGGGATGAGAGACGGGCTCGGGGGCCCGGCGGTTGGTCGGAGAGCAGCGATCGACACGCTCCCCCGCCACGACCGAGTGTCAATTTCCACGACGGCGAGGGCGGCTTGAACGCCAGGCAACTCGACGGGCACTTGGGCGGTGTCAAAGCCCCCCCAGAGGCCGTCTGGGGCAGCATGCAGCAGAGGGCTTGCGCTCTGGCGGTCGCTGCTAAAATCTTGGTCGGTCCGCCGCGGGCGACGTGTCGTCAGAGTGAGTCGGGTATCAATCGCGGCGGAGATTGCAGGGCGGAGGAGGTGTGGTGGAGGCCGGCGTCAACCTCAACTTCCAGGTTGGCTTTCCCTTCTGGCTGTTCCCGCTCCCGCTGTGGTGGCCCTCGCTGGCAGTTGAGCGCCCTCGAAATTGGGGAAGAAACGGCGCTAATTTCTTTTCGTCTAGCACCGCGCTGGGAGGCTTGGCATACGGTCCCCCGCTGGTCCGTGCATTCAGCCTGCTGTCCATTTCCCGGCGTTAAGGTCAGTCAGCAAGGTCCACACCCCACATACAGTACAGTACCTACCCTCGAACTTCCACCTCCACCGCTTACACCGAAATGCTCCCACCATAAACTTAAGCTCATGAGGTACGGAGTACTCCATACAGTTTGAACACGGATCTCTCTCGTCCGCATTGCTCCAGCCCTACCGGAAATACACAGTATATCGTCCAATACTCAGCTCCGGCCTGTTCTGCTGGCTCTGGCAGTCAGCCTGCTCTCTCATTCAGGACAGGAGAAGGATTCAAACTTGCCCACCTGGCGTCATGGCTTCCCTCGATCACGAGTCGCACTGAGCCTTAAAAGTAAATAGCCTCTCTCTCGGTCATTTTCACAACTTTCAGCAAGCTTCATCACCTAGGACACCCTCAGCAGTCTTCAGATTCTCCGCCGTACTTCGCCTGCTCGCCGGTCACCTCTACTTCTGTATCATCGGGATGCAAATTCCCTATGGGTATGGGGGCCAATCTCGGTCAGGTAGTACTACGTCTCCACCGCGTGAGCTAGACCCCGTTTCCTCTATTTTCCTCAATACTGGAGGGCAGCCAGGATGGAGAAGAAACCAGATGAGGACCGTACAAAAACGACCACTGTTGTAGCTGGACGACGGGCCTACCTACTCAGCACGATCTTCGGACCCATACTGGGCAGGAACTGTCGCAGAGGGACCTCAAGAGTAACAGTGTAATCCTAAACCTGATGCCGAAGAGTATGTCACCGCTCTGAACCACTACTATATCGTACTCGCTCTCACGAAGGAGCATAACTGCGGAACCTGTATCTGTGGAATTCCACTCGAAGTTTCCCCATTCACGTCTCGCAGTTCCAAGTGCCGAAATCACGGCGCCGAAGATGGATATTAGCATGGGTATTATCAAGTTGGTATCGGAAATGCCTGGCGTGAAGGAGCTCGGATCGTTGGCGACGAAAGTCCATCGCTGAACGGATGGACGTTCTACCAACTACGACGCAAGAGACGGCCCATGCATTCTCGGGAGACAATGAGAAAAGAGAAATCAGATACCTCTGCAGGCTTTCGCTACGACATCCAAAATTTTGCCGTTGCGCTCTACCACTAGATGTTGAGGTGGATCATTACCCCTGAATTCACAATTCTGCCGACAATGGGGGGGGGGGGACCCAAACCGGGCAGATTAACGACCTCAACTTAGTATTCTATGCTCACCGATGATATAGCGACGAGAGCATAAACTCCTCGTCAGCAAGCGAAAATCAAAGCCTTGTTTTTGCGGCGCGATTCAAAGCTAGCTAGGAGTGTCTGCCCCGACACCCGCCCATTTGCCAATCTTTGTTGCTGAGCGCCGGCCGAATATATGCCGCTCGACGCGAATCCAACCCTCGCTCCCGCCTCGATCGGTCTTCTTCATCCTTCCTGTTTCAAGGCTGCCGAGAGGCGGGCTACGGCCGTGTCACTCCTCGTCCCTCACGTGAAACCCGTGCACCAGCTTCCGCATCCGCTTCTCCATCATCACCCGTCCCTCCAACGTGCGCCAGATCTCGTGCGGCGCGCCGTCCACAATGTCCCACTGCGTCAGGTTCCGCGTAATCTTGGTCAGGTCCTCCTGCTTGTCCGCCCACTCGCGGTCGTCGCGCATGCGGTCTCCGGAACTGATGACGGCCAGCGGCGTGTCCGAGTACTGGATCTGCCGGCTCGCCAGGATGTCGCGGCGCGTCAGCGAGTCGGCAACCAGGTGCTCCTGGAACTTGGCGAAGAGGAACTTGGCGCTCTGGTACGACGACTGGCCCCAAACGCGGTCCGCCTTGTTGCGGCCCCGGAAGAGGGCGCCCGGGATCTGGGTCAGGCCCAGCGGCGCCAGCAGCCCCTCGACGAAGAGCGAGAAGCCGCGGCCCGGGTTGGCGAGACGGCCGAGCAGGTCCTCGTGCAGGGGATCGACGAGCAGCATGCCCTGGATCTCCTCGCCGTGCCGCGACGAGAAGATGCGCGAGTAGATGGAGCCGACGCCGGTGCTGACCAGAACCCACGGGCCCGTCTCCCCCGCGTGCGCGAGCGCTTCGCTCAGGGCCTCAGTAGCCTGGCCCGCCGAAAGGGGCGAAGGAGCGGCGTCGCTCCACGCCATGCCGGGCCGGTCCGCAAAGCAATAGCGAGTGATAGAGCCGTTGGCGACAGCGTCCTTGGCGAACTGCCACAGTTCGTACTCCACCGGGTCGTACCCGCCCTCAAAAAGGACCGTCGGCAAGCGTTGCCGAGACTTGCTTCCGTGGCAGTAGACGTGGATCTGGTACTTGTTGCTGTCCACGTAGTACTTGACGCCGGGATAGATGAGCCCGGCGTCGAAAGCTCGGAGAAGGACAGTGCCTGTGAGGAGGACGGAGACGATGGTCAAGATGAGGAATGCCGTACTCGCAAACGAAACCTCGACCCACTCGAGCACGGTGCGCCGCGTCTCGGCTCGGCCGGTCAATCTCTCCTCCTCCTCCATCTTGCCCCATTGGACTGTTCGGTCCGCGACAACGGCCCATATGGTCATAAGCAGTGCCCCTAAGCACCAATAAGATGCCATGTCAGCAATGGACGGGCTCAGAAGGGTAGTTTACTCACACAGAATGCTGGCAATGCCAACCCAGACTTCCTCGTTCCTCGTTCGCCTCACGGAGATAATGACGATGAACTGCACAAGAAGCAGGATGCCCGTACTCGCGGCCAGGACCCGGACGGACTTGGACGGCGCGCTGAAGAAGAGGAGGGTAACCATGAGGACCGAGAGAGCCACGCTAGCGTAACTGAACGCGAAGAAAGGCGATCCACGGGCATGGAAGTTCGGAGGAGTGATGAAGAGTATCAGCAGCATCAGCATCCACCACAGGGCCGTAACGAGCGTCAAGAGGATAGTGAAGTATCGCGCCGCTCGGACCGAAAACAGATTGTATGGCGAGACGGCTGGGTCGTTAGGACTGAGGTAGGGACGTCCGGAGCGGTCCCTTTCAGCGCGGTCCGGCGGGAGGAGCCGCGTCCGCTCGTTGGCCTCCTCGTAAGCCTGATCCTGAGCCTCAGGGTCCGGCGAAGCGGGCTCCCTGCTGGGCTTTGTCGGGCCGAACAGCGGCATCGTCGTTCCTGGCTCCTGTGCTCCTGTGCCTTCCGTCACTAGGCCCGCCGTGTAATCCGAGTCGAGCAGCGCGGTCAGGATAGGTGCCTACCCACTCAGCGGATGCACTGAGGTAGTGCAGGTAGTCAAGGCCGACTTGTTGATGTATGGGGACCGGATATTACTTGGGGGTCAGTGAAATCATGGGGAAAGGAGGAAGAACGCCGGCCGGGGTCATGAGGCGGGGGGGAAGCTTGAGTTGAATGACGTAACCGGTCCGTAGGTTGCCTGAGCCTCCTGAGACCAAGACTAGCAAGGCTGCTAGAAAACTAGAGAAATGATTGGTCAATCCACCGACGCAGCCACCATCCAGAGAGGTTCGCCCGCTGGACGCTACTGGCAACCTGGGCGCTAACCAGAAATCCTTTGGATCTGTCTCACTCGGAAGAGAGACTCGGTCTCCAACTACCTACTTACCGAGAGCAAATTCGAGAGTAGGTTCCCTCCCCGTCAAGCACGAAAGGGACCTTTGCACCACTTATACGTGGCGCCCGCAGCGCCTCACTTGGCTCATGAGATCGCGAGTTAGGACATCGCACGAGCAGTGACCCCTGAACTCCCTCGCTTTCCATCCAGATGGTATCCACCCCCCATAATCACCAAGATCATAGCCCCGTCGCCGGTAAACCAAGTTCACCATCCACACATCGCCGCAGACCCTTTGGAGTTATCCGGCGCTGGCAGGCTTGTCGAAGTCGGGATACGCGGCATCGTTGGCGCTGTCCCTGACACTGGATGCCGACATTGAGCTTGAGAACGACCTCGAGTCGCGGGTGGCCCCATGCAGGTGGGAGTATGACTGGCGCAGCTGTTGTCGTTGCCTTGCTCTCTGAAGCGCCACCTCTTCGGGATCGAGTCCCTTGCCCTTGGCATGGATGGCATCCTCTGGAATGTCACCGAGGGGTGCGCGGAGCTTGGCGTTGGCGGAGGGGTCTTTCGTCGATACGCCCGCCTTTTGGAATGTGTCCTTCTTGTGTTGCTTAAAGGCTTGGGCTGAGGGCTCACTGGTCGAAACCCAACCCTTGAGCTGCCTAAAGAGGCCCTTTCCTTTCTTCTCTGCTTTTCCTTTTGGCTTGCTAGAGCCGGGTTCCCCCGTGGATCCAGCATCCGCGAAATAGTCCGACGTAGCCACAGAATGGCGTGACGTTCTGGAGCTAATGGGTGAAGTCGGCGACGTAGTGTCGCTGTCGGTGTTCATGGTGCTGGGGTGAAGGAATAATGTCTCTGCTGGAGCAGAATGTGGCGCGTACGCGTCTTCGTGGGACGTTCAGAAACACCACCGCTGCTTAAGGGGCGTTGCAAACGGTGCTCATGGTCTTGAGCAGTACTCGCCCTCCGCCGTCTCGAGGCTGCGCCGAAGCCGTGGATCAGCAACTAGCACCTAAGCCGGCGTGCGACGATTGGCCACTCAGCCGCGACCCGACGGAGTGAACAGCCCTATTCCAAATAAGTAGAAGGCCACTGTAGATTGGCACTGAATGACCTGACTCCTGACGTAACCGAATGTTGGGCGACGCCGTTGACGACTAAGCGGAACGGCTGCGAGCGACAGAGTACAGGAGTGCAGGGATGGAGACTCCGCCGAGGGTGGAGTGGGCGACTGAGAAAGGACCAGATAGCAGCCCGGCACCAAGGCTGGGGGCAGCTGAAGAGGCCTTGATGACAGGAAAGGGGGCCAAGCGTGTTAGAACGACGGTCAATCCACTTGTGGAGAACGGCGCCAAACACGGTTTCCAAAGAGGAAGGGAGCTAGAAAACTGTAGCTGACTCCACGATTAAGAGGCGAAAGAAGGGGTGTTGTACAGGGCGGAGAAGTAACCCCACTGCTGACTGGAGGGGTATAAGAACTTTCGGGTATGGCCTGGCTAGACAAGGAGGGAGAGCACCGTAGCCAATGTAGGACCTGGGATGATTGCACGGCGGACCCTTGTATAGTATCAAGTGGTTGACAGTCTTATCGGGTTTGAACCCGCCGAACACACAGAGACAAAACGAAAGCGTGTGCCACTTTCCTAGACCCGGCGAACCTGGGCAGTGGAGCAGATGATCTTCCGCGTCCTCGCGAGAGGCTCTCTGAGAGCTGTTCTGTACACGTTGTGTGCCGTTTCTGACATTTTTTCTAGGCGAACGAACACGAGAGACCAACGTTACGTGCCATCCCGCCAGTACTCCGTATACTGTGTACTCCGAGGAGGCGCGCTGGGTCGTCGGACACAGGCATGCCACAGCCATGTGTCGGAAACATGGGGACTGAAAACTGCTTTTTATACGGATGGCTGCGGTGGGTGGCGCCCACAAGCCAGCAACGCCAGCCAGTCGTCGCCTAGAGACAGCGTCTGTCGAAAACTCGCGGGTTTGTGGCGGATTCTAGACCCAGATTTTGTCTGTCATAGTTCTCTCGGAGGGCGTCGTCAAGCTCCACTGGGGGGGAAACACGAGGCTGCGATAATGTTACCATGACACGTTGAAACGTCAGAAGGTTGGTGAACATTGACAAAAGGAAGCGCGGTGCTGTGGGGCCGACCTCCCGAGCGACCAAATG
>Ga0247777_1000625_pt1 | contig 10379 bp, 26 predicted proteins | sample UWRJL154409C5_FD_179937 | JGI IMG/M metagenome (GOLD analysis project Ga0247777, IMG submission 179937) | Plant litter microbial communities from Arlington Agricultural Research Station in Wisconsin, United States - UWRJ-L154-409C-5 | ecosystem: Environmental > Terrestrial > Plant litter >...
CCTTTTCGAAGCTCCGACCGACGCGCTCGGCCGCGTCAATCTGATCTGCACCCGCATCGCCATCATCATGCTTGGCGGGCTGCTGGCAATCTACGTGGAGACGTTCCTGTGAGCACTAGCATCCCATTGCGTCGTGGCTGCAATCACTCTTACACGCCAACGACCCTAAGCTTTGCCGAATTGATCGGTGAACTGACCACCGTAATGGGCGTGCAGCCGGGCGAGATGACGCGCTTTATCGCGCGTTGCACCAACCTCTTGCGTGGGCATCCAGGGGCGAACGGATGGGCTCCACTCTTAAATAAGGGAAGCGGGCGGGGCGTCGCCGCCACCTATACTCGCGGCGACCTTCTCCATTTCTACGTCGCCATGCATCTCAATTTGGCGGGGGTAAGTCCGGCTGTGGCCGTGCCTGTGACACTGCGCGCATTGCCGGGCTTCGCCGAGGCTCAAATCCAGCGCCAAGACTATTATAGGAATACAGAGCCGAGGCCGATTAGCCTGAGACTTAGCCTGCCCAGTGCTCTCGGCAACCTAGCCACCTCTGTCCGCCTCATGATCCCAGAGCAGATGGTCATGGACGCGATCGGCATATCCTGGCGGGACAGCGATAGCGACAGCGACCCGAAGGGCGTGGCCCAATGACCCTGCGCGACCACATCTTCGTGCGCGAGCCTATCCCGTTCGCCCATGCCGAGATCGACGAAAGCTGCCCGCATTGTTTCGAGCGTCTCGATCGATGCCGCTGCGCCGACAACTTGCCTGCCTACGCGGGCGCGTTTCTTGCCGAAGGGAGACACTGATGAACGCGTTGACGCCAATCTCGAGCAACGTGGATGCCTACCGCGCTTCCACCGATGCCGCCGGGATCTGCAAGGACATTGTGGTTCGCACCGCGACGACGATCCAGGGCCGGAAATACGTCTGCGTTGAGGGCTGGCAGGCCATCGCTATTGCGCACGGCTGCGCCGCCGGAGCGCGCGACGTGGAGCGCGTTGACGGCGGTGTCCGCGCGATCGGCGAGGTTCGCCGCATGTCGGACGGGACGCTGATTGCCACCGCAGAGGGCTTCGTCGGCGAGGACGAGCCGACATGGTACGGCGGGAACTCGCGCGGCAAGACGCTACCCAAGCGCGCTGACTACGCCATCAGGGCGATGGCACAGACGCGGGCTATCTCTCGCGCGTGCCGGTCGGCCTTCGCGCATGTCGTGGTGATGATGAATGCGGGCCTGGCGACGACGCCTGCCGAGGAAGTCCCGTTCGACGGCTTCGACAACGGCAACGTGATCGACGCCGCACCTGCCCCGCGCGCGAACGGCAATGGCCATAATCGTGACGCTCCGTTTCCGCAGGGACCCTGCAAGAACAAGACTGAGCTCAAAGCCAAGGGTCGCGACTTCTGGCGCGAGGTCGAAGGCTGCGGCGATGCGGACGAACTCGATGCGCTGGTCGCTAGCCATACCGCGCTGGTAAACCAGCTTCGCGAAGCGCTGCCGGACTGGTGGAACGGCGGGACCAAGGACGGGGAGCCCTATGAGGGCCTTGGCGACGTCATCACGCGCAAGCAGAACGATTTCGCCGCTGCCCAGCTCGCAGCCGATCGCGTGAACGCCGGCTGATGCCCCGCTTCTCCCCCCAAGAGGATGAAGTCCTGCTTCCCTACGTGGACAAGCTGTGCCGGTGGAACGAGGTTCTGCCGCGGCTCAACGGGCGCACGATAACTATGGCCCAGCAGCGGCTTTCCACCCTGCGCCGACGCCACGGGACGCTGTGGAGGGTGGAGCCGCGGTCTGTTCCCAGGGGCGAGGGAGGTCGGTTTCGGTGAAACTCTCCCGTTCCGCCTTCAAGCCGCGCAAGCAGAACGCCCCTCGCCCTGCCGAGAAGTCCGCTCCGGGCTTCCTCCAATGGCTGCGGGGGCGCGAGTGCGCGGCCGTCCACTTCGGAGCCTGCGAAGGCAAGATCGAGGCGGCTCATACCTATGGCGCGGGCGACAAGGGCATCGGCACCAAAAATAGCGACCAATTCGCCATCCCGCTTTGCTCGCGCCACCATCGCATCCAGCACGACCGCGGATGGCGGACGTTTGAAAACGAGCATGGCCTAGCACTGCCGGCCCCGGACATGGCGAAGATTTATTGGCGCAACTGGCCGGGTCGCAAATCATGGGAAGCGAAGCAGCAATGACCGGCCAGACCCTCGTCCTGCGCTCCGACGCCTCTCGCGCCACGGCTCGCCGGCTGGTCGATCTCGCCCCGCCAGGGTCCGTGTTCAACATCAGGGCGGCCAATCGGTCCAAAGAGCAAAACGACAAGATGCACGCCATGATCGCGGACATTGCGCGGGCGAAGCCAGAGGGCCGGATGCATTCGCCACTGATCTGGAAATCGCTGCTCATGTCGATGGCCGGCTTCAAGCCGATCTTCGAACACGCCCTAGATGGCGAGGGCATCGTGCCGATCGGGTTCAAGTCGTCTCGGCTCAGCAAGGCAGAATTCAGCGACCTGATCGAGGCAATCTACGCATACGGGACGCAGCATGGCGTCCAATGGAGTGATGAAAATGCTTAGCGAAGCTGTAGCCAACCGCTTTTGGAGCCACGTCGATAAGTCCGGCGGCGAGGGCGCCTGCTGGCCGTGGCGGCGTGCGCTGCTTTCCAACGGTTATGGACAGTTCCACGTTGGCCCTAACAGTGCGGGCATCCCCAGCCGACAGGGCGCGCACAGGATCTCGGTTCTGCTCTCTGGACGCGAAATACCAGCGGGCATGGTAGTCGACCACCTGTGCCGCAACCGGTCGTGCGTCAACCCTGACCACCTCAGGGTCGTGACCGTGCGGACCAACTCTCTCGAGAACACGGCCTCGGTTGCAGCGCGAAACGCAACTGCCTGTCGGTGCATCCACGGCCACCCGCTCTCTGAGAAGCGGGACAGGGCAGGCAAGCGGAAGTGCCCGACGTGCTGCAAGGCCAGATACAAAGCTTGGTACGACAGCCCCAAGGGGCAGGCCCATCATCACGCCAAATATGCGCGGATCAAAGCGGGTGCCGAGCATGGCGTGCAGTTCAATGAGGAAGGAATTGCAGCATGACGTGCAATATCTGCTGGTGGGTCAATGGCCCTGACCGTCTCTGTAATGACGGAACCTGCAAACTCACGCCCGCGCAAGCTGACACTCGCCGAATGGCCGAGACCGGTACGGGCTCGGGGCGAAGCCCGAGTGGCACGGTCGCCGAAGGCGATGCGCCATGATCCCCGCCGTCACCGCACAGCGCGGCTACCACATCAGTTACCGAGGGGACGGGACTGATAGGTGTCCTGGGTGTGGAAGACAGCAATGGTGGGTCGGTAGGATCAGCGCTCAATGCGCGTTCTGTCAGACTGCTGTTCCGTTTGTAATAGTAAGGAGAGCGGCATGAGCTGCACGATGGCATGTCCAAAGTGCGGGACGTTGCAAACCAACGTGACCGACAGCCGAGCGTCTTATGATGGCATCCGTCGGCGCCGGGTGTGCGAAAACGGTCACGCGTTTCGAACGCAGGAAACCGCCATCGGGGAGCCTTACCAGAAGATCGCTCTCACGCATTTGGCGCTGGCGGACGTTCCGGAGCATTTTCGCCCAGCCCTGATCTGCACCTACAACGCGATGGTAAGCGCTTGCGATAGCGGCAGCCGCTCGGAGAGCGAAGACTCGCGTAGCGAGGCTGAGGGCGAAGCCCGGCAGAGCGGCCAGAACGTAGATTCTGGCATCGCCCAACCTTCCCCATCAGGACAATCCTCATGAACCAAAGAGGTATGTATATGGAGACCGTAGATGGTTGAGTTTGAAGATGCTCAGTTCGAGCCGATCAAGTTGACGCTCGGCGGCTTCGTCTATCTCGAACAGGATGGCGCCACCATCGTGATGGGCCGGGAAACGGCCGAACGGCTTGGCGCAGCACTGTCCCGCCCATCCCCCATAACAGGGGAAGAGGTGAGGGAGACTGATTCAGGGCGCGTTCCTGCGGAGACTTGGCGCTCGACGCCAGAGATCAACCCGTATTACGTCGTCTCTGACCTTGGCAGGGTTCGTAATGTCGACACCGGCAAGCTGCTTTTCGGAGAGGTTGACCGCGACGGATATCGCCGAGTCAACTTGGTTGTTCGTGGCCATCGCCTCAAGCGGCGCGTGCATCGGCTCGTTTGCGAGGCGTTCCATGGTCCGCCGCCTGAGGGGCATGAGGTGGCCCACTTAGACGGCGACAAGCGCCACAACGCCGCTCGCAACTTGGCATGGGTCACAAGATCCGAAAACATCAAACATCAGGTTGTTCACGGAACCCATCAGGCGAACCCAAAGCGTGGCGCCGACCATCCACAGGCTAAACTCTCTGCTGAGCAGGTAGCCAAAATACGCCAGTTATTCGCCGAGGGTAGAAGCGGGAGGGCCTTGGCTGCTCAGTTCGGCATCGGGTCTTCCCATTGCAGCAAGATAATAAGGGGCGCTTCATGGAAAATCACCTGACTGATGAACCGAGCCCTGCGGTCTCGGCCGCAAGCGGCTTCGATCCCTCGCGCAAGGGAGGGGAATAGATGTCGCGACGCTCTGATTGGGACTTCGAAATCGGGCAGGTCGCGTCCGACGCCGATCCAGCGCAAGACGAGGCGGAACCCCGCCTGCGCCGGATGGGTCCAATGGACGGTGGCGGTTTCGGCATTGAGCTGGAAGGCGGCCCCATACACGGCTTCGCGGCGTACCTTATCGAGCTGATGACCGGCCCCAAGGGCGAACTTTGGAACTGCATGGAAACCGAGGTTCAGGCCTCCGGCGGCCGAGGCTCGTTCACGCTCACGATCCAGCGGCGCAATGGCAAGACACCCTTGCAGCTTCGCACCGAGGCGGAAGCCCTTCTGAAGGTGGTTCTGGAGGCCATCGAAAGCGGGCGCAGCGAGCCGCTGTTCATCGCTCGCGACACCATCCGAAACTATTTTGCAGACCGCGATACGGATGGAAGCCCGGAGGGGCGAGACGCGAAGCGGCTCGACGGCGAAGCCGCAACAGCCGGGGCCGAAGGCATCGCACAACCTATAGATCCCCTCTCCAGGATACCGGAGGCATAAGGGTGGGATACCACAATACTCGGGCGCGGCCTTCGGCACGGTGCTATTCGCTTCGCTCACCAAGCCCGCAAGCGGTCTTGGCCCATTCGGGTGACGCCCCTCGCGCGGTGCCCCGTGGCTAACGCCCGCGCCTATACTGTTGCATCGTTGGCCCAGGAATGGGAATGCAGCGAAGGCGTGATCCGCAAGCTGATCCGGGAAGGCCAGCTTCGTCACTTCCGAATTGCGTCCCTGATTCGCATACCGGCTGACGAGGTTTCGAGGTTCGAGTGCCAGAATATAGCGTCCAACGATTCCGCGGCGGATATGCCATCGTCTATCGAGACGCCGCCGGAAACAGACACCGCGAGCGCCTTCACGCCGCAGATCGCGCTGGGGCGGAAGCGGAGGCTCGGCGAGGATGGAACACAGGCGGTAGTGCGGCGTGGACCGTGGGCCGGATCGTGACGGCCTATATCGCAGACCGCGAAGCCGAAGGCATCGCTTCAACCCAGCGCCAGAAAGACGCGTGGAAGGCGATGCGAAGCTTTTGGGAGCCGGTGAACCCGGATCTGATAGACCGCGACATGGCGCAGTCCTACGCGGCCCAGCGGGCGGCAGCGCCGGCAACCGTGCGCTATGAGCTTTCAATGCTCGCCGTGGCGCTGCGATGGGCAGTCGAGAACAGGCACTTGAAAGCCGCCCCGAAGATTTGGCGTCCCGACGCCCCAGACCGGAAAACCCGCCACCTCACCCGCCACCAGTTTGAGAAGTGGTTCGACGGGGTGAAGGCTCCGCATGCCCGCCTGTACGTCCTGCTCGGCCTCTACACGATGGCCAGACCGTCCGCGATCCTCGAGCTCGAATGGGATCGGGTCGATCTTGAGAAGGGCGAGGTGGATTTGAACCCGAAGGGCAGGCGGCAAACCAGAAAGCGCCGCCCGGTCGTTCCTTTGAATGACGAAGCCGTGGAAGCGCTGAAAGTGGCCCATGAGGCTCGCCAGACCCGTTGGGTGATCGAGCGCGGGGCCAAGCAGGTCAAATCCGTGAAGAAGGCTTTTCAGGCAGCGTCCGCGCGGACCGGGATCGAGGCGACGCCGTACACGCTACGCCATACCGGCGCGGTTTGGGCTGCGGAGGCTGGTGTCTCAATGCCGGAACTGGCGCAGTTCATGGGCCATGACGATTCGGCGACGACGGAAAAGCATTACGCCAGGTATTCGCCGGGCCATTTGAGAGGGGTCGCCGAGGCGGTTCAGAGGTACGAATATGCACCGAAAAAGTTCACTTGAGCCTTCAACCCCTGTCCATTTCGTGCTACGAAATGGAATGCTCACAGAGGGAAATCAATGGTCGGGGAGAGAGGATTCGAACCTCCGGCCCCTGCCTCCCGAACGCATCTCCCCTAGCCGCACCAGAGCGCGCCCGGTCACGTTCCAGAGTGCGCGATTGCCCTCTAGCGGCGCCTGTTCGCGCGCCGTTCCCGGTGCAAGGTTCAAAACGAGCCTTCGACCCCTGTCTATTATTAGGATGCGCGCATGAGCGCAATCGATCTCCGCGCCGAGGATCTAACCGCCCCGCAACTCGCCATGGTGCTTGAGAGTGGCAGCGACGACCAGCACGGCGTCGGGCACGAAGGTTATGGCGTGGAGCTTCGCGGGTCAGCGTGGGCGACCGCTCGCAGCCTTAATCGCCTCGGCCTCGGTTGGATTCAAGGCGATCCCGGGGGAGAATTGCCCGGCCTCTACTGGAACAACATTCACGGCGTCTGCATCGCGAGGGACAACCCATGAAAGTCGAAGTCCAATGCATCGTCTGCAAGGCGAAGAAGAAGGTTGGCCCTCAGAGGGATCAGCCGCTGTGCGACCGCTGTTTCGTGCCGATGATCATCACCGGAGCGCGGGCACGATGAAGCTGATCCGCTCCAAAGAATGGTGGCTCAGACTCGCGCAGGCGGAACCAGATTGCGACTGCGCTGCGGGTGCGCCCGATGACATTCGCGGCCCTCACAATGGCTACCAAACCCGTTCCGAATATCTCGCCTCGCTCGACATGCTTGCGAAGCTGAAGGCGCGGCTTTTCTCAGGGGGCGACGATGGACGCTAAGGAACTCGACAAGCTTTGGGGGTCTCTTGCAGACGCAAGCAAGCGTCGCGCCAAGTTGCTCACCGAGGAGCATTGTCTTCGTGCCATCACGGACGCCTATGAACGCCTCCGCGAACTGGGTTGGCGCGACATGTGCGCGGCTGACAGATCAAAGAGCGTGGAGGTGATAGTCCCAGGCCACCCTCAGATCGCGGAAGCGCGCTGGTACGCGCACTCTGAGAATTTCGCCAAGCTCTCGGGTGATTGGCTCGCATATGGCGGCGTTTTCGGCGTCCTGATGAACCCTATCATGTACCGGCTACCGGCGGAGAAGGGGCGATGAGCGGCGATCTTGACGTGGCGGTGATTAGGGACGAAATCGCAATGGCGCTCGGCGAGAAGCATCTGGCCCTTCAGGGCCACGGCCTAGCCTTTGCCAATGAATACGCCGACGCTGCGTTGGCTGTCGTGCAAGAAGAGATCGCGCGCCTGTCACAGCGCAGGCCATTGCTCTGTCGCCTGCGCCTTCATCGCTGGTGCTTCGATAGTCCGACAGTCTGGGGACGCGGCTGCTTCGAATCCTGTAAGCGCTGTAGGCGGCGGCGCCTTCGGTTGGGCGGCGTTTGCTTTTACAAGGATGAGGCATGAGCGGTCCGCAAACGCCATTTCGCCACGCCGTCATCGAGACGGACGCCTTCGCGCCGGACCCGCCGCACGACGCTGCCGCCGAGATCGCGCGCCTGTCTCAACGCATACTGGCGCTTGCTTCGGGCGCTGGTTTATATGTCTCGATTAAAATCGAAAGGGCGCGGCCATGAGCTACGAACGAGCTAGGGCAATATCGAATGCGCTGTTCGACGATTTGCGCGGCAGGAAGGTTTTCAAGCTCCTGATGGAGCCGGGCGCGCTCCCGGTTCGCCTTGATGCCCCGATCAGCCCTAAGATCCTAACCGAATTACGTAACGATTGGACGCAGATCATTTTAGCGCAGATCGAAGCGGAGGTCGCCACATTGCGCGAAAGCGAGGGGCGGCAATGGCAGGACATATCGACGGCACCAACGGATGTTCGCATCGTGGCGAGTTATTTCGGCGCTCGTAAGGAATACGATACCGCCGCAGCGGTGGTGAAGTTCTTCCAGTGGGAGAATATGCCGCGTCGTCTTGCCACTGGCTGGCCGTTCTCCGAAGTGGAGCCGACGCACTGGGTGCCAGTGCCCACGCCTCCTTGCGATAGCGGCAGCGACGGGAACGGCGAAGACCGCCCTGGCGGACAGCCATGAGCTTTTGGCGCTTATCAGACGGCTCAGAGCCTTCGCTTCGCTGTGATGGCTGCGGCGAGTCCACGCCGATCACGACCCACGGCCTTTGCCCATTCTGCTGCGATAGCGGCAGCGGCTCGCAGAGCGAAAACTCGCGCAGCGAGGTTGAGGCCGAAGGCCCGCAGAGCGGCCCCGCGAAGACGGGGCATCGCCCAAGGACAGTCTGACATGCCCCACAAATACCGTCTAGGCAAACACATAGGACCTTGGAGGGATAGATGATGGACTGGCAACCAATTGAAAGCGCGCCGAAGGATGATATCGTCTTGGCGTTTTGTCCCGGTCACGGCGCTGTTGTTGTCGAGCAGTGGTACGGCCGGTGGGCCGACAAGCAGGAAATATGCGATCCCAAGCGCGGTGATTTCCTGAGCGGCGCACTGTCTGCGAACCTTACGCGCTTGGAGCCCACCCACTGGATAGCCATTCCGAAGCCGCCCAAGTGAGATACCGCTACCGTCTAGGCAAGCATGTTGGCCCTTGGCGTGATCGGAGATCTGAAGCCATGCAGGATGCTATCGAAGCAAAGTTCGCCCGCCATGACGATCAATACGGTGTACCTATGAAGGATGAGCTGCTGGTGATTGAGGAAGAGAAATGAGGGCGATTGCGCTGTCGCGCACCGTCGCCACTCGGGCTACGCCCCGAGCCCGTTCCGGTCTCGGCCATACGGTGACCATCAACTATCGCAAAGGAGCGTGACGTGAGCGATCTAGAAAAGCTGGCTGAGCGCGCTGAGCAGGCGAGTGGGCCACGCCCGGAATTGGACGCGACGATCTGGCTCAACGTCGTTGCTACGCCGGAGCAAGTGAAAACCGTAGAGGCTGGCCGGAAAGCGCACGGCGACACTGAGGCGCGCTTCCGTGTCGAACGCATGATGGATGGCGTCCGCTACACCGCCTCGCTCGACGCCGCGATGACGCTGGTGCCGGATGGGTGGCACATAGATTTGCGGGACTATGCCGACTCGCGAGCGCCCTTGGCAGGCTTGAAACAGATGGGTGTCGCAAGCGTCAAGCAGGCGGATTTGCTCGCAGTAGTCGGGTCTGGCGAAACGCTGGCACTCGCTCTCGCCGCCGCAGCATTGCGCGCCCACGCAGCCCTTCGCGATAGCGGCAGGCAGCCGCAGGCCGAAAACGCCGCAGGCGGTTGAGTGGGAAGCCATGCCAGAGCGGCGGCGAAGCCGCATCGCCCAAAGGACTGAGCCATGATCGACCTCACCACCTACGAAGCAATGCGCTCCGCTGTCCTGTCAGCCCATAACCCCATAGGTATCGTTGTCACATCAGCGCTATACGAGAACCTGGATTATGGACCAGATCACTTCTCAACCGCAGGATCTGCAATACATGGCAGGGAGGAGCCTAAGCAGCTCTATCAACTGCCGGTGAGCATTAGACCAGGGGCAGATCATTTCATCGCCTCGAAGCCCTTCGTAATAGGCTTCCTTCTCGTTGTGGTGGGGATGTTGGTTTAGGGGACTTGGCAGGGGGTGCGTGCGTGCGGGCGCTCGACTGACAGCCGCAGCCGCCAGCCTTTATCCCGCTTATCTGCCCTCGGTTCGCGGTGTCCGGGGTCTTACAAAGCATGCCGGATTAGGTTTGTGGCAACGGCTGTTCCGGCACCGTCTAGCCTGTTCTCACATCGCGCGGCTGCGAACAGGAACCAAGCTCACCGCGCGACCCGCTCCGATCGAGCGAACACCCTCCTCGCTACCAGTTTTTCCGCTTCCATGCAATGGCTGGATGCGCTATGGTCTGGGGATGGAAATCGACGAGAAATTGGCGCGCGAAGCGTTCGAGGAGGCGCTACGTCGTTTCCCGGACAGCCATTCCGCATTGATCTTTCTCTGGGGTGCCAGCGGCCTCGGCTTGCGCGCGCCGACTGACGAGGAGATGG
>Ga0247777_1000626_pt1 | contig 10378 bp, 8 predicted proteins | sample UWRJL154409C5_FD_179937 | JGI IMG/M metagenome (GOLD analysis project Ga0247777, IMG submission 179937) | Plant litter microbial communities from Arlington Agricultural Research Station in Wisconsin, United States - UWRJ-L154-409C-5 | ecosystem: Environmental > Terrestrial > Plant litter >...
ATCAAAAATATCATTTTCGACCTGGGCGGTGTTTTGCTCGATATTGATTACCGCAGGAGTATTGACGCTTTTGAAAAACTTGGGCTGGAGAACTTTGAAGCCATGTTTTCGCAATTTAAGGCCGATGAATTATTTGAAAAGCTGGAGACCGGGGCCGTGGATGAGGCAACGTTCTATGCTGCTATAAAAGAAAGGGCCACGCAGCCCATTACAAACCAGGATATAGATAAAGCCTGGAATGCCTTGCTTTTGCATTTTCGCCCGGACAGCCTGGCTTTCCTGGAAAAACTAAGCCTGCAATATAAAATTTACCTGCTCAGCAATACCAATAGTATACACCTGAAATGTTTTAAACAGTTATTTATTGAAGAAACCGGCAGATCCTGCCTGGATGATTATTTTACCAAAGCCTGGTACAGCAATGAAATAGGTTTGCGCAAGCCGGGTAACGAAGTATTTGAATTCGTTTTGCAGCAGGAAGATCTGCAGGCAGCAGAAACACTATTTATTGATGATACCTCGGTGAATATAGATACAGCCAGGATAATGGGCTTTAAAACCCACCTGCTGTTACCAACAGAAAGAATAGAATTGCTGGATATTGACGGTATTCAGCAGAAGGATCATTTTACTTCCTCAAACTCAATATAATCTTCCCTGCCTTTACTGGCGGCGCTTTCAGCAGTTTTGCCCGGTTGTTTCTGCTGCTGGTTAAAATGATCGTTCATCCTGGACTGCATATCACTCATTTTCTGGTTTACCTGTTTGGTGGTTTTGTAAACCGGGATGATGAAATCAAAAATCAGCTTGTAAACGAGGTACAATGCCAGCAACTCAATTATTACTCTTATTAAGCCCATGCCACAAAGTTATTGCTCAAACAAATGCGGGCCTGTTAAAATTTACGGCTGGCGAAAACTACCCCGGAAAGCTATTGTTTTGGCAATTACAGCAGTATTGCATATATTTGCATCGGACAAAGAAGCAATAGAAGGGAACGGTGGCGTTCCCTTCTTCTTTTATCATGACTCAGGACACACAAATACAGGCGGTTGAAAAACTGATCGGACCATTATTGATCGACGATATTTTTCTGGTTTCCATTAAAATAAAGCCTACCAACAATTTTAAGATCTATTTAGACGCAGACAGCGGACTGGGGATAGAAAAATGCATTAAGATAAACCGGGCATTGTACAAGATCATGGAAGAAATGGGAATGTACCCCGATGGCGATTTTTCGCTGGAAGTTAGTAGTCCCGGTCTTGATGAACCCTTGAAATTGCTGCGCCAGTATAAAAAAAATGTGGGCAGGGATGTGGAAGTGGTTACCAGCGACGAAGTGAAAAGAGAGGGGAAACTTACCGATGTTACAGACGAGAGGATTAAAATAACATACAGCGAAGGGAAAGGGAAAAAGGCAGTTTTAAAAACAGAAGAGATACCCTTTACTGATATAAAACAAACCAGGATACAGGTAAAATTTTAATTATTAAATAAAACCCCAACCCCGGCGGGGAAATAAAAGTGAGGCCGGAGCGGAATATGGCAAGTATTAATTTAATCGATTCCTTCCAGGAATTTAAAGATGCTGAAAACATTGATCGGCCTACGCTGATGAAAGTTATGGAAGACGTGTTTAAAACACTCATTCGTAAAAAATACGGCAGCGATGAATGTTTCGACGTTATTGTGAATGATCAGAAAGGTGATCTGGAGATCTTCCGTCGGCGTACAATTGTTGACGATGATGATCTGTATAATACCCTCACCGAGATCGAGTATAAAGATGCCATTAAGATCGAACCGGATTACCAGGTTGGTGAAGAATTATATGAAGAGGTTGATATACAGAAAGAGTTTGGCCGTCGTGCTATCCTGGCCGGCAAACAAACACTGGCCGCACGTATCAACGATCTGAAGAAAAATATCCTGATAAAAAAATACGAAGAACGTGTAGGAGAGATTGTGAGCGGTGAAGTTTACCAGGTTTGGAAAAAAGAGGTATTGATACTGGATGAGGAAGGGAATGAGATGCTGTTGCCAAAATCGGAGCAGATACCAACCGATTATTTTAAAAAAGGTGAAAGCGTAAGAGGCGTTGTAAAAAAAGTAGAGCTAAAGAATAGCCAGGCAGTTATCATCCTGTCAAGAACAAGCCCTTCTTTCCTCGAAAAATTACTGGAGATAGAAGTACCTGAGATCTTTGACGGCCTGATTGTTGTTAAGAAGATCGTTCGTGACCCCGGAGAAAGAGCAAAAGTGGCCGTAGAGAGTTACGATGACAGGATAGACCCGGTAGGTGCCTGCGTAGGTATGAAAGGAAGCCGTATCCATGGTATCGTAAGGGAATTGAAAAACGAGAATATTGATGTGATCAACTGGACAAGCAATACCCAGCTGATGATACAACGTTCATTGACGCCGGCAAAGATCACCAGTATGGAACTGGATAATGAGAAAATGCACGCCAATGTATTCTTAAAACCCGACCAGGTATCCCTTGCCATTGGCCGCAGGGGCGTTAACATTAAACTGGCCTGCGAACTTACAGGCTACGAAATCGATGTATTCCGCGATAATGAGGGAGAGGTAGAAGAATTTGATATTGACCTGGATGAATTTACAGATGAAATTGAACCATGGATCATTGATGAGTTGAAAAGAGTGGGTTGCGATACCGGCCGTTCGGTTTTGGAATTAACAGCAGAAGAACTGGAACGCAGAACAGACCTGGAAAAAGAAACAATAGAAGACGTAAGAAGAATACTGAACGAAGAATTTGGAAAAGAATAAGCACAGGTTCTTAAGTTACGGAGAAGGATTATTCAGAACACTAAAAAGAAAAATCAGTCCGTTTTTTGATACCGGACAAACAAAAAAACGAATGTCAGAAGTAACAACACCAAGGTTGATGGCGGCAGCCAAAGAATTTAATATAGGAACATCTACCCTGGTGGATTTTCTTGTAGTTAAAGGATTTTCGAGCGACGATCTGAAGCCCACCTCCAAACTCACGGAACCTATGTACCGTGTTTTGCAGGCAGAGTTTCAACAGGATAAAGTGGCTCATGAAAAAGCTATGCAGATAGACCTTCCCAAAGGTGCAAATGCCAATGAGCCTAAAAAGAAAAAGGACGAACAGGACCTTTCTTTTACCAAAAAAGAAACAAAACCTAAGCCGGCCGAGGAAGAAAAACCAGCAGAACCGGTTGCCGTAGCCGAGCCGGTTAAAGAAGTTGAGGTAACCAGGGAAGAAGCGAAAGAAGCCGAAACCCCGGTAACAGGAATTACAAAAGTTAAAGCTCCTGAACTGGAAACGCCGAAAGTGCTGGACAAAATAGACCTGGATAAAATAGATTCATCTACCAGGCCTAAAAAATCTGCAAAAAAGACGGAAGAAGTAAAAGAAGAAGCGAAACCGGTTGAAGAAGCAGAAAAACCTAAAAAGGCGGAAGAGGTAAAAGAAGAAACGAAAGTTATTGAGGCTAAGGTTGAAGAGCCGGTAAAAGAAGATGATGCCCCGGTAATTGAGAACATCAAAGCAAGAAAATTATCCGGTCCCAAGATCATGGGTAAAATTGAATTACCCGTGGACAATGATACCAGGCCTAAAAAAGGAACACTCGACGAAAAACGTAAGCGTAAGCGTATCCCGATGGAAAAGAAACCCGGAAGTACGCCACAGCAAACGCCGGGAACCGGCGGACAGTCGAATATTAACAGGAGACCGGGTGGAAGTACTACCGGAACCGGCGCTTCAAACAGGGCAGGTGGCGGATCCGGTGCAGGCCGGTTTAACCGCGGTACCGGAACTGGTACCGGCGCAGGAACAGGTGGCCGCAGAGAAGATAAAGTGATCGATGCAAAAGAGATCCAGGATAAATTAAAAGAAACACAGGCCAAATTAGCCGGAGCCGGCGGCCGCGGAAAAAGCTTAAAAGCAAAATACCGTAAAGCCAAACGTGATGAACATGCTGAACAGGCAGGCGTTGGAGGTGAAGATGGAAATAAACTGCAGGTAACAGAATATATATCTGTAAGTGAACTGGCAGGTTTGATGGATGTGAGCTTTGCAGATGTGATCAGCAAATGTATGAGCCTGGGTATCATGGTGTCCATTAACCAGCGCCTGGAGGCAGATGTGATAGAACTGGTTGCCAGCGAATTCAATTACGAAGTAGAGTTTATAGGTGTGGAAGATGCAGGCGAACTTGACCTGGATATTGAAGAAGACAGCGAAGCAGATCTTAAACCAAGGGCGCCGATCGTGACCATCATGGGTCACGTAGATCATGGTAAAACATCTTTACTGGATTATATCCGCAACACCAATGTAATTGCCGGTGAAGCGGGTGGTATCACCCAGCATATAGGCGCTTACGAAGTAACCCTGCCGGATGGAAGAAACATCACATTTTTGGATACTCCCGGTCACGAAGCCTTTACGGCCATGCGTGCACGTGGTGCCAAGGTTACCGATATAGCCGTTATCGTTGTAGCAGCTGATGACGCTGTGATGCCGCAGACAAAAGAAGCCATATCGCATTCCCAGGCAGCCAATGTGCCCATGATATTTGCCATTAATAAAATGGATAAGGACGGTGCCAACCCCGAAAAGATCAAAGAACAGCTTTCCGGAATGAATGTGTTGGTGGAAAGCTGGGGTGGAAAATACCAGAGCCAGGAGATCAGTGCAAAGAATGGTCAGAATATTGACCTGCTGATGGAAAAGATATTGCTGGAAACAGATATCCTGGAATTGAAAGCCAACCCGGACAGGGAAGCGAACGGAACTGTGATTGAAGCTACTTTGGATAAAGGCCGTGGCTATGTTGCCACCATCCTTGTTCAGAACGGAACATTGACAGTTGGAGACATGATCGTGTCGGGCCAATACTTTGGTAAGGTAAAAGCCATGTACAACGAAAGGAACCAGCGTGTTGAAAAGGCCCCTCCTTCAACCCCCGTTTTGATATTGGGATTGAACGGTGCCCCGCAGGCGGGCGAAACCTTTAAAGTATACGAGAACGAAAGTGACGCCAGGTCAAATGCATATAAACGCGGACAGATATTACGTGAACAGGGTATGCGTGCTAAAAAACATATTACGCTGGATGAGATCGGACGCCGTTTGGCATTGGGAAGCTTTAAAGAACTGAACGTGATCATTAAAGGTGATGTGGACGGTTCGGTAGAAGCATTGAGCGATTCATTGCAGAAATTAAGCACCAACGAAATTGTAATTAAAGTAATCCATAAGGCGGTAGGTGCAATTACCGAAAGTGATGTTACCCTGGCCAATGCATCAGATGCCATCATTATCGGCTTTAACGTAAGGCCTTCTATGCAGGCAGCCAAACTTGCCGAGCAGGAAGCTATCCAGATCAAATTGTATTCGATCATATACAACGCCATCGAAGAGATCAAGAGTGCGATGGAAGGTATGCTTGAGCCAAGTGTTGAAGAGAAGATACTCGCCAACGTGGAGATCAGGGAAGTATACAAATTTGACAAGGCCAGTGTTGCAGGCTGTTTTGTACTGGATGGTAAAATGGCCAGGAATAACCGCATCAGGTTGATCAGGGACGGTATCGTGATATTTACCGGCGAACTGGGCAGTTTAAAGCGGTTTAAAGACGACGCCAAAGAAGTTACTTCCAGCATGGAATGTGGTTTAACGATCAGGAATTATAACGACATAAAAGTTGGTGATATCGTGGAAGCCTTTGAAGAGATCGAGGTTAAACGTACACTGTAAGCCGCCAGGCACAAGCTGCAAGGGGCAACGTTTAAATAAAGGTTACTCCTTGTGGCTTGCAGCCCTGAGTCTTGCCGCTATTCCGAATCTTTTGTTAAATGAACTGCCACCCGGGCAGGGTTATACAACAGAGGTTTATTTTTGATACCGTTCTGCCCATCACGGCCGGCCGGTATGATTAAAATTATTTTGATGAAAAAGTATTTACTATTCTTTATTGCAGCTTTCGGATTTGCAACTGCAGCAATTGCCCAGAACAGTCACACCAAAGCCGTAGTGGCCGATAAGATCGTGGCTGTGGTTGGTAACAAGGTTATTTTAAAAAGCGATATCGATAACAGCATCATCGATATGCAGCGCCAGAATATTGAGATACCGGCTAATGCCAGGTGTGCCATGCTGGAGCAATCTATGGGTATTAAAGCCCTGGTATTACAGGCCGAAAAAGATTCATTACCCGTTACAGATGAAGAGGTGGAAACGATCATTGATAACAGGATCAGGGCCTTCATCAGCCAGTTTGGTTCAAAAGATGAACTGGAAAAAGTAGCCGGTAAGACCATTTACCAGTTAAAAGAAGATTTCAGGGAGCCGATAAGAGACCAGGAACTGGCAAAGGCCATGCGTAATAAAGTGGTGGAAAATGTACGTATCACACCAAAAGAAGTAAACGAGTACTATAATAAAATTCCAAAGGATAGCCTGTTCCTGTACGAAAGTGAGGTAGAGATCAGCCAGATCATATCTTATCCCAAAGCAACCCGTGATGCGGAGGAATATGTTATTCAGCAATTAAAGGAGTTCAAGGAGCAGATCGAATCAGGAAAAAAGGATTTCGCATCACTTGCCAGTATCTATACACAGGATCCGGGCAGTAAAGAGACTGGCGGACTTTACGAGATCAACCGCTATTCAAAAGAACTTGACCCGGTTTGGCTGGGTAAAGCGTTTACCTTAAAGCAGGGCCAGGTGTCCAACCCCTTCAAAACCCGGTTTGGTTATCACATTATGCAGCTGGTAAGCCGTGCCGGTGATGATGCTTCCGTAAGGCATTTATTACTGATACCGCAGGTTACTTCTTACGAAATAAAAGAAGGTATCGACAGGCTGGACTCCATCAGGGCTAAACTGATGGCCGGAACCCTGGATTTTGGAGCAGCCGTGGCTAAATACAGCGATGACGAATCGAGCAAATTTACCGCAGGACAGATCACCGGCAGAGATGGAAGTACTTATGTAACCATCGACCAGCTTGATAAGGACCTGGTGGCCATGTTGAAAACACTTAAAGTTGGCCAATATTCGCAGCCAACAGAATATACAGATGAAAGAGGCAGAAAAGGTGTGCGTATTGTTTACCTGAAAACAAGAACAGAGCCGCACCGGGAGAATTTAAAAGACGATTACGACCGTGTTTCGCAGCGGGCACTTGAAGAAAAGAAGAATGAAGTGCTGGAACAATGGTTCAATAAAAAAGTGGGTACTTATTATATCCTGGTAGCAGATGAATATAAATCATGCCCGGAAATGACAAAGTGGACAGCAACAACTGCTGCAGCAAAAAATTAATACAAAATTTGTATATAACTAAAGCGTTCCGGGGTATTACGGAGCGCTTTGGTTTTTTATACCTTGCAAAAAATAAATAAGATTGATAGAAACTAAAAAAATAATCAGGCAGGAAGAAAGAGCGGTACTGGTTGGGTTGGTATATAAAGAACAGACCGAACCGATGGTAAACGAATACCTGGACGAACTGACTTTTTTGGCCGAAACCGCCGGGGCCATTGCTGTAAAAAGATTCACACAAAAATTACCACACCCGGATAGCAAGATATTTGTGGGTAAAGGAAAGCTGGAGGAAATAAAGCAATATATTTTACTGAAGGGAAACATCAGCCTGGTGATATTTGATGATGAGTTAACAGGGGCGCAGATACAGAATATTGAAAAGGAGCTGAATGTAAAAGTGATTGACCGGAGTGACCTGATACTGGATATTTTTGCCAGCCGGGCTAAAACCGCCCAGGCTAAAACACAGGTAGAACTGGCACAATATCAATACATCTTACCCAGGTTAAAAGGTATGTGGAAACATTTGGAACGCCAGGGTGGTGGTGTAGGAACAAGAGGTCCGGGTGAAACGGAAATTGAAACGGACCGTCGTATTGTAAAAGATAAGATCAGCCTGTTACGTAAACGGCTGGCCGAAATTGATAAACAGGCATTCACACAACGTAAAGACAGGGGAGAATTTATACGGGTGGCCCTGGTAGGTTATACCAATGTAGGCAAATCAACCCTGATGAATATTTTAAGCAAGAGCGAGGTTTTTGCCGAAAACAAATTGTTTGCTACCCTGGATACCACCACACGCAAGGTGGTTTTTGAACAAACTCCTTTTTTATTGAGCGATACGGTAGGGTTTATCCGCAAGCTGCCCCATCACCTGGTAGAGAGTTTTAAAAGTACCTTGGATGAGGTACGTGAGGCAGATGTATTATTACACGTGGTAGATATCTCCCACCCACAATACGAGGACCAGCTGAATGTGGTGAATAAGACCCTGGCCGACCTGGGGGCCAGTGACAAACCCGTGGTCACCATCTTCAATAAGATGGATAAATATGAAGAGCAGGCATTTGACCAGTGGCTGGAACCGGCAGTTAAAGCAGAGATACTGAACGACCTGAAACAACGCTGGCAAAATGAGACCAAGGGACCCTGCGTATTTGTTTCAGCCACCGAAAGGATCAACCTGGATAATCTACGCCAATCTATTTTGAATGAAGTACGGGAAATGTACCGTATCAGGTACCCGTACAAAGCCGAATTCTTTTATTGACCATGGCATCAACCCCAACAAATAACTGGTACAAAATTGCCGAAAGCATCGCCGAAATTGAATTTTCAGTAAACGGACTCACCGAGCTGGAAGTTAATGGCAGGAAGATCTGCTTAGCAAAGCACCATGACCAGGTTTTTGCATGTACACAAAAATGTCCGCATGCCGGCGGTTTGCTTGCAGCCGGATACCTGGATGCAACGGGGAATATTGTATGTCCTTTGCACCGCTATAAATTCGACCTGAAGAACGGTAGAAATATCAGCGGGGAAGGATACCACTTAAAGACCTACCCTGTTGAAGTAAGGGAAAATGGTGTCTTTATCGGCCTTAACCAACATTTTTTTTGATTTTTAACCACCCGGACCAAAGTTATTTTCTGCATTTTTAAAAGATATTTTTCTCAGGCCGGTAAGGCCATACATGTTCGCCAAAACAGCATTGGGTATGCTTTTGCTGTAATGGTTTAATAATCTCATAAGTTTTATATTGGTTTTTTTAAAATCTGTCAGCAAACAATGCTGTTGTAAAACTTTATTTTCCACCATAGAATTTTTGGTATCTCAAATAAAAAAAATTAATTTACACAAGTTTTTAACATTTTTGGAGACATATACACTAACTAAAAATTACACATGAGAAAATTACTACTCCTACCAATTACAGTTTTTTTCCTTTTTTCTTTTTTCGCCGCAACTGCCCAGAAAGATTTTCTGGCGCAGCAGTTAGTTACTAAAAACGCAGATTCGCTGGGTTTATCAAAAGATAACCTGAGCAATTATGCAGTAACTAATTCGTATTTTAATGAGACCGGCGGTACGCAGATGGTTTACATAAACCAGACCTATAAAGGTCTTCCGGTGTACAACCAGATCATGGTGCTGGCGTTTAAAAATGGAAAGCTGGTGTCTAAAGCAGGATCTTTTCTTGCAGACATGGACAAACTTACCAATGGTGCTGCTGCTACAGCATCGGTTGCGCCTGCTGATGCTGTTCGTACTTCAATTGCAGAAGTAAAAGCGCCAATGCCGGCAATGGTAACGGTACTTAATACATTGGAGAATAGCAATAAATACAATTTTGGCAAAATGGATATTGGTGCCGAAAATGTAACTGCCGAACTGATGTGGGTTCCTGTAGAGAATGCACAAAATGTTATTACTGCTGTTAAACTTGCCTGGCAGGTACAGCTTTATCTTGCAAAGAACATTGACTATCAACACATCAGGGTTGATGCGAACACGAATACAGTTATTAACAAAACCAATCTTACAGTTTCTGAAAATTTTGGCCCGGCTAATCATATCAACCTGCCAGCCTTTATGAAAGTTGCGCCAACAGCTGAAAATACACTTATAAATAAAAGCACAGCTTCACCAGCTGAACATAAATTCCTGCCATTGAGCCCAAGCCTCGTGGGTACTGCAAACTATACAGTAATTCCATGGCCGGCAGAAAGTCCGATTCATACAGGAGGTGCTGCAGCCGTACGTACCAATCCATGGACATTGGCTGGCGGTAATGCCGTTTCTTTAGGATGGCATAATGATGGAACTACGGATTATACAACCTCAAGAGGTAATAATGTATGGGCACAGGAAGACAGAGATAATAATAATACCACTTTTGGTATAATGGCTCAATCTACAACTACACCAGATCCGTTGAATTTTACTTATGCGGGTCAACCAAACTATACAGTTGCTCCGGAAACCGCAGGTTTTCAGCAGTTCGCTCTTACCAACCTGTTTTATTGGAACAACCTGCTTCAT
>Ga0247777_1000627_pt1 | contig 10367 bp, 3 predicted proteins | sample UWRJL154409C5_FD_179937 | JGI IMG/M metagenome (GOLD analysis project Ga0247777, IMG submission 179937) | Plant litter microbial communities from Arlington Agricultural Research Station in Wisconsin, United States - UWRJ-L154-409C-5 | ecosystem: Environmental > Terrestrial > Plant litter >...
GATGGGGCTAGGAGAACGAGTAGGTACTGGGCGATATCAGCACTCCTGTGCCACCAAGCCGAGGAGTTGCACCGACAAAGCCCAGCACCCACACCTTGCAGCGAGGCCAGTCACTTGTATTCAAGGATGACTATACCTAGGTCTGTTTCCGCGGAAAGCGAGAGATATGTTACTGTTTTGCCACTAGGTAGGCGTTGGGCACTGCCCGGTGGAAGACTTTCCTTCTGGGCCAGGTCAGGATCCGTAGTAGGTATACCACTCGGAGACCGCGCCCCTGTGAGCAGGAATCAACATGAACAGAACTTCTAAGATGCCAAACACTGCCCATCGGGGCATGGCAACGTTGCTATTCCGACTTTGGCACGACTGTTGGTTTGCCCTCGTGGTGTTCGGCTGGCCGGAGCCGCACTGGGTAGCTCTAGGTACCCAGGTGGGTACCTAGGTAGGCAGTCGAACAGCCACAAATCCAGCCCACCTCAAGGCACCCAGGCAAATACCCAGCTACCGCTTAGTACACTCTCACAGCCGACATTGTGGCCGGTGATGGGTGGTCAAAGAACACCTGCCACACCTTGACTGTGGCGCAACAGGCTTCCCCGGTGGCGCATGGGAGGCTCAACAGCGCTAAGCCACAGGGTAGACCGTCCCGACGCAGACCGATCCGTTGATCCAATTGGCTGAAGCCCCTGAGATTGCCTGTAGCGGCGCACTCCAACCGCAACGCCTTCCCGAGCCGCAACAATATGGATTCGAGACGGCTCCGTCAAGGATGACGTCCCGTCTCTCTTGGAACCTTGATGGGGCGATCAGGCCGTATGCTCGATACCTCGCAACCGATAATAGTGGTACACGCATATCGTCCCTCCTCCGCAATATGGCGGCCCCGCTTGGTGGCCCCCGCCAGGGGTCAACGGATGCCGTTGCTAGACCGGATCGGCGGACAATGCTCTCTGCGATGCGGTTGGTAGTCCGGCTGTTTGATGGCAACCCCTCGTCCGGACATCGTAACCTCGGCACCCCTTCGGTATGGGTGCCTACGTCCCATCCCATCTTGCCTTGCCGACTGGCTAGCAAGGCGTCAAATGTAAGATGAGCGAGCCGCTATGAGGATTCGGTTAGCAAACTAACCTAGGCCAGGCCTTGGGCTCGGAAGCGCGATGAAGGAGCTGGTGGCCGTTTGTTTCCCGTCAAGTCGTCGGCATATATCTCAGGCGCCCGGGGCCGCGACACGGGGCATCCAACGACTCTAGAGGGTTTGTCCTATCCTCTCCCTAGTGTCGACATATGCTATTCACGGAGATGGTGCGGCTCCCCCGTCTCTCGCCGCTGCTGGCGGCCTTCGCGCTACTGGCGGGCCGCTGTGCGGCGTTCGAGTACAACACCTTCGACGGGCCGGGCTTCCCGTCGTGCCACAACGTCGTCGAGGTGCACGACGCCACGAGCGTCGACGACATAGCGTCCCTGGTGCGGGCCGCGGCCGCGGCCGGGCGCCAGGTCAGGGCCGCCGGCAAAGGCCACCAGTGGTACGACACGCACTGCAGCGACGACCCCACGGTGCTCGTCCGCACCGAGGCCGTCAACGCCATCTATGACTTCGACCTCGCCGCCGGCTCCGTCACGCTGGGCCCCGGTGTCACCTTCTTCCAGCTGGCCGACTACCTGCACGAGCGGGGCGCCTCGCTCGGCTACGCCCTGGTCAACTGGAACATCAGCCTGGGCGGCAGCATCGCCATGGGCGCCCACCGCTCGTCGCTGCGCGAGCCCTCCATGGTGGCCGCCGGCGCGCTAGCACTCGACATCGTCGACGGAACGGGCGCGCTGCGGCGCGTCGAGCGCGGCACCGGCGGCGACGACTGGCTCGCGGCCTCGACGTCGCTGGGCCTGCTGGGCGTCATCGCGGCCGTCAAGATGCGCATCTACCCCGACGCGCAGGTATACGCTATGCAGGCCACGCTCGATGAGGAGGCCGTGCTGGGCGGTGACATCTACGGCCTGATCGCGCCCTACGCCACGGCCAATCTGTGGTGGTGGCCGAACCAGCGCAAGTTCCACCACCGCTACTACGACGAGGTGCCGGCCGGCACCAGCACGCAGCGGGGCTTCCAGAACACCTTCTCCGTGACGGCGGCCGAGGCGGCGGCGGCGCGCGCGCTACTCGACGCCGGCAAGCTGCTGCCAGCGTCCAACGCGCTGGCCGAGGCCGTCTTCTTCCACCTGTGGTCGGCGCCCAACTTCCGCGACCTGGCCACGGGCCGGGTCGTCGACGCCTGGCCCGTCTACGGCGCCCACCACGACGTGCTCATCGGCGGCCTGTATCCGGACCAGCAGCCCGAGTGGGAGCTGGGCCTGCACGGCCTGACGCTCGAGCTCGCCGTGCCCGTGACGCAGGCCAACGCCGTGCTGCGCCGCGTGCGCGCCCTCTTCGACGCCGAGGCCGCCCGCGGCCGCGTCATGACGTCGACGTACCGCAGCGGCATCAATATCAAGTTCGGCAGCCCCTACTTCGACCTGCTGGGCCAGGCCACCTACAACACCAGCGACGGCGCCGACTGGTCCAAAGGCGTCATGATGTTCGACTTCCCCAGCTTCCGGCCCACATATGGCGATCACAAGCGGTTCAACGAGGAGTTTTGTGCGTATTCCCGCCTGTTCCGGGCCCATTCGACCGGGCGAGGGCTGTGCTGACCTTGGGGAAGATGGAAATCTCGCGAATACCCTCATCCGCGAGTTCCCATGTCGTCCTCACTGGACCAAGAACAGCCGGGAGGTGCTCAAGGCGGCGGTCAAGAATATCGATCCCAGCGTAGGTCTTTCGGGATTCTGTCGGGCAGACCTCTGGCTAACCAGAACAGCACATCGCCCGCTTCAAGGCGGTACGGGAGAAGTTTGACCCCAAGGGTATCTTCAGGAGTGTGGTGGGAGAGATGCTTGGCCTGTATTGAACAGTGACACCCGCCCTAGGGCGTCCAGCATTGTCGTCGCGGAGCTAAGGGCATTGTATATATTCAGGCCGTCTGAGCCGAAACGTTATAGCACATGGTCATCCTCAGCTATCCCACCCTACTCGCAGCCGATTTGTGTACATAGTAACCCTGCGCTTAAGCCATTCGCGCAGACTTGAGGGAGATCCGGTTGCTAAACCCTCAGCCCCCCAAACCCGCCGGCGACACGCACCGGCCCCTTTCCCTTTCCTCCGCCGCCGGACCCCTTGGGAAAGGCATCGACAACCCTCCTTCCGTCGAGGAGATCAACAACGCCCCATCTCCGCTCTCGACAGCCCCAGCGTATGATCTCGTCCCCTCCCCCTTGTTCAACCGCCATGGCGCCGCCGCCCCGGGGTCCTGCCCCCTGTCCCGTAGAGCTCTGCTCCCAGACCCCAGCGTCATCGAGCAGCACCTCCACCAGCCACACGTACCTCACCTGGCCGAGCAGCTCCGCCGCCGTGCCCGGGAACGCGTCCAGCGACGAGGGCGGCAGCGCGGCCGCCAGCAGGACGTCGACGTCGTCCCGGCCGCGCGGCACCCGCGAAGCGAGGAGGTGCACGTCGAGCAGTTGCGCGAAGACGAGCCCGAACGACGGCTTGTTGTGCCTCCCCTGCCCGGCCCCGGCGCCTCCTCCCGGGGCGCCGTACCCCAGCGCAGCGCGGTCCGCCGACGAGGCAAACGGGGAGAAGAGCGAGCGGAGGGTAGGGTCCAAGGGCTTTCTCGACGAAGGCGCCGGTGGTGCTGCCGCGGCGGCTCCGGGCGGGGCAGCGGCGGGAGAAGACGACGTTGAGTTCAGCATCAGAACCAACGGCCCCATCCCCGAGAGGTACCGCAGCCTAGACCCCAGCAGCTGTATCATGGTATGTGCGGCCGTTCTTTCGCGTGAGCTGAGGAGGCCTGCTAGGAGGGTCGATGTGTGCGTTATGAGTATGATATCCGGGAGGTGAGGCTCAGGTGGCATCTCGGCCCACTCCTTCTGCCGGTTTCTCTTCTCGGCACCGTCTCCTCGCGCCCGCGGTGGTAGTGTTGGCGGCATGGGCCCCTCCGGCTCGGGAGACAGTGGTTCGTCGTCGTCTTCGCTGTCTTGGATCTCCATCTTGCGAGCCGGCACCTCGTCATCGTCCTTTGCACCGTCGGAGCCGTCAATAGACGCTGGTCGCGGCTGGCTGCTCGGCGGGATCATCTCCTCGCCATCAAACTCGCAATCGGACGGCGCCTGGTCCACCTCGTCGATGACCTCCCAGAGCCCCTCGAAGTCAAAGATGCGCGAGAGCGAGATCTGCCCCAGGCACCGGACCACCCGGTCCTTGACCTCCTCCCTGCCGACGCCCACGGCCGTGACCTCGGCTTCGAGGACGCCCCGCAGGGTGGCCAACAAGGTGCCCGCCGGCAGAGTGGTGACGATCCTCGCCGTTGCCGACGCGTTTCCGACGAGTAGATGGGCGATGGTCTGCATCCCCAGCTAGAGCGCTGTCAGCACGCCGGCGCGCAATAATTAAAAGGAGACTTGCTACAAGTCCCATCTCCTCTTCCTCGGAGCTAATGCCCACGACTCTGCCACGTTCGAAGCCGCCAGCCAGGACATGCCTGTCCAGCTTGGCGCAGCCCGTCAGGCAGGGTCCTCTGCTTAGGACCCTATCCTGCCGTCCTTTTTGCATGCGGTAGAGGGTACGTCCGTCGACGGGATCAATTGGGAAGTGCGAGCTGGCCTGTGACGGCAGTGGTTCGTCGTCGTCGGCCATTTCGTGTGATCAGATCCAGGCTCGCAACGTGAACGAGTAAAGGGTGCTCCTTGGAAAATGGCCGTGTTGTAATAGGCGTGCGGCCATTGTAGACTACATAATCAATGCCCACCTAGTAATAGGGAACCCAACTCTACTGACTCGGATTTTCAAAGCCCCATCTCGGTTTAGGGGAGATCTGTTGATGACGGATGCCTGAATATATCTGTGCAGTGGGAAGGGACACTCTCGGACCGCAAGCATCACATGACGCCAGCCATCTGCGGCCCTGCCGTATGTCAACACCATTCTTGACCCGGGATGCCAAACTCAGGGCCTATGTATGAATCATGATTCAAGTTCATTCATTCTGCCTAGAAGTGCCGCATGTTGCGCCAAGAGGCAAGGCCGTTGGGCCATCGCCGGGCGCCATCACCATCGGCCGGTTCTGAGTGTCGCATCGCATCGCAACCACTCCCTCCGGCCTCCGCGTTGTTGGCCGTGGTGTGTTGCAAAAGCTAACGCCGCCCTCTCCCTTGTCCAGAAACAACCTTCCCTGTTACTCGAACACCGAGTCCATACCGTCCAATGTGCCTCCTTCGCCCGTAAGTCTCGCCGTGTTGGGTTGGGAGCCCGGCAACGGTATGATGGCTCACGGGCCGCGTCGAATCTCCGCTTTCCGCTCCCCGAACGGACCGTTTCTGAAGGGAGCAGGTGCCTCAGAACGGGACGGGGGAGAATATCCGCAAGCTAACGGCTGCCGATGGTAGCCTCAGCCGGCCCGGATGCTCCAGGCACGAGGCGCCGTGCCCAGTCTTGTTCTGCGTCTAGAGTCGTACGCAAGGCGTCGCACGAAGCATATCCCGCAGGGCTCTGTCCTCTCGGCCGACATTCGTGCGGCAAGTCGGCCGTTCTAAGCCTCCTTGCCCGGGGGGGCGGGCGGCGCCTCAGACGGCTCCGCCGGCCGCGTTCGCAGTCCTCCCTTCAGACTCTTGACACGGGCCATGAGGCCGCTGCTCTGCTTGGTTTGCCCGTCGTCCTGAGGTGCCGTCGCGTCTGCGGTAGGCCGGCGCTCCAGGCCGGCCGTCGGCGGGCTCGCCGGCGAGCGCACGTCGGCCGAGTCGGTTCGCCGCACGCTGATGGTCTCCGGGCCCTTGGCCCCTTCGAACTCGGCGAAGAACGGGTTACGCTCCGACGTCGGGGGCTGCATGCTGGACGACGTGGCGCTCGGCGTGGGCATGTCGGCAGGGGGCGACCGCCGCGGGTAGACGCCCTCGGGGTTGGTCATGCGGCCCGACGGCTGGAAATCGCGGGGGTTGCGGTTGATGCTCCGAATGCGCTGCGCGAGCGACTTCTTCCTCTGTATGCCTCCGTCCGCCCAGTCGGCGGCCCGCTCGGCCTCGCGGCGCTGGACGGCGGTCCGCGCGGCGGGCGTACCCTCGAGGAAAGTCGACGTGCCCAGTCCCAACGTCTCGTCTCCGTGCAGCACCGACCCGCGGCTGAGAGGGTCGAAGACGCCCATAGCGTTCGCCGAGCCCGCCTTGTCGGGTTTGGGGTTGCTGGCATACTCCTTGAACGCCTCGTCGTCGGCGTGTCCCATAAAAGTGGCATGGTCCGGACGGGCGTTCACGGGTCCGCTGCCGCCGATGACGTTGTTGAGGGAGTCCTTGGGGAACGCCTGCATCGGGGCGCGCCGGCTGCCGTTGCGGTTGCGGTGGGGGTTGAGCGCGTCGAAGGGTCCGTCGTGGTGGAACACTGCGCGGGTCAGCTTCGAAAGTGCGGACGGAGGAAGGGTACCCACGTCCGGTGCCAAAGATGCTGGTGGCATCCAGCTGGTCGATGATGTCCATCCGTCGGCTGGGTCTCGGCTTCTTCTCGCCCCCACGCTTCTCTCGCTCGCGGCGTCGCGCCTCGCGCGCCGCCTCGCGCGCCTTCTTCTCCTCCTCGGTGAGGGGCTGGTCGGTGGCCACGACGGACGACTCCGAGTTCCGACGGGGGCGCCGCTCCGACCGCTTCTGCGGCGAGTCCGCGGGGCCGGGCGCGCCGTTGCCTTGCATGCGTCGCGCCCGCAGGGCCTCCTCCTGGGACCGGGTGGGACGGTGGTTGGGCGGCAGTCGTCGGCCGGGCGGCGGCATGTTCTCCCCGCGCGGCGGGCCTCGTCGACCCATCGGGGGACCGCCTCCTCGAGGCGGGCCGTTTCGCGGACGCGCACCGGGGGGGCCGTTGGGCGCCGGCTGGGGGGGCTTTTTGTCGTCGAGGGTCAAAGAATCCTGAAGCCGTTAGCTCTGCGGGAAGCAAGAGACGCGGGGAGCGGTCGGGGCACCTACGAATATCTCCTCTGCGGTGGGCGACACCGCCTTCTTCTCCGGCTCGGCCACGGCAGTGGCCATTGCGTCGGGGACTGGCGTCGCTGGCTTGTTGGCCGGATCGAGAAAAGGGTTGCGCGAGACAGGGCGGGCGGGGGCGGCGAAGGGAGAGGCGGGACTTTGAGGGCCGGTGGGCGAGGCGGCGCGATTGCGGAAGGGGTTGTTGGACGACAGGTTGAGGGTTAGTCCGGCAGATCGAGGGGCTAATCGGCGATACACGAGCACGTCAGTGACCTGTGCAATGCCGATGACATCGGCGGACGGGGAGCCGATGAAACAGCAATCTCTTGTACATGACACAAGAGAGAGGTACGGCTAAGATGCGCGAAGGGGGGACGAGAGGAACCAAGACAGGGCGCATCCAAGATATGCGGCAAAGGCATCCATCCTGCCCAGCTGAGAACTGGGAAACTTGGAAGCAGGGGGGGGCGAGGCACGAGGGCGGACCTGGGGCGGACCGGGGGAACGCACCTGTGTGGTCGGTCGGCGTGTCAGTTGTGGCCGACATATTGGGCGACTATGAAATGCAATGCGAGCGATCTCCTGTTTGCCGACGCGACCGTCGAATGTCTGAAGCGCAAATTCCGGACACGTCGCTCCGGCGTCATACCACAGCGCCGACGCCCGGCGAGTTTGGCGCGGCGGCGCGTGCGAGGACGGGGAACTGGGAAGTGGGCCGCGGGTTTGCCAGGCACCGCCAGCCGTTCCGATGCCGATGCCGAGTGGAGCGCGTTCCCTTGATTGATAAAAAGGGGTAGATCCCACTCTGGAGCGCGTGTCGAGCCTGCCCTGGCTGTCGAAGAGGGGGAGGTTGAGTTGTTGTGTGAGCTTTGGCCGGCCACGTCTCGACTGGAGCGGCGGGGCTGCTTGGTATGCGATGTCGCCCAGTGGCGAGTTCCGACTGCCTGAAACCTCTGAGGGCAACCACAGCGAGGCCCTCGGTATCCTGCTGTCGTCCGGCTGGCTCTGGCTGACCCGATCAGAAGGATGCCGGCAGCAATGATGTCGCAGGATCTGTAGGAGGTCGGGCGTTACGAGGTACCTCGTCGGACTGCCGGCCGTCCGCCGTGGTCGTGGTCCTGCGGTGCGGTCTGTCCAGGTCCTCAGAGGGTCCGGTGGAGGAAAAAAAGGAATGACGTCGGTGGTCGGATCCCTAGAGTGTGTGATTTGCTCCCCTTGACACCGCAATGAAGGGTCTTCGCCGGAAACGATGCAGATAAAGGTGCGTGGATTGGGTTGGATCTACGAATGAGAACGGTCAAGGTCGTGGAGAAGAAGAGCCTGAGTTTGGTCCAGGTATCCCCTTTGTTTTCAGGCTGGAGAGCGTCGAAAGCGAACGCGAGGGCGCCTCAAGGGGTGTTGAGGTCATGTGGCTTGAACCTGCGTCCGAAGCAGTGTCGAAGCACAGACTCGCCGCTGAGGAGACCCTGGAATTCAGGGGCCCGGAGGTCGGGCAGCGACGACGAAACACAGTGCAAATGCTTCTCAGCTCGGTCAACATTTGCCTCGCCGGACAAGAAACACAGCATGCCCTACTACTAGATGCCTATCTGATAAAGGCCTCGCTCTAGCCGTACGCTAGTCTCGACTTCTCGGTACCAGACATCAGAACCATTCAGACCTTATCGGGGAGATTCAGGGTGAGGGGGGGCAGGAAACGGCGCACACCGCCGGATGCCCAGTACGGTTTCTATCCGGCGCACCGTTTGAATTTCAGGTCAGGGGCCGATCCCGCCCCGAATCTTCAACACTCCCGCTGTGGCTTTGAGCTTTCCCTCTTTTGTCGCATCCATTGGGCTTTGAAGGTTCAACAAAAGGCGTCCTTGCATTGCGGCTCCGGGCCTGCGGGTCGGCAACTTCGCCTGTCGCGCCCACACGTCATATACTTAATCTCCGGCCTCTCAAACGTCCAGACCACCACGCCGTGGCTGCCCTTCGCCGTCGAGATATTGACAATATTCATTTTGCTCTTTGCGCCGTCGGAACCTCGTGTAAGGGTATCGAACAGGGCATTGGCCGGCGTTGTTTCGTGCCGGTGTATCCGCTACACAGTCGTCAAGAGCGTCGCTCTGATTTAGTTTGCGCAAAACCAAGTCCCTTTGGAGGTTCTCTAGAACGAACGGCTAGGTTATCTAACGGAAGAATGCCCTCGTACCCCCTACTGTGCACCGGTAGCACCCCCGCGACCTCCCACGGCACCAACCCTCAGCTGAGCCGCACTGAGCCTGACCTCAGGCAGCGCCCTCCCCCTCCCCGACGGCCACGACACGAAGCCCCTCTCGGCTAGGTACCGCAGATACCGGCCCACGTCCTCGCGGCTCACCCCGTACCCGGCACTCTCGTCGACGCCGGTCCAGTTTTCGGCGTCCGCCTTCAGGATGGTGACGGCGTTGCGGTCGTCCAGCTCGGGGGCGCGCGTTGTGGCCGGGAGGTCGTTGACGCAGAAGTGGAACAGCGGCATCAGGGCGTGCTGTTCTTGATCCTTCTCGTGGCCGCCGGCCGAGACGTACCTTTCCAGCTCCTCCTTCCACTGGTCGTACGACACCTCGGGCACCTTGTACCCGTAGAACTCGAGCACCGACAGGTACTCGTTCATGCGCAGGCGCGGGTGTCCCGTGACGTGGACGACGTGCACGCCGTCGGGCAGCGGGCTCAGCGCCGCTGCCACCACGACGCGGGCCACGTGGTTGACGGGCACTGAGTTGACCGTGTTGATGATGCGCGGCCGCGCCGACAGCTGGATGCAGCCCTTGAGCAGCCGGATCAGGAAGTCGTCCGTGTTGCACACGCCCGTCTCTGACTCGCCGAGGATGTAGCCCGGCCGGACCACCGAGCCCTGGAGGCCTCGTTTCCCGGCCTCGCGGACGAGCTGCTCCGAAACCCACTTGGCCTGGCCGTAGCCGGTGCCCAGCCCGACCCGGCTGCCGTGCATGTCGTCGTCCTCGGGAACGGCGTGCTCGCCCGTGCTGATCCGCTTGTTCGAGAGCTTGACGTAGTGATCCGTGTCGAGGACGCTGGTGGAGCTGACGTAGGTGAACGTCTTGGGCTTGCCTTCGGCGGCGAGCCGCATGGCGTCGATCGTGGAGAGGACGTTCGGAGCCATCAGTTGCTGGTACGTCTGCACCCAGTGGACCGTCGCGCCGTTGTGTATGATCATGTCCACCTCCGAGGCCAGCCTCTCCCAGGTGTTTGCGTCGACGCCGAGCTGGGGCCTCGAGAGATCCCCCACGACGCAGCTCAGCCGCTGCAGCCACTCGTCCCGCCAGACGCCGTACACCTCCAGAGAGGCCCGCAGG
>Ga0247777_1000628_pt1 | contig 10359 bp, 13 predicted proteins | sample UWRJL154409C5_FD_179937 | JGI IMG/M metagenome (GOLD analysis project Ga0247777, IMG submission 179937) | Plant litter microbial communities from Arlington Agricultural Research Station in Wisconsin, United States - UWRJ-L154-409C-5 | ecosystem: Environmental > Terrestrial > Plant litter >...
TTCCCCTCCCGCCTTCCCGGTACAGGTCGTAGCCCCACTGCGGGGACGGCAGAAAATGGCCACTGATGTCGGGTTGCCTTCATCAGGACAGGAGCAAACAGAGAAAGTTCTCGAAAGGCTCCAGGTCCCGACACCACCAGATAACCTAGGGAGGCTTCAGGAAGGCATCTATTCTGCCATCACGGCGGTCGCTGCATCTAGGAAAACCCTAGCTCTCTGACGCTAGATACTTCTTCCCCGGGTGAGTAAACCTAACTTTCCTCCTCATTCCTTTCCCCAAATCGCCAACTCGTCCCCGGTTGAGCTTCCGTCTGTTCTATGGTTGACCTGCTTCCCCGTCAGCTTCAATCCCACCACAGCCACCCAATTCCCACCGGCGGTCCCAACCTAACACTTGAACTCTGAAATCTGCCCTACTGCCTTCGGGACCGCCAACGATGTCGGAAATTTCCAACGCCAACAAGGGCATCGAGCTCGTTGACAAGAAGGAATATGAGCAAGGCATCGAGCTACTCACCAAGGCCCTGAAGGTTCGAGAATCGCCGCTGTGGCTCCTGTCACGCAGCAAGGCGTACCAGAACACGAAACAGCTCGAAAGGGCGCTTGCCGATGCCGAACTGGCCTACCTGCTCGCCAGCGAGCGTCAGGGCGACAAGAGCCAGGCGCAGCGGGCGGAAGCTCAATACCGTCGGGCCGTCGTCTACTTCCGAATGGGCCTCCATGCTGACTCTGACGCTTGCTGTATCTGGTCGATGCAGGTGCTTGAGGGCAGGAAGTTTTCGAGTGAAGCAGACGACGTCGCCAAGAACGTCGACGCCGACGGAAACTACCGAGGTACTGTCGAGAATGCCAACAACCGAAAGTCGAAATTCGCAGAGAAGGGGGACGCTTCGAACGCCTCCCAGGCAAACGAGGGCAGGTCGGACTGGGCGCGCGCCTATGTATGGCGGAATCAAGCCCTCACGGCCCTGCAGGCACTGCCCGAGATCAATCCTGGCCGGAAGCTAGGTGCCAAACGGATTCCGGCCCGGCCCGTGTTCAAAGATGGCGTCTTGGCCGAGACCGTCGCGGGAACGGTGACTCAGAGCAAGACCAAGCCGGCCGAGGCAGCGGGCTCGTCTCTGAAGGCTGCTTCGAGCGCCCCCAAGCCGAAAGTTCGGGTCGATTTTTACCAGACCGACAAGACGGTCAACTTGACCCTGTACATCAGGGGCGTGGTAAAGGATCTGCTGAAAGTGCATACTTCCGAGACCACGGTTCGTGCCTCCTTCCCGGTTCCCATGAACGCTAGCTAAACCCTCGGTTAGATCACGATCAAGGGGCTGCCGGAGTCGGATAAGAACGACGACTCGATCGTCCTCGAGCTTGCGGGACTAGTCAAGACATCGAACCCCATAGCTCCTAGGATTACCCCATACAAGCTCGAGTTCACTTTGGAAAAGGCCGAGGTAGGCGTCAAGTGGGGATCTTGGGGCTCCCAGCTGCACCAGGGTTCCGCAGCCGAATTCGCCGACTTCGACGAGCTCAAGAAGCAGTACACTGCCGTCGGTGCCACCGCCGGCAGCGCCGGGCGCCGTTCCGCCGAAAACGATAAACCTGCTGCCGGTGTCGAGGAGAAGAAGCCCACGGGGCCGCCCGCCTACCCGACCAGCGCGAAAGGAGGCCCCAGGGATTGGGAAAAGCTCGAGAGCGGCGTCGACGACGAGGACGGTGCCGACGCCAACGGCTTCTTCAAACAGATCTTTGCCAGTTCCACTCCCGACCAGCAACGGGCTATGATGAAGAGCTTCACCGAGAGCAACGGCACCACGCTCAGCACCGACTGGGCCGACGTTGGCAGTCGCAAGGTCGAAACACTGCCGCCGGACGGCGTCGAGGCCAAGAAGTGGTAGACCGTCTCGCCCAGCCGGAGACCGGACAAGGCTTTACCTCTAGAAGGTCTGTCCGCGGAAAGGGTGCGCAATATTGCGTTACTTTGATGTGAAAGGGCGTACGGAGTCTAGGGGAAGATCCAGGGCAACCTGCTTGCGAGGTTAGGGGGTGGCGTTTGGGTCGTCTGGTTTCGACTTTGCGAGACCAGGACAATACGACAGAATCGTCCTGAACAAAGTTCTATGTATACATAATGCCACTATCTGTTCCGACGCGTGCGACATGTGATGTGCCCTATGTGGTGTGACCTCTGCGAGGGGGCCCCTCTCGAAGAGTCCTCTACTCCGTACAGTGGCCAAGGCCTCGAATCTCGGCGCGTCTCCGCCCATCATTATAACTTTATATATATGTGAGTCTAGGTTCGGGTATCAATGATCTTTTTCCTGTCAATCCAAACGGTGCTTGCCATTGAGCGGCAGAGCAACTGGAATCCCACCAGCCGACCCCCGCGTCGCGCCGCGCTTCTCGTGAATCTCCACGACGCTCATGTCCATCCGCACGCGGAACCGGCGGCCACGCCAGGTCACTGTCGTGCCCAGGAGAACCGCCCAGGTCCATATGGGCAGCGTGAGGAGCTCGCGCCCGATCCACGCCGCGAGCCACTGGCCGAGCGGCTTCCTCGCGATGCCTCCCTTCCGGCCAAAGCCCCGTGCAAAGTCTGGGGTGTGCTCGTCCGCCTCTACGCTCTGGAAGGCGTGCAGCTTGCGGGACGTGAACCAGTCCGCGCCCATCCACACCAGCACGGCGCTCAGCCAGTAGAGCCCCAAGGCGCCCCAGGTCTGCCTCGTGCCCAGGAACTCGCTGGCGGCGGGCAGGCTCGTCACCGCGAAGGCAAAGTAGAAGCAGCACAGCAGGGGCTCGACGCCGGGCTCGACGAGTGTGGCCAGCAGCACGGTCCACTTGCGGACGCGCAGCCAGCGCACGCGGCGCGCCACATACGCGGCGGCCGAGGTGCCGGCCATGGGCTGGACGGCCAGGTCGCCGGCGACGAGCGCGTGGTTGCGGTAGCCGGGCAGGCGCGAGCGCCAGAGCAGGTCGCCGATGAGGTGGTCCTCGCAGATGTACGAGGAGAAGAAGTCGAGGCCGCGGCCGCGGGCGGCGTCGGCCGGGCGCAGGACCGGGTTGCGCGCCGGGTCCGTCAGCCGGTCCAGGTGCGCGCGCCGGAACATGTTGCTCTTGCCCACGATGCAGGGCGCCACGCCGACGGCGTTGATGGCCGAGTAGAACTTGGCGTGCGTCGTGGCCATGAACATCTCGTCCAGGCGCGCGCCGGCCGCGGCCGTCGAGCCGCGGCCGGTGGGCGTCACGTCCACCACCAGCGGCAGGTGGTGCACGAACTTGAAGGGCGTGGTGCGCCGGCCGTCGGGCGCGAGGCCGCGCAGCTTGTCGGCCATACGCCGCGCGGTGCCGCGCGACACCCAGACGTTGCAGTCGATGATCCAGATGAGGTCGCCGCGCGCCTCGCGGTAGCCGCGGCTCAGGTTGCGGATCTTGGGGTTGGGGCCGAGGTTATCTACGTTCCCGCGCGAGCCGTGGAGGACAGGGTCTTCTTCCTCGATATAGATGCGGGCGTCAATGTCGGGGAAGTCCGCAAGGACCTGTTGGAGGATCGGGTATGCCGGATCGTCCTTGGAGGGGATGCACAGGTGGATGGACAGCTTGCCGGGAGGATACTCCTGCCGGAAGGTGGACTCGAGACACTCGTAGAGACAGGGCTCGAGGCCCTTGACGGGTCGGAGGACGGTGATATGAGGAGCATCTTCGAGGGCAGCGGATGTTGTGGCGGATTCTCGAGGAGGCGAGGAATGGTGACGAAAACTCGGATGAAGTCAGCGCGACGTCTCGCGACCTGGATCGGGGTACGGACACTATGTAAATGCCAATGGCTTGGACGAGAAAGACGGTGATACTCCAAACTCCCCATACAAATGCTAGGGTCTGGACGAGGGAAGACATCTCCGCATCTCCCGAGGTTGTCTCCTCCACAAGAGGAGGAATTCGAAGGGCGGCGAGACTGTCGGAGAACGATCGGGGGGGTGCCAGGTTCCTAGGAGGGGAGGTATGGGAAATGATCCTTTAGCGAACCCATCAAGGCGTACGAACTGCACCGGCGTGATACATGATTATATCCTACGCGTTCGTTGTCAGCGTCGTGATCGGGCCAGTGCAATAGGTCGCTCTGGCGCCCCCAAATTCCTCGGGGTTCATCGCCAAGATTGCCTGCCGGAAGACTCTGAGGCTCAACCCAGCCTCCGCCCCACTCTCCGTGGCTTGCCCAACCTTGGTTCGACCTTGTTTCGACTTCGAACCCTGGGTCTGTGGCGGTGCCAGGATAGCCATCCGATCCGATCGTGCCGAGTTTCTCCGGGAGGTGGGTTTGCGAGTCCACCAAAAAAGCTTGAGCTCTCGCCGATGACTCGCGAAGATCGACCGTCGTTCCAGGTCGAAAGATTTTTCACGTCGTTGCATCCCGAGTTCTGCCCGCAATAGCCCGTGGCCGGCGCCAGAGCCGCTTTTCCTTCACCATCACGCACCTACGTGACTTCCAGTCTACGGATCCGGTCAGGTTCTTCGATGGGCCGGCAGAAATATCCCGCAGAACAGAGGTACGATAAAGCCCCGGTTGATCACCGTCTTGACCCCTTCCCCTCCCGCCCCCGTATGTCTCGAGAGATCTCCAAGCTTCAAGAGACGGAGCCTTTGGAGTATCCTCCACTCGATCCCGCTGCCTCGTTTTCCTTTCCCTTGCCCTTCCCTCCCCCCGGTCGCGCGATGATGACAACCTCGATTCGGAGCCGAGGGAGCATTCAGTTGCCCCGCTGAGAGCCCAATCAAAGACTACAACGGTATCTGAGCGAATGCAAGACAACTCGTTCTCCTTTCGTCCAGCACCAGCACCAGCGTTCGCGCCGTACTGACCCGGCTGAGCAGTATCGACATGCGCGGCGGTGACTATGGCTGAGAAAGACGCACCAGCAGCAGGAGCTGCCGCTGGGGGGGACGAGTTGTCCCCCCAGCGGCCGGCGTCCTCAGCAACACCAACAAGATCAGAAAAGATGGCTCTATTGCGAAAACAATACGCCGTCCCTGTTCCCATCCGAACATTCCCCCTCCCCAGTTTCTACCCAAACAACCCGTTCTCCCTCGTCCACATCGCCTGCGCGTGGGTGAGCCAAGCGCTCTGGCCTCCGGCTCCCGAACCCTCGATAATCCACGTGGGTGTCTGGTCGCCAGCCACGAGATCGGTCAACATTACAGACCCGCGGTCGATGCGGACCTTGTGGGAGCAGGGTTTCTTCGGCAAGGGCAACTACAGCCGGAGCGAGCCGAGCTGGATAAAGCGCAAGGCGGCGAGGAAAGGTACCCTTGATGGGGATGGCTTTGTCGCCGAAAACGCTACGCTTCAAAGGAGAGCGGAGAGGGAGCAGGTCAAATGGGAACGCAGTCGGGCTCAAATACATGCCCTGGAGCAAACCCGCCAGGAAGAAGCAAGCAGGAAGGCACAAGAGGCGCAGCCGAGGCACCCACCTTCGGCGCAGAGCGAAGTCAAAGCCGCGTCGAACGAGCAGCAGAATGGTCGGGCATCTGGACAGGTCGCCTTACCACCCGTTGGCCCGCTTCAGCTCCTCGCTCTACCAAATTCCGCCAAAGAGCTGGCGACCGGCGCCCGTGCTGTTGGCAACCTCTTGGCGGCCCAGCTACCTCATGATCCCTCGAGGGTGAACGGATCGGCCGCGCGGCCAGGACCACACACCGTGAATGGCGATACGCCATTCCTCCCGAGTCCGGCCCTGGAGTCTGTAGACGCCGCAGATGGGGAACTCGGTAGCAAGAGTCCCGAGTCCGAGCCAACCGGGCAGAAGTGCAACGGGTCCACGGCGGCGAACGGAGACGTCGAGCCCGAGCCGATGAAAAGGCGTAAGAGCGTTCGGTTCTCCCCCCGGGTAGAGTCTACCACCTTCCAACACTCGGACCCGCCGAGCCCTCGTCACTTGGCCGTCGGTTCGACCAAGCCCTCTGGTTTGCGGATTGCGAATGGAATGGCCCCGTCTCCACCGCAGATGAACGGATCAATCTTGGTTGGGTCCAGCCAACGGACGCCAACACCGACGATGAATACCACGGATACCGATGTTGGGAACAAGGAACATTTGCAATTGGCCCCGGAAGAGGCCTTCTTCCTCGCATTCGCGGTTGGTACCTTGGTCGTCCTGCGCCCCGAGTCCGGGGATCGTTGTACGACGAAAGAGCTTTTCGAACTCTTCCGACAGCACTCGTACTTCCCCCCGAGGCTGCCAGGCTCCGCCTCTGATTCTCTGGCGCCGGACGATCCGTTCTTGGTTCAGTACGCGGTGTACCACCATTTCCGGTCTCTTGGGTGGGTGGTGAGGGGCGGCATCAAATTTGGCGTCGACTGGTTACTTTACAAGGGAGGGCCAGTTTTCGACCACGCGGATTTCGGCCTCCTCGTCGTCCCCGAATACTCGGATCCGTGGTGGAGAACGCACGGTGGGGCCAGGTGCGAGACGGAGCCCTGGCACTGGCTACACTGTCACAACCGTACGGCTCATACCCCTTAATCCCGAGTTCGACGAGTTCGCCCGCTCGACTGACCGGTTTTTAGGTGTTCTTACCCGAGTCTTCAAGCATGTCGTCCTCGTGTACGTGGATATCCCTCCGCCATGTGCACTTTTCGAAGAGGACGGTATCGTTTCGCTCCTGCGACGATATCCTATCCGCGAAATCATGGTCGCGCGGTGGTCGTTGAACCGCAACCGTTGACACCCGCCGGGCGTCGCGCCATGGATCTTCGGCAAGGCTAAGGGTGGCATGCCCCCGCCTAATGGCAATACCACTGTTACATAGGTACTCTGTATATGTCTCTGTTGCGACTTTCCACATGTTTGGGGGCTGTCAATCTGCGGACGATATCGCCTCCGTAACCGTGGCAAGGCCACAGCCACATGGGATGGTGCCTGGGCTAGACAACACGATATGCGTTGCTCTTGGCATCGCATTTGCGCTCCCATATCTGGTTTCCCCGTGTGCCACCCTTTGGGCGCCATATCCGCCATTCTTTCAGCCTGTTGGTGACGAATTCCTTGACCACCGTTCCGAGCGCGCCCAACCCGGGATCTGGGTGCGGCCGCCCTGCGTCCATTCAGCCGGAGGGGCCACCAGTTACGTGCACTCAACTCAGGCACAGGGACCAAGTTCCCCGGACGGAAGCCGGAGCCGCGCTGTACCAATTTCTTTACATATTAACCTCTCCCCACCTTCGTGTGCGGCCGGTTCGAAGATGCCCTCGGATCTCGCGAGCGTTGCGAAGACCATACCCTCGATCTACACCGGCACCGTACGGCGTTCCCAACATGCGGGCCCCTCTTCTCCCAGCCGCCGCCGCTGCCGGCTTAGCCACGATGGTGATGGCGGCGCCGGCCGAAGGCGACTGCAAATGCGACACCAAGGTGCCGGCCTTCTTCCTGGCCGGCGACTCGACAACTGCGATCCAGCTCTCCAACGACGAGACTCACGGTGGAGGCTGGGGCAATGGCTTCCTCGCTCTGCTCAAGCCTCCCGCCTGGGGAATCAACTACGGTCACAACGGGGCGACGACGGCCTCGTTTGTGTCCATGGGTGACTGGGGACAAGTCATGGCAGATGTGAAGAATCGCACGGCCAAGTATTCGTGCTTTGTGACCATTCAGGTTAGTTGCCTGTTTCATCTGTCTGCTCGTTCGTCTTACGAGTCCCCCGTCTTCGGTGTTTCCGGGGTCACCAACTCCTCGGTCCGGTCGTACTATATATTGCTCTTACCCGTGGATGGACATGTCGTCCGGCCGCTGGAGACTCACCGTCGCCCGGAAGTTGCATGGTGTCTTTTCTGCCTCGTGCCCGTTTTCAGACAGCGGCCATCCTCTGGGAGCTGACTAGATATCCAAAGTTCGGGCACAACGACCAGAAGCCGGCGGCCAACTTGACACTGGTTCAGTACCAAGCGAACCTGGAAAGGCTGGCCACGGAAGCGAGAGCGGCCGGCGCAACACCTGTGAGCTTGAACCGTCCGCCCCTCTCGGACGATGCGTGCTGACACGACAGATCCTGTTGTCGTCCTTGACACGACGCAACTTCTCGCCGAGCAACAACAGCGTGGACGACTCACTTTACCACCAACGTCTCGCTACCATGGCCGCGGCCAAGGCCACGAGGTCTCGCTTCCTTGACCTCAACGCCGCCAGCATGGCCTTCATCAACTCGGTGGGCCGAGGGGTTGCTGACAAGTACAACTTGGAGGACGGCGACAGAACACACCTCAACGCCCACGGAAGCGTCGTCTTCGGCCGCATGGTGGCGGACCTGATGCTCGGGCATTATCCTACCTCCAAGACCCCCGCTGGCGTATGCGAGACCGACGAGGGGTTCCCGGTCGGCTGTCTGGCATCGTGGATCACGGCGAATCAGTCCATGACGGACGCCATTTGGAACGGGGTGGCTGTTTAGGGGGTTAGATGGAAGGGTGGGAAACTATACCGTTGGTCGAATCGATGTGCTCAAGCACCGTTGATCCCCTACTGCTTCCATGGCCTACTGCAAGTAAGGTACTGCCCCTTTCGAAGCTGCCCCTTGTCGGCTCCCCTTATCAGCGACTTTCGGTCTTTCAATGCCACCCCTGAACAGTAGAATCCGAGTGGGGACACCGGTTTCTTTGGTGTTTTTCTAGGTCTAACGACACTCTCACCTCAACCTCACCACGTCCTCGGCCAACCCCTGAAAATTGTGATTCTTGCGCATGTCACCCCGTACCAGTATATATATCGTCGGCCAAAACAAAACACCTCTTTATCCCCTCCTGATCTCGACTTTCACTCACCACACCAACCGCCGATCGATCCAACAAGATGGACAATCAGCATCAACTGCCGCCCGTGGCGGATAGGTCAGTACCCTCCATGTTCCTGCTTCTCCTGCTCTCCGTATCCCTTTATTGTCCATCCGGCCGAGTTGGTCTCTCAAGCCGGACTTCCACCCCGACACCAACACTGTCGAGATGTCGCCGACGACCCCGGTGATCCGCTGGCAGGACGATGATCTCGGCGGCCTCTTTTTCCCACAAAAGAGCAGAAATTTTTTGCTTTGAATTCGATCTCGCCTTTGATTCTCCTCTCCCACCACTGCTTCTCTTTCCACCGCCGCTTTCCTTCCCACCACCGCTTTCCTTCCACCACTGCCTTTCCACCCACTCCCTCGTCGGAAGCAACGCAAGCTGCCCTCTCCAGACGAGAATAGCAGTCCGATTCCTTCGCTGCGGTACTACGTACTGACCGTCGAACACAACCCTAGTAGCGGCTCGAGTCCCGTTGGCCGCCGCAACCCACCTCGTGCCATCAAAACGAGGACTTCGGATTATCTCGCCGCCATGGCAGCCGACGCCTCCTACTACGAGGAGTACGAGGCGGCCGACCTAGAGGGTCGTCCGAACCGCGACTCGTCTGACCAGCCCGCCGAGGCGATTGATCATTACAACCAGGAAACTGGCACGGATGATCAGTCGACCGACGGTGCTGAGCGGCAGATGAGCAATGGTGAAGAGAATCTGACGAGTCCCGGCGGCCAGCAGCAGGCCCATAACGGTGATGGGGAGGAGACGACTGCTGGTGACCAGCAGCACGACAAGCTCGTCGACGTTCCCAACAAGGCCGCAGATGGCGTTGGCCGTACCGCTCCCGCCCTCCAGCAGGAGGACTCTGGTGTCGCTCTGCATGACACCGTGGATGCTATTACCGGAGGTACCGCAAGCATCACTTCGGATGCCGCAATCGATGCGGTTCGTACTCTACTCCTTTTCCCCCTCAACTCGAATCATCACCCACCCCGTTCATGAAGTGATGGTTTCTGACCCTCGCACAGGTTCGGAACATGATCCGAGAGTCTCACGAGGAAGAGGAAGAAACTGAGCATCGACGGAAGCGCATCCGCATCGTCTTCAAGTCGTCCAAGAAGAGCGCCGAGGCTCCCGCTACGCCGTCCGCCGAGGCCGCCGACGCTGAAGAGAATGACGCTGAAGAGAACGACGCCGAAGAGAATGGCGCCTCCGCGCAGTCGGCCGTGTCCAACCGGTGGGCCTGGATCAAAACCCAGGCGCAGCGCAACCAAGACAACGAGCTGGTCGAGGCACTGTCCGTTCCCTACTTCGGGACTTTTCGCGTCGCGGACCTGCAAGACGAGCGGGTCGTCCGCGCGCTCATGAACGAGGCCGAGTGGGCCGACGAAGATGACGACGCGCAGACGGTGGTCATCAAGAATCTCATCGTGCTTTTCCATCTCACCAACTCGATGGAGCAGTGCCTGGGCGACGGCACCACGGCCCCTCAGCGCGCCCATGCCTGGGCCCAAATCTGCAACCTCTGGGGCGTCACGGCCTTCGTG
>Ga0247777_1000629_pt1 | contig 10355 bp, 8 predicted proteins | sample UWRJL154409C5_FD_179937 | JGI IMG/M metagenome (GOLD analysis project Ga0247777, IMG submission 179937) | Plant litter microbial communities from Arlington Agricultural Research Station in Wisconsin, United States - UWRJ-L154-409C-5 | ecosystem: Environmental > Terrestrial > Plant litter >...
CCCCGCCCCCGCCGCCCGCCGAGAAGCACAGCAAAGTGCCGGCATACGTGACCCTCGGCATCGCCGCTGGCGGCGCCGTGGTGGGCACCATCTTCGGCGTGAAGGCGCTCAGCTCCAAGAGCGACTTCGACAGCAATCCGACCACCGAGCATGCCGACGATACCGAGCGCAACGCACTGATCGCGGACATGGCGTTCGGCGTCGCGCTCACCTTGGGCGTGACCGGCATCGTGCTGCTCACCAGCGGCGACGACGAAGCTCCGGCCAAGGCCGCCAAGCTGCTCAATCCCCCGAAGAGCTCGTTCCGCGTGCTGCCTTACGTCGGTCGCGAGAGCGGCGGCGCCGCAGCGCGACTCACGTTCTGATCCAAGCTGGGGTTTGCCGGAAAAGCGCACTCGCCACGGCGGCGGGTGCGCACGCTCCGCGCGCGCAAAGTCACTGAATCAAGCTGAATTCGACGCGGCGATTGGCAGCGCGACCCGCTTCGTCTGCGTTGCTGGCGATCGGCTCTTCTTGGCCTGCACCGCGCGCTTCGACGCGGGCCGCGTCGATACCGCGATCGATCAGGTAGTCGCGCAGCGCGTTCGCGCGGCGGCCCGACAATGCGCGATTGTCCGCGGCCGAGCCGACGTTATCGCTGTGTACGCTGATTCGAAGCCGTAGCGCGGGATACTGCGTGAACAGTTTGACCGCGGCATCCAGGGTAGCCGTCGACTCCGGACGGAGTGAAGAGCGGCCCGCATCGAACTCGATGCCCGGGATGACGCCCACGAATTTCGCGACGGGCGCGGGCAATTGGTCGGGGCAGCCGTCCGAATCCTGGAAGCCGTTTCTGGTCTCCGCTTCGCTCGGGCACTGATCACGGCTGTCCACCACGCCGTCCCCATCGCGATCGAACGTCGGTAGTAGCGCTCGGATGTACCAAGGGGTCGGCTTCACCGGAGGCGGAGCGGGGCGGGGCGCGGCGGGCGCGACGGCAACGGCAGGCGTGGGCGGCGTGATCGGGGCGGGGGGCGCCGGCATCGGCGGCGCGGGCGCGGCATCACTTGCAGTGGGCAGCGCGCTTGCAGCCGCGGGCGTGTTGGTCACGATGCGCAGGCAGCTATCACCCTGCAGAGTGCTACCTTCCGGACAGCTGACTTTGGCGGGCGCATCGAGCGCCTCGAGGCCGATGCGTAGAGGTACGGCGCAGCGGTAGCTCTCGGTGCCCTCGCGCTGCGCAACCGAACAGGCTTCCGCGTCTCCTTCGCTGACCAGCACGTCGACGTCGGCGCTGCTGTGGGCGCCCGCGCCTACACCAAAAAGCGTCGTTTTTGCGTCCATTTGGCGCGATTCACCGGCGCCCATGATGAACGCGCCCACGTAGATCGCGCTCACCACGTGCGTCGCGCGCGCACAGTCTACGCCTTTCAGATCGGCTGCGCGGAAGGTCGCGTCGGGCGGCAGCGCATACTGCCCAGCGAGGATGTAGTCCGTGCGCAGCGCACGGCCACCCTTCACATCGGCACCCAGCGACGCGGCGCCGACCGGCAATTGGGCGAATAACTCAGTGGCGTTGTGGGCCACCTTGCGTTGGTTCGCGCTGTACGGTGAAAATTGATACTTGCTGGTGGTGCCGATGCAGTGACTCAACAGTTCGAGCTTCACGTTGCAGCCGACGGCCTCGTAGCGGACCGCCACCACACCCGCTCCGCGCAGGCGATTCAGGTTCGAACGCGAGCCCGCATCCCAGGCCATCAGATCGGGCTCGGTCTGCGGCCTGACCGCGCTGCACGGCGTGCCCTCGAAGGCTTCGCCGGTACTGGTGGGACTCTTCAGCGTCTCGCCCGCCACATTGGCGGGCGGCGCGCAGGCGCTCAGGCTCGAGACGAACGCGGCCAAAGCCGAGTACGCAGCAGCCCGCGGCGCCCGCACGTTAGCCGAACCGCTTCGCGATCGCGTCGATCACGTCCCCATACTTGGGAGGCAACATCACGGGCGGGTTGGCCAGTGTGGAATTGACGCCGGCGATCGAGCGCTCGTGGTAACCGACCTTGAATTCGGTGAATTTCAGGCCGTTGGCGGTCGAAACGCAGACGACGCGCTCGTTCTTGGGGATCACGCCGCGACCGACCAACTTCTCCAGCACCGCCAGCGCGACGGCCGTGTGCGGGCAAGTGTACATGCCGGTGCGATCGGCGCGCGCGGCGGCGTCACACAGCTCTTGCTCGCTGGCTTGTTCGACGATGCCGTTCATCTCTTCCAACGCGACCATGGCGCGCGGTGCACTCACGGGGTTGCCAATTTGAATCGCGGTAGCCTGCGTCGGCTTGGCGGTGATCGGCGTGACCACGCGCTTGCCCGCCGTCCACGCGCGGTACATCGGGTTTGCATTCTCGGCCTGCGCGACCACCAACCGCGGGTAGCGCGAAATGATACCGAGCTCGCGCATCATCTTGAAGCCTGCATACATCGCCGATGCGTTGCCCAAGTTGCCGCTGGGCAGGATGATCCAGTCCGGAACTTGCCAATCGAACTGCTGCACGATCTCGATGCCGACCGTCTTCTGCCCTTCCAAGCGCAAGGGGTTCATCGAGTTGGCGAGATAGACCAGGCCCTCGGCCGCCAACTGCTGCACGATTTCCATGCAGCCATCGAAATCCGTGTCGAGACCGAGCACCAGCGCGCCGTGTGCCACCGGTTGCACGAGCTGCGCCGTCGACACTTTGTTGCGCGGCAAGAGCACCACCACCGGCAAGCCCGCCGCGGCGCCGAACGCAGCCAACGACGCGCTCGTGTCGCCGGTGGAAGCGCAGGCGATGGCCTTGACCTTCAGGCCTTCTTGAATGGCCTGGCGCACGACACTGACCAGCACGGTCATGCCCAAATCTTTGAACGAGCCGCTGTGGCTATTGCCGCACAGCTTGACCCACAGATCACTGACGCCGATTTCACGTCCGTAACGCTCGGCCCAAAACAGATTGGTACCGCCCTCGTACATCGAGACGATCATGTCGTCGGGCAGCTGCGGCATCACCCACTCCCGCTTGCCCCACACACCCGAGCCGTACGGCCATTGATTGTGCCGGTAACGATCGTCGAACAGCTTCATCCAGGCAGGACCACTGCGGTCCTTCAAGGCCTCGATGTCGTGGACGACTTGCAAGAGGCCGTTGCACTTGGGGCAGCGGTAGATCGGGCGAGTGACCGGCCACGACCCTTCGCAGCCATTGAAACAGCGGAATTCAGAGGAGTACGGCACGGCGGGACTATAGCCGCTTCGCCGCGCTTGGCCCGGTCTTTTTGCGCCCCCCAAAACGTCATAAAAAGTGCCATATTTCAGTCCTTTCCGCCGCCCTTCGAAGCCAAAAATGGCGGCCCGCTTTGCGCCCCGCCGAGCCTGTCGTACGCGGGCCAGATGACCGCTCCTTTCGCGCTCGAGTTCGAGCCCACGCTGGCCGATCCGGGTCGGGTCGTCGCTGGCTTGCCGCTTGCGTTGCGGCTCGCGCTCGACGCGCAGCAGGGCGGCGCCGAGTGCATCGTGCTGACCAGCGAAGCTACCGCGATCCGCCAAGCGCTAAGGGATACGCGGCTCAAGATTCCCGTGCTCGATCGCGCGCCCGAGGGCCTGCGCGTGCTGCGCGTGCCGGCGAATTTCGTCGTGCATCGCGGTTTGTTCAAAAGCATCGCCGAACGCGACGCAGCCGATCCCGAGAGCCCGCGACTGCGCGACCTATCCGGAGAGACCGCCGCCCACGACGCGCCCTATTCCTTCGCGCCGATCGCCGTGACCGACGACGCCAGCCGGCGCCGGGCCGAGCAGCACCTGTTCCATGCCCTGCGCAAGCCCCAAGACGGCTGGACCTCACGCTATCTAAATCGCTACATTTCCTTGGCCATCTCACGCTGGTTGGTGAAAACGCCACTGCGCCCCAATCAGGTGTCGGTGGGGATTTTGGGCGTGGGCATTGCGGGCGCGTGGTTTGCGGCCCAAGGCGGCTATGGCAATCTGCTCTTGGGCGCATTTCTGTTCCAAGCCCAAAGCGTGCTGGACGGTTGCGATGGCGAGATGAGCCGAGTCACCCACCGCGGTTCGCGTACCGGTGAGTGGCTCGACACCGTGGGCGACGATCTCACCAACTACGGTTTTTTCGCGGGCGCTGCGCTTGGTTTGTACAAGGTGACCCAGAACCCCTTGTACCTCGTGGCCGGCGCCATCACCGTGGTCTCGGGTTTGATCGGCAGCGGGCTCGAGTACCGCTACCTGATCAAGATCGGCTCTGGCGATCTGCTCAAGTATCCGCTCAGCCAAGGCCAGGGCACGGGCAAATTTTCGTTCATTCAACCGCTGTTCAAGCGCGATACGTTCGTGTTCATGACCCTGTGTGCGGCGGCGCTGTCTTTGGTGGGCCCGATGCTGTGCGTATTCGCCGCGGGCGCGGTCGGGGTGCTGATCGCAGTACTGAAAACCGAGCTACGGCTGCTGCGCGAAGCACGAGCACCCGAGGTCACTCGTTGAAGCGCGGAGTGCAGCCCTCGAATCGGCTCGTCTCGACCACGCTTTGCCTGTGGCTGCTGTGGGCGGCCGGCTGCGCCAAGAAGGAGCCCAAGCCGCTGCGCACCGAGCCTTGGCTCGCGCACCCCACCGCCCGAGCGAGCGCGAGCAGCGACGCCGCGCTACCGCTGACCCGCTACCTGCTCGGTGAACGCAGCGTGATACGCTTCGAAATTCCGACCAAGCGCGGCGCGCTGAGCGGAGCCATGACGCGCGTCAGTGGCGAACTCAATCTCGATTTGACGAATCTGACGCAGAGTCGCGGCTGGGTGCGCGCCGAGCTCGCTTCGCTCGAAATCCATGCGAGCGGTGCGGAGCATGATGATCCTGCGCTCCTCGAGCGCGCCCGCGCAGCGCTCGAACTGTCGCCTGACCCGGGCGCGCCCGCGGTGTTTGCAAGCTTCACCCTGACTGCCGTCGAAGACGCTGTGCCGCCTCAGCTCGAACCGGCGCTCGAGCGCGCCGCCGGCGTGGCCCCAGGCTCGGGTCCGGCCGCATTGAGCCGCAGAGCGCGCTTCACCGCGATCGGGGATCTACTCCTGCACGGCTTTCGAGTGTCACGCCGTGCGCCGTTGGAGGCGGAATTCAGCTTCTCGGGCGACCCACAAGTGCCTCACGGCGTGCTGATCCGGAGCCGCGCGCCGTTCGTAGTTTCTTTGGAAACACACGCGATTGTCGCTCTGGCCAACGAAAGCCGCGGCAAAGGCCCCGCCGCAGCGCCCGCGCGCGCCCGTGAAGCCCGCGTAAGTGTCGAACTCTACGGAACAAAAGTCGATTGAACCCGAGCTTCACTGAAACCGTCCTGGCGATCGCTCGTACCTGTAGTGCTCGCTGCTCCCCGTACCGCTGCCGGCTGGTGTTCCGGCCTCAGCCTCGCTATCACTATTGACCCCACGCGCCTTCCGAGAGCGCGTTTCGCAAGGAGACCCGTCCATGTCGCACAACCTCAGCTTCAGCTCGATCGCCGCTACGCTCGCCGTCCTCAGCGCCTCTGGCCTCGTCGCCTGTGCCAGCGCCACCACGCCGCCGGCCGAGAGCCCCGCGGATGCGAAAGAAGTACCGGCCGCCACCAGCGCTGGTGCCACGGCCGCCGTCGATGAAGGCCCCGCCAAGGAAGGCGTCGCGCCGTCCGAAGGCGCGAGTGGCAGCACGCCCGCGCCCGAGTCCGTGAAGCCGGTCGCCGACGCGCCCGCTGCTCCGCCAGCCGCGGCTGCTCCGGGCGCTGCCCCCGCCAAAGACGAGAAGCCCAAGGCTACCGGCAAGAAGAAAGCTGCTGGCGCCAAAGCGGGCTGCGGCGCTGGCACCTGCGGCTGAGCTCGACATGGCCGCCCTGCCCCAGCGCGAAGCGCCCGAGCCCAGCAAACCGGCGCTCGGCGGCGTCGGGCTGGGGCTGCGCTGGGAATTCCTCGAAGAAGTGTTGGACGGCCCCACTCACGACATCGCCTTCTTCGAGGTGTCACCTGAAAATTATTTGGGGCGTGGTGGCTACTACCCGAGCGCGCTCGAGCGCATCGCCGAGCGCTACCCGATCGTCACCCACGGGCTCACGCTCTCGCTGGGCGCCATCGCCGAGCCGGATGCGCGCTACCTGAGCGCATTGCAGGCCGAGCTCACGCGCTTGAATCCGCCCTGGCACTCCGACCACCTGTGTTTTTCGAGCGCCGGCGAGCGCGTGCTGCACGAGCTGTTGCCGCTGAAATTCAGTGACGAGAACGTGCGCCGAGTGGCGGAACGAGCGCGTCGGATGCAGGCGCTCTTGGAACGCCCGTTCGCGATCGAAAACATCACCTACTACGTGCACCCTGGCCAGCCGGAAATGACCGAGCTCGAGTTCTTGCAGCAGGTGCTGGAGCAGAGCCACGCCCATTTACTGCTGGACGTGAACAACGTGTACGTGAACGCGCAGAACCACGGCTTCGATCCGTATGCTTTCATCGCGGGCTTGCCGCTCGATCGCGTCTTGGAGATCCACGTCGCAGGCCACCGCACCCTCGACAGCGGCATGCGCCTCGACAGCCACGGGCAAGCCGTCGCCCCCGCAGTGCTCGAGTTACTCGAATGGACGCTGGAGCGCACGGGCCCCGTGCCTGTTTTGCTCGAACGCGATAACGACGTGCCAGAGCTGAGCGAGCTGTTGCGAGAAGTCGCGCAGCTCCGCGAGCTACGATCGCGTGCCTTGCGTCGCCACGCGGAGCGCAATGCAAGAAGCGCTTGAATCCGCCCTCGCCGAGCTCACGCTGGGTCCGGAAATCGCGGCCGACGACCAGGCGGGCATCGCCGCGTGGCTCGCGCGCCACCGCGTCCCGGCCGTCGACGCGTCAGCACTGACCCGCGATTTCTCGCGGCTACTCGTGTACCGGGAGCTCGTCCGAGACAACCTGCGCGGCGCGCTCCGCGCTACCATTCCGCGCACGCTGGCCCGGCTCGGCGCAGGCTTCGAAGCGTATTTCGACCAGTTCTTGCGCCTCTCACCGCCGAGCACACACTACCTACGCGATCTGACGCCCCAGTTCTTGCGCTTCGCGATCGAGCGTTGGACAGGCGATCCGAACGTGCCGGCGTACCTGGCCGATTTGGCGCGGCACGAAGCGCTGCAAATCGAGGTGGCTTCACTCTTGGCGCTGCCCAAAGCTCATGTTCCGGCGGAGCTCTCCCTCGACCAAGGCGTGGCGTTCATCGATGCCGTGCGTCTGGTTCAGTACGGGTGGGCGGTGCACCGTTTGCCCGAGGAAGAAGCGAGCCGGGAGCTACCCGAGCAGAGCAACGTCTCCCTCTTGGTCTACCGCAGCCCCGAGCACGACGTGCGCTACCTCGAACTCGGCCCCTTTGCTCGAGCACTGCTCTCGAACCTGCTGACCGAACAGCTCAGTTTGCAGCTTTCGCTCGCCAATGCGGCTGAGAGCGTCGGACTTCCGCTCGACGATCACCTGCTGACTCGAGCCGCGCGGCTGTTGGCAGATCTCGCCGAGCGTGGCGCATTGCTCGGGAAAAGCGCGCCTCGCCGAGTTGCCACCGCCAATTTGCTGCCCAAAGCTAGCGATCCTGCTTAATCTGAAGTTCGTTCGAGAGCCCCCTATGACCACCCGCGACCCCCTCAGTATCGTTGGCAGCACCATTGCGGAGAAGTACCGCATCGAGCGCTTGGTAGGAGAAGGCGGTTTTGCCGTCGTATACCGCGCGCAGCACACGATCTGGAATCAACCGGTCGCGATCAAGTTCTTCAATGGCCTGTCCTCCGCGCCCGTCGACCAACGGGAGGAGTTCAAGAACCAATTCATCCAAGAGGGCGCGCTGCTCACCGAGTTGAGCAGTCACACGGCGAGCATCGTGCAAGCGCGCGACGTCGGCGAGTACACCAGCCCCTTTGGCCAGTGGATGCCGTACATGGTGCTGGAGTGGCTGGATGGCGTCGCGCTCGACGAGCTGCTCGAGCGCGAGCGCGCCGGTGGCTTGGGCCCCTGGAACATCGAACAGGTGGTGATGCTGCTCTCGCAGGTCGCCAATGCGCTCGATGTCGCACACGGCAAAGGCATTGCTCACCGCGACATCAAACCGGCCAACATCTTCGTGCTGGGCGAGCAGCCTCGGCTCTCCGCGACCCTGAAAGTGCTGGATTTCGGCGTCGCCAAGATGATGAGTGACAACACTCAACTGAAGGCAGCCATGGCCAAGACGGGCATGAACATCACCTCGTTCACGCCCCAATATGGCGCGCCCGAGCAGTTCAGCCGCAGCTACGGGGCGACGGGGCCGTGGACGGACGTTTACGCTTTGGCGCTGGTTGCCATAGAAATGCTGATCGGCAAGCCCGCGCTCGACGGCGAAGACATCGTGCAGCTCGCTTTCTCCACCGGCAACACCGAGCGCCGCCCGACGCCGCGAAACCTCGGCGTGCAAGTGTCCGACGCCGTGGAGGCCGTGTTCGCCAAGGCCTTGGCCATCAACCCGCACGATCGCTACGCGCGCGCGCGGGAATTTTGGAGCGCGCTCGAGCAAGCCTATGGTGGCTTTTACGACCAAAGTGGGTTCCGCGCGTCGATCGTCAGCGGTGAGTTCGGCACGCAGCCCACCCACCTGATGCGAGGCGGGACCGTCCCGCGCCCGATCACGCCGGCGAATATCGCCAGCACCAGCAGCCCCGCTACGCTCAACGCGGGCGCCACGCCCAGCAGCAAGACGGGCTTGTTCGTCGGTGTGGGTGTGGGTGTGGTCGCGCTCGTCGCGAGCGGTTTCTTGCTCCTCTCCGGCAAGCACGACGACGGAGTCAAAACCGGCAGTCCACTCCCCTCGGCATCCGCGCCGCTGGCCGCTTTGCCGGCCCCGTCCGCGTCTGTCGCACCGCCGCCCACCTGTCCCGCAGAAATGGTGCAAATCCCCGCGGGCCAATTCTTCATGGGCTCGGAGCTGAAGGATGCCCCCGACAACGAAAAGCCCTCTCACAACGTGACCGTCGAGTCCGTATGCATGGACTTGTACGAAGTCAGCGCCAAGAAATACAAGGCCTGCTCGGACGAGGGCAAATGTCGTCGCGCTCCGACCGAGGTGGAATGGCCCAAGATCACCGCCGCCGAGCGAACGACCTACTCGCCCCTCTGCACCATCTCCGATCCCGAAAAGCTCGATCACCCGATCACTTGCGTGACTTGGGAGATGGCCGACAACTACTGCAAGGCCTACGGCGGGCGCCTGCCCACCGAGGCCGAATGGGAGTTCGCCACGCGCGGTCCGGACGGCCGCATCTACCCTTGGGGTGATGACCCGCCCACCGCAGATCACTTGAACGCCTGCGACGCTCAGTGCCTGGCCTGGGGCAAGGCGCACAAAGTCGAGCTGAAGGCGCTGGAAAAGGGCGATGATGGCTTCGCCACGACGGCACCGGTCGGCAAATTCCCCGCCGGCCGCTCGCGCTTCGGGCCCTATGACGTAGTGGGCAACGTTTGGGAATGGGTCGCGGATTGGTACGGGAACTACACGCCCGACGCCGCCAAGAATCCGCTCGGTCCTGCGACCGGCGAGCGAAAAGTCATCCGCGGCGGCGCTTGGAACGCCGGCTTCGAGACCTGGCTCCACCCTTCGTTTCGCTACGCTCAGGTGCCCAGCGCGCAGAGTTATGGCATCGGCTTCCGCTGCGTGAAGAGCCTCGGCCCGTAGGCGCAAGGCCGCCACGCTCTGAAGCGTGGCAGAATCCACTCCGGCGCTCGCCCGGCGCAGGCGATCCTGGGCTTTGCCTGGCCTTTCCGACAGGCACGCAAAGCCAGTCTTCTCAGCGCGCCCATAAAGGGGGATTATGGTGGGATGGGTTCGGGTCCTCTCGATCACCCGCGCTTGCTTGAAATCGAAGAGCGGCTCGACCGAGCAGAGATTGACACCGCCCAGCGGCTGTTGGCGGAGCTCGGCGATCTGAACGTGCATCGCGTGGCGATCACCTATTTCGCAACGCGCCTCTTGTACCAACGCGGGCGCCTCGATTCGGCGGGCGTCGTCGATCGCTTGCGCGAGCTGGTCTTGCTCGAGCCCGATTTCCCGCAGGCCAATGCCATGCTGACGGCGGCCGAGAAAGGCACCCTCAGGCCGGATCGCGAGGGATTCCTGCGCGCAACGCTCGACCCTGCCCCGGTTAGCTCACCGCAGAATCCGATCAGCTCGCGGCAGAATGCACCGACTCGTCCCGCGCCGCAGCGAGAAGCGCAGCGTAAACCTGCAGACGAACCGATCATCGCCTACAGTCCGGACGAGCTGGACACCGATCACGACCAGCTCGCGATCGAGGCCGCCTTGACCGCGCCGGCCGCGCCGGCGCCCGCCAAGGCCGAGCCCCGTC
>Ga0247777_1000630_pt1 | contig 10351 bp, 9 predicted proteins | sample UWRJL154409C5_FD_179937 | JGI IMG/M metagenome (GOLD analysis project Ga0247777, IMG submission 179937) | Plant litter microbial communities from Arlington Agricultural Research Station in Wisconsin, United States - UWRJ-L154-409C-5 | ecosystem: Environmental > Terrestrial > Plant litter >...
GCTCACGTCCTCGATCGTCACTGCTAGTGTGACCTCGGCGTTCCCCCTCGCCGCGACCAATGTTCTGGTCGCTCTCACGACGTCGGCCTCCCCCGCCTCTACGGGCACGCCGCCGGGGCCCACGGCCACCTCGACCACGTCCCAGCAAACGGGACCCTATGGGTCTTCGTCTTCGTCACCGGGCTCTTCTTCATCCCCGGGCTCCTCAGGCTCACCCTCGTCTTCGGGCTCCTCAGGCTCACCGTCGTCGTCGGGCTCATACCCGACAACCGCCGATACGGCAAGCTCCGGCCTGCCTTCCGCGGGACGAGGCATCTCAAGTACGACGGGTGTATCGACATCTGGGTCGGCGACGGGTTCCCCCGTCAGCGGAACGAACAGCCTGTCCACAGACAACCAGGGCTCTCGAGGCACCAGCGATTCGAACACGTCCGGAAACAGGAACAAGGTCGTGGGGAGCTCGACGACTGACTTGGGGGCAAACAACAACGTTGTTGTAAGCACGTTCACCACCGCGATTAGCGGGAAGCCGGCCACTGTTATTGTGTCGAACACCCCAACCGCCACGGTGACCAAGTCGATAACCAAAACGACCCTGTCGACGACGACAACTGTCATCACGTCGGAGATCACACGCACGAACCGGCCGGCCACTACCACTTTCAACCAGACAGTCACATACATCTACACCCGGCCGCCGACGTACTCGACTACCCGGGCGGCCTACACCACTCGCCCGCCTGCGTCCCCGACATGCACCGCGACGGCGGCTGATGATCCAAACTGCCCACCCGAGTTCCCGGACTGCTTGGAGAATCCTGACGATCCAGCCTGCGAACCAGCAACACCGCCCTGCGAGGTACTCGAATCGGGCGATACCTATTGTCCATTCGAACCCTGCTCGCCCGACGAGGAAGCCGCGGGCGAATGTCCGCAAAGTAGCACGTCGTATGCCTATAATCCGACCACGAAGACGGTGGGAGGAGGTGTGACAAAGGAGACCACCACCTTTACGAGCACCATCGTCAAACCCGCCGAAACGGTCGAGAGCAAAACGTACATCGAGTACGGCGACGTTTATATCACACTCCCGCCGGCTGGCGATCCCCCAAAGTCGGTGCCTTTGAGTCCGCAGACCAATGTCTTCAAAGAGGTCGTTGGGGGCGAAGTGGACACCGGCGTGGTGGCCGGGCCACCGCAGTCTCAGGTTGTCGAAGAGGGCGGCGGAGTGTTTATGAAAGTGTTTACTCCCGAGCCGGAGACGGTCGTCGCAACCGTCGGCGGCACCCCGACCCCTGTCGTCCTCGTCGTGACGCCCACCGCTGAAGCCGAAGGAAGGACTATGGGCGCGGTCGTCACGAACGTGGGCGGGTTTCCCATCACCGTCCCCGAGCGGGCCCCGCAAACCATTGTTCAAACCGTCGGAGGCACCCTCCAAACGGTTGTTCACACGCCGCCTCCCCTGACCTTCCAGACCATGGTGGACGGGACGATGCGGACGTCGGTGACGCAACCGCCGCCGGAAACGCGCGTCATCACGGTCGGGGGTACTCTCCAGACGATTGTGCAGCCTCCGGGAGACTTCGTGACGACCATAGGCGGCACTGTGGTGACCATCCCGGGCGTGACCGTCGACGCCGGCGGCTTCCGGCCCTTCTCTTACACGGTGGTCACCACCATCAACGGCACGCCGACCAACGTGGTCATCACCGTCACCCCGACAGGGTCGGCTCCCATCTCCATCACCATCACAGGTGAAGTCGGAGGGTCCCTGACGACCTTTGTACGCACCGGTACGCCAAGCACGTTTGTCACCACCATATCGGGCCGCTTGACGACGCTTGTCTCGACCCCGTCCAGTACGTACACGACGACACGGCCTCTGTCCACGAAGCTGTCCACGTCCGTGTCGACGCCCACGCCCACGGCGCAGTCAAACGAGACGGGCGTGGTCCTCAAGTTCCACCTGGGGCCGCAAGACTACTTCCTGGGCACCTTCGTCCCGACCTTTCTCGCGCAGATGCTGGTTCTTCCCCTGCGCGTCATCGACCTCAACGCGAAGCTCTACCAGCCGTTCCACGCGCTGACGCGCGCGGGCGGCGCCCGGGGATCCGACTCGCTGACGCTGCAATACAACGGGCTCAAGGGCTTCCTCACGCCCGTCGTCACGCTGGCCGAAGGGCAACCGGTGCCGTTCATCACCACGCTCATGGTCCTCATGTCCGCCCTCTTGGCGCCGCTGGCGACGGAAGCGCTCGGTCTCAAAGTGCACGGCACCTGCACCGCGACTAGGGCCGACGGATGCGCTTTGGCGCTGGGCGTCTCCGTGGCGCCGGCCTTCGCGCTGATCGGCGTCATCTGCCTGATCATAGCGTTGTTGCTTACGCTGCTCTTCCTCCTCCGGCGGTACGAGACGGGGGTCTACTCGAACCCGTGGAACCTGGCGGGCATGGCGTCCCTGGCCGGCAACGCGGATGTGCGGGTGCGACAGACCAACGAACGGGCGATGAACACGGCCATAGCGAAGAAACAATACGCCTTGGGCTACTACGCGGACGGCGACGGTCGTGACGTGTACGGCTTGGTGCTGAGCGACGATGCGGGGTCGAGCCTACGCGGCCAACAGGAGCAAGACAAAGACGACGACGACAACGACGACGCCTACGATCAGCACAGCGTCCGCAACGGCAACGAACGTCCCGGCGGGGCTTCGAGCCGGAGGGTGCCTTTCATGGCGCTGACGTACACGTGGCGAATCCTCTTCATGATGTTCCTCATGGGGCTGCTCGCCTTTGTGATATACTATCACGTCTCCTCGGGCGGGGCCAGTCAGAACTTTAAGCTGTGGGTGGCTTCGAACAGCTTCGGCGTCCGCTTCTTCTTTGCGGCGCTGGGCGTGCTCATCACCTTTTTCTGGACGTCCCTCTTCCTCAGTACGTCTCGCTGTCTCCTTCTCCTCTCTAATCACCTCGCTCGTCGAGCACAGAGATATATCCCTTTGCTAACGTATCCCAGGCGTGGCCATCACGGTCCCCTACCAAGCCATGGCGAGCCGTTCGCAGCCGCCGGAGCGATCCGTCCTCGTGACCCGTCCGACGAACGAGTTTTACGGCATATACGCGGCAGTGAAGCAGCGGCAGCCGTACCTCTTCGTGGTGGCCTTCATGACCATCCTCGCCGACTTCCTGCCGATTCTTCTCGCCAACGTCCCCTACGCCGTGACCCAGGTCGAGGTCGCGTCCATCATCTGCGCGCGCTTCACCATCGTCATTCTCTCCATGATGCTGCTGACCCTGCTCGCGACCTTCTTCATCCGCTGGCCCTACCTGCCGGTCGACCCGCGCACCATCTCGGGGGCCATGTACTACGTCACCGACAGCTACATGCTCCACTCGTTCAGCGGCCTCTCGCTGCTCGACCGGAAGGACAAGGACGCGCGCATAAAGGAGCAGGGCAGGCGGTACTACTACGGCGACATCATCGGCCGCTCGGGCCGGCGCCGCATGGGCGTGGAGACGGACGTGTCCCTCACCAACGAGGTGGACAGGCTCGGCCACGATACCTCGTACCAAGGGTACCAAATGGGCTCGGACCGTCTGGCCGCCCTGCCACCGACGACGATGCCGCCGCCACCGCACCTGTCGGGATCTGCCGTCGCGGCGCCACCGCCGCCGCCGCTGATGTCGCCGCCGGCCCTGCTCGACGGCAGCTACGGCGCCTACCCCGTCCATCAGGACCACCTGGACGTGTCCCGCAACGTGCGTACGGGGTCCGTGAGGCATCGGATGGACGACCCTTCGCTGCCGCCGCCGGATGGGGGCGGGGGATATGATCCGTCGCCGTTTGCCGATCCGTCGCCATTTGCGGACCCGTCGCCGTTTGCGGACCCGTCGCCGTTTGTGGATGATCCGTCGCCGTTCGCCGACCCTCCCCGCAGCATGCCGCCACCCCCAGGGTCGTCGTCGCAGCACGGGTACGGGCGGCGGTACGAGGACATGCCCCCCGGCGCGATGCTATAAAGCGACTGCCACGAGCGTCGTTGTATGAATTACGGTTGCCCCTATCGCGATTGGTGCGGATTTGCCTCGGGCCTGGTTCCAGCCCCAACCCGCGATGGAGGGTTTTGGGACCCGCCTCCTCTATAGACGGCGTTGTCTTTTTTGCTGATGACGGCTTGCATGGCGAGTGCTCACTGGGTCATTGATGCATTACTTGGATAGAAGGGGAAATGGCAGGGTCAGGACGTATTGTATTTTCCGGGGATGGGAGGATCTAAGGGACTTGTATTTGGTTCTACGGGGAAGAGATTGATACCACGAATGGTGGAAGAGGATACGGACAGTGGACGAGGTGGACCTTTGGTTAAGTCGACGACTACCTTACCTTGACTGCCTACTGTACTGTACCTACATAGGTAGCTACGCTGGTTACGGTCTCTTTAGGATATGGACAAACCCAGCCGTGCTAATGGCGGCCGGCATGCAATGCCCCTGAATCCCGAGTGCCCCCCGAGTGTTGCCCGCAGACTCAGTAGGCTATTCCCATTCCTGGGATGATGTTTCCCCGAGGTACCGCATACTGACACCATCCTGTCGAAGGCAACGGGAGCTTTGGGCCCGGGGGGTTGTTAGTAATCACCCCTGCAACTCCACAGCACGTCATGCGAAGCTCAGCTCCTCACTTGTCGTCGAGGAAAGACCTTGACGTGTTACTCGATTCGGACACCGCAGCCAATGAGCAAAGTCTAGACGGTGTGATTGATGTCATGAGACGGGAGCTGTCCTGAGCCAGAGCATACCTATATAGATCACATAACACGACAAACCCGCCGTCGAAATACTTAGAGTACAGTACCAACCCTACCTTCCCAGCCTTCTCGGGCATGTGAATCTCTTTATTTGCCGGTAACTACGGAGAACGACCACAGACAGATCACAGACTCACCGAGCCCATCGAACGGTCATCGGTCTATCCGCAGAGAAGCAAAACATGTCTCACCACGTCCTCCTCATCGGCGGCCACGGCAAGATCTCGCAGCTTCTGACGCCGCTCCTTCTAAAGCGCGCCTGGACAGTGACGAGCCTGATCCGCAGCGAAGAGCAGGCCCCAACCATCCACGCCCTCGGGGCGCACGAGCCGGGCAAGCTGCACGTCCTCGTCCGCAGCCTCGAGGACATCCGGTCCGACGCCCAGGCCCAAGCCATCCTCGACCAAGTCCAACCCGACCTCGTCGTCTGGAGCGCCGGTAACCTTGCCCGCCGCCCCCGAGCCATCCACAAACACTAACCTCTTTCACCCCCCCACCCCAGGCGCCGGCGGCAAAGGCGCCCCAGAGCGCACCACGCTCATCGACCAAGACGCCGCCTCGCACTTTGTGCGAGCGGCGGCGGCCTCGCCGGGCGTGACGCGCTTCGTGCTGGTGTCGTACCTGGGGGCGCGGCGCGCGCGGCCGGCCTGGTGGGACGCCGAGGCGTGGGCGGGCGCGCAAGCGAGCAACGGCGGCGCCATGGCCCGCTACCACGCGGCCAAAGTGGCGGCCGACGAGGCGCTGGTGCGGGCGGCGCGCGGCCGGCCCGAGGGCTTCGCCGCCGTGGCCCTGCGGCCCGGCACGCTGACGGACGGGGTGGCCGGCGGGGTCGAGCTTGGCCGGACGGCGGGGGCGGCGGGGGCGGTGAGACGGGCGAGTGTTGCGGCCGTGGTGGATGCGTTGCTGGCGGAGGAGGGGGTGAGGACTTGTTGGTTGGATTTGCTGGATGGGGAGAATGAAGTTGCTGAGGCGGTACGGGAGGTAGTGGCTGCTGGGGTGGATGCGGTGGAGGGCGAGCCTGTGGCGGAGGAGGAGTGATGGGAAGGGATGAAAATGGGGAGATATACTGAAATAGGGGTAATTCCAGGGGGACGGTCACTGGGAGCAGGGGGGCCGTCAGGGGATTTCCCCGCTGTGGTGTTTTGGCAAGCACTGTGACATCATCTTCCGTTGACGGACGCGGAGCATATGCGGTTGCCTCGAGAAGAACACCCGGTCGCACAGAATGGCATTTATGGGTGATGTATGCCGTAAAGGAACGGAAGAAGCCTAGAGGAGTCCATTCTGACCGGAACAGAGCTCGAAGGATTCTTGGAGACGCAACCAAACACTAGTTGCGGCGCAGCAACTGCCGGGGGGAGCCGTCAACGTCGTTGAAACATCACATCAAGTCAACACCACGAGCGGCGTCTCTCACGACAGAAGCAGGCCCATAGCAAGACTGTCAGCGAAGTCGAGAACATGGCGCCTCTCGCAACAGACCCGCAGCAGCTGCTGGTGGTGCTCAACCTGGCCCGGCGTAAGGCGCTGTACCAGCTCGTCAGCGACATCACCGCGTCGATGCGGTCCCAACTACAGCCGCCAGGGGGTCAAGACCAAGGCCCGGGGCCCTCCTCACGGGGCCCAGCAGCGAATAATGCCCCAGGCTACGCAATGCCCTCCTCCGCCAACGACACGTCCGACCACGCGGGCGCCGCCGTCGCCCCGCCGCCGTGGCCCTCCGACCCCGAACTCGCCCAGCTCCGGCACGCGGCGCTGGCCCACTTCGACGAGTGGCGCAAGGACGTCCTCGACAGGCTGCGTCAGATCGTCTCGGCCCAAGAAGACGCCAAGATCGCCGAGGCCCGGAAGCAGCGCGCCGTGCGCCTCGCCCCGGCCGACGCCGCTGACACGCCGGCCGCGAACCTCATCAGCTTCGACGACGACGACGACGACGGGCGGGACGGGAAGGACGACGCCGCCGCCGTGCGTTCGCTGCAGGCCGTCTACCGGCCCGTGCCCACGCGCCTCACGACGATCCCGCCGGTGGACCGCAGGGAGATCATCAGCTGCGTGCTGCTGCTGCTGCTCTCGGCGGGCCGCTACTCGGCGCACTCGCGCACGTTGGTGGTCTACCTCGCCTCGTCGCTGGACCTGCCGCTGGCCTCGCTGACGGCCGAGGAGACGGAGATCGCGACCACGTTGCTCGCGTCGTCGGCCGAGGGGCACATGTCGGCCGACGACGAGGCCCAGAAGCGCAGGCAGGACGGCCAGGCCAGCCGCTACTGGAAGGTCGGGCTCGCCTCCGTGGCCGGCGCGGCCGTCATCGGTATCACCGGCGGCCTGGCCGCCCCTGTCGTTGCCGGCGCCATCGGGGGTCTGATGGGCTCTGTTGGGCTCGGCGGCGTGGCTAGCTTCCTCGGCATCTTCTGGATGAACGGGGCGCTGGTCGCGACGCTGTTCGGCGCCTTTGGGGCCAAGATGACGGTAAGGCATACCACCCACTCTCCTCCCCTGCCCATCCCCTGTTGATCTGCAACCACCCCGGCTTATCGTCACGCAGGGCGAAAGGATGGACAGGTACGCCCGCGAGGTCGACGACTTTGCCTTCCTACCGCTCAAACCCACGTCCGGCCCCTCCTCCTCCTCCTCCTCCAACCGCCCCTCCCCCACGGACGGCGAGGCCGCCGCCGCCGCCGCCGCCGCCGCCGCCGCGCGCCGCCTCCGCCTCACCATCGGCATCAACGGCTGGCTGAACTCGGACGACGACGTCACGCGGCCCTGGCGCGGCCTGGGCGACGACACGGACGTCTTCGCGCTGCGCTTCGAGGTCGACACCCTCACGGAGCTGGGCCGCTCGCTCGACGGCCTGGTCAGCTCCTACGCCTGGAAGGCCGCGCGCGCCGAGCTCCTCCGCCGCACCGTCCTGGCCGCGCTGTGGTCGACCATATGGCCGGTGCACGTGCTACGCATGGCCGCCGCGGTCGACAACCCCTTCAACCGCGCGCGCAACCGCGCCGACAAGGCCGGCCGCCTGCTCGCCGACGCCCTCGTCGCCCGCGTGCAGGGCGAGCGGCCCGTGGCGCTGGTGGGCTACAGCCTCGGCGCCCGCGTCGTCTACGCCTGCCTGCGCGCGCTCGCCGCCCGCCGCGCCTTCGGCCTCGTCGACACCGTCGTCCTGGTCGGCGCCCCCGTGCCCTCGGACCGCGCCCGCTGGCTCGAGATGCGCGCCGTCGTCTCCGGCCCCGTCTACAACGTCTTCTCCGACCGCGACTGCGTCCTGGCCCTCCTCTACCGCGCCGCCAGCGCCCAGCTCGGCGTCGCCGGCCTGCAGCCCATCCCCGGCGTCCCCGGCCTCGAGAACCTCGACCTCGGCGACCGCGTCACCGGCCACCAGCGCTACCCCGACCTGCTCCCCCAGATCCTCACCCGCTGCGGCTTCCCCGACGTCCAGGGCGGCGACCGCCCCATCGAAAAGGACGCGGACGATGCCCTACCCGACGCCCCGCCCCTGGACGCCCCCACGCCCGCACCGGCCCCGCCCGCGTGGCCGGGACAGGCGGACGCAAAACCGCCGTCCGGTCCGGCGGCGGCGGCGGCGGTGAGGGGGCCCCGGCGCAGCCAGACGCGCAGCGTGGTGACGCGGGCGCCGCCGGAGGCGCTGGCGCAAGACCTCGACCCGCTGGGCAGCCAGAGTCTGGCGGCGGACAAGGTCAAGCCGCTTTCGCGGCCGGCGCGACGGCCGTTGGAAGGCGCTGCGAGTTGGAGTCAGCCCGAGCTGGGGACGGCGAGGGTGCCGTCGCCGCCCGCGCCGCCTGGTAGGGCGGTCACGGCGCCGAAAGGGGTTGATGAGGAGGAGCAGGTGAGGAGGCGGCCGGTTCTTCCCCAGAGTAAGACGGCTCCGCCGGCGATTGTGTCGAGCTTCGATGGGCATCAGTACGGAGAGGATGACTCGGATGACGACGGTGGGGGGATCAAGATGATGGACAACGACGAGGATCTCGTTTAGCAACGGTCAAGAGCCGTTGGTGGCGGATGTGGATGATGGAGCACGCAGTCGCATGGAAGAACCGGGCATCGGGCGGCTGACATTGAACTCCTCGATGTGTGGTGGAAAAGGATGGCACATGGAGATATCGGGACGTCATCAGTGTCTTTCGGATGAATCCATCTCTGCTGGACAAGCAGCGGCGCTGACAAAAAACGGGAGTAAATGTGAAGACGACTTCAAGCATCATCGTCCTCCGTATCCTCGTCCACCAACCCGAGCTCTCTATCACTGTCAACCACATCGTCGTCCTCCTCTTCGCTCTTCACCGCGTCTTCTCTCTTCGCCCGCTCCGTCAGCGCCGCCTTCTCGTCCTGCTTCCGCTTCCTCTCCTCGTCCCTGCGAGCCTGCTCCATCACCTTGGCTCTCTCCGTCCGCATCTTGCGCTGGCCCACGACGAAGGCGCCGACGGGCGTCTTCTCCCACTCAAAGTCCTTGAGGAAGGCTTCGACCTGGCTCCGGTCTTGGGGCGCAAAGTCGACCTTGGCGCGCTTCTCCTCGATGAACTTGGCATTGGCCTCGAGCTTCTGCACCAGCAGCACGAGGCCCGATGTCAGCTTCGTGTTCTTGTTACCAGACCCCTTGCGGCGCGAATCCTTGAGCCAGCGCTTGAGCGTCACGACGACGGGCAGGGCGAACTCGGGAAAGGCGATGTTGGTGGCCCACAGCACGAAGTAGTCGGCAAAGAGCTCGACGACCTGCTCGCCGACGCCGGTTTGGTAGGTGGCGGTGCGCAGGTACGACTTGGGTGCCTTGTAGGACGTGGCGAAGTCGAGCTGCTTGAGCGTGCTGGGCTTGGCCGGCTTCTTCATCTCGGCCGACTGGAGGACCTCGAGCAGGGCCGAGGCGAGCGGGATGTAGGTACCCGTGGCGCGCGAGACGCGGAGCAGGGAGCGCACCAGCTGGAAGCGGAGCGGGAAGTAGGCGGCCGTCGGGATGAGGCGCATCGCGCCCAGCGTCACCTGCACCAGCGGGTAGATGAGCAGCTTGAGCTGGCTCTCCCGGCCGGCCTCGGCCTCCTTGAGGCTGCTGCAGTGCTCGGCCAGAACGCACGACCAAAAGTCGAGCGAGTGGACGTACTGCCAGTTGTAGACGTTCTTAAACGCCTGGTTCCCGTTGTGGACGATGCTGTTGCGAAGGTGGATGGCCAGCTGCCGGATGAAGGCGAAGGCGGTCGTGTAGCCGATGCTCGGATCGACGCCCCACAGCTCCGCCGCCGAGTTCTTCATGAGGTTGATGCCTTGGATGGTGTTGGCGTTGGTGGACCTGCTGCCCTGGATCAGGCCCTGATACGACGCTTTCAATACGGTTTCCCGGATGCCCTTGTCGCCGATGGTGACGAGTCTTCGGAGGACGAGGAACGCCGTAATCCGCGTCGAGTCGCTGCTGGCCGGCTGCGCCCAGAAGTTTACCACGGTTTTGATGAGATGCTTGAGAAGCTTCCGGTGCGACAAGAGGTACGGTAACAGGGGTTCCAGCGCCGACAGTGTCAGCTTGAGCGTGGCGTCGTCCGACAG
>Ga0247777_1000631_pt1 | contig 10345 bp, 4 predicted proteins | sample UWRJL154409C5_FD_179937 | JGI IMG/M metagenome (GOLD analysis project Ga0247777, IMG submission 179937) | Plant litter microbial communities from Arlington Agricultural Research Station in Wisconsin, United States - UWRJ-L154-409C-5 | ecosystem: Environmental > Terrestrial > Plant litter >...
TTACCGCGGCCCCGCCCGCCGCGGTTGCCTCTCGGCGGGAACCCGCCTCGTGTGCCACCCACCTCGGCGGGGAACGATTGGTTGTGGAAGCCCTGCGTCTGTTGTCCATGCGTCGGCTGGGTCTGCACGCCCGAGGGACGGTAGACGAGACTGCTATGCTGCAGCTGCGGACCACCGCCGCGGCCGCCGTGCTGCGGCCCGTGGGCGTTGTGGCCGCGGGGGCTGCCGTTGATGGCCCCGCGCCAGGTCCCTCGCAACGGAGCCGGGGCCGGGGCGTCCCGGAACTGCTTGACGCCGAAGGAGCCGTAGCCGCCGGCCATGACCGTAGGCGCCGGCGGGACTACCCGGCGTTCCATGGCCGCTCGAGACCCGGCCACCACCTGCCAGTTGGACAGGTTGAGAACCGACGATGCGGGCACCGCCTGGCCGCGGAAGGCTGGGCACCGCTCCCCCAGCGTGGTCCCGCTCATGAAGGCCGTGTCGAAGACGACGTCCAGGAGCTTGGCCGTCGCCGTGCGGCTGATGCCGACCACGGTGCCCCGCAGGGCGATGGGTACCTTGCCGGAATCCTGGACGTAGACCACGCGGTCGCCGAGGGCGAACTGCTGGTTTCCCAGCCGCTGCTCGGCGTCGGCCGGCTTCAGGATCGCATTCCGCGGCACGTTCTTGATCAGCTTAGTGATGCGGGCCGAAGCCTCGCCCTTCAGGTTGTCGTCCGCCGCCCTGGCCAACAGCGTCACCACCTCGGAATCGAGTTGCTCGGCGTCCAGCGGCACCCGGTCGAAATTCTTGGTCTCGAGTTTCCGCAACCAGGCGCCGATGTCCTTGACCCTGCTGCCCGCCGTCTCGGGGTTCTTCCAGAGGTCCGAGTCGCTGATCTCGTTGCCGGCGGGAAGGTGCTTGAGGCCGGCGAAGAAGTCCGGGAACGTGGTCATGTACTCGATGATCATGTGGACCGCCTTAGGGCTGAACTCCCACCCCGTTTGTGACTTGCGCGAGTAGCCGAGAACCTTTTGCTTCTTGCCCTCAAACTTCAGATTGAGCCCGAGGTTGACGCGGAGGCCGCCGATCGTGTTGACGAAGAAGGACGACGTGATCTTGCTCAGCGAGAGAGGGTGGAGATCCAGCGACTTGGCCACGGCGTACGAGGGGGTGTACTTGAACTCCCTCTCCGCCTTAATGACGATGGCCCTGGCGAACTCGGGCTCCTTGTTCCTCATCACCGACACGGAAATGTCGACGCGGTTGCCCTGGTGGCCAGTCACCTGCATGGGGCGTCCGTAGGCAAAGTCGCCGAGATAGATGGCCTGGTCGCCGACGGGGAACTCGTCCTGGACGGGCATGGCGGCGCGCTCGATGAAGCGCTCGTCCTCGTTGACGACCTCGTCCACAACGGCCTGGGCGGCATAGTCGGTCTCCACGCCGGGGATTTCGCCGTACTCCTTGATGGTCGCCCCCTCGTCCGTCTTGATCAGCCCCTTCAGCATGTGCACGTGGACCATGGACTCGACGTCGCCGATGAGGATGGCCAACCGCTTGCTGTAGTAGTTCTCGATGCGCGACGACTTCTGATGCCACATCTCGATTTCCCGGGGGTTGTGGTTGGTCGTGACCACCTGGCCTCGCCCGTCCAGCGTGTACTCGAACAGCTCGTCTGAGACGCGCACGACCTTGGCCTCCTGCAGGAACGGGTATCCGACGTGGCAGCGCTGGCCGAGCTTGAGCTTGGCCGTGGACGCCTTGGTCCGCAGGACCGAATCGGAAAGCGTCACCACCATGCTCTCGTTTCTGCTGTCCTGCTGGAACACGTTGACCCCGTGGAAGCCCAGGGCGGCGTTGTAGGGGAGCGTCGCGAGGGTGGGGAAGCCGGGCAGCGCGGAGACGTTGAGCAGCGCGCCGTTCGTCAGGCCCTGCAGGAGCTCGAGGCCGTCCGTCGGCGGCAGCTCGAAGATGTTCATCACGCAGTGGCAGTGGGGCAGATCCGGAAAGATGCCGGTCAGGGACGAGGGGTACGTGAAATCCACGTCGGCCTGGTAGGTAAACTTGAGTGCGGCGCCGAAACCGTTTCGGGATTTCTCGTCGTCGGAGAGCAGCTCGTTCTTGGGGCCCATGGCGCGGAGAAGACGCTCCTCGTCGATGAAGGGGATCTTGACGACGGCCTCCCAATCCATCTTCTTGCCGTTCATGTCCAGCTCGAAATCCCGAGGGTAGAAGTCGATGATGGGCGAGTTCTCGTCCGTCATCAGCGGCCAGTACACCGTCGGCACGATGCTTTTGCTCCGGTCCGGCAGGACGCCCATGAGCTGCTCGAAGGGCCGGAACGGCTGCCCCAGCTTGAACTTGAGGTCCGCGTTGAGGCCCTTCATGACGTCGGAGATCATGGGCGCGTAGTGGTAGCGGTAAAACCACGGCCACGAAGCGATGCCGCGGTAGTAGTAGTAGAGGACCCATTGGAGACCCTGCACGTAATTCTCGCATAGCTTTCGGAGCTCTTCCTCCATGGTCTCCCGGGTCCACTCGAACTTGTCGAGGTAGTATTCGTCCTTCCACTCCTGAAACTTTTGCTTGTAGAGGTCGGCCATGGCGGCCTGGGCCCCCTCGGGCGTGACGTCGACGACCTCGGCGTGGTCATACTTCTTGATGACCCGGTAGAGGGCCAGCCCGGCTTCCTCGTCTTCGCCGTCCTCGTCGTCCTCGTGCTTCTCCGGGAACGAGAGCACGAGGTGCCGGTGCCCGTCGTCGTCCGCCGCGGTGGACCAGGAGAGATTGGCGACTTCTGCCAGGTCTTGGACGAACTTGCGGTCCGCGGCGTTCAGGCCGGAACCCAGGTCCAGCCTCCGCGACTTGCCGCCCTTCAAAAAGCCCTTGATGGTACTCTTCCAGAGATCTCTCTGCGCCGTGGTCACGACGAGTTTGCCTTTGGCTCGGAGTTTGTCCGCGGCCTCGTTTTGGGCGTTTTGGTGTTGCTTGGAGCGGAACCACTTGGCATCCTGGTGCTCGGTCTCGAAGAAGCGGTACTCCTCCTTCGACAGCTCTTCCAGCAGCAGGCCGAGCCGTTGGAGGTGTACGGTACCGCTCTCGTTGATGTAGCCGTCGCACCGCGGCAGGACGCGCTTGTACAGGCCGAACATCTGGGTGAGGGCCCCTTCGTTGATGTGCAGGCGGGGCAGGTTGGGCAAGAAATCGTTGCCGATAAAGAAACCCATGAGGATGAAGTCGTCGATGATCTTCTCCAGGTCGAAGGGGAACTTGAGAGCGCCGGGCTCCTTGAGCTCCTGGAACTCCAGCTCCAAATACTCGCGTACGATGCAGAGGTGGAGCAGAAAGAAGTTCTGGTGCTCCAGCTCCTTGGGCTTGGACGACGTCTGCCGACCAAACTTGACCTCCTCGCGGAGGAGGCAGAAATGAGGATCGTGGCTCAGGAGACCGAGCATGATGAGATCGGCGTCCAGGCCGTAGAGGCAATGGCGCATGTTGGGGTTGTAGTTGGGTTGCGCCTTGGCGTTGCGGATGTACTCCATGATCTTGTGCTCGCCTTCGCCGGGCATCTCATGACCCGAGAGAACGATCTCGCACTGCTGCCAGTCCTTGTCCTGGCTGACCTTTTTGTTTACGAAGTACTGCAGCTGCGTCGACAGCTTGGCCATGAAGCCCGTGCCGGGCGTGATGCAGTTGCTGTCGAAGGGTGGCTCCTTGGGCAGCTCGTTCCCCTTGCGGATCTCCTTTTCCCGCTCGCGCTCGGCATCTAGGGCGGTTCGGAAGCGGCGCGCGCGTTGCTGGTTCATCTTGGCGCGGGGGGCCACGCCGTCGATGGCCATGAAGAACATCTGCTTGGGTTTGATCTTGCCAAACAGGTGCTCGATGTAGTTGAAGATGGCAATGAACTGCTCCTCCTCGCTCATGCGGAACATGGCATCGTTGTCCGAGTGTGTACAATTGTGGATGATTCCGTTCATGTCTAGATACAGGCAGTCGAACTCGGGGATGCGGTTCTCGGCGATGAGGAGGGAGATGGCCGGATACCGCTCCGAAAGCCATCGGAAAAACTTGGGAACACCCATGCTGGCGGTTCTACCAAAGTCGGCGGCCTGCGGGGCCTTCTCTTCTCGCCCGTGCGCCTCGTGGCGTGGGAGATGCGAGGCGACGGCAAACGACGGAGTCGGTCCTCGTCGGCTGCGTACAGCGCGCCGTGTGTTTGCGACGGGAAGGTGGTGGGAAGGGTCTGTTCTTGGCGCTGGTAAATATAGGCCAGAGACAGGCAATTGTTCAGGAAAGCAAGAGGCCGAGCAGGCGCAAATGCAGACTCGCAAGACGGCCGGTCAGACGGATGGCGGGATATATGGAACAAAGAGGGGGGATCCCAGGCGGGAGGAAACGCAGACAGATGAATGACTAGGAATGCGAAATGCGTATAAGCGAGACGATGGCGGGTCCCAGGCGCGACAATGGGTGGGCTTGGAACGAGGCGACGTCGTCGGAGCAGCGGGACGACGGGCGACCTGGGTAGTGGGTACCTCGAAGGGACGGGAGGGCAACGACGTTCATCGAGGCGGGTGCTGCGACGGGGGCCCTGAGCGGGACGTTGGGGCAGTTTTTTGCTGCCCCACTCGCCGGGTGTGGGGCACAGGGGGGTCGCGCTGAGCCGCTTCGCCGCGCTAGCCCTATTGGGATGGGCGGTAAGGCAAGCGAGGCAAGCTCGAGCAAGCACCAACCATTTCTGCCGTCTGCCGCTTTACGCGTGCCGACCGTGTGCACCGCGTTTCTCGGGGCACGAGAAACCTCGGGTCCCGTTCCGCTAGACAGTTCCAGCACCGTTCCGCTGTGTCGCCCTTTTCTATCACGCCGCTGTCCGCTGTCCGCTGTCCTTCTCGTGTGTCTCCCGAGGTCTGTCCCTCCTGAGCCCTCTCTCATCCCCGGGACTCGGTCCCTCTCTTCCCTCTCACCACCATCTCCTTTGCGCCCTCTTCGCCATGGCGCCCGCTCAAGTGGTGGACGGTGTCGACGGTAAGAAACCGCGTCGCTCACTGCGGATGCCCACCACTCGCCGCCTGCCGTCTCCAATTGCTGCTAACCATCACATATAGTCGATATGGAGCTGGAGGACGAGATCGACCAGGAGCAGAGACTCATCAACGAAGGTGAGCTGGCTGCCGCCCTTTCCCTAGGATCCTCGACTCACGGTCAGGTCAGAGTACAAAACATGGAAGAAGAACAGCCCCTTCCTATACGACATGATCTTGAGGTTTGAATGGTCTGCCTGATACTGTTGACCCCTCTCCCACTGACCTTGTTCAAGCACGGCGCTTGCCTGGCCGACCCTCACGACGCAATGGTTCCCTGATGTCAAGGACGTAGAGGACAAGAACTACCGTGTCCATCGTCTGCTTCTTGGCACCCACACCTCAGACGGCAACCCCAACTATCTCCAGATTGCCGAGGTGGAAATTCCCAAGTCCATTGAGCCCAACCCGCACGATTACGATGAGGAGCGCGGTGAGATTGGGGGCTACGGCAACAAGGCCTCTTCGGGCGAGGTCGCCGCTATCCGCTTCAACATCGTGCAGAAGATCGACCACCCTGGCGAGGTCAACAAGGCGCGGTATCAGCCGCAGAATCCCGACATCATTGCCACGCTGTGTGTGGACGGCAAGCTCTTGATCTTTGACCGTACCAAGCACAGTCTCGTGCCCACCGGCACCCTCAGCCCTCAGGTCGAGCTGGTTGGCCACAAGGAGGAGGGGTTCGGTTTGGCTTGGAACCCTCATGAGCAGGGCTGTCTCGCCTCTGGCAGCGAGGACCAGACTGTGTGTCTCTGGTAAGTCAGCTATGCGTCGACACTAAGGGTTTATGTCATCCACGTGCTTATGTCTCCTGCAGGGATATCAAGGGCGTCACTACTAGCAACCGCAGCCTGAAGTATACGCGACGATTCACACATCATACCCAGATTGTCAACGACGTCCAATACCACCCGGTGTCCCAGTACCTCCTCGGGACTGTCTCTGACGATCTGACCCTCCAGATTGTGGACTTCCGCTCTGAGGACAGCTCCCGAGCGGCTGTGGTGGCCCAGAACGGTCACACAGATTCCATCAACGCACTTGCCTTCAATCCGGAATCCGAGTACCTAATTGCCACAGCGTCTGCCGACAAGACCATCGGAGTTTGGGACATTCGGAACCTTGATCGCAAGGTGCATACCCTGGAGGGCCACCACGACGCTGTCACATCCCTCTCGTGGCATCCCCAGGAGGCTGGAATCCTCGGCAGTGGAAGCTACGACCGCCGGGTCATCTTTTGGGATCTAAGCAGGATCGGGGAGGAGCAGCAACCTGATGATCAGGAGGACGGACCGCCAGAGCTGTGCGTTGGCCACCCTTTACCCTACTCCCCCAAGCCATTTCTTGACTGACCCGAGAAAGTCTCTTCATGCACGGGGGCCACACCAACCATCTTGCTGACTTCAGCTGGAACCCCAACGAGCCGTGGGTGGTGTGTAGTGCTGCAGAGGACAACCTCTTGCAGATCTGGAAGGTCGCCGACGCCATCGTTGGCCGAGACGATGCGGAACTGCCGGTTGACGAGCTGGACCGGTAGAGCCGGTTTTGGAATCGAATGCCCACGCCCAGCAGCCTCAGCAGCCTCGGTGAGGTTTGGGATACCCCCCCGTTGTAGGAGAATCAGGTAGTCTGGTCTAGCCAGAAGGTGCTGCTGCTGTTTCCGTTTGTGAACTGCCCAGAGCTCGCGATCACCAGAACTGCACAGGAGCCTACAGCGATCATACAGGTCATGGAGGTCGGAGAGGTCTGGGAGGTCTGGGAGGATCAGTGTCTCTGTCAAAACAGGTCTCTTCCTTTACAAGCTGCGGTCGATGCTCTCGAGTGTTTTGTTTTTTTGAGCGGTGGATTGCTTCAAGTGACATGGTTCTGAGAAGCCGGTGACGGACGACGACGACGACGACGTTGTCCTCACGTTGTCCTCACAACCCGACCCCTTTCTTTCACCCAACCGTCAACACCCAGTCGCCCCCCGCAACCCCTCGCCCTCAGGCAGTACTGGCAGCTCCGGGCAAAGCTTGCTATTGTCGTCTACCTATTTGGGAGAGTTCTTCCTATTGTTCGACCCAACTAGGAAATCGCAGGACCTACCCTACTACCTCTTCTTCTCAAAGCCTCTTCAGCGTAAGCGGCAACCACAACAACAAACACCACCCTCTTCCCCTTCCCATTTCCCACTAACTCCGCAATCACTACATACTCCCTCCTGTCAATTCACCAATCCCTTCACCCATCGTTACCCGCAAACAGTCTCACCCCTCCGCAATGGCTTCGGCGCCGCCCCCGCCCCCGCCCCCGCCGATGGCCCATGGACATGTCCTGTCCCACTACTACCCGCTGGGCATGCTCACGGCGGTGACTCCGGCACAGCCCCACAGCGGCGGCATCATCAGCCGGCAGCAGCATCATTCCAGCTTCGTAAGGGCCATAATGCCTGTCTTACAGCTCGCCGATGAGCTCAGCCCGGAATGCCAGAACGAAGACGAGTATGTCAACACCCTCCAGGCCTACTCCGACCTCGAGAACGGCCGTACGTACAACAGCGCCGGCTACATTGCCGCGCGTGGCATCCAGATGGATCTCGACCGTACCCTTCCCAAAGTCACGAGACTGGACGACCACCACTACGATGACCCCGAGCACCTGGTGGTCCAATACAACCTGGGTGATGTGACCCGTTACTACAGCTCCAACTACAGCGTCTGGGGCAACTCAAATATCGGTCACTCTGGCCTTGGTGGATCCGTCTTCAACTCCATTTCCACCATCGCGAGCCCTGGCGGGACCCGCGTCGTTGCCCAGGGCACCCGCTTCGATCTGCTCAGCTCACTCCTCTCTTCCCCGGAGATGGCCGTCGACATCTGCCAGTACCTGTCGTACAAAGACATACTCAACCTGTACAGCATCAGCCAGGTCTTCCATCAGACCTTCGAAGACCATAGCTGGCTCATCGTCACTACTCTGGGTTGCCGTCTTGCGCCCGAGTCGCTCAACATCTTCAAGTGGAAACTGTACCATCGGCGCCGCTCGCCCGCCCGCCCTGTGCTACAGACACGCAAGATTGGCCCGCAGCTCGTCCCCAACCCGGTCCGCCCCGGTTCCTTCCTCCCGCAGGCCCCTGTGGCCTGGATGGCGCCGGACCCGATGGTGGTCCACTACGTGGAAGGCATGCGCTACCTCGGCATGGTACTGGGCCGCGAGAATATGGTCCGCGACATTCTGGCCTGCCTGGCCCGTCGCCAACTGCGTACGCCGCCCGGCCTGGCCAAGGTGCTCAAGAAGATGTGGCTGCTGATGGACGTGTCCCACAACCTCGGCCGTGTCATGTTGATCAACAGCCTCGACTTCTTCACCAACGTCGATCTCCTCAACTTCCAGACGTTCATCATCAAGCTGCTGCAGTGCCTGCGCGACCCCAACTACTGCGACTCGGGGGGCGAGGGCGCCCTCTGCGCCATCCTCATGGGCCAGCGCAGCGGCTGGTACAACCTGTGGCGGCTCCTGCGCGGCGGCTTCGACCAGGAGCCCGGCGGCTCCCTGCTCGCCTGCGTGCAGATGAAGGTGCGCTTCGACTGCAAGCCGACGCTCGCGCAGCTGACCGAGGGCCGGCCCATCTACGGCGTGCCGCTGCTCCAGGCCGGCAACCTGCAGTTCGAGGGCTGGGGCGCCGGCCGCATCCTCCTGCTGCGGCCCGACGAGCTCGTCTTCAGTATGCTCGCCCTCCGCAACATCCCCGTCTTCGACCATATCAACGCCATGGCCTCGTATGGTGTCCACGACTGGGGCACGGGCGAGATCGCCGTGCCGTCGCCCGAGGAACTGTACATGCACGACTCGGCGCTGCCGGACCTGCCCGGCCCCATGGGTCGTCTCTTCGGCAACGTGCCCTTCCACAAGGGCGAGTGGCGCATGCACATGGTGCTGTGGCCGAAGTGGCATGAGCTCAGCCTGGCTAAGAAGCTGGCGCTGTGGGAGACTCGCGAGGACGACGCCCTCAAGGCCCTGCCGGAGCAAGTCGACGACAACTACGACGCTGATGACGACTCTGACGACGACTCTGACGACGACGAGACCAGTAGCGACGGAGAAGAGGACGACGGTGACAACGATATGGACGTCGACTCGGTCGCTGACAGCACCGCCAACGACGCCATCAACGCCTCTGATAGCGATGACACCTCGAGCGACAGCGATGAGACCTCGGACGACGACGGCGACGACGCCGCCTCCAACGCCGACAGCGTGTCCGACTGGAACCTGCTGGGAGTCGACGACGCGCAGGAGAAGCCGACGCCGAGCGTCGAACCCCTTGGCCTGATCGCGGTACTGACCGTGGGCATGATCAACGAGGAAGTGGCCAAGCTCTTCCTCAAGGATGTGTGTCATCCCCCGTGGCAAGCGGTGGCGGCGTGGTACCTGCAACAGTACCGGACGGGGGTATCCTTTGCCGCCGCGAACGCCAGCGCCTGGGCCATGGCCGCCGAGGCCAACGACCGCTTCGACTGGGCCGAGGCGGCCGTCGAGTACTTTGGCCGCCCGCCCGTCGGCGTCGGCGCTACTCTGGGCTGCTTCGACTTCCTCGGCGTCAAGCCGTGCGGTGCGCTGCCCGAGGATGCGGAGCTCCGCGCCAAGGTCATGTTCCTGCACGAACTGCTGGAGACGCAGATTCGAGGGGAGGTCTTTGACCCGGCCCGGGATGTGTAAGGGGGGACGGGGGGGTATTTGGTGGGGGGTGGGAGAAGTCGGCTGGAAGGTGCCCGGTGTGGGAGGACAGGACTGATGGGGAGGGCAAGGCTGGTTGGTCTTTGACTGATCTTGTGTTGCCGCTTCGGGGCCTGGACCATGGATGGGAACCCAGCCAGCCGAGACGACAACCTGACGATCCGGACAGCCCATGAGGGGGGCTCCTTGTATAAACATTTAAGCAGCGGGGTGGTCCTTGGGCCATCCTAGAGTAGTCTCGCAAGCTGCCATCGGGGCATTCGCACCGACCTCATCGACTGATACGTGACAGACTGATGTGGGATACCTGCTATCTGATGCTTCCCAGTTCCCGGGGCCGGCGAGCGGAGCCGTGGCAGAGGGCGTTGAGGCCCCGCCGAGGCATTCTCACGTCGTGTCCACACTCCATCCCGAACTCCCACTACCACCTCTATTCACCCTGCCCATACAGTCTTGAGATGGCTACAGTAACTTTTGGTCTCCGGCTCTCTCCCCCGCCCCCCCCTTCCCCTCTCCCAAACACCTGTGCCGCGAGGGTTCTCAAGGAACAGAAAAAGAAAGAAAAA
>Ga0247777_1000632_pt1 | contig 10341 bp, 3 predicted proteins | sample UWRJL154409C5_FD_179937 | JGI IMG/M metagenome (GOLD analysis project Ga0247777, IMG submission 179937) | Plant litter microbial communities from Arlington Agricultural Research Station in Wisconsin, United States - UWRJ-L154-409C-5 | ecosystem: Environmental > Terrestrial > Plant litter >...
CTACCTCGTATGCCTGCTCAACAAGAAGATCGGTCCCACGTCCGGCTGGCTGGGCTGGCAGGCTTGGGACAACGACGCCGCCTACCTCAACGGCGTATGGTCCAGCGTCGGCTACCCCTGGAGCGTCGACGAGGGACGGGTCCCGTGCTACAAGGCAGCCGTCCGGATCACCAAGGTCGAGAACAGCGGCGTCGAAGGGAAATTGCTGTCGGGTCCGGCCTATGTCTCTCAGGGTTGGTCGGGGGGTCCCCTGTTCGGTTGGGTCGACAAAACCCCCTACATCGCCGGCGTCGTGGTAGCCGCGGCTGGCACATCCGTGAGGAACGAAGTCTTCACCGACACTGCCTTCCATGCTGCGGGGAAACGGCTTGCGGAACTGATCCAGTGGTCCACCGCCAATCTTACTGCTAGTACTGCTGACTCGTGAACCGGACTTTGACTGGCGGGCGGCGTCGCACGGGGATGGGCGATTCAGTGTCATGAAGTGGGTACGCTGCACGTCTAGTTGTGTTTTGAGCATTTTGAGCCTGGAGTTTGGGGCGGGGAAGGATGATTCACGTTTACTTGTACGATTGATCCCATGACCTGCGACGCTCTGGAAGCACGCCAGATCACTTATCTAACCCAGGTACAGTAATATCTGCCTACTGTACTTGTACCCATCCTGAACATGTCGACGGAAGGGAACAGAGTATGATATGGAACAACACAAACTCGTTTGACGGTCCTTATTGCCTTAATAGCTGTTGGTCTCCTCCTCCCGCAGTCATAGGGGCGATGACCTCTCTGGTCCGTCCCAAACTACCTTGGTGGAACCGAACCCCGCGTTCTTCTGCCAAGAGCCTGAGAAGAACCCAGTGTGATATCGGGAAGTGGAGGAGAAGATATTACGCACAGGGCTATTCGAAGGCCGAGGGGTGAACTGATAGCATTCCTAGGTGTGACGACTTGCGTGATCTGAAGGGGTCTGCGGCGAGAAGTTGAGAGAAATAACGTACACGGGAGAGGCGGAATACCCGTCTTGAGTCGGTAGTGGTCATGCCTAGGTAGGCAACTACCGGCGCGGCTCATACCCGGATCCCTGGGCTTGAACTGATATTGCCCTGCGGATACGGGCCAAGCACTTGACAGTGTCGTCCATGTTGCGCTGCGTAACCTTGAATATGGCATCGTCGATCACAGCTATGGTCGGTGGTGACCAAGCCAGCAAGAGCTGGAAGAGCAGGTCCAGCCGCCGGCGTGGAGATGGACTCGCAGTCGACTGTTGGGCTGCTTTGCCGCGATTCGTATCGTGGAGCAAGACAGCCCTCGCATCGGGCATACGCCAGTTTCGGTCGTGATGGTAGCGCGGCGGCGGCCAGTGGCGATCTTCCTCCTCGAACCCCAAGCACGAACGCCACAGCGACCCCCCTCCGTCTTGGACATCCGGATCCACGCACGCCCCGGCTTTGAGCAGGACCTTCACGCTCTCCACCTCCCCCGAGACGCACGCGTAGTGCAGTGCCGTCGCACCAGCCGCGTCTTTCGCATTCATCACGGCCTCAAACACATCCGGGCTTTTTGTTGCCCTGAGTTTGTCGAGCAACCACCACACAACACTCGGCTGGCGCGAGCGAGCAGCAAGATGCAACGCCGTCAGTCCCTCGCGCGTGGCTCTCGCCGGGTCGGCCCCAGCCCACAAGAGACTCCGTGTGCCGAGCTCGCTGTGCGTGGCCGCGAGGTGCAGCGCCGTGACACCGTCCTTGTCCGCCTGGTCGACACCCGAATCCCGAAAGTGCTGCTGGGCGAGATATTCAAGCCCCGTGCACCCTGTTTCCTCGGCCTGCCGCCGCCGTCGCTTCCCGTCGAGCTCTAGGGCCGAAAAACTGGCGAGCACATGGAGGGGCGTGCGGCCGGCGTGGTTGGGCAGGGTGGCGTCAAGTCCCAGTCGAGCGAGTGGTGAGAGCGGGGGATTGGAGGGGTTGTCTAGATGGTGAAGCTTTCGCGCCATGCGGACGGCGTGTTCATGCCAGAGGGTGTTTCCCTGATGGTCTACCAATGCCGGGTCGGCGCCACGCGCTGCCAAAACGTCCAACATGTCCAGTTCTTGGCTTTCGACGAACGCGTGGAACAGGGTGCGGCCGCGGTCGTCCCTGGTATGAACGTCGGCGCCCGCTTCCAACAGTATCTCGGGACACGATGCGTAGCCCATAAGATGTCGAGCGAGGAGGAACAACGGCGTCTGTCCCTCGCTATCCCGCGCCTCGAGATCCGCCCCTGCAGCGAGCAGGACCCCCAGCGCCTCTGGACTGAAATCGACGCCGTCGTCGTAGTCGAGCCCGGCGACGAGGACATGGAGGGCAGTGCGTCCGTGCTTGTTTCGCGCGTGCATGTCGCCGCCCGCCTCGCGCAGCCGGCGGAGGAGGTCCTGGAAGTCTTGCATCGTCGGGGTCTCCGACCACTCCGCTCCTCTGAGAGGCTTTTTCCGCGGTCTGCGGTAGCCTGAGTCAGGGAGACTGCCGAAATGGGACACCGCATGGTGGAAGACGCCGTCTCCGTTGTTGTCCACGACATCGGCCCTTGCTCCAAGCGCGAGTAGCTCCAACGCTAGCGGTACGATGCCGTCGTCGAGCGCTCCAAGTAGAGGAGTTTTGCCGTCGCTCTCTCGTCTGCGCTCCAGGATGCTGTCGGTTGTGTATTCCATAAAGACCCGGAAAACGTCCTTGTTGGTGCGCGTGTGCAGGATGCTCCCGCCGTATCGACTCGTGGCGTGGGGGTCCGCGCCGGCGTCTAGGAGCAGGCGGGCAATGCGCGCGTCCTGGACGTGGTATAAGGCGGTGTTGCCGTCGCGGTCCAGTATGTCGACTCGCGCTCCCGCCTCCAGAAGTCTCTTGAAGCAGTTCAGATGGGCTTCGCCTGCGCCTTCGCCCCAGTCCTCATGCCCTCTTCCGTCGGAGGATTGTGCGAGGGCCGTGAGGGCCGTGTCGCCCTGCTCTGACTCATCACCATGAGCGTCACTGCTGTCGCTACTGGCACCGTACGACAATATTTCCTCGTCCTCATGGAGGACGTTGGGATCCGCTCCAGCATCGAGGAGCGCCATTGCGCTCTGAGTGTCTCCCCTCCCACAGGAACGAAAGAGCGGCGTACGCCCCTTCACCTTGGCGTCGACTTGGACGAGTGGATGTTGTAGCAGCAGCTTAGTGATTCCCAGCCGCTTGTTTGAGATGGCCACGCGTAACAGTCTGTTCGCCTGTTCCGATGTTTTCATGCCAGGCAGGAGGGCGGTCATGACCTCCAGTTGGCCTCTTTCGCAAACTGCTGTGGCTGGTGAGACCCAGAGCGATCCCCACCCTTCCACCGCGTCCTCGAACAGCTCCACCTCGCGGAAGGGATCGTCACCAGCCTCGACCAGCAAGCTGACGATCTTGAGATGGTTTTGCCTCACGGCCTGCAATAGCGGTGTCCCGTTCGTCTTCGTGGCAAGGGCGGGATTGGCGCCAGCCCCGAGAAGCAGCTCCACGACATGGTCAAAGCCTGCCTTCGCAGCATACAACAAGGGGGTGCTTCCGCAGTCCTTGCCGGCATCGACATCCATCTTCGAGTGTTTCAGTAGCGTCGTTGCATAAGAAGTAAGGCCAAGTGCCGCAGCCACATGCAGCGGGGTGACCTTGGGGTGGTAGGCCCACGACCACTCCGGGTCCCTGGGCAGTAACCGCACCCACTGGGACAACGTCTCAGGGCTTAGCAGCCGGTCAAGCAGTCCGTTGACCTCGGTCTGGTCCTCTCCCGCAAGACTCGCTTTTCGGACATGAGCCGGCCAATTGCCGGCTGCGTACCCGGCGAACGGGAAGGGCAACACGAAGCGGCTGGGATATCCATGGCGATCTGCGTCCGGGGCCTGGGCCACGCATCCGGATAGGAGGTAGGACAGACAGACGACGGCGAGGCGGTTATGTGTGGGGCCTGGCTCTAGGACGGGGTACGCTCTCGGGTCGGTGCGACGCGTCGAGTCGGTTACGAATCCCGTCAGCGTGTGGTGGGCCACCGCGACGGTTCTGTTGGGCTGTATCTCGAGTAGAGAGCCACAGGCCGACCGCACAATCTCCTTGGCGGCCTTGAGATCAGCCTTCCGGAGAGGTTGCTGGCCCATGGCAAACGCAGTCAACGCGGCCAATTCGGTGAGACGCAGTGGGTGGGTAATGTGCGTGACGGCACCCATCATGAGGAGCTGGATGTCCACGGAGATACCAGATCGCGTCCTGTGCTGCTGCAAAAGAAACCCATACATATCGTTTGGATCCCGGGGGAGTTCCCGAAGCATCGTGGCCACGTCGACTCCTGGCTGAGAAACTGCGTCCACAGCGAGTTTGGCGTGCAGAAAGGCGATATTGGCTTGCCCGAGGACAGTGTCTTTGACCATGGTCCGCGACTCCAGCGGCAAACTCGACTGACTCAACCTATTCTCGACGAATGTTTGGATGTCATGATTTTGAGTCTCCTCAAGTCGGATTTGTAGACTCTTGGCTGTGCCCAAGGCTTGCACAATGTGGGTCGCAGGTCGACTTGTGATGAGAATTTTGACCCGCTCCGGTCGCTCATGGGCGAGCTCAACGAGGGCCGGCAGGAAAGAGCTAGACTCTTCGAATTGACGCATTGCTTCCAAGGCATCGAGCACACAGAAAATCCTAGGTACGGACAGCATGGCTTGTCGAAAGTGCCGCCAGAGGTCGCAATGTGAGAGCGTGTTAAGCCCGCCGCGCCGATTCAAGTCTTGCTTCAGCTCGAGCTGCAAGGACGGACTGAAGACCAGAAGTTGATCTAGTAGGTCTCGGAGAACGGCTGTGGGAGAGTTATCGGCTGCCGTGGTCTGGCGGAAGAAGAAGTACAAGACCGGATGGCCTTCGATCTCAAGCTGGCGAACCAAGGAGGCAGCGAGAACCGACTTCCCTGACCCAAGAGCTCCTTCCAGCAAGTTAGATGCCCAACTATACGGACACGGGGTGGATATACACAAAGCGTCGCAAGCGAACCTTGGATCCATAGCAGCCCCTGCTTTGAGCCCGAGCGCCAGTCTCGGTACACTTCGTGCGAGAGGAGCCAGTTGCCGGTGCCCTCGACATGTGAGGCGAGCGCTTTTTGATACTCGTTCCCATGATGTTCATAATCTTTGGGATGCAGCCAACGACCGATTTGTCTAAGCGTATGAGGCGACTGGGGGAGGACGTTGGCCTCGTTGAAATCGCGGACGTCGGCGTGTTTGAGGATGACGACGTCATCCGAATCCTCCTCGGAAAAGTCCGACCGCCGAGAGAACTCTGAGGACGATTCGTCCGAATATGACTGGTAACGTGGGCGAAGCGACATGGTGACCGGAGAGTGGGTGTTTGTGAAGACGTGAGGGCAAAACAGCGAAAGGACTTGGGCTTGAGGGCGGCGACGTGCTCATGTGGGAGCCAAACACAGGTCCGGAATGTACAATGTAGCGCATAGATGTTATCTCAGACGTAGGAACAACTAGTCGGGCGCGCCGAATATGTTATTGAACAGCGGATGGCGGCAAGAACTTCAGCAGCACGGCGGTGGGTTGATACTCCCGACACAGCCCCGATCCCTGATGGTCAAAGTGGAGAGGGGCAACACCCTTGGACTTCGCTGGCTGGAGCCTAGGGGTATTTCACGGGGCGTTTTCGGCTCTAGGAAAGCCCTGTCAGGTGTACGAACAATATCTATCTCGTCTCTTATACGCCCGTTGGTTAAACTCCCGCAGGCCAAAGCGGCGTCAAAAACCTTCGAGAGCTCTGGTTGGCTGCGTGTCGTGTAACTCAGGCCACCATTTTCCGGTCAGCCGCACAGCCACAACGAAGCCAACGCTCAAGTATTCGGCTTTTGGAGAACTGGCTCAGATTGGGGTCATGGCTCGCTTGAATACCGTCGAGGTGCCGTAAGAGTATCTGGTATGGACCTACCTGCCTTATTGATGGTCGATGACAGCTTCCACCAGGGCGAGAAATCGTGCCCCGTGGCTGTGCCGACACGCAGACGAGGCTCACCACCTCACTCAGTCACCTCGAAGCAGTACGGCGAGCAGCAAGCAGCAAGCAGCAACTCAGGACCTTGTACACGGCAGCAATTGCTGAGGGCAACCCGTGCGCAATACGTACTTAGGTAGAGCTGCTGCACACCTTCTCGCGGTATCAGCCGCAGGCATAGGGAGCTTTGGAGCAAAAGATCGGCTCGGTCCGTCTCCTGTCACTGGGTGAAAGCGTGCGAACTTGGGAGCCGGTCGGCTGATAAATATACGCTCCCGGGAGGCGCGGATTTCCGTCAGGACATCCACCGCCTGGCCGTCTCGAGAATGTGGTACAGCGTGGCCTGGCCTGTCCTGGTCCGACACTTGCGCCTCTCGGCCTCAGCACTAGGGAAGTTCGTGCGACATCAACAACCCAATCTCGCGCAGAGCAGAGACTGCATTGTCTCTGTGCGGCTGTTCCTTCGCGACGGCAGCGAGAGCAAAATCACCTCTGTCGTCGCTAGCTGACAACGATGATAACTTGAAGCAGTGGGGGTCTGCTCAAACCTGAAATGTTCCTCTTGGAGATGTCCTACTAGCCAACTCTGGCCACTACTCTAAGACGATGTCTTGGTCTGCAGCGTCTAATACAGCTTGAAACATGGGACTGGAGCTGATGACGAACTTGGTACTCTTCTCATAGCACAGCCACTCGTTCGCATTCTTTCCGCCGATTATCTAACCCATCTTGATATCGATACTATACTACAAGCCCAGTCACACGTGTCCCGTTTTGTCCAGCTCTGTCGGTCTGTCAATTCTCTCCTCCTATCCCTTCGGCGACTTCGCTACCGGATGGGCACCCTCTGCGAAAAGCTTCCGGCGCCTTCAACACAGACCGGCCGGGCCTACCATCTCAAGGTGTCAGAAGGGGCGAAGATAGAGAGAAAGGAACGATATGATCTTCGGTCTCTGAGCTATGGCTGGTGGTCGGGGCTCCCAGCCAAAATAGGCTGGGAGATCGGACCGTTGACACGCATGCGAACCACGGGTCCATGCGTCAAAAAGAGGGTCCGGGGTCTTCCTACACAAAGAAGCCATCATCAACCTAGGCCTGCCAAAGATGTCCGAGGAAAGCACGGGGTACCCCAACGCCCCATATTTCTGATCAGAGGAGCCCTCTATTGAAACCCGACGTCAACACGCTCACGTCAAACTGTCGAGGATCACAGACTGAGTAATCCGCTTATGGTTAGGGTCACGTATCAGGAGTGGCCCGGCGAGATACAAGCCTTCGGCGCTATCACGGGACGGCAGATAAGCTTAGGATATAGAAATGTGCCGTGAGATACGGAGGAGGAAGTGGTGCCCGAAGAAGCTGGGCAGGCTGGGGAGGGTAGAGAGACCGAGGAGGACGCCGAGAATGAAGCAGACCTCTTTGAGAGCGAACCATCATCGACATCTGAGGTTCAGCTCTAAGGCAGTTCGGACTCGCGGAAATAAGTACCAGCTGACGCACGGAATTGTCGCATCCGCAGTCATCTCCAGGTAAACACAACCGGTAATAGTGGCCGTCGCAGACGAAGGACGCATACTTGCAGAGGTGACAGCAGAGATTGCACATCTGTGCACTAGTTATCACATATATCTCTCATGACGGCAGGGGAGATGCTTGACCTCGGCCGTCGAGACGGAAACCGCAACGATCGATCGTACCGGATGTCGGATACAAGGGTGCAGCTTCGAGCAGTCGAGGTCGAACACAAGGTGTCGGTGCTCGAGGTGCGTCACCCTACAGTGAAAGACAGAAGCAACGGGGGTGATCGATGTCTAAGCCTCTGACTGGTAACCGCAAGCAACGGAATCCTACTCCGCGATATTCGTCTGTGGTTCAAACTCGTTCCTTCGGGTTGTCAGGGATCTCCTGGTTTGAGAGCTGCCACGCAGAGGCGGTGATCCTGCAAGCACGGTCACGGTCACCTTTTTAGATCTTCGAACGATCCAGGGGTCCCCCTCCAAGTCCTCTCCATCTGAAAGCCCTGACGTCCGAAAGGTCATGTGGAGAAGGGGGGGCCCAACTTATTGTCGAATCAGTTTCTATCCCCAAACTTGGTCAAAACGAAGATATCAGGTGAAACAACTGTATTTGACATGGTCTTCCATGCGTCGTGGAGTGGACTCTCGTCCATGCTCGGCCGCATCCGACGGGCGGTAAAATCGGGCTGCCCCATACGGAGTATTTACAGCCACGGACAATTCTGAGGAAACCTGCCCTGCTCATTGTTCAGGGCCGGGGGCGTTTCAATGGCTGCCGGCCGAAACCCGAGCCGCTCGGCCAATCACTTAATTACTAGTCAGGCGTCCTAAGCACGCAGCAGGAGCACCGAACGTAGGCATCTTTACGCACTCAAACATGATCGCCCGGCAGACGGAGGGGCAGAGAAAGATACGGATTGTCGTAGTATTGTCGTCCAGGTTCGAGAACTCTATTCTCGTACATACTGTACCCTGGGTTGGGCGGATTCAGGGGCTCGGGCCCGGGCCAGATGGCGCCAAGGGGATGTCGACTTTTTGGTTCGGCAAAGTGGAGGACGTCGTAGAAACGGGGAGGGAAGGGAGCGGCGAGCGGGTTAAGTGTCCCAGATGGGCAGATGAGCAGATGGGCAGAGAAGGTACCACTTGTTCTCACACGGAGTCGCGGGCTGTATGCACCTAGGGGGCGTCGCTGCCCCATCGCCACAGAGATGCCTTGGCATCCGGTAACGGTTAAAACGGTGTAGTGTGGATCATGGGCATGGCCGAGGTTTGGTAGAATGCAACTGGTCCTGTGAGGGATCAAATTTAGAGTCGGGAAAGACACACACTCCAAGGGGGGCATGGTATGTAGCCCGGGGCGTGTCTCGTCCGACGCTTTGCTTCTGTGGGTTGCTTCGGTGGCTTCCCCTGGCTTTCCATCCATGCATGCGTCGGGGCGGCAACGTCAGGGTCGAACAGGGGCTTCGATCGATCGATCGGCGGCCAATCAGGCGGCGCGGGGACCCCACAGACCCAGACCCGAACGATGGGACGGCCGGGGGCGTCTTCGGGGGTCAACCGCCGCAGCCGCGGGGCACAGCGCCCGCCCGTCCTTCTGGAACAGCCCGGCCGACCAGGCCGCCCAGCTCGTCTCATGTGTCCTTTATCCGCCGGTGCAACTCCCCGTATGCGATTAGCCCGCTCCAGTTGACCGTTGGCATGCTCGCCTTCGCCCCGCGTCCGCGCAAGCCTGGGCGCCCCGGCCGGAGCGCAGGAACGCTGGGCCTGCCTGGCTGGACCAACTATCATGACATGATCTGCTGCCCAACCCGGCGAAGAAACAGCCCGGCCAAACGACGACCCGCAAGGCCGCCCCCGGCTTGAATGATGCGCGCCCAACCCTGGGGGCGATGGCCCAGGGCTGGTCTCGGTCCTCGCCGACGACCCCTCTGCTATAAGGCCCCGACGGGACGAATCTTTCCGCCTCGTCCGTCGTTGGTCGTCGTGTGCCTCTGGAGGTCTTCCATCCGTTCTTTCGGCGTCCTCGACGTCATGTCCGATTCCCTACCCGGCCGCTGTTCCTGTTGACAGGTTCCGCCGCGTCCTTCGTTTCGTCCGTCCGGCTCAAGTTAATACTAGTTCGTAACCGTCCAACTCCCTCGGCCGAAAGACACCGCCGCCCACGATGAGCAACCCGTGCCCCGAGGGCAACGGGACGACCTTGGGCACCTTTCAGCAGTTCACCATCCAGTGCGACTCGAGGCTGCTCGGCGACACCATCGGCTCGCAGGATGCCGACTCGTTCCTGCAATGCGTCGACCTGTGCTCCAGCTTCCACCCCAAGTGCGAGGGCGTCGTCTTCAACCGCCGCACCTGCGACTTCAAGGGAAGCAGCCGGAGGGACCGCGACTCGCGCCGCTTTGACGCCGCCATTGCCGACTTCCCCCGGGCCACGTCGGAATGCCGGCAGCTCGACGGGACGGCCGCCTCGGGCAACAAGAACTACAGCCTCCAGTGCGGCCGTATCATCAACGGCAACGACATCAGCCAAGCCTTCGCGCCCAACATGCTGGACTGCCTGAGCCAGTGCTCGTCGACCAACGGCTGCGTCGCCGTCTCGTTCGACGCCAGTTTGGACCAGGGCTTCAAGAACTGCTACATGAAAGACGGGTCCGGCGAGGTCCTGACCCAGGACGGCATCGATACGGCCGTCGTCAACAACGCCGCTGTGGCGGCCGACCCGCCTCCCGCGACCAGTGCGGCGCCCGCCCCAATCCAGTGTAAGTCCCCCCACCACTCCAGGTCGCCCGGGTGGTTCGTGACGTTGGCGTGTT
>Ga0247777_1000633_pt1 | contig 10339 bp, 7 predicted proteins | sample UWRJL154409C5_FD_179937 | JGI IMG/M metagenome (GOLD analysis project Ga0247777, IMG submission 179937) | Plant litter microbial communities from Arlington Agricultural Research Station in Wisconsin, United States - UWRJ-L154-409C-5 | ecosystem: Environmental > Terrestrial > Plant litter >...
CCGAGATGTTTAGGTAAGGGACATGTGGATGAGCAGGATATTGTAAGACTGAATATGCAGTTACGCTGGCGCCCCGGCAACTGCGCTTATTGTAACGGCACAGGCAAAGTAGCGCAGGGAACGGAGAACGAAGTGCCTGTGGATACCGCTTATCTCACCACAGATATTGGTCCGGACGAAAGGAAGCGCATACTGCGTGGAGATGCTGCTGCATGGGAACGTGCAGATAATCATGATATACAGTTGGAGTATTTTATAGACCAGGTATGTTACCTGCATTTTGATACCGGCTTAACGGCCGGGCAGGTAGCCCGGTTCTATATGCTTAATCATCCCAACACCGCAACTTATGAAAGTGAAGAACAGGAATTACTGGAATATATCAGTAAAATTATTGCAGAAAAAAAAGTTCAGTATGGGGGAGAATAATAAAATACCGGAAGAAAAGATAGCTGCTGTTTAACAGGAGATCCCTCAACCTTATCCCGCCAGATTACCGGGACCTTATTCCGGAGATTTCAACTTTATATCCACCCGATCTGGTTTTAAGTAATTATTGCAACCAGGAGCCTGCCGGATTTATTTTCATTTTTTTAAATAAAGCCCGGCGGTTTTACGTTGTAGCATGACCTTAAACCAATTCTTATTTTGAAAATCTACTTTACTCTTGTGACACTGTTCACTACAGCAGTGTTTGCATTAATCGGTTTACCATCCTTTTCGCAGGTTCCGGGCTTTATAAACCGGCAGGCTACCAGTGCAGCGGGCAGAACCGTGCTCGATCCCAATGCTGATGGCTATACATCTGCCAATACCAGCGGCTTTGCGGGGGATGATGTGGGTAATTCAGAGATCAGCTATAAAGGGATCAGGGCTTATTCCATCGAACCTTTTGGTGATCTGCGCCGTGGTCCCAATCATAATTATTCCGATTTTGTGCCCGATGCAGGGGGTAATGGTGTTTATCATAATTTTAATGCTACCAGCCAGGTCATGTTCAGGATGCGGATGGGCGCCATCATGCCGGGCTCAAAAGGATACAGCATTATGATGGATACCGATGGTAAATTTGGCGCAACAGGTGCCAATGCCGATCCCAATTACCAGGCATCCACCACCGGTACCAATGGTAACCCCGGTTTCGAGATCGAGATCGTACTGGAAACAAATTTCCGGATCGCCATTTATAATGTTGACGGTACCTCATCGCCGGTACTGGTAAAACAATACACCAACTGGCAGGATATGTCGCAGGTTTCAATAGCATCCACCAACGATAACGGTGACCCCGATTACCTGATCGATTTTTATATCCCGTTTGCCGACCTGCAGGCTGCGCCATTCAACCTTACCGCAGCTTCGCCCATCCGTATGACGGCAACCACCGTAATGAAACCCGGAGCGGCCATTGGTGGACCAAGATCTGATATTTACGGCACGGCAGGGGATACTTACGAAGATTTTATTAATGGAGAACCGGCCTGTGCGATATTCAATACCGTTACCAGCTGTGCCACCAGCATGTGTACGGCTGCGCCATTGATTAATTCACCATTAGGTACAGGCACGGTGAACATTGGCGGTACCTGGACAAAAGCAGCACTCCCCGGCGCCCGGGATACGGCTACCATTACTGTGTATAAGAACGGGGTAGCGATAGGTACGGTTGCAAATGTGCTTACGGGTACAAGCTGGGCATTAAATAGTATCAGCCTGGCCAATGGAGAGATCATAACGGCAAAAGCAGTTGCAAGCAGCGAAACCATGTGTTTAACCAGCAATGCTGTGATCGCATCTACCTGCACTGCAGCTAACCGGCCGGCCACACCCACACTTACCTGTACCAGTGGCAGTAAGGGTTTGGAGGGCACCAACCTTAGTACGGGCTGGACCGTGCATGTTGACAACCTGACCAGGAATATACCTGACAATAGCGTAAGCAATACTACCGGGTTATTTACACCACCTACAGGAACAAGTCCTGCTTTGACCTGGCAGTTCTCCGGCGGTTGCGGCACAGGTGCGCCATTAAGTTCAGGATCGTACAAAATTTATTATACCAATAATACAACAGGCTGCAATTCATTACCGGCCTATTTTTGCGCAGCAGGTAACGGAGGTAATGCACTTGCAGGGGCTTTGGCTGTGCCGGTGATCAGCACACCAGCCAATGCGATATTTACAACAGCTACAACAACCATTACCGGCACTACCGATGCCAATGCCACGGCCATTTTGTACATCAATGGCACCAGCACACAAACGGTTACTGCAACGGCAGGTGGCGTATTCACATTTACAAACCTTGATTTATTAAGTGGCCAGCAATTGTATATCCTGGTGGAATTGAATACCGGCACTATCAGTACCAGTAAATGTTCAAACCAGACGATCGTGTACACGGTAAGCTGCTTTACGCAAGCTCCGGTCATCAATGCGGATAATAACAACCAGCTCACAGCAGGTTCGCCCATCACGGGCAGGAGCAATGCGCCTGTGGGCAGCCTTGTCCGGGTGTATACATCAACCAATACCCTCGTGGCGACTACTGCTGTACAGGCAAACGGAACATGGTCAACCGGTAATGCAGGCACTACACCCGCTGTTTACAATGCTGCTGCGGCAACTTCGTATTACGCAAATGCGCAGAACGGCACCTGCGGTATAAGCACCAATTCGGCCACTTATCCCGCAATTGCCGGTACAGCTGTTGCACGCTGTGGCACTATTACAGGGCCGGTATCGGCAGGTGTGGCATCCCTGTCAGGCACACTCACCGGTTCGTTTACCACCACCACGGTCAATGTTTATTTAGACGGGGAACTGATAGGCACTACAGCTACATCTACTGCGGCATGGGGCCCGGTAACTGTTAATTCAACGGCAACGAATACACTATATCCAAATGGGGTATTGACCATAGGTATACAGGAAACAACCAAACAGGAAGTTCTTTGTCCTGCATCAGCCGTAACCATCACCTGTTCGCCAACACCGGTATCACCGGCATTTACACCAGCGAGTATCGTTATCAATCAAAACCAATCGGTAACCTACAATATATCCAATGCGGCCACGGGTTCATTCTATGCTATTGCCGACTCTGCAAGCGGGCAATCCTACGGCCAGGGTAAATGGGCAGCAGCCAATGGTTCACTGTCGTTGACCACTGCTGCTTTTAACACAGCAGGCACCTACAAGGTATTCATAAAATCCACATCGCTATCCGGTGTAACGCAATGCAGTGCGCTTTCTACTTATGGCATCGTGGTGGTCAATCCCCTTACATTGCCACTCACCCTGGTACACTTTACAGGTAAAAAGCAAACGGGCAATATTTTGCTTGACTGGGCAACAGCCAATGAAATGCAGCTTGACCGTTTTGAAGTAGAGCGAAGTGCCGATGGCATCAGTTATGAAAAACAGGGATCAGTGCAGGCAGCTGTAAACAGTAATACGTACAGGTCATATAATTTTACAGATGCTCATCCTTTCAGCGCATCCAATTATTACCGGCTGAAGATGGTGGACGTAGATGGCAAATACAAATACAGTAACACGGTTGCTTTTGGCGGTACGCAGGCAAACGGCATATTTGTAAGTCATGTGTTACCAAATCCATTCACTGATCTTATAAAAATGGATATTGTGCTGGACAAAGCGGTTGCCCTTAACCTGCAGATCATTGATATGGCAGGCCGGCCGGTGGCCGCAAAAAATATGCAGGGTAAAGCAGGAAACAATACAGTGCAATGGAGTGGGCTGAACAAATTAGCCGCAGGTATTTATCATATCAGCATTAACATACCCGGCTCATCAATACAACAAAAAATAGTGAAGGTCAATTGATCTGCCTGGAAAGCAACGAAAAAAACACATCACCAAAGCCGTTCAGCAATGAGCGGCTTTGGCCATTAGCGGTTAACTGAACTAACCCCAATGCATGGGCTCCCTGCGATCTGCCACCTGCGCTGCGGACAAAGCCTGAAAAAAGCTTAGCGCTTTTAAAATATTTTATTATTTTGGGAGCCGGTACTTCTCCCGGGCTGTATTGCCAGCCACATATAGTTTTCAGTTTCAGATATTCCGGTTAATGTAATTGATCGCTCATTTTTAAAAAGAAAATCATGAATAAGTTTATCATCAGTATCTGCCTGCTTTGTTTATCGCTTGGTGCCAAAAGCCAATACGAAACCATGAGTGCGATACCGGGTGCAAAAATGTATTTTTCCGATAAGCCTTTTACCAATGGCCACGAAGGCAGTAAAACATCTTTTAGATCGAGTGATTTTATTTATGGCCGGATAGAACTGGATAACCAGACCCTGCTGGATGCTTTTAAGATGAGCAGCATAAAGACAAAATACTATTACCTGCGTTTTTGGGTGTGTTCCTACAAGAACGGCGAGCAACAGGGATCCAAGAATTCATGGGAATACCTGTTGATAAAAAATGAAGATGATGTAAAAAAGAACTACCTTAATTTTGATATACTTCCCAGTCCTGCAGCAGCCACCAGTGCGCTTTGCGGCCTGGAAGATTTTACCAGTAATATTGCCGGAGGGCCGCTCTATTTTATCGTCAACGAGTCCTCTTTCCCGCAGGATGGTGAATACAGTATACAGGTACGGTTATTCCTGGAATCGTATGATGGCTGGGGAAAAAAGCAGGATTATGAAAAATGGCCGCAGGTTAAAGACGAATTCAAATTCAATTTTAATTCAAACGATATACAGACCCTTAAAAAGAATGGTGAGGCAGGTGACGAACGCATCCGCAGGAATACCTTCCGCCTGTCAAAGCTTCCCGATTATTTTTCCAATCCGACCAAACTCAGCGATCCCATGCTAAGCAATGCAAACATTGGTGCGGTATTAAAAAGAGACCTTCCTTCGGGCGGCATGACCTTATTGAAATTTGCAGTAGCCAATTATACAGGTGCTTTATGGCAAACAGAAAAAAATGAGCTGGGTATTATTCTCAGGCGTTTTGTTACACCTGATGTGAAGATCGTGTACAAGTTCGAGAATGATTGTTATGTAGGTTATGCACGCCTCTGGCAGGAATACGTGGGCGGGGGAAAGTATGGCCCCCTGATCGTTGGTTCAAGAAGCTGCAACAGCTGCGGCGATAAGATCGATTGTGCACTGGTAAAATAAAAGAAGCGACCCCTGTATCTATGCCCGACCATAAAAAACTGGATAACCCTGCCTGGCATGCCCTCACCGAAACCCATACAGCTTTTGCATTGGGTAGTGCAGTGTTAAAAAAATATGATCCTGCTATTGTATGGTTTGCGGGATATGACCGTTCAGCAGCAGATATTGTACAGCAGTTCGACACAGTATTTGAGCCTGGCGATTCTTTTTTTCTCTTTGACGATTATCCTGCCATGCCCGCTCATTACAGTATAACCGCTTTTGTGGAATGCATGCAAATGGTTTGTGAAAAACCTGTACCCGTAAGCATTACAGAAAATATAGTGCCGCTGGATAAAACAGATCATGAAGAAATGTATACCCTGGTAAGCGAGGTCTTTCCCGGGTATTACTTACCGGGTACGCCGTTGATGGGAGATTATTTCGGTATTTTTAAAGCAGGTAAACTGGTGGCCATGGCCGGCGAAAGATTATGCATGCACGGCCTCACAGAGATCAGTGCCGTGGTTACCCATCCGCAATACCAGGGCTTAAAATATGCATAGCAATTGGTAACGCACCTTAATCATAAGAACCTGCAGGCAGGTATCACGCCTTTTTTGCACACCGGGTCTGGTAATGACCGGGCAATAAAAATATATGAGTTGCTGGGTTATACAAAACGGAGGATCATACCCGTTACAAAATTTAAAAGGATGCAGTAGTACAAATAATTATTTTGGATCATCCCAACCCCAGAAATCATATTTAACATGGTGATCAGCGATATAGATCTTGAGTGTGTAATCCATAGCGCCATTTTTAAAAACATCTTTCATCCCGGTCAGCATTAAGCTTAATTTTGCATTGCCAATGCCCGGTGGCAGGGTTTTGTATGCAGAAAATAAATTCCAGCTTACCAGCCAGTTCATGGGGCTTTTGCTGATAGGATCCTCTGCAATGGCTACAAGTGTAAAGTCATTGCCTGTACTGTCTTTAAAAACCTTTTTAAGCTCGTTGTACAGCGAAAGAAAAAGCCTGCGCACTTTTATGCTGTCGCTGCCTGGCTTCATGTACGATTCGTAAAACCATTCGTTGGTTTTCTTTACACGCTTTATGGCAGTTCTTAAAAAACCGGCTGTTTTATATGCTGTACCATAATAGACCTGGCCGATATAATCAACAGAGTCTTTATTGGTAAGGGTTTGCAGTTTACTGCTGGAGATGATGAGTTTCTTTAGAACGGGCCAGTTAATTTCAACCGTGCCTTTGCTGGTATCCACCTTTATTGCCGTGCTGCTGCCCATCCGTACATGATCCGGGTCCAGCTGAAAATTCATCATGATGGGCAGGTTGTTCTCATATTCAATCCTGATCAGCCAGCCATGACGGGCATAGTCCAGCACATTGGGCGATGAAGGCCATGTTCTTACCGGGTAACCCAGTAACAATTCGCAGGCGGCCCTGCTCATAGACCAGCTTAACTGCAAAGGTAATTGCCTGCGGTAATAACCATATCGTTCTTCAGACTGATATCTTTTTTGCCCGTTCAGTAATTGCACCTCGGTAATCTTTTTCTGATCACTATAATCATTATTCAGGTAAACAGTAAAGTCCCTGTTCCAGTAATTATTATTCGCTGTAAAACCTTCCTGTTGCAGAAACTGCTGGTACAGCGGATCGGGGAGCGGTCTGCCGATAAGCTGGAGTAACTGGTCACCCTGTATGAGATGTTGAGCATGGCCATAGCCACAGGATAGTATCACGAATAAGCTGCTGATTATTTTTTTCATGCCGGCAATTAATAACGGTAAAATAAGGAAGCCGCCGGCAAAATCAAATACCCTGCTAAGGGTATTTGGCTCACCGGGATATATGGAACAGTTTTTGTCCCCCCTGCAATAAACCCCGGCATTATGATCAAACCGATACACCTGGCAGGTATTTCAGGCAGTTTAAGAAAAGGCTCTTTTAATACCATGTTGCTGAATACCATTCCTGCACTTTTACCGGAATCTGTAACCATGACCGTGCTGCCATTTGCAGATATACCACTGTATAACGGCGACCAGGATATACCCGCAAGGGCTGCCAGGCCCGAAGCCGTAAAAATATTCAGGGAAGGGCTGGCCGCGGCTGATGGTATTATCATCGTTTCGCCGGAATATAATTATTCGATACCGGGCGGTTTAAAGAACGCGATCGACTGGGCATCACGGGGAGAAGATTCCCCACTGATCGGTAAACATGTGTCGCTGATGGGAGCTACGCCGGGGCAATGGGGCACGGTACGTATGCAACTTGCATTTCTGCCCATATTCAATACCTTAAAAATGCAGCACCTTAATAAATTTGAAGTGTTTGTATCGCAGGCGAAAAAGAAATTTGATGAAGAAGGCAGGCTTATCGATAATGATACGATAGAGATATTGAAGAAGCACCTGGAGATATTCCTGGCCGGCATTCATTACCAGTAAACGAAGATCATTTAACTTCTTTACCGGTCTTATCTATACGGTATGCAATACCGTCTTTTTTAACACGGGCTGTTCCGTCCTTTTCAAAATAAGTTGCTGAGGAAAACTGGTAGGAGATAACAACGTTGCCTTTTTTATCTATATAGCCATACTTTGCTTTTTCATCATCCCCACCTTCCATACTTACTGCTGCAAGTCCCTGGCTGAAGAAATCCGCAAAAGTGAATTGCGGTTTAATGACCTCTACACCCGATTGGTTTACATAACCCGCTTCTCCATTAACAACGATCTTTGCCAGTCCTTCAGAAAAGCTGGCAACCTCATCATATCTGGCAGGTACTACCAGCTTGCCTGCCTTATTCATAAATCCCCACTTGCCATTCTTTTGCACCGCTACCAGGCCACTGTAAAAAGTGCCTATTTTTTCATACACAATATCTGTTAGCTTTTTACCCGTACTATCCATAAGGCCCCATAGGCCGCCATACACTGTACCTAGTCGATCAGCTTTACCACCCAGGTTCACAACGATCACATCATCTTTAAAAACAAGGGCATCATAAATATTTTTTACAATTACTTTTCCTGTTGCATCCTTTAACCCGGATTTACCGGTAACAATATCTGTATATACTTTAAGCTGGGCCTGCAATGCACAGGCGGACAACAATAAACAGGTGAGCGATAATATTTTTTTCATGATGTACATTTTAACGATCCGTATTGCTGCAGTAATAGGCTACAAAATAAATAAGATAAGCACCGGCAGGATACCCATCAGTGGGTATTTTGAAAATCAGTGTGCATGGTTCCGGAATGAGCATCAAGGGCTTATATATATTCCGTATAAGCCGCAAGGGCATCTACTTAAAATATCGGGCAGTTTCACGCTATTAAACAGGCGGGTACAGGCTTAATTTAGTATGGCAAATATGTTTTGATCCAAAATTCAACTTTTATGAAAAGCTTAATTATCCTCGTGCTGATCAGCTTACTTATTGCTTCATGCGCACCCTCTGTTACCATGCAACAGGCTGCCAACAGTAATTACAGGGGTACCAGGTCAGTAAAGTAAATAGAACTACATGTCTACCCGGCCTTTCATAAAAAGCAGGGTAGTTAATGCCATGGTTATGCCATAGGCCATGAAGGCAGCTTTATATTCGCCACCCTCCAGCGTAGCCAAGGGAAAAATAAAAACCAGGGCAGTTATCCAGGTAAGGATAATGATACTCCAGCGGGCAAATTCATTTTTTACGGGGGCATGGCCGATGGCATTTGTATAACACAGAAAGCTGGCAAAGATACCGCCGACGCCAAAACTTACCACAAAAGCAGCTGTTGAATAGAACCTGGAATATAAAACTGATATCGCAATATCAAACAAACTGGTAACAATAAAAAGGATCACGATCACCAGTAGCCCAAGGGGCAGGTAGTACCATCTTTTAATAAAGTTCATACAACAAAGTAGAAATATTTTTTTAATTCAATAGCGGCGGGCCGGAAAAAATTGAACCCGGCTGAAACGATTGTATGCATTTTTGCGTCTATATATCATAATTATTCCTGCTGTGGGGGCGCTTTGCTGCTGATGATCATCTCAGTTTTTAAGTCAGCCCTTTCAGCAGGCAATTTTTGTATTATATCTCATCAAAACCGGCATCTATTTAAAATGGCATTAACATCCTGTTTCCCCCGTTTTAATATCTTTAACATCCTTAATCACATTTATCAGCTGTTTTGAGTTACCTATGATCAAAAAGGGTTTTTATATCTGTATTGTTTTTTTTGCGCTGATATCTGTTCATAACGCTGTTGCCGCACAAGACAATCCAGCAAAAGAAGACACTTTTTTCCTCGCTAAAAAAAAGGGATTATTGGGCAGGTTAGGTAAAAGTATCTCACGCACTCCGCCCGATGAGGCCCCGGCCAAAATAGAGAACCCGTTTTTAAAATTTAAAGGAAAGATCATCAGGTCAGTGGAAACCGTGAGGTTGGGGTTTGAGTATGATATAGACGATACCACCCGGATAAAGAATGACCTGGGTGTAAGGCTGGCCCGCACTTTTCATAAGAACTCCACAAAGAACGTTATTGAAAAGAACCTGTTCTTTGATGAAGGCGATATTTTGTCGCCATACCTGCTGGCCGATAATGAAAGGTATTTGCGGGAGCTGGTGTTCTTAAAGGATGCAAGGATATATGTTGAATTTGCAGATGACAATACCGACTCGGTAGATGTGGTGGTGGTGACCAAAGACGTGTTCTCGATAGGAGCAAGACTGCATATCAACAATAAGGACGAAGGCAGGCTCGAATTGCGGGATGAGAATTTTATGGGCAGTGGCAGCCGCGTTTTGGTAAGCACCTATTATGAGCGTTCCCGGTCGCCAAGAACAGGCGTTGGCGGAGAACTGATCAAAAGAAATATTGCCGGTTCTTTTATTGACCTGGTAACGGGCTACCAGGATTATAAAAATGCTTTCAGCAGCGACCGGAACCAGGAGACCATATTTTATACCAGGCTGGAAAAGCCGCTGGTTACCCCTTATATCCCTACCACGGGAGCATTGGAATGGTCATACCGCCGTACCAGGAATGTGTATGATGATGACTCTGTTTACAAGACCAATATCAAATATATTAATTACACACTCGATGGCTGGTTTGGTTACAGCCTTGATAATAAAAGATCACTGTATGAAAATAAAGAGATAAGGG
>Ga0247777_1000634_pt1 | contig 10333 bp, 9 predicted proteins | sample UWRJL154409C5_FD_179937 | JGI IMG/M metagenome (GOLD analysis project Ga0247777, IMG submission 179937) | Plant litter microbial communities from Arlington Agricultural Research Station in Wisconsin, United States - UWRJ-L154-409C-5 | ecosystem: Environmental > Terrestrial > Plant litter >...
GGACGGGGCCCCCCCCCCCGCGTCCCCCTCCCACTTTGCGTCTCGTGGAAGATCGCTCCCCCCCGGTTCATTTGCCCTGTTCTCCTTGGGGCGCATTTTTCCCCCTTCCACGGCCCCGAACCCAGGCTATGACGCGCGAACGCCCACAAGCGCAGCCGGCAGCCACCAGCCGCACCACGGCCTTGGAGCCGCGCTCCTTAAAACGAAGGGCCCCCCGGGCTGTCCCACGCGAAAAGAAGGCGATGGAGACATCACCGGAGACCCGGCCGCTGCTCGACGGCGACACTGAGTCCGACGCCGAGATGGCCCCCGAAGCTTGGAGTCGCCGGAACCGGTGGATCGTTTTCGCCATGGCCAGCGGCGCCTGCGCCGCCTTCAACGGCGTCTTCGCGAAGCTGTGAGTAGTATGGCGCTGCGACTCCCGTGCTGCCGTCCTTTCCCATGCCTGGCATGCCCCCTCGTCCCCGTCGACGCCGCCGATGGATGTCGCCTCTCCGCCAAAGACCGGAGGGATGCACGCGGGGGGCGCTGGTCGTCGAGTCGCACTACCTACCTCGACAAATCGCGCAGCTCACCCCCGTGCGTCCTCGAGCGGCGAGGCGTGTCGTGTTCGTCTTGTCGGTCCCTGAAGCCGACTCGAGCGATGCGACTTGGATCGGGACACCGTCGTTCGACATTGGCACAGGGCGCGACATCTGCGCTGGAGGTTGGCCTGGATCGCTTAGACTAACCATGTGTGGTGGTAGGACGACAACGGAGCTCACGTCTACTTTTGCCCAAGGCATCGCCGGTTTCTTGGGCTTATCGGCGTTTGAGGGCGCTGTCGAGTTTGTAGTGCGCTGTGTAAGTTGACCCGTTGTCCACGTCGTCCATGGTTGAATCGAGGGCTATTCGCAATCGAGGCGTCCAAGTGGACCTCCTTCATGAGGAGTATCGTGACGATGGGGAGACGAAAGAGGAGCAGAGCTGACGGGATCCCATGCACAGGTCTTCTTCGGCTTAAATTTAGTATTCAACGGTGTGGTAAGTGTCCTATTGGATCCACCGTGTGGTCGGACTTGAATAGACCCCGAGGATTCCGGCCCGCGCGAAGCTGCAATCGGCCTCAGCCTTGCAGTTACATCGTCGGTCCTGGCGACTGACATTATTCTTTCAGATGTGGACGCTATTCACAACGGCTCTAGCGAAGGGGCATTCGACGACTCAGGTGTCAATTCTGAACACGTCGTCCAACTTCGTCTTGACGGCCCTCCTAGGCCTCGCCATCTTTTCCGAGTCGCTCCCTCCCTTATGGTGGTTAGGAGCGGCGATGCTTGTCGCCGGCAGCGTCATTGTCGGACGGAAGGACGAGAGCACAGTCGACGACGACATCGTCGGCGACGACGAGACTGCCTCGCGCGCCGAGAGCGGGAGCAGCGACTACGAGCATGTTCCCCAAGAGGAAAGCCCTGAACTCGACGACGAGGGCAAGGAAGACGAGGACTTTCCGGACCTGGGCGAGCTGGATGAGAGGGAGGTTGTTTAGAGAAGATTGATCGGGTAAGCTAGAGGAGCTGCGCAGGCGATATACATCGAGATGATACCCTGATAGAGCACCCCTTCAGCCGCGTATTTACATCACCGGGGCCATGACAACCAAGACGGGGTGTATATGATGGCGCTGTAGAACGGAATGAAACCACTCAGGCCTGGTAGCCACACCAAACGTATAAGGAGCAAGAGAAACGCATGTGGGCAGAAGGCAACGGGACCCACCAGTTGTCCCGACTAACTGGGTGCCGTGGTCTGTGCACGCGAGGCCTGAGATGCTGCGAGTGGGGTGCAAAATCTCGAGCTCTCCAAAGTTCGTTTCCACGCGCCTCCGCTCCCCACTCCACACGACAAAGCACGCCGACCACCTGACCAGAGAGAAGCCGAAGTTGTAGGGTCCACCGCTTCTGTGTGCACAGGGTCAGTCGAGGTAAACACTCTTATACCGCCAGGATGAGGTTAACGGCGGATCTCATCTCCAACTCCCTCTCTTACCTGAACCCGCTCAAGGAGCGTGAGCTTGATCTCCGAGGTGCGTTTAGAAAAGAACAGATACTACACTTTTGATCCGAGTGCGTGGGCAGAGTTGATATCGAACCTCTTTGGGTTTTGTTGCAAACAGGGCACCGAATACCAGCCATTGAGAACCTGGGCGTCGCCGGAGTACGTTTCCCGAACCCCCGTCTCTCCCCGTCCCTCCTCCTCTCTCCCACGTCGCTGCTGACCCTTCTGCAGCCTCAAGATGCCATCGACCTCACCGACAACGACATCCGCGTGCTGGGCAACCTGCCGCTCTCGCCGCGCCTGCGCTCGCTGCTGCTGGCGCGCAATCGCGTTTCGAGCATCCAGTCTTCGCTCCCCGAAGCCGTTCCCAACCTGACCAGCCTGGTCCTCACGGCCAACAGCCTCGCCGAGCTGGCCGACCTCGACGTACTGGGCGGCTTCAAGCGCCTAACGCACCTGGTGCTGATCGAGAACCCCGTTACCAGGAAGGAGGTGCGTGCTGCTCTTCTCTTCTGTCTTCGGAAGACGCCGTCGCCGTCTGGTTCGGCACGGCAAGACTAACAGGAAGAACCGCAGCACTACCGGTATTGGATCGTCTGGCGCTGCCCGACGGTGCGCTTCCTCGACTTCCAAAAAGTCAAGGACGCAGAGCGCGAGAAGGCCAAAGAGCTGTTTGGCACCGAGGAGGAGCCGACGGCGCTGGCATCCAAGGTATACACGCTCCGGGACGCTACACCTCAGGAGCGCTGCACGGGATATACGCTGACTTGTGGTGGTCACGACAGATCATGGGCACCAAGTCCAAGACGTTTGACGTAGCCATCTCCAACGGCCCGCCGAGCGGCTCGTCCAAGCTGTCACGCATCAAGCTCACCGACGACGAGCGCAAACGACTGCAGGATCGCATCAAGAAGGCCGACTCGCTCGAAGAAATCATCCGGCTGGAGAAGGAGCTGAACGAAGGGAGGCTGCCGACGGGCATACAAGACTAGAAAGAAGCGCTGCTGCCGTGGGGTTGTTGGAGGCAAAGGCTCGTCCTGGAGGCCGGAAAAGGGGGCTGCACGTTTAGGAGTCGGCCCCGGCGCAACTGGCGTTCGTTGTTGTCTGTGATACTATAAAGTTCAAAACAGGTATCCCCTACGAGAGGACGATCCAGTCGCCTTGAATAGCGTCGTTAAAGACAAGGCCATCATGGCCTGGTACCACGCCGTCATCACAGCTTGGCCCGAGGCGCCTCCCTCCCGCCCCTGCGCCCCTCTTTGATGATTGCCGCCACGACCTCTAGTCCACCATGATGACATCGTCGTCCGCCTGCCCCTCCCTGTCGGCACGCTGCATCTCCAGCTGGAGCTGCTCGTCCGGGTCCTCGTCGACGAGCATGCGGCCCGAGGGCCCGAAGCCATTAACGCTAATAGAGCCCCGGCTAGCCCCGGCCCCGGCCCCGGACCCAGACCCGGCACCCGCGCCGTTCACGAGGGACCGCTGTTTCTTGCCGTTAGGCCGCAGCTGCGCGCCGCCGTCGCCTTGGGGCTCCGCGCCGACGGCGTCCCCGAGGCCGCGCCGCTCGCCGCGCAGCTTGGCCTGCGTCGCCGCCGCCTGCTCCTTGATGCGCTTCAGCGGCTGCGTGCGCGGGATCACGTCCTCGAGGAACTCAAGACTCTCCTGGCGGAGGACGGCTTGGGCTGCGGAGGAGTGTCAGTCGATGACCGTCTTCTGTGGGGATAATGAATGGTCCGCTTGTTCGTGGTCGTCACCGAGGCCGTGGGGGGAGGGAAGGGAAGAAGGGAGGGAAGAAGGGAGGGAGAGAGGAATAGAGGGGAAAAGCGGCGGGACAAGGGAGGGGGGGTGTGACGGACCCAGGTCCTTATACTGCAGATTCCGCCGCGGCTTGCGGTCCGCCTTGGCGATGTTCTGGCCCTCCTGGGCGAGGTACTGCACAAACATTTCGGCTGCGAGCGTGATGACGAAGGCGGCGTTGTTGGAGCAGATGTTGACGTCCGGGTCGACGTTGACGATCTTCTTCACCCTGGACACTGATACGCCCGGTCCGTGAGCGCAGTTTCATGACTTTCTTGAGACAGGGAGACTCACGTGGGAGCTGTGTCTGTCCTGTTGCCTCCTTGCGCGGCGGGATGGCTGTTGTGTTGTACGGCATGTTGTAGTGATGTGGGGGTTCTCTCAGTATGTGTGAGTCTTGGCAGCAGCGTCTCTCCGAACAACAATGAGAAGTTCTGTGGGATTATGAAGGCCGAGTAAGAGTTGAGGACAACCAGAGTGCCAGCTACACCATCCTGCGGTAAAGGTGTGTGCGATATTGGTGAGCTTTGGGGCCCTGCTACGGACAAGTAAATCATTGAGACGCGTTGTGCAGAGCGCGAAGACCCACTTTTCTACCTTTAAACAGTTGCCGTGAAAGTGCTGACCCCAGTCAAGGCACATGACCACCCGTGCTCGCCGGGCTAGCACCACACCCACCCCCTCGAACCCCTGAACGGGGGTTTGCAGCTTCACGGCCCTGCAGACTTGAACAATGTCCAAGTATGTACTCCGTACCGAGTAGACACACAGCCAACTTTTAGAAATCATGGTTTACGGGGCACAAAGACCAGCCTTCTCCTTCCCAGTTAGGCACCTGAAAGGAAGGCCACAACTCTTCCAGGTTTGGATGTACTTGACAAGCCAGGGCCAACTCTTCTCCAAGGAATCGCAAATGTGTTTCGGAGCGCTCTACTCTGTATAACATTGAGTATTGTTCGCCCCCCCTGTTTATCTCAACCCGTATTCAGTTCGAGGCGACAATGCCCTCGGCCGTCTGAGTTATCAACTCAACCGCCTTTTCAACGTGCTCTTCCGTCGTCAGCCAGTTTGCCGTCTGGAAGCGAATAGCAAACTTCCCGTCCAGCTGCGTGCCGGTGACCCACATCCTCCCACTCGCATTCAGCTTCTCGCACAGCGCCCTCGTTCGGGCATTGCACTCGTCCTCGTCGCGCCCCGTGGTGCGGAAGACGGTCAGCGCAAAGGCCGGGCCCGTCAGCACCTCAAACAGGCGGCCACCACCGCGGGCGCGGAGCGCGGCGGCGAAGGCCTCGCCGGCGCGCACGGTGCGGCGGACATACTCCTGCAGGCCGCGGCGGCCGTAGGTGCGCAGGACGAACCAGATCTTGAGGGCGCGGAAGCGGCGGCCGAGCGCGACCTGCCAGTCGCGGTAGTCGGTGACGAGGCCGCCGTCGGTGAAGGCGTTGCGGTAGACGTGCAGCTCGTGGCCGCCTAGCGCGGCCACGAGCGGCCGCCGGTCGGCCACGTAGGCGCACGACGCGTCGAAGTTGGTCAGCAGCCACTTGTGCATGTTGACGTTGAAGCTGTCGAAGGCCGCCAGGTGTGCCACGCCCGCGGCCGCTTGGTGCTCCGGGCAGACGAGCGCCGCCCCGGCGTAGGCCGCGTCGACTGGTGGCGGCGTGAGCAGGGCACGGGCTAGGGGTTAGGGGGTGCCGGTCGGGCAGGAGAAAGAGGAAAAAAGAGATGGGAGAAAAAGTCGTACCGTGGACCCATATCTCCGGGGCCGCTCCCTTCAGCTCGGCTGCGATGGACGCAAAGTCGTCCACGGCGCACGTGTCCGTCGTTCCCAGTGTCGTCGTCAAGTAGAAGGGCTCCAGCCCCTGGGACCGGCACTCCCGGATCGCGGCAGCCAGCGCCGGTCCCTTCAAGGCGTAGCCCGTCTCGGCCGACACGGGGACGGCGCGGAACCGCAGTCCCAGGATCCGCGCCGCCTTCTTGGTGGCCGAGTGGGCGGAGCCGCCGGCCAGAGCAACCAACTTGCCTCGTCGGGCGGCGAGGGCGTCCTCGCGGTCTGTTTCGGGGAGCGAAGGGTCGAATGCCTCGGGAACCACGGTCCGGAGGTATTTGTCGGCGGCGGCCACCATCATGAGGTGCATGACTTCCGAGGCCGTACCCTGGATCACGCCGCCGCCTAACGTGGGGCCGGTCGAGAGGAAGCACTCTGGGAGCCCGAGGAGCTTGGCCAGCCACTGCGATACTGTGGTCAAATATCACCTCAAACAACTGGATTTGCGGTGGAGAGAGGTAGAGGAGGAGGGTAGGGTCTGGGAGCAGCAGACTTACATCCAGCACAATTGTCTCTAGCTCCGTGCAGGCCGGGCTACAGATCCAGTTGAAGGCCGCCGCCGAGAACGCCGCCGAGTACATTTCGCCCAGGATGGACGGGTAAGAGACCGGGCAGGGGAAGAAAGCGAAGAAGTTGGGGTGTTGCCTTTGCCATGGCATTAGCATCCAGGACGTATAACAATACGGGAAAGATATCCGGAGAGGAAAGAGGAGAAATACCAATGACTTAGTCCGGGGACAATCTTCTCCTCGATGTCGGCCTGGATGTCAGCCCATGCTTCCCCTTCCAGGGGGGCTTCGGCTGGTAGAATCTTCCGTAGGTAACCCGGTTCTACCGTCGAGACCACGGGACGGCCTTCGACCGTGTTGAAGTACTGAATGACTGTGGGCGTTTAGTTAGCTAGGTTGGTACCTCTCTCTCCCTCCTTCCGAACGAACGAGGTTGCGCTCAGCATACATACTCTCTTCAACCGAAGCCGCGGCAGCCTCACGAAACGTATCGGAATCCATGACGGCGTATGACCACTTCCTGCTCCAAATGGGGGGTAATTGACCTGAGGTGGAGTCGGCAGATGAGGACTGACAATAGTTCTTGACCGTCTCAACACCTGCGGAGGCAGTTGACCGCGGAGCAAGGACAGTCGTGACTTGGTTTGACGGGCCGGAAGTTGTTCCAAATGCAAGGGGGAAAGAGACTTGAGACTTGGTAGGCCGTTCTTAGTGTCGTCTCCGAAAATCGGCGAGTGGAAGCCATCCCTCAGCGTCGTGCCATCTCTTCTCGACACCCACCCAAGGGGCAAGGTCCCTTCTCGACAACCACTCAGGCAAGCACATCCTCCGTGTCCGCATGTTTGTCCGTGGCCGCAGCTCACATGAACTGTCATATCCAAGCCGACATCAAACCCTCCTCTGCCGCCCGGACGAGATCCGCTCCCCTGCGGGGTAGTGGATATGGGGAACTCGGGCAACACTCAGGCCCATTAGACGCAAAGGACACCTTGGGGCCGGACTATGACAGAAAACGCGGGCGCCGAGGACACAAGCGTGATGTCTATCAACAGGCTACCATCATCATCTGGTCTCCAACTCGACCCCGTCGTCATCTCCCACGTCCTCGGTCCCTTCGAGGATCTGCGCTCCAGGCCTGCCCGGCCCGTTCCTCTCATCCCACGAGCTGCTTAGCCGGATCCGCCCGCCCGAGGCGCTGCTCACCTTGTCCGAGACCCATCCGGCCGCCTGTTGTATGTAGTCCCAAAGCCGCTCCTGCCGCTCGGCCAGCCCGGTCTCGTCCCGTGGGTTCTCAGCCGCCTCCACCTTGAATTGGTACTTCAGGCAGTCCTTGACCGTCACCAGACCCGTCAGGCGCCCGTGGTACTCGATGAGGATGACACGCGGCCCGATCTTGCGAAACAGCTCCATGACCGTCTCCAGGGGTAAACGCGGGTGCACTGTGACGGGCGTCGAGTCAACAAATCGGCTGAAGTCGACCGAGGTCGTATCCGAGAAGAACGGCATCGCCGTCCCCGGCGTTATCGGCGTGATGGCGCTCGTATTTGGTGTCGAGAACGTGCACTTCGGGTCGCCCCTGATTCTCCCTTCCTTCCTCGCCCGGTCCACGGCGTACCGCAGCTCGGTACAGCCAATATAGCCAACCAGAATCTTCGTCTCCAGGTCTTCCACGATGGGGAAGCCCTGGTAGGTGTCCTGGCTCAAGAGGCGCTCGACGTTTTTGAACGTCATCCCGTGGGCCGGAAGAGCGACGACGTCGCTGATCATGGCCTGGGAGACGGGAACGCCAAAGATGTGCTCCTCCTTGTTGTCCAAGAAGGGAAAGCCGCTGAACCAAATCATGCGGTCGGCAATTCCGCCCTTGCCGAACAGCTCGCCAACCGCCTTGGTGACCCCGACGACGATCATCGTCGGGAGAATGTAGGTGAGGGCCCCCGTCAGCTCGAACATGATGACGACGACGGACACGGTGATGTGCATGATACCGCTCAGGGCGGCACCAGCCCCGAGGAAGGCGTACGTCCCCGGTGTGATGCATGGAACGTCGGGCTCGCAGGCGGCGAAGAAGGCACTCTGCGGGTACGACTCGTGCAGCCACTGAACGATGGTGCCGACCGTCCGCCCAAAGGAGGCCCCGATGGCCATGGACGGGACAAAGATGCCGGCCGGGACTTTGCAGCCGTAGGAGATGATAACCAGGAACGTTCGGATAACCGTGGCAAGAATCAACGAGACGAGGTTCCAGGCCCGTTTGTCCGGCTCGCAAAGTCCCTGGTAATCTTCTGCCCCTTCGCATTCCAGGAAGAGGATTTCCATGCTCTCTGTCATGTCGATCCTCAAAAAGACGTTGGGGTAGCAGATGACGGCGGTGATCCCGGCCAAGAAGGTGGCCTCCAAAATGGGATACTTGGCCAGGTACTTCTTTCGGAACGCTTGGACACGGAGGTTCCACTTGATGACGAAGGCGCCGTAGAGACCGCCGAAGATGCCAATGATGATATAAAAGAAGACTTCAAAGAAGTGCCACGAGCGGTCGTACTTGACCTGGAACATGACGAGCTGTCCCGTTCGGAAGGGGTTCATGGCGGCCAGGACGGCCGTTGCCACGAGCGCGCAGAAATAGCTCCTCCACATGGTCTTTAGCGGGAAGTAGCTCGACATCTCCTCCAGGGAGAATAGCACGCCGCCGATAGGGCTTCCGAAGGCCACGGCCACCCCGGCTGCAGCCGTTGCGCTCAAGATTTCGCGCGTTTTCGAGGCATTGCGTCTGTACTTCTCGAACAGCCTTGAGATCACGTTGCCGGTACATACGGCGTAGTGAACGCTCGGGCCTTCCTTTCCTACGGAAAGGCCCGAGGCGATCGCCAAGGGGAGGGTGATGGACTTGATGATGAGGGTCCAGAGGCCGAGGAAACCCTTCATCTGAAAGCCGGCGATGATGCACTTGATTTCGGAGATGCCAGAGCCCGCCGCATACGGGGCAAAGGACTTGACAAGAGTTGCGCCCGTACAGGCAAATATGATCTGCGGGCATCAGCGAGACGTTTCTCCTCCGAGTCCCGAGGGACGGGGGTGAGGGTCACTTACCGCAAACACCATATACACAACATAGTTGATTAGCTCGACGCCAGTCCATCTGTGCCAGTCGGCGCAGCCTGGTGAAGATCAGCGCGCTGATCCATGGTCCCTTAGCACCACCTTCTCCATGCTCACCATTGTCTTCTCCCAAGCAGCAGAAGCTCTCGTTAAGGTAGAAGGCCGTCGTGCAGTAGCCCAATTTGATATCGGACAGCCACTCGGTGACGATATTTAGGAAGGCCGCATTAAGTCCGATAGCAGCACCTATAAGCGTAACCACGATCCAGCCTTGCGCCGCGTCGTAGGATTCCCAGAGTCGATAGCTCCATCCCAACTTGCCCGTGTCGTAGAGGCCGGCGGTTCGTCTCCGTCGGGCTTTTCTTCGCAATTGCTCGCGAGCGGCATCTTGGACCCAGTCTTGGGTGGCGATTAGCATTTGGGGCCGGGTAGGGAGCTCTCCTCGAGCAAGAGTGTACCTATTGTCGTGAAGTCCTGTTGGCGGCTGTGAGCATTGGTCCTCTTATGCGCCCACGCACCCTCCGGCCTGGCCGTAGCCTACCTCATATCTCTTGATCTCTGCAATCTCCTCATCGATTTGATGTTCCGCTGCTGCAGCCGGGGCATCTTCGCCCTGTTCCGCCGATGATACCGCGAAGGACAGCCTCGATGTTACCGAAGGTCGTCTAACCGGCTGCGTCTGGGATCCAGAGTATGATGAGGATCGCGAATTCATCGCCCTGGCGTCGTACCAGGTTGGCAGCAACGGCCGTCCAGTGTGCTGCCTTTTCACCGGGTGTGGATGACCATGTTCGTCTGTCTTGCGTGCTGCGCCAGCTGTCTTCGATGCAGCTTCGTGCTCCGGTACGTTCGGATTGAACCGACAGGCAACCTGAACGCGATCGGACTTAGAGTAGGATCGAGGACAGGGGTCGGCACCAGCCACATCTCGGGCCGTGATTTTCCGAGAGCACCGCCCCACCCGCCCCACAGCTCATCCTCGAAAGAGGGTTCGCACAAAACTTCAACCCGCGGCTTTGGCGATCCAAAATTCACAACTTCGCGCAGTTCCCGAAGCGTTTCCCACCATCCT
>Ga0247777_1000635_pt1 | contig 10331 bp, 8 predicted proteins | sample UWRJL154409C5_FD_179937 | JGI IMG/M metagenome (GOLD analysis project Ga0247777, IMG submission 179937) | Plant litter microbial communities from Arlington Agricultural Research Station in Wisconsin, United States - UWRJ-L154-409C-5 | ecosystem: Environmental > Terrestrial > Plant litter >...
CCGGCGCACAAGCCGATACTTACCACCGACCACCTCGAGCTCGCCGTCGGCCACCTTCTCGGCCAGGAACTCCTGCAGCTCCTCGCCGCTCCAGGGGAAGCCCTCAGCGATGAGCATCTTCATCATCATGGCGATCTGCGCCAGCGGCATCGAGCTGGCCGCGTTGGTCAGCATGCCCACGATGAACTGCCAGTAGACGGCGCGCCGCGCCTGCTCTTGCGCGTCGGCGCCCCGGTCCCGCGCCGCCGTCGTCTCTGCTGCTGCTGCTGCCGCCGCTGCTGCCGCCGCCGCTGTCGCCGCTTTTTGGGCCGAGGCCGAGGCACCGGCGGTAGTCGTCGTGGTGGCGGCGGCGGCGGCAGACGGGGGCCGCCTTTCGGCGACGGCGTAGATGTCGTCGCCGACGACGTGCAGCACGCCGCGGCGGACCCAGAAGGCGAGCGCGAGGCGGATCAGGTCGTCGTCCATGCGCAGCATCTCGTGCAGATGGGCGACGGAGCGGTGGACGGGGTCGTTGGCGCGGGGGCGGGCGTCGTCGGCCTGGAAGGCATAGACGACGGCGGCTTCGTGGGTGGCGCAGTCGACCGTGAGGGTGCGGTCGGCCAGCTCCAGCTCGACCGTGGCCTGTCCGAGGTGCGGCAGCCAGGCCAGCTTGCGGCCGGCCTTGAGGTGCTCGTACCCGGCCTCGTAGCGGCGGCGGAGGTCGGCCACGGGGGCCGGCAGGACGAAGTCGTCGCGGCCGAGGGCGGGCCAGAACAGGCGCGAGAGGATGCGCGCCTGATACGGCGGCCGCGCCGCCGCGTCCGGCTTGTCCCCGGCGGTGGCCGGCGTGGCCGGCGGCTGCTGGACGCGCCAGACGGCGCTGTTTAGGCGGCGCGACTCGGAGATGTCCTTGATCATGACGTCGCAGTTCTGCAGGGCGGCGTCGCCGAAGCGCTTTTTGAGCAGCTTGAGGACGCGCTCCTCCTGCTCGAAGCCGACCTGGGCCGACAGCAGCCGCTCCGCCACGATGCTCTGGAACTCCTTGATGAAGGCGTCCTGGGAGCCTAGGGCGCCGATGACGGTGCCGACGACGTCCTCCGACTTGGGCCGCTTGTAGTTGGCGCCAGCGTCGACGGGATCCGGCACCCAGTCCATGTCGTTCCAGTCGAGCTCCTCCTCGTCGACATGCTGCCGCCGCTGCTGGTCGGGATCCTTGAGGAGGATGGCCAGTTCGACAAGCTTGTTGGCCTTGCTGGCGCGTCGCGGCTTCGGATGGGCGCCGAGGCCGGAGCCGGCCTCGGCCTCGGCCAGACCCGACTCTCTGATCTCCTCCGGGCTGGCCAGGAGACCCGTGACTACGACCCGCACCGCATCCTCGCGCTGGGAGAGATAGAGCTGCAGCGGGGTGACGGCGCCCGCGAGGAGGACGTTGGACGGGTCCAGGGCATGGAAGGTGCGGATGACGGCGATGTACACCCGCAGGATCTCGAGCGTGGACGGCCCCGGGTGGAGCAACCTCGTCTGCAGCATGGCCGAAAAGGCGGCCACGACCTGACTCCTTCGCTCGGGGGTGCCGATGCTGGCCCGCAGGTCCTCCAAGCCGCCTCTGCTCGTAGGCCAGCAGAGGACGATGTCGAAGAGCTCGGAGATGCGAAGGGAGGCGAGGCGGCCCAGCCCGATTTCCTTCCACTTCTTGAGGTCCGACAGTAGGACTCGCGCCTCGCCCCCCATGCAGATGCGGCCGAGAACCTCCAGCACCAGGCGCGCGTAGTGGTCCTCGATCCAGTCGTACAAGGAGCTGATGGAAGGGGAGGTCGCCCCGCCGAGGCGGGCCCGTGGTGGGCGGGTGGGGCGACCGTGCTCCGAAACGTCGGACGACGTCCACACGCGGGCGTAGGACAGCCGGACGAAGGTGGACATCATCTCGTCCATGACCTCGGCAAACATGATCTGGAAGCGCTCGCCGGCCAGCCCGACGCGATGGAGCGAGTCGACCAGCTCGTGCAGGCGCTGGCGAGCCGCCTGGGAGGAGACATCGTCCTCCCGGGCCGGCAGGCCGCCCCGTACCGACGGAGACGATCCTGGCCCTCGTCCGGCCTGGTGGTCCTCCGCCGCATGGGCCCCGAGGAGGACGGCGGCGAGACGCGAAATCACTACGCGGATCGATAGCATCAGGTTCTCCGTGGCCGAGTTTCCCACCAGGGCGTTCATTTCTCGCCGGAAACGCGTCTTAAGCGTGTCTGCCGGGCTCGAGGGCTCCTCGATGTCCTGCCCGAGGCCCTCGTCGCCGTTCTGCTCGACGCCGCGCACGATGAGCGCCATTCCGTAGTAATAGAGCCGCAGGGCCGCCTCCAAGGTCCGTATGCTGCCCCGGACAACCGCCATGTGGTGGACGAAGTATCGGGGGTCGTCCTGTCTCGCCCCTCGGGCCGCCTTTCCCGGCGCGCCTTCGGCGCCCGGGCCGTCGGCGACGGCGGCCACCATGGGCAGGACATGCTGCACAAAGTGGCGGCGGACCTGCTGCGTGTGCCAATCCTGGATTTCCTCCGTGTGCGTCGCGAGGGGCAGCTCGTCCTTGGCTGTCAGCACGAGATGGAGGGCGGCCCGGAACTCGGCCTCGCTGCTCGCATCCTGGGACTGGACTTGGGATTCCGAGGCTAGCGTTCCAAAAGAGTCCTCGGCCGCCACCGACGAGGGCAGAGCAATGCGGGTCGTCACAAGGTGCCAGGCGCGGTCGAACTGCACCTGGTCGTCCGCCACACCTGAAGGGGCTCGGAAGGGGGCGGAGGGGGGCCGCAACAGGAAGCTGGGGACGCCGGCCTGCTCGAGAGGGCTTGGCCCCTGCAGGTCGGCGGCGGAGACGGCGGCGGAGCTGACCGGACCGCCGTCGGGGGCGCCATACGCCCCGAGGCCACCAAAGGTCTGTCCGGGGCCGCTGAAGTCCAGGGCGGGTGTCGAATAGGGCGTGGGCTGCGTGAATTCCGTTTGGAAGACGGAATGGAAGACGCGCCGTCTCTTCGCCCGCCACTGGGACGGTTCCGCCAGGACGGTCCCCATGTAGCCGGCGATGACACACAAGTTCTTCTGCAGTGCAGGCGCCAGAGGCGGTGCCGGACGCCCAGAGTCGACCGGTTTCCTGAACGGCTAGGTATCCTCGCGGAACGCGCCTCAGAGCGGCGTGCGTTTGTTGGCGGGATGTCGCAGGGGGCTGGCGGTGGGCTCCGGCTTTCCCATTCCGATGGGGGTTAGCGTCAGGCGATGGAGGATTGCCGAGGCGTTGAGTTTGACAGCTTCCAGTCGACGCGACGAGAGGACGGGTTGCACCGCGCCGGTGATGATAGGTACGCTGATCGTTGATGTTGGGTCGCGAAGTCAAGCGACCGCGGTGTGGGGTACACAAACCCCGGGAAGCGCCGCAAAGGATTAAGCGCCGCTGCCGAAGGATTTACGGTGTGACAGGGCAAAGAACCAGTCGGGTGGCGACGCGTTTAGATAAGATAAAACTAGCGCATATCGTAGCGCCTGCGTAGCCGCCCGTGGATCCTTCTCTGGCTACGTGCATACTGGAGCGCCCCAGCAGGGGATTCCTCCTTTGGTCCAATGAGACGCCTCGCTGCCGCTCACGCCGCCCGACCCGTGGCGTTTCAACCACCAGTCCACCACGACAGGACCCCCGGACGGGATGTCTCGTCGCATTGACGGCAGGGCAGATTCGTCAACTACCCCGTCGCAACAAGTCTCCCCCTTGGAGCCCTGCTCCCCTGCGGTCCTGCACTTCCGAAGCCATCCACTCCGTCACCGTACGGCCGTACAAAGTAAATTTACGAGAAGGTCAAGACTACGGGAACAACGGTCCATTCAGTCGCAGCCGTGTCGGCAAAGGCGGTATCTCTCCACGGCACTTCGAGGCACAATGCGGCACACAACATGGTCCTTCGCACGGGCGGGGGAGGATGGGTGGGTGGTTGCTCATGGCCCGGCAGGCGAACCCCCGTCGCGCACCTCGCTGTTGCCGGCCGGAGACGACACGAGGGCCGGCACTGTCAGTCCTGCGGAGTGCATGGCAACACGCCACAAAGCCGCACGAGGAATGCCAGAAACGCTCGAGACCGCCTCCAATCTCGCACTCGCTTGCCTGCCCACGCCTGCGCCGCGCTCGGCCGCGCGCTCGCTTTCGTCGTCAACGCCGAAGCCGACCGCCAGGGCTGCCGGCGCCGCTCGACGGACTTCGGGGTAATAATCCGTAGGTCGGTCACCGTCCCTCCATTATACAACCCACATTGATCACCGTTGGTGTTCAAATTGGCATCGTCACGCGTTGGCTACACAGTACACAGTATTCCTCCTAATTTTACCCACCATGCCATGTGGCGCCCGGACGTGCCGTCCAGGCCGCGGGCCTCGGGCCTCTGGCGTTGCGGCCCGTTCGAGCAAGACGCCGACGGCCCTTCGCAAAACACCGCTCGGCAACCGAGAGAGGGCGGAGTTAACCACGTAAGACCAGGGACCTCCCAGCAGGGCTGACTGGTCCGGCGCGCTTCTGAGCCCGAGGGGGCCAGATAGCCGCCGAGAAAGTCGCCGCGGCGTCGGAAAATCAGGGGTCGGTCCCAGTCGGCAAACCCTGAAGCACCTGGAACCCGCCCAGCCGAATCGAACACGCGGGTCCGTCTGGCGGGAGGACACACCCGCTGTACGGGACTTGTGTTGTAGATATTGGACGGAAACGCTTATGCCTGCGGACGCTTGGAACAGCCTGGAATCACGACACGGCGGGTGCGACCTTTTCGCGAGCCGGTGGCGAGGATGCACCTGGGGGCCTGGGGGGCCCGTTGAGCCCCAAGCCACGTCCCGGTCACAAGGACGGGTCTCGCCCACCAGAATAGATCGTCGGTCGCATTTGGAACTCCCGTCGCCTGAAGGTGGGGGTCTTCCGAAGAGCCGTGGCCCGCCGAGAAGACCTCGCAGCAGCGGCAAGTCAGCTGTCGAGCAATATCGAGCCGTGTCTCGACCATCAAGCAAAAAAAGGGAAGGGAGGGGCGAGCGAGGGGGGGGGGCAGGACGAGCCGCCCATCGCACGACGGCAGCGCACGAGGTCATCCTCGCTAGCACTCGCGCTCTCCCCTACTGATGTTTTTACGAGGGGAGCAACAATACACGTCGCTGGCGCTGATGGGAAAGCGATTCTCGCTGCGCGGACGGTCAAAGTGCTTACTGTGGGACCTGGCAAAGGGAGCGTCAAACGCCTCGACCTGGTTCTTCACCCAGCCACATCCGTTTTGAGACGGGGAGAAGGGGGCGTGTCCCGATTAATTCACTGGGGCGCACGCCCGCCCTTCGACCGCCGGGACGGAGGACCCACGGCCCCCAATTTTCGAGAAGCCCCGCGGAACGTCGCACCTCACCGTTTTCCGACCCAAACTTTTGCGAGACGACTGCTCCCTCCCTGTGCCATTTCCATCGTGGCGGACCTCTTCTCAAAGCCTCAACCTCAGGACTCGCCCACCAAGTTACGTCTGTAGCCAGAGCGGGCGGAGCCGCTCAGCTTCAAGGTCACCGGTTTCTACCCTCCAGGAACGAAGCCGATTCCTTGGCTCCCACGCAGAAGGACGGGAATCCTTCCAGATCTCTTTCAGCTCCCCCCTGAGCCCCTCCCCGCCCGGGGGGAAGCTTTGGGTCGCGCCACACAACCCCCAAACCCCCAGGTTCGGTGCAAGGGGCACAAGCCACGCCGCCACGGCCGAGATTAGTGCACGGCGGTGAACGGCACTGCTGGTTTTGGGGGCCACCGCTGCGGCGGGCCCCGACCACGCCCCGGAGACTTGGGCGCGGGCTCGAATCCCACCCTGGTCGTGATGACAGGGGACCGACCGACACGTCCCGACACGCGGGTTCGGTACGAGCACTCCGTATCGGTGGGCTCGTAGGCAGCGCGCAGTCGGGGGGGACGTTTTCTTCTTGTGGACGGCGGCGGAGACGGCCCTCGGACTGCCCATGCAGCAGAAGCGACGGCAGCACCGGAGGCTTTGTGAGGGTACCCGACGCGCCGAACGCCATCTTCGACTAATGCACTGTACAGTACAGAGTATGTACTCCGTACGGAGGACTCTGCGGGCATGCATCACCGCCCTCGGAACTCTGATAAACCCCAGGGGTCTCCTGGGGACCGAGTTGGCCTCTCACACGTTGGTTCGGACTGCTAGTCCCATCCGCTCACCACGGCCCTCGAGTCAGAACGCGGAGAGAGACAGTCCCAAAACGGGGGACTTCCCAGCCCGCTGAGCCCGCCTCCCCGCGCGGACAGGGAACAACCGCCTGTTTCAGAGAGACATCACGGTGCGGAATACTACCGTATTTCCGTACGTTTATGTCTCCGACCGTTGCTGGCTGCCTTGGGACGGCGTCTTCCGACGTGCCCGTACATCATCAGCATTGGCACTGGGGCGGGCCACACCACCCGCTCAGGGGCAGCAAGCAGGCTTGATTCTTGTTACCCAGAACGGCATTTTCTCCCCCCCTTTTGCTGCTTTTGCAGCGCTTTGCTTTGCCGTGCCCGCCTGCACTGAACCCGGCGCCCTCTGACCGGTGATCTGACAGCGCGGCAGACGCGCCGACAGGTCCTCCTTACTAGTCACGCCCGTCCCTCGGAGGGACAACACCAGTGGACCGCCGCCGGTCGCAACCCTTGGTCGTCGACGGCCGCCCATTTTCGTTGGCCATCGGCCGATCGGGGTACTTCGATTGTCGGACGACGACAACGCGCAATACCACGGACGCGAACCCAGGGTGTCACCTGCCCTGGTGCAGTGGCCGGCTCGTACATACTGTAGGTCCCTCCCCAACTGGCAACACTGCCGTATCTGGGCTTTTGCCCATGCGCTGGCCCAATCTGTCTAGGCGGCGCGTCGGCGCGTCCACTGGCGGCCGGTCCGCCACCTGCTGCGTCCAATCTTATCTGTCCAGGCTCCTTATCCCTCATGCGCTTCCGGAGACTTGGCCGCTCACGAGTCAGAGACTGCGAGCCTTTCGCTCTGACGTAGTCGCGAGGTCGTGCGGCTAGAGGCTGTCTTAGCTCAGCTGTCAGACTGTCGAAACCAGGTTGTTGGGCAAATTAGCCTAACGAGCAATGCGCCGGGCCAAAGTCAAGCCTCGCAAGGCTGACCGTCAAGTTTTGTTGTTGACAACGTCTATTTCCGGCGCGGCTGTGCGAGGTTGTGCTCTCCCAGTGCCGTCGAACCTGCCCAGGATCGCAAGGCTCTGACGTTTCTATTCGCGAATGATTTATCGCCGACGAGCTTGTAGGCGAAGTTGCAGCCTTCTCCGGCGGGTGCGAGCCGAGCCCGCCGGGCATCTCGAGCGGGCCCCCTCGGGCCCCAGCTCGGGAGCTCGGAGAGGCCCGCGTTCGAAGACACGAGGCTTCCCCTGCACGCTTATTTCCGGTGCGAGCTCTTGGCTGAACCTGCCCAGGAGCAGCCCCAATTTCGTCATACTACTACACAGTACTCCGTACTCCGTTACGGAGTACACCGTACGAGATCGTTCGATGCAAAGGGGAAGGTGAGGGGGGGGATAAGTTCCGGGCTCCCGGGGAACAGCTTCCAAGCTTCCAAGCTGCCCATGAGCCATTTTGCTGTTGGCTGGCAGAAGCCGGTGCGGGTCTTGCTCCCATCCCTGCCCCTGGCCTGGCGTCGCAAGGGAGGCATCTCGTATTCCCGCTATCTCCGCACACGCCGAACGGAAGGGGCCTGTCTGAGTCCGGGGCTTTGACGAGGCGCGGAACCCGGTGCACCAAGACGTTCCGCGGGTCCTCAGCCGGCCCCGAAAAGATGCCCATGTCCACATCCAGGTCGGCGACGGTGGGCGGAGCAGGAGAAGAAATCCCCGACGACCGTGGGGGACGATGCGCGGTCGGTGGTCCTCGACGAGCCGGAATTCTCCAGAGTTTACCAAGTTCCAAGCGGCCCTTTGAAAGCCCGAGGGGCAACCCAGCCGAACAGCGTTCGGGACCGATGACCCACCGTTCCATAATGTCCAGGGGATCCATGCGCGGATGAAGGAACCAACCCCGCCGCCGACGCGAATACCCCCCTCTGGCCGCCGCCCCCCCTGGGACGCGCCGATGCGCTTCGGCGCTGGGGACGATGGTGGACTCTTTTCAACGGAAACAAGAGCGGACGGGGAGGCCCAGGGGCCCAGCTCGAGACGCTGCGGTGGTTGGTTGCCGGCCGGCGAGCAGCTGTCGCCCGCTCGCCCCGCTGCTCCTTTTCACAAAGATCCTCGTCAGGCCTGCCGCATGGCTGAGGTGCCGGCGATCCGCGTCGACATGATGGCCCCGTCCATGGGTGCTACGGAACCGGCGGCGCAGGCACGGGGGTGGACTCCGGGGGGGGGAGAGCTCGGTTGGAGTCGGCTGGCCGGCGATCGAGATGGCTTGACGGTGATCGTTCCCACGCAGGCCTTGTCTGGTCGGGTCTCGGGTTGTTGTCAGACGGCCCTCTCGCCCTTGGCCCACCGGTTCTCTCGGGTTTCAAGAACTCTAAAAGGAACCCTTCATCGGCCCAAGTCGCCAAGTTGGAAAAAGGGAGCCGTCAAGGGTTGCGGAGATTCAACGAGGTGGAATTCTTCCTGTCTTGGTTCTTTCTCGTCCCCAGTGTTCAGCGTTATAGCTATCCGTATATACCCATGCACCCCGGTTCTCTTTTCCTTCCTGCGAGTGTACAGGTCGTCTGGACGTACTGTAGGAAAGATAGCCCGAGGCGACAAGAGACCTAGAGCACGTTGATACCCCGTGGTCCAGATCGATTCTGCCCGTGTCCGACCCGTTACCCATCCGTATCTAGAAAAGCAAAATGAATAAACCTCCCGCCCAAAAAGCAAAACCGATGCCCAGTCCAAGCGAGAGGCGGGTGTGGTGGTATCTCCGTCAGGTGCGTCTAAAGTTGCTCTCTGTCCCCCCAGAGAAGACGCCGTATATCGAAGAGTAGAGGGCAAAAAAAAAAGGTACGTTGGAGCCAAAACAAAACAAGACCGGTCGACGACAACGTCGGTTCGCTGAACACCAAGCAATGCAACGGAGAGAAATCGGCCGCTCTCTCCTGTTTTCCCCGTGCTGTCCGTCTCGCCCTTTGGGTCGGGTGGTGAGGTGATAGGCAGGGGCGGGGGGACGTGGTGGACGGCCCCCAAATCCGCGCTCCGCCTCGCAACAGCCGTTCGCGCGTCGTCACCGCCCCCCCTCCATGGTGTGCGCGGTCCTTGCGACACCTCAACACCGCCTTCAGACCGGGCTTGGGGTGTCGCGCGTCCTCGGTCGCTCCACGCGGGGGGCTCAGTTGCTCCTCCGCTGCTTGCACTTGTCGTGCAGCAGGTGACCGTTGCGTGCCGTCGTCCGCGTGAACTCGGCGCCGCAGTTGGGGCACGACACCTTGGCGGCCTGTCCGCTCTTCTCGCGCTGGTGCCGCAGCAGGTTGCTGAAGGTCGAAAACTGACGCCCGTTGCATCCGTGCTCCCAGCACTGGGGCTTGGGCCGCGACTGCACCACGCGCACGCCGTCGCCGCCGGCGTGGGCGTGCGACGATGCGTGCGGCGGCAGGACAGACGGCATCGAGTAGAGCAGGCTGGGATCCTGCCCCACGGGGAGGGTTGGTCTGCTGAGCGCTCGTTAGCCTCTTGGCGCCGTGCGAGGAGCCGTGGGTCGACAACGTACCCATAATGCGCCGACAAGCTCCCTCCTGCGGCGGTCGGATAGGCCGGGGGGTAGTCGGCCATGTACGATTGCGAATACGTGCTAGGGAACAGAGGCTGGCTCTGGTCGGCGAGGGGCGGCGAATACGACGGCATGTACGATGATGGCGCCACGGTCGCCGGCTCGGTAAGTAGTGATATCTGGGCCGGGGCGGACGTGTAGATGGGCAGGGCCGCCGAGACGGCCAGGTCGGCCATGGTGACGGGCGGCGAAGGAACGTACGACGAGCCGCTGCCGGCCCTGTGCAGGCGCACCACGTTCTTGGAGTCGCGCCGCGCTTGGTCGCGCTGCCGCTTGAGCTCGCGCTGCTCGGGTGTGAGCGCGCCCCGCGGCGGGCTCGACGTCGCCGATCTGGACATGGTGGGCGGTGAGAGGCTTGCTTCTGAACCGTACGGGCCGAGGTCGTGGCCCAAGAGCCCACTGCCCGAGTCCATTACTGCAGGCCGTTAGCCTCCCGGGGTCCCCCTTCCAAGAGCGCGACGCGAGGCCGCCAGGGGGCCGACATACCTGGCCACGCGAAAGACCTGCTCCCCATACCAAACACCGGGTCGAACTGGAGGGTGGCGACGGCGCTGAAAGCTGGTGAGACGCGAAACCTGCGACGGGGAAGGGG